>Ga0208124_100059_pt1 | contig 81212 bp, 76 predicted proteins | sample LakWasM104_HOW12_2_FD_183922 | JGI IMG/M metagenome (GOLD analysis project Ga0208124, IMG submission 183922) | Freshwater sediment methanotrophic microbial communities from Lake Washington under simulated oxygen tension - Sediment Metagenome... | ecosystem: Environmental > Aquatic > Freshwater >...
CGGGTTTCTTGTAATTAGTCAGCAGGCTGTCGATCAATTCATTGCTTACGGTCATTTCTAACTCCTCGTTAAAAGTGGTGGCAGTTTCCTACCAAATGACCATTTACACAAAAATTCTTACACCCTCATGCAGTGTCGAATCGGCTGCGACGCTTGCTATATCGCGCCATCTATTTCTTCAGTAATACCCCTACATCCTTTTGGTAAACCCGCTGCATTGCGGTGCTTGCATTTGGATAATGAAAATAAATGCTCTATTTTCTTACAACCTAATCGTCCTCTTGTGTGTCGTGGCTTTCAGGCTACCGAGGATGCTTGTGGCAGCACCAAGGAAGAAGCAATGGCTATTTTATCGGAATGGGAAATTTTGACGAGTAGCGTTACCTCATAGCCGACAATAAGTGTCAAAAACTGATTTCCACTATTCTAAAAACCGCCCAATATTTGCCATTTCTAATGTCCGTTTTCCCGTCAATATGATCTTCGGGAAGCCAAACATGTACGAAAAGGCCAGTTTATGCTGGCCAGAATTGAAAACCCTAGCCAGCAATTTCCCTGTTGCCAGAGTTTTTTAGCGACGACCGCTTTCGTGACCACGCTGACCACCGCCTTGTCCTCCTCCAGGCCCCCTACCCTCATTTCCTCCCAGACCTCTGCCTTGACCGCCGCCTGGCACCGTGCTATCCCTACCTTCATACCTCATGCCTTGTCCACGGCGACCATTATCAGAATCCATACCAGAACCTCGTTGACCACCTTGATTCATTCCATTACCCTCAGTCCCACTTCCATTTGCCATTACTGTCGTTGGGTTTGCCACTAGAATCGACAAACTACAGACAATAGCAGCAAAGATGTGTTTTTTTAATAAATAGACTTTCATATTTTTCCTTAATCCGAGTTGAATTAAATAAACCGCTGTGTTAATTCCAAATTAAAACATCCATTAGTAACAACGACTAAACAAACAGCAATAGTGATACCAAAGCAATAAACGCCTTAACGCCAACAGTGGAACAGTTTTGACAGGAAAAAATAATAGTAAATCGGTTGTAATGCACCAACCACATCTGTTTTTTCTGGCCAAAAAACCCAACCATGTTCTAGTGTCGACTTAATGAGTAGTCCCAAAGCGATGAGTATGGCATCAACGTCTGCTCTAAGCCTTGTGCGATATGGAATCCCAGACGCTGGTGAGCGATCATACTCGTAGCGCTCGCAGTTCCTTATTCATGAAGCGCAGTCGCATAGCTAGAACGGTTGCGATACCTTCGAAAATATGCAGCGTAGTGGCACCAGGTTGATCTGAAACTTCGTTAAATTTGATGCGTGACAGCACGAAACAGTCAGTGTCTGTTATTGCAATGGCTTCGGCTGAGCGCCGTGTGCTATCTAGGAATCCCATCTCACCGATGAAGTCACCGCGCCCGAACGTACCAATATGCCAAGTGTCTTTTTTATGGATTGGGAGCTCAACGCGTACCGTGCCGCGCCGAATGAACAGCAGTTCGTCACCTGGCGCACCGATATTGAACACCTTGTCCCCAGCGCGAATTTGGCGCTGTTCGATGATCGGTTCTAGGCTGGTCAGCACGTCAGATTTCCAGTTAAGCAGAGTTTCGAATTCGGCCAGTGTAAGAGGTGGGTCACTGTCCTTGTCGACATATGATGCGTCGTCAAGAAGCCGTGCCTCGACCCATTCAAGGGCCTCGTCAAGTTGCCGGAACGCCAGTGCTTTGGAAGTATCTTGTACCAAGCCAACTTCACGCAAGTAGCGCTTCATTTTCAATCCACTAGGTAGGTGACGCGGAATTTCGGTAAAAATAAGATACGAACCGATACTTTCAAGGCGATCCTTGATTTGCTCCAGAACGTGGGTAGCGGACAGATCCATCGATTGCACCCGGCGCATGTTCAAAATAACATATGTGCGTGGGCCTATCTCTGGTTCAAGTGCCAAATAAAGTTGGTTAGCTGTTCCAAAGAATAGGCTTCCCTGAAGCTCGACGATCACAGTGTTGTTACCATTGCTAGTCAGGATGATCAATTCCTGTTCGTGTCGCACCACCTTCGAGAACACTTCACTCCCTTCGATCTTGCGCCGCAACACAGAACTATGCGCTTGCTCACGCAGGTAAAGAGCGATGGCTAGTACGATACCAGTGCCGGAGGCAGCGATTAGGCTGACCGTCAGAGCGACGACGATGACCGCGACAATCACAAAGAAATCGAAACGTGTTGCTTTCGATCGGAAGAATTCCAGACTATGCTGATCGATCATGCGATATCCGACCACCAGTAAAATACCTCCTAACGCAGCAATCGGCACCCAAGCGACTAAGGTGGCAAGCAGGAGAAAGGCGATTAACGAGAAAAGTCCCTCAATTACTCCAGAACGGCTCGTATTCGCGCCGCTCGACAAGTTAACCATCGTTGCGCCCATCTGTCCCGCTCCAGGAATGCCGCCAAGTAATGCAGAGCCGATATTGCCCAAACCTTGACCAATCAGTTCACGATTAGAGTCATGATGAGTGTTGGTCAACGCATCAAGCACAACGCAGGTCTTCAGCGTATCGATCGACAACAACACCGCAAGCGTCAGTGCCGGCAGGAAAATCTGCACCAGCATAGCTGGATCCCAAGCACGCAAAGCTTTGAGGTGCTGTATCACAACATCAAGCAAATTACTGTCCGAACCTCCAAGCGGGCCAACAATCAAGGGATTTTCATGGAGACTCCACAGAGCCGGATCAATAAATCCTAGGCCAAAATACACTAGTATGCCGATCATCATGGCGATAATCGCGGCCGGCACGGCACGTATGATGCGCGGCACCATTACCATCGACACAATGACCACTATGCCGACCACAATGCTCTGCCAGCGCCAATTGCTAGGATACTGGAGCGCTTCCCACAACCCCATGCTCTTGGGCGCCCCAAGTACCCGAGGCAACTGGCTGCCGATAATGGTCAGGCCGACGCCGCTGAGGTAGCCGCTCACCACCGGGTAGGGAATGAATTTGATTAGATGGCCGATTCCCACTATGCCAAAACCGATCTGGATAGTGCCTGAGAGCAAGGCAATCAGTACCAGCATCAGGATGCTGGCTTCGGCGGTTACGCCGTTTTGTGCGAAACCGATTACGACCGCAGCTAGCACTGCAGCGGCAGGTGCACAGGGGGCTGTGATGAGACGGTCTGTACCACCGAAGCTAGAGGCTATCAGGCCGAGCGCGGTGGTGCCGAGAATGCCGGCAATTGCCCCTTGTGCGGCGTAGCCAGAACCGAGTGGGGAAAAGATGGTGACGCCAAATGCGATGGCCGAAGGAAGTGCCACCAGCATTGATGCCAAGCCCCCCCAAATGTCGCCAGTCCAAGGACGAGTTACTTTGCTAGTTTCCATAATTCAGCTTCCGTACGCTATTTTTTTGTTCTGTTACAGTGATGCATCACTCTGCTTCAGCTCGTTTGCAATTGCGCCTCGAAGCCTGCTTTCACATCTGAATATTTTTTGTGCGTTTTGACACAACCTAGGCCGATATCTGCTGATCAAGTCACTTGTGTTAACAAATTAACGTAACTAACTGTCGACGCTAGCACATCCATATATCCAATGGATAATAGGCTGAACTACAGTTAGTATGACGCATATTTAACTTTAAACGTTTAAAAAACAGATACACGACATACGCACAATCGAGCGCCCCGGAAGCGAATGATTATATTTTGTTTGAATGAGCGTATAAATTACTGAATAACAGAATTACAATAAAAATAATGACCTTGATAACTTGGATCGCCAGAACGCAGCTAAAACTCTCATTTCCGGTTGATCAGCCGAAGCCCGACATAGCCCAGAGGGTCCATCTCGCAGCCTATGCGCCTGATTTTTCGTGGCGGCGGCGAGCAAAAAATAGTGACTTTACGCCACCAAGCCAAGCCTTCCTTCCCGTATCGGCTCTAACCACCGATGAAACAGTGGCAGGTGATTTGGAGTTTGACAGGCACTTGTTTTCATGCCGTACCTCGTTGCCAGGGTGGCGCTCGAATCGGCTGTTTGCGCGCTAAGATTTCGACAATGATCATGCCGCACGGCAGTCGGGACAGGCGAAAGTCGGCTCGGCCGATTGCCCTACCCCATCGGTATCCCCACAGTTGAGTTCCCTGTCGGCGGGCATAACCTGCAGTAGTTCACGTACCTGCGCAAGCTGTTCACGGCGACCGCAATTGGCTAACAACCCAAAATCTGCCGGCCATGATTTTCCGAGCACTGTAGGCACTTTTGGAACAGGCTCTGCTGACATCAAAACGATGATAGGCAAAAGTATGCTCCCCCTTTACAAGAAACAATTCATTAAATTAACAAACGGTTGAAATGAATACTACAAATTGGTTCTTTTAAACCTTTAACTTTGTCCCAACACATATAATTCCTTTCTCATAAGCATTAGCTGTTGAATTTATAGTGTTTTTTTAATTCTTAGTCTTTGGCATAAAAATAGCTTGATACTAAGTATTAACAAAGGAAGAAAAATTTTATTCTAACTAATCAAACTAAAAATCATGAAAACTCATATTCATAAATTAGCCACATACACTGCGTTGGTTTTGGTTTCAACGCTGCCTTTTTCCGTAGATGTGCTTGCAGATGTTGAAAAAAAACCAAGTTCAGTTACATCATCTTCGAGTACCGATAAAAATTCGTCAGCATTCAAGCGCAAAGTATTAACTGAAAAAAACCAACAAATTGTCAGCGAAGCCAGGGATTCTGTGTCGGGCACTCAACAAGCACTGATGAATTTAGAGAAAAACGATCCCAAAGCGGCGCTTGCAATATTACAGGACGTATCAAAAAAGCTGTCTATTATTCTGGCTAAAAATCCAGACCTGGCTTTAGTTTCTGCTGATATTGAAGCCGATATTTTTGATTTTGAAGGCGATGCCAAGGCTATCAAAAAGGAACTTAAGCAAGCCGATGATTTGTTAGATAGCGGAAAACTGCAAAGTGCTCGACAAGTACTGGCTGAATTAGCGAGTGAAATGCGGATCACCACAATTAGCATTCCGCTTAACACCTTTCCTCTAGCGATTAAAAATGCGGTAACTCTAATTGACGCAGGAAAAACAAGTGAAGCGGCATCGGTTTTGGATGAGGTTTTAAATACCCTGGTTGAACGTACAGAAATCATTCCGTTACCAATACTCCGTGCGGAAGCTTTATTAACCGAAGCCTCTATAGTGGAACATAAAGAAGATATGTCCAAGGAAAAAAGCAGAGCCGAAGTACTAAAGTTTGCTGATGCTGCAAAAGAAAAACTAAAAATTGCTGAATTGTTAGGTTACGGCGGAAAAGATGATTACAAGTTGCTTTACACAGCAATTGACGAAATTAAAGAAACGATGCATTCCGAAAAGTCGGCGGCAACATGGGAAAAAGTTAAGCAAACATTGACTGATTTAAGAAATAAAATCATACAACCTAAAAAATAATCATAGACACTATTTTTTACAAGCAGCTGATAGGGTATTTAAGCCCTATCGCATCTAATTATTGGCTAAGGTCATTTTAATTTTCATACTTTACATTGTCTGCCAATTCTACCTAAATACAAGAGCTATCATCATGAACTTACAGGAACACGACCAACTCAACCAACTTCTCAAACAACTGGGCGAAGTTAAATTATCAGCAAAGGATGCGGAAGCTGAAATCCTGATCCGCGAGGCCGTCGCTCATCAACCCGATGCAACATATCTGTTGGTGCAACGGACGTTGCTGCTGGAACAGGCGCTGAATAGCGCAAAAGCCCGTATCGAAGAATTACAGAACCAGTTGCAAAACAGTCAGTCCCTACAAAGAGGTGGTTTTCTGAGCAACGATCCTTGGGCGCAGGCAGCCGTTAAAGCAGGCCCAGTTCCCAGTGCGGGTAGCCCTCAGGTGCCCCAATATGCCCCACAAACCAACGCGAGTGCCTTTGGCGGAGGCGGATCAAGCTTTCTCGGCAATGTTGCCACCACCGCAGCGGGCGTGGTTGCAGGATCGTTTTTGTTCCAAGGCATTGAAAACCTGATGGGCCACCATTCTTCCGGCTTTGGGCAACAACCTTCCGGCGAACAATTTACCGAGCAAACCGTGATCAATAACAATTACGGCGATGATGCAGGACAACAGGCCAATAACGATGATCGCAACGATTACCTGGCTAGCAATGATGATGACAGTTTTCAAGATGATAACGATGACTCCGAGTGGGCCTAATTTTGGCTCAAGACTCAAGCAAGGCATTAAAGAAAAAGAGGGCTATATCATCGTTAATTATGGAATTTTTTATTTCTTTTTCATAAAAAGGTAATTTTGTGGATTTTCAATTGGAGATCATCATGAAAAGCGTCGAATTTATGCCCAATTAATTACTGCAATCCATGAATTAGATCATCAGCGCAAATTGCTGAGCGCTGCATTAAATGAACTATCCGACGAACCCAAAGTCCTCGAATTGATTGAGGCCTATCAGCGTCCTGAATCCAAATGACACTGGTCAGACCGATTCCGGTACAACTCGCTCTAAATGGTCAAGTTTCAACTGGCATCAACAACACAGATCATCGAGTATTATGGGACTCGCTGGAAAATTGAATCCGGATTTAAAGAGCTCAAACAAGACATCGGCAGCCGGACAAGTTAGTGCCGCAATGCTCAAGCCGTGACTAACCATTTGCAATTTTGTTTGATGGCGTCAACAATCACTTGGATTTATGCGGATCGCCTGAAAACCGACCCGGAACGTCCGCACAAAGTGAAGGGGCGAACCAGTTTTTCCTTTTCGGATGTTCGACGGCTTATACTTGAAGCCGCACTAAATGAGGATTTTGATAGGGTTTGCCCCAAACCCGGCAAACCCACGAAAAATTCGCTGGTGGCCGTATTGCTACGCATGGTGGCTTGATGATTTTTTGGGAAACTTCAGTCTGAAAGTAGTGTTGAGCTTAAAAGGTTCTCCCAGAACAAAACCAGTCTTACCCGATCATGATCCTTGCCAATACACCATTGAATGTATTCATCGGCTAAACGACTGAATTTGATGTGCAAGTGTTGGCTTTGCCGCTATTTATCCTCATATTTTTAGACTCATTGACAGCGTCAGCATTCATAGCTGTTAGCCGATAAAAGTAGATTAATTTGCAACTAATTTGCGACTAATTTACGCAAATCGATAGTGTTATCCTATTGCTTAAATATGGATGCAGTAACGTATAGAGAAGCCTTTTTTTTGGGTGTTATCTTTTGGGTCTGATAGCATTTTTTTATGATTTTTTAGTGATAATTTTTTCAAAAAAATAACCCCCGTCAATTTTCAATCGGCGCCAACACGCAGGCGGCATTCATACTGAAAACAGGGTGGGAGAAAAATGTTTTTTTCCTATGATAAGCCTATCGGTAGGCCTAGTCGCTCCGGATTTAACCTGCCATTGCCAATCTCACGTTGATTTAGCCGATTTAGCATCTGAAGCAAAAAAACAGGCAAAAAAAAATTAAAGGGAACAGTTTCTTTATTAACCGTCGAATGGCTACTAAAAGCCAGAAAAATATTTAACTCTTTATGCATTGCTCAGTCAAATCCATGAAAAACAACCCAATAACTAGACATAAAAAGCTATTTGAACTTAGTTTGACGTTATCGGGTGATCCAATGGAAGTTTTCCAGCATGCGGCCAAAATGATTGGTAAGTTGCTGGAAGTCAATATTGTCTGCTTGCCCCGAAATACGAGGGGAGCAGCTTATCGAGCTTACTGTGACCAGCATACATTTCTACAAAGAATTCGCGGCTTAATGATGGCAATCCATTTTCGGCATTTTCCAAAATCAGCGGTAGCTGCTTTCTGACCTGATTAACACCCTGTGGTATCACCAGTCCAAGCTCGGATAAAAAGCCTCGAATTCGATTGGTTAGTGCGGTTCGCTGATAAATCAGGTCTTGGCGTAACCGATGCAACATCTGCATCTCCTGTTGTTCCAGATTTTTCGCCACCAATATGCGCTTATTAGGACGACTCACTGCTATAAAAATGGCTTCTGCATCATTGAAATCATTTTTGTTGCCTATCGCAAACGCCTTTACAAAACGAGCATTCAACAATACGACTTCATGACCTAATTTCTTGAATTCACGAGCCCAGTGATGTGCACCGCCGCAAGCTTCCATTCCAATTAGGCTCACCGACATTTGAGCAATATAAGCTAATAATTCGTTACGTTTCATTTTCTTTTTTACGGATTTGCCTTCAGCGGAAAGGCTATACAGATGAAAAATGCTTTTTTCTAAATCCAAACCCACTACGTTACGATTCATTTCGGATTCCTCTTTTTCCCGTTAATTGGCTTGGTGCATTATGACATCGTGAGGGTGAGGAGGAGTCCATGTCATCATGGCTGGGCCATAAGCGGACTTTTAACAAAAATCGAGTTACACCGACAATGTGCAGTAAAATGCGTTTTGATAACAACATTCCAGTTATTGGGGATGTAAGCAAATATCAACACAATTTGATAAATTTATCTTGAAGATACTGTGCTATATATCCTTATTTATTCGCTTTTTAATGCTGTTCGCTTGCTTAACTTGCTTAACAAGTGCTGCACTGCCGGTTATGCCAGCCTATGGTGCTGAAACAGTAAAGATCGGGGTGCTCGCATTCCGCCCTAAACCGCAGACCCTTGCGCAATGACAACCATTGGCTGTTGCATTAAAACAGGCCATACCAGCTCGTGATTTCGCGGTAGAGGCTCTCTACCTACCCAGAGCTTAATCAGGCAGTTTCTAATCATCAATTGGATTTCGTTCTGACCAACCCTGGGCATTATGTGCTGCTGACAAGGTGTAGCGGATTGTCAGCGCCACTCGCTACATTGGCTACCAATGACCATGGGCGGCCAGTCACAGTATTTGGCGGCGTCATATTTAGTCGTGTCGGACAAACTAATATCAACACACTATCCGACATCAAAGGAAAAAACATTGCAATCGTCAATATTGATTCCATGGGAGGCTATCAGGCACAAGCCTATGAGCTAAAGCAAGTAGGGATTAGTTTACCTCAAGATGCCAAACTTTTTGTCACTGGTGTGCCCCATGACAAGGTTATTGAGGCTGTACTGACTGGTCGTGCCGAAGTCGGTTTCGTTCGTAGTGGAGTACTTGAAGACATGGTGTACGAAGGCAAGCTGGACATGACTCAGCTCAAAATTCTTAATAGCCACAATTTACCCGATGTTTCAGTGCAAGTTTCTACTAAAATTTACCCTGAGTGGCCTATTGCAGCTCTTTCCCACATAGACGAAAATCTCGCCAGACATGTCGCCGCCGCACTTTTCATGGTGGAAGAAAATATTAAGGCTACGCATGCGATGGGAATACATGGGTTTGTCGTTCCAGCCGATTACAGTCCGGTGTTCGATCTACTTAGAGAGCTGCGTTGCCACCTTTCGACGCGCCGCCTATATTCACATTGGCCGATCTGTGGCATAAGTACCTGGAGTGGATCGTAGTAATATCCCTACTAATGTTATTGCTGATTGCTGTAACAGCACTCTTGGTAGTTCAGAACCGTAGGGTGCAACAAGGCGAGCAACGTTTTTTCACTTTGTTTGAGTATTCGCCAGCACCCATGTGGATCATTGTTAATGGGCATTTTATCGATTGTAACTTGGCAGCCATGCGGATACTCGGTGTTTTAGACAAATCGACAGTGCTCGGTATCAGTCCAGTGGACATCTCACCCGAACGACAATCCGATGGCGAATACTCGCGTATCAAAGCCGAACGTTTTTTCAAGGCTGTAGCAGGGTTTAGCGCTCTTCGAGGACATAGCCTACTCCTCGAACGGTGTGCAGAAGTTTCTGCGGAAACGGGTCGTCGATCTTTTGACGCAGGCGGCGAACCGCCACATCCACGATATTGGTATCGCTGTCGAAATGGACATCCCAAACCTGCTTGGCGATCAGTGTTCGCGACAGCACTTCGGCAGGCCGTTGCAAGAATAGTGATAGCAAAGCGAACTCCTTGAGTGACAAATCCAGCCGCTGTCCGTTACGAAACGCCTTGTGACGAACAGGATCAAGTGTGAGATCGGCTAAAGCCAAATGTTCTGCTTGTCGTGCGGGGCCTCGCCGGAGAATCGAGCGAATGCGGGCCAGCAATTCGACGAAGGCGAAAGGTTTGACCAGATAGTCGTCGGCGCCCAGTTTCAAGCTTTTTTCCCGGTCGTCGATAGAATCGCGTGCAGTGAGAAACAGTACCGGGGTCTGCTTGCCGCTACGCCGTAACTCTTTGAGTACAGACCAGCCATCGCGCAACGGCACCATAACATCGAGAATGATCAGGTCGTACTCAATCGTAGTGGCCAGCAGTAAGCCCTCTTCGCCGTCAATGCCAACATCGACGATAAAGCCTTGCTCAGTCAGCCCTTTTTGCAAATAGGCGGCGGTTTTTTTTTCGTCTTCGACAATCAGGATGCGCATGGTAGAACATTTCTACGACCAGCGAATAGGGCAGATTTCCCCAGGAATTTCTCAATCCATCGAAACTGATTGTAATTTTCCACACGTTCACCGCGGCAGGGAGTGCCTGATGGTACAGCCGCGCGACCTATGGCGCCTCCAGCAAGCGTGACATCGACTTCTACTGTGGGATTGCTACGGGAATCGAGAATCTCTCTGGCGTGGACAGATCGGATGTTGGTTTTCATATCTTTTTCCTGATTGGTGTAAAACTCCGTTACGTTACTGTTCCAGCATTGTTAGAAGCACTCATGAGTTTTGAAATCCAATGCTGCGCTAAAGCTATTATAGTCGTTCAGATAAGTCACGTCTTTGATGTTCGGTTAATGTTGGTCGAGTTAGGCGATTGCTCTAATCGACCACTTTAAAATCCTTTTCCTTAGCGCTGTCGCCAATAAATTCCAGTTGCTAATAAAGATAAGAAAAATTTATTTCGCATTCGTGTAAAAAAGATGAAGTGACCAAGCCGCCAGTTTTATACATGTTCCGCCCGCAAAAAACAGCTGCCGCCCGCTTATCGGTACCATGTCATTTGTTTAAACGTACCCCGATTACCACGCATAAAATTAAATTGCCATGATCTCGAGGTTAATGGCATCGGCTGTGTGGCCTCTACTTTTTGTTATATATCTTGAGTACCAATTCATAAAACCATTTTGGACGAAACAACACGACCAAAATTAAAATTATTGAGATGATAGGAATGGGGTTAATCTTAATAATTGAAATAAACGAAAGAATGATAAGAATGATAAGGCAGAGAATACGAATACGCATGGTTTATTTCCGTGATAGCAAACGCATGGAGCATTATAAGATAATTTGATAGGAGGATACCTATAATAATCCCCCTATTCATCCACAAAAAAAGCCGCCGTAGCGGTATAATTTTTGTCTTTCCATTGGCCGTTATTCACTGATAAACCCGATTTGTCCAAACCCTGTCCAATAGATTATAGCCTTGAACTAATCAGGATTAATGAATTGATCGAAAGCGGGCATAGCTTGGGGTCTGCTCACGAAACGAAAAAACCGTACGCTAAGCATTATTGATTTGTCTCTCGTATTTTCATCGTTATCTACCGTAAATAACAAAATAACCGAGACAATCAAGTTATTCGGACGAATATAGTCGATCAATAACAGTCTTGAACCAGATAGGCCTAAATAGAAAAATGTACAGAAAAACAATGGAAGAAACAGGGAATGGACTAAAGTCCAGAATCATCATTACCAGAATTACAATCAACCATTTTAATTGCCAAATAAATGATGGGTGTCTCATTTAGTCTCCTTGTGGCGACCATGTAATAGCACATTCCAGATTCTCATAACGAATCACCAATTTATTATTTTATTTAAGATATAGTCTACTAAAGGACTTGGAAATTACAAACATCCTAATTTAGGATGGATAGTTAAAAACCTCCGGAAAAGCGGGGTTAATTAACCGTTGCGGCCTGGCAATGCTGCATAAACTAGCGGGTGTGATCCCGTCCAGGTAATCGCTATTGGCTCTGGTTAGGTGGTCATCGAGTCCAAGATAAAGTTTGTAAAGCAGAGGATATTTTAATACTATCATTATTGTAATCAGAAAAGTAGCCTCTGGTTAGAGACGGTTTTCGATTTAAGCCTTATTGATTGAGTCATCGAACTTAATAGCAACGGAGAATTTCATGGCAGCTGACATCATGCTTATCGTCGCGGTCACATCTGTCATTCAGTCCCTGTTCGGGGCCGGCATATTACTGTTCGGCACGCCTCTTTTGCTGCTGTTCGGATACGAATTTGTCGATGTACTGATCGTGCTGCTGCCGATTTCGCTCGCCATCAACCTGCTGCAAATCTTCCAGCACCATGCTCATATCGATTTTGCCTTTTACCGGAAAGTATTGCTATTGACGTTACCGCTCATCGCGGTTTTTCTGTTTTTGGTGACCCATCTGCGTATCAACATCGGCCTGATTATCGGCCCGTTTCTGCTGTTGCTTGCCCTGAAGGAATTTTCCACAGCCATAGCCCGAATCATCGACCGGATGATGCAATATGAAACCGCTTACTTCGTGATCATGGGGGTGGTGCATGGGCTCAGCAACCTGGGCGGTTCGTTGTTGACCGCCATCGTCCATCACAAAAATTATGAAAAGGATGTCGCGCGGGTGACCGTGGCGGCCTCTTACGGCACTTTCGCAGTGGTACAGCTGTTGACCTTATGGCTGTTCAACGGGCGACAGATCGATGTGCCTGTCTACGATAACCTTATCTATCTAACCGTTGGTGCGCTGATTTTCGTGCTAAGTGACGAGGTGTTTTACGCGCAGATCAACCGTGAGAAATACCGTCACATTTTCTCGGTGTTTCTGGCGCTCTCCGGTCTTGTGCTGGTATTAAAATCTTTAGGTTGACCCCATGATTTCTAAGGCGCATTCAGGGATGGAAAAACGTATTGCGGCGTTCGAGGCTGAACCCTATGCTGCGGGATGACTTATGAATCAACTGATCGCAATCGCCTTGGGCGGTTCCTTGGGCGCGGTGACGCGCTTTCTCGTGGCGAACGGCATTTATGCCCTATTGGGTCGTGGTTTTCCTTACGGCACTTTGTTCGTGAATGTGTCGGGCTCGTTCATGATGGGTTTTTTAACGGCACTACTTATGCTGCAACGTTTCGTTTACACTGCGGAATACCGTGCGGCGATTCTGATCGGTTTTTTGGGTGCCTACACCACCTTTTCCACCTTTGCCCTGGAAACGTTTTACCTATTCGAAGAAAGCAATCTACTAAAGGCTTTTTTGAACATCTTCTTGAGCGCAGTGCTCTGTCTGGTAGGCGTTTGGTTCGGCCTCGTATGGGGACGGATGATCTTCGCGAATGATGTTTACCCGTGGCTGGGACATGGTATGCCTTATGCCGATATGGCGCTAGGGTTGACCTTTGCTTTTTTGCTGGCAGTTCTGGCGGAGTTCGCATTTATGCGATTGAACTCTGCCCCCGAGCTGCGAGCCGTCATTCTTGTTTTACTGCTCGGTGTGCTGACGATTTCGTCAACGCTGTGGCTGGCGTTCAGGCTGTCCGAAATTCGGCTTGAACTGCATGGTCTGCTGAGCATTTTTGCCATCAATGCCCTGTTTGGTGTAGCGGTGGTTTGGTTAGGTACATTAGTGGGGAATTGGTTATGGCAGCTCAATCTATTACGGTAGCACGGATTTATCTTCGGGAAGCTGAACATCTGCTCACCAAGATCATTGACTTTTTACACAAGGAAGAGAAAGTATCAGGCGTTACGGTATTTCAAGGTATTATGGGTTTTGGGCCAGATGGAACTATCCGTACTAGCCGTTTGCTTGATTTGTCCTTGGATTTACCTTTGGTAGTCGAATTCTACGATTTACCTGAGCGGGTTGAAAGCGTAATCGACCATCTTCAAAATAATATGGGGTTGCCGCATGTAGTGAGCTGGCCAGCAATTAGCCATATCAGAGACATTTGAGCGCTTACCGTGCGTTCTTATTTTGCTGCTCGGCGCCTGACGATTTCGTCAACGCTGTGGCTGGCGTTCAAACTGTCCGAAATCCGGCTGGCTTGAACTGCATGGTCTACTGAGCATTTTCGCCATCAATGCCCTGTTTGGTATAGCGGTGGTCTGGTTAGGTACATTAGTGGGGAATTGGTTATGGCAACTCAAACTATTACGGTAGCGCGAATCTATCTGCGCGAAGCCGAACATCTGCTCAACAAGATCATCAAGTTTTTGCACGAGGACGAGAAAGTCTCGGGTGTTACGGTGTTAAGAGGTATTATGGGTTTTGGCCCAGATGGAGATATTCGTACCGCCTATCTGTTGGACTTGTCCCTAGACTTGCCTCTGATAATCGAGTTCTACGATTTACCTGAACGGGTTGAGAGCGTAATCGATCATCTTCAAAATCATATGGGGTTGTCGCATGTCGTAAGTTGGTCGGCGACTAGCCATCTCAGAAGCCTGTAATCGACGCTCCCATTATCTAAGATGGTAAACAACATGAAAAACGTCATCGAAAAAATAGGCAAAGCCCTGCAAGAGCAGGCGATACCAGCGGCGCAGAAGCTCCAGGCCATCGCTTCGGATGTGCTGACCATGTTAGGCAAAAAGGCCGAAGAAATGGCCAGGGAAATCAACAAGCCCTCGCAACCCATCACGAGGGTGAAAGATACCACAGACCGAGCGGAAAACCATATGTACAGCCCAGTGCCGACCGCTCACGGAGATGAAACCGTTGCGAAGGTCAGTCGGCGGCTATCCGGTCAATCCAATGCTTTTAATTCGGTTGAACTGCTGTTTGTCACTGATACCGATAACAGGCTACAAGGCGTGGTGTCTTTGTCCAAGCTGTTGGGAGCAACACCCAAGACGGTCATTAATGAGCTAATGAACAGTGATATTACCAGTGTCACCCTTGCCGACCATCCAGAACAAGTGGCTGAGGTGGCGTTAACCCATCTAATACCTGCCGTGCCGGTGGTGGACGACCAGGGATGCCTGCTCGGTGCCGTCCCCGCGCACACAGTATTCAAACTCATGCGGGAGGACCATATCCAGGATATGGATCGCTTGGTTGGGATATGGCGGAACTCAGATCAAGCTTTGTCTGCCATCGAGGGAGATCCGCTACGCCGCGTGATGGATCGCTTGCCCTGGTTGGTCGTGGGAACCGTGGGCTGTGTATTAGCAACCGGACTGATGGCAACATTTGAAAATACGCTGAGGGCTGATTTGGCGGTCGCTTTTTTCATCCCTGGTATTGTGTATCTGGCCGATGCCATTGGAACCCAATCAGAAGCGATTGCGGTGCGGGGGCTTTCGTTCAGCAGTACGCCGATTTCGCAGTTGCTAAAGGGGGAGCTTAAAACCGGCTTGTACCTGGGTATCGCATTGACACTGCTTGTTTTTCCGGTCATTTGGTTTACGTTTAACGCGTCGCTGGCGTTTTCGGTGTCGGTTGCCTTGATTTGCGCCAGCAGTGTCGCTACCAGCATCGGCCTTTTGTTGCCTTCGCTTCTGTCCCGACTGGGAAAAGATCCAGCTTACGGAAGTGGTCCGGTCGCCACGATTATTCAGGATTTGCTTAGCCTCCTGATCTATCTCAGTGTGGTCAGCCTACTGGTTTTTTGATAGCGATTCGTTGGATGGAAAACCCAATAGGGTGAATTTGAACAAACGACAGAAATGTTTCATAGGATTTTAAGCGGTGGCAAGGCGAAAACTTCCGGTGTATTGCCGCGCTCTTACTGCCGTTGTTGCACTATTCGATGAATACCGGAAATTCGAGCTTATTCGATAAACATAGATATAGAAATATCAGGCCTTTTTATCTAATCTACCTTAATTGTACTTTGTTGAATATATTGAGAAAGCTATCTTAAGTAAGCAGTATTTCGATCTGTCCCCAATTGCTTGCCGGGAAATAGAAAGGTATCCTGATAGGGTCATTTGGATCTTAGAGTAATTTTTTCAGCGCTTCAAAATCTTTTTTGGCATCTTTCAATTCTTGCTCAGCTTCTTGTAAAGCAGATTCTTTAGCGTGTTTAGTCGCCTCTTTCAATTTTCTAGTAGCTTTTGAGCGTGCATTATTTACTTTATCACCGCCGCTGATTTCCTTGCTTGCATCACTCGCCTGTTTGATAAGCGCAGCAGCCTCTTCGTTACTTGCGCCTCTGTTAATTCCATCAATGGCTGCTTGTATTTTAGCGACTACCCTATCAATTGCTTCAGCAGGTTTGTAGGTAATTTTCATTTTATCAAAGTTCGGTACGCCCAGGCTTATTAATGCCACCTGCATATCAATTGCTTCAGCAGGTTTGAAGGTAATTCTACCTGGATCCACTTTGGCCAAAGCTGAAGTTGAAACAACGCCAATAGAAGCTGCAATAAATAAAGATAGCAAGATTGTTTTCAATGCTTTCATTTCACTAATCCTCAAGTTATTATTATTTCTAGTTATTTTGGTAAAAGGGCTGCTATATTATTTCCGGTGAAAATTCAACCACATTGGCAAATATTTGACCTGTTAAAGCTTGTCGGGTATGTTTTTTATGCACGACATTTCCATGCTTGAATACGTCAATGGCCTTCGGACTTGCCCATCGCCGTGTCTTCATCGAACTCCGGTTCGTCGGGCAACAATAAAGTGTTGCCCGACCTCTAATAAAACTCGTCTTTACTGTCGCTGTTAAACATACGAGGGCACAAAAGTGCCGTTGTTGAGGTGCGATGTGTATATCAATCGTTAAGTTTGATATATTGGATTACTTGAGGCCGCCCTGGCCACTGGCATCAACAGGCCGGAGCAAGGATTTAAAAACCTCAAGAGCTTCTTTTAAAGAATCAGCTGCGCCGGTTGTATTACCTTCCTTCGTTTGACGGCGGGCGTTTGCGATGGCTCTGGAACCGCGTTGTTTTTTTGACTCAAGAGAGCCGCCAAAGATGTCTTTAGAAGATTGCCCAGCGGCTTTAATATGCTCTTGAGCCATTTCCAACTCATTCGCATTTACTGCTTTCAGAGCAGCTTCAAGGTGTGTAATGGTATTGTTAATAGGTTGTGCCATACCTACTGCCGCAACTGTAACATTGCTACCTGCACCTATAGACAGGGCTAAAAAACCAGCAACTAAGAATTTTTTAAAAATATCCATCATGTTATAAAACTCCTCAAAGGTGTTAATTTCTCTAAACTCTTATTCAAGTGACACTGCATCACTTAAGGAAGCGCTGACTAGAACCCCAGTAAGTTATTCGCAACAAATCGGCATACAATAGAGCTAATGTGAAAGTTTGAAACGTCCAACATTATTCGATTAACAATTACTAATGTATTTCTCTACATAATTTAAAAATACAATATTTCGAGCTTAAAATGCAATATGCGTGAATACCTAGGGAAGCGCTGAACAAATCATTTTCGCTCATAGCTCGACAAGCCCACTGCTATGAAATCGATATGTTATCGTTCATCTTGAGCAATCTGAAGGATTTAATCAGCGCTTCCTTAGGTCTTTTATGTTCATGATGGATTTCATTCTCCTATCATGAACGAGCTTTAAGCGTTTGCCAGACTCATTTTCCGTTAGAAATATAGTACTCCTTCAGGACTCATCTAGCATTGGAAGAGGCTGCTGTCAATAGCCCAAAAAGCATGTTAGGATTGCAAAGTTATAATCTCAGCGTCGCGACTAAGCGCAGGGGGTAAGTAAGGAGTTCAAAAGCAAGCCTAATGTCATGGACAAGAATATCGGCTGCCATCAGCGTCTCCACCGCCACACCTTCGCGCTGTGAGACAGCGATAGCGAGTCCGGCTGCTCGAAGCATCAGACGATCATTAAGTCCATTGCCGATTGCGGCGCAAGCTGCGGGGCCAAGCTTTTCCACATAGTGAAGCTTTTCGGTGTCTTGATTGGTAGCGGGCAGGATGATCAGTTCGCAAGGCATCTTTGCTAAGCTTTCCCTCGCCAGCCCGAAGGTATCTCCCGTCAGAATATGGACACGCATTACACCGGACAGATCAATCAGAGCCGAATCGACGCCGTCCAAGAGTTCTCCATCGCATGCCAGCGTACCGTTATAATCCAACACTAGGTGTTCCAACCTCAGGAGGTTATATCCTGGCACATCAATTTCAAGCATTCCGCACCTCTTTCAGTATTATTTGCTTAGCCCAAAATATACGATGTAAAGGCATCAACGAGCTATCATGACGGAACACTGCGCATATATCATCACATGCTTGGCTACTGATCCGATCAGCCAGCGTTCGAACACTCCTCCCCCACGATGCCCCATGATGATCAGTTCCACACCGATCTGCTCCGCGTGATAAATGATTTGTTCAGCGGGATGGCCTACGGCAACTTCGAAATGCGCCTTGATTCCCTTTGCCGACGCCCGTTTTCTGAGCGGCTCCAATATTTTTCGGCAATGCTGGCGTGATTGCTCTATTACCGACTCGGTTTCGACTTCCTGAGCGAAATCCGGTGGCCTTGCAACGGCGAGGACATGCAGTTCGGCATCCTGTTTTTGCGCGAATTCGAGGCCGAAAGCGAATGCTTTGTCGGAGGGTTCCGAGCCGTCATAGGCGACTAGAATCTTATTTAGCATGACGATTACTCCTGGAGTTTCGTTTGGGTTTCATAGACTTTTCAGCCATGACCGGTCGGGGCTTTTCAATTTTTCCGGTTGTCGGCGCAACCTTTTCGTGCAATAGATGATGCGGCAGGAAGAAGGCGTTGGCGATCAGTGTCGGGACGACGGCGCTGCCGATCACTGCGGCGACCAGAGCAGAATACTGGGCCTGATCGATGACTTGATGGCTCAGCCCGAATAGCGCCGAGATGGTGCCAAAGGTCAGTCCGGTGGCCATCAGCAAAGTGGTATAAGCCGCTTCTTTTCCGGAAGAACCGTAAAATTTCGTGACCGGATAAACACCGACTATCTTGGTGACCATCTTCGACACCAAGATGATTACGAATGCAGCGGGCGCGGCAACCAGAGCGGGAATGGAAACCAGGGAGCCGGCACGAATGAAATAGAACGGCGTCAGCAGCCCGAAGGTGAGTGTCCTCAGTCGTCTGATCAGCGCATGATCCTTGCCGACGGTGCCCGCCAGCACCATGCCGGTAACGTAGGCGGGCAGCACGGCTTCGCTATCGGCCCAGGTTGCCAAAGCGCCCATCCCGAACAGGCACAGCAACAGAAACTTCGCCTCCAGTTCAGACGGACGATCTCCGTAACGCTTAAAAAATCGGGGGGTGAGCCAAGGAAGAATGGAGAATACGACGACAGCCACTCCGAAGAAGATGAGCGTCCTGGTCGTGAATGGAGAGAAGACAAACCCCAGCGCCAACACGGTGGCGAGATCGGTAATGAAGCAGGCGGCCAGTACGGTCTTGCCATAATCGGTCACGTTAAAGCCAAACTCCAGCATGACGGCGTAGACCACCGCGACAGATGTCGTCGACATGGCGATGCCGGCTAACCAGCTGGCTTGAGAACTCCAGTGCAGACCGTAAAAGGCAACTGCCGCGCAACCCAGAAACGGTGCCAAAAAACTCACTAAACCGACAGTAGTAGCTTCTTTCCATTTTAAGCGGAATACAGCCGGATCGAGCTCAGCTCCGGCCAGAAATGTCAGCACGATTGCGCCCGCGCCGGAAAGAAATTTTATCCAGGAGGCGTCGGTGCCGAGCGTAATGCCTCCGAGTAAGGCGCCAATTACCAACTGGGCAACAGTGCCGACCACAATTTCCGACAGCGCCGTGGCGATGCGCAGCCAAATGGAAAGCAGCGTCGCGATCAGCGCCAAGCCGAGCCATAATGCCGCGAGCGTCCAAATTTCAGTCATATCCTACCTCGATTTGTGCAAATTGTGTCATACCTAACTAAGCCATCCGATTCACCGTCCACCAAGCCTTCCCGATGTGTTCGCCCCCGGCAAATCCTAGGTGAAACATGTCTTTGCGCACTCTACAACACCTTACAAGTCATGCCCATGTATTTTTTACTTAATACTCTTAAATTGTAGCGCGATCCGGATTAAAGTATAGAAAGTGCTGAACATGTTCATTACATGAGGAAATAACACCAGCTCAATATCGAGACTTTGTAATCTATTGTATTGCCACGCCCGTTTGAGCAGATGGGCATTACACCAAATGTATTGCAGTCTGGTCTTCAGGCAGATGTTGGAGGCAATCTAACGCCAACCAGGTATCCGCCAAAGTAGCAATAGCGCCAGGAGTTCTCCCAAACCCACCGGTCATTGTTTGGCAAGATGCAATATAGTTCCATATTGTGGCGATCCTTTCTCGTGGCATAACTGCGCCGCACAGGTGGAACAATCCGATACCGGCATGCACAGCGGCTAATGAATTTGCTGATCCTGCGGGAACTAGACGAAAACCAAACACCTCATCGCTGCACAGCTCCATAAATTCTAACATTCCGGCGGGTTGTTCCAGGGTTAAGCAATCAACAATTATGGCCGCCCGGTAGGTATCGAGTAGATTCTCAACCGGATTGCCATATCCACCATGATTCCCTTGCAGAAAGTCAATCAATATTGAAATTTCACATCTAAACTCAGGAGATGACATAAATTCCCATTGGTGCATGAGCGTTGATAATCGACTTAATCTGAGTAAAAGTGAAGACCATTCTATCGTCCGCACACGCCAATCAAGGGACAGAAAACGATCATGCTCAGTTTTAAGGAAAGTATCAGGATTTTGCAGCGGCTCAGTATTAAGCAAACGCAACGTTTCCAACGCGAACCAGCCCATCGAAAAACTGGAGTATCCGCCCTGATTGTTCTGCAAACGATGAAGCCAGGCTAACAGCTTGTCCAAATCAGGAATTGGAGCTTGCAAGCTAAGGAGTCCGGCCACTGCGCTATAGGTATCCTTCCCGTTGGACTCTTCGACACCATAGGCACGATAGTAACAGAATCCGCCATCCGGAGTTTGCCGACTCATCAGGTAGCTAAGGCAGGCTGCCTTATTGATGAATGGTGTTGAATGCGTCATACCCAAACCAGCTTTAGCCCGGCGATCATTAGAATTGCCCCCAGAACGCGATAGATTATCCCTACCGGCAGATGCCTGTTGCCCAGTTGCGCACCGATGGCACCACCTAAGACAGCTGCAAGCGCAAACCATGACAACTCGGCTGGCAGTTGGCCAGCAATGGTGAGATGCCCCAAGAGCGCCATCGCGGAATTAACGAAGATAAAAACCGCCGACACGGCAGCGGCCGTCCTTATGGATGTCCAGTTGCAGTACAGCAGCAGAGGGGCGAGAAGTACACCACCACCCATGCCAGTCAACCCGGACAACAGACCGATGACTCCTCCGGCCAAGACCGCAGGAATGCATGGCAGTGGAACGACATGGGGTTCATGCCCAGTTTTGCGCATAAAGAAAGGCAATCCAGCAGCCAGCAGGAGCACGCCGAGAACGAGATTAAAAACACCAGCAGGAAGCGTTAGGTAACCACCAAGGCAGGCGGTCGGGATCGATGCGATCAGGAATGGCCGGAGAACTGGCCAGGAAAAATACCCTGCCCGGCCAAAGCGTAGCGCGACTACGCTAGAAACCAGTACGTTGAGTACTAGCGCGGTTGGTTTGATGACTTCCGGTGCGAAGCCGAACAGGGCCATAACCGCGACGAAGCCGGATGCACCGGCCTGCCCGACACTGGCGTACAAAACTGCGACGAATGCCAACGTTGCACAAAATAGAACCAGCGTCGGTGGCACCAATTCCATCTGACGATTACCGGATGCGCCGCAATGCCAGCGTACCGGTGGTCATCAACAGCGCAGCCAGTCCGAAGCCAAATACCGGCGAAACCGCCGTCCACAGTACGCCGACTGAGGCACTGGAAATGAATTTGGCAACGCCGTTGACCGTTCCGAGTGCGCCGATACTCATGGTCAATGTATCCGCGCTTACCATCTCGGCAGTCACGGTTGATTCCAGTGCTTCCTGTACAGCGACATACAAACCGGCGATAAAGAAAATCACGCCTAACATCACTATGCTATCTATGCTGAACCAAAAAGCCAGCGCGGTGAGAATGGCAGTAAGTGCCCCCAGTACATAGCCGACTACCAGAACCGGCAAGTGGCCGCAACGATCTGCCAGTACCCCGACCGGATAAGACACCGCAACTTGCACGATATTGCGCCCAACGTAGAGCAGTCCCGCTATTTGCGCCGCGTGTATCACGCCCATTGAAGCGGTGAGCAACTGAGTGGCAGCCAGAATCAGCAGGCTGTGCGAGAAATCGCCGATACCGAAGATGCCAATAGCGACCAGATAACGTTTAAATCGTGCAGGCAATCCACGTAGCGAGCTGAAGAATTTCAGCTCCGGGTTGGGCGAGTGCTGAGGGTCTTTTACCAACAGCAAAAACGCCAGCACTGCTAACACACCTGGAATTACGCTCAGCCACAACACAAAACGGAACGGCCCCTCGGAAGCATTCCAGATTGGATTGATAACAACTGAAACATCTAAAAAACTCAACACAAAATTGAACGGCACTGCGGCTGCATCCCAAGGTAAATCTTGCGCCCAACCCAGTAATGCCACGCCCAACAAGGGGCCGGCGACGGCACCGATAGTGTCCGCTGCCCGGTGAAAACCAAAAGCACGTCCGCGCGTTTGCGGGGTAATCGCCTGGATCACAATGGCATCGCGTAACGGGCCACGCAGACCTTTGCCGAACCAGGAAATAATGCGGCCCAACAACAGTAATGGCCAGCCAGCCGCCATTGCGATCAGCGCTTGGCCGACCGGGGTCAGTCCATAACCGATTAACACCAGCAATTTTCGATGCCCCAGTTTGTCGGCAACGTAGCCCGATGCCATTTTGGTAAAACTGGCGACCGCATCGGCAATACCTTCGATAATGCCCAGTGCTGCCGCAGGGATACCAAGTACAGCGAGAAAGCCGGGCAGGATAACCGTGGTAGTCTCGTAGCAAAAATCACCAAGTGCGCTGGTGATGCCCGCACCCGCGACTGTGCGATTGAGCCAGCGTTCCTGCTGTGCCTCGGTTGTTGCTACTAAGGTAGACTCGTTGTGTTCAGGCATTTCTTGGTCTCTTCGTTGTTGTAATCGTTTTAGGCGGGCATATTCGGCCAGCGTCGGTAGATACATGTTTACACCCCTTGTTCATGGTTAAACCTCGAATGTAGCGAGCACCGGGTAGTGATCGGAAGCCATGTCGGTCACCGGAGAACGGATAACCTCATAGGAGGCGGCATGAGCCGCCAGTGCTTTCGATGCCAGAATGTAATCGCAACGCATGGTGGCAAACTCGGTGCCGGTAAAGTCCGTCGCAGGAACTGTTGCAACGTTGGAGCCGCCCAGTGCATGACCGATATCGACCCAGCCTGCCGCTTCAAGGTGTGCCAGAACGCTACGATCGGCTGTTTGCAAATCTTCCGCCAGATAACGAGCGCGGTGCTGCGCCGGTAACGCGTCGAAACCTTCCGGTTCCGGATCGTGCGGCGAAGCCGAGTTGAAATCGCCGGTCAGTAAGGTGAAGTTATCCGGTGCGGCGTGTACCGCCAGATAAGCGGCCTCGCGGCGGCGTACAGGCGGCCCGTTCGGGCATAAATGCGCACTGATTAACGTGAGAGTCCGGGAGCTGCCCGGCAGTGTCACTTTGACTGTCGCCAAGGCATGATGAAAGTTTGCCCCATCAGCCTCAAACGCCACAGGCCGGAGCGGTTCACGAATAAAAACGGCAAGGTTCTGCCCGGTACGCGGTGCAATGGCGAGGAAGCCGCGCATACCGATGCGCGTCTCCCAGTCATATAGCAAGGCTCCACCGTTAGCATCGAAGCCTTTAGCCTCCTGCATCAAAAACACATCGGGCTTGAGTTGTTCGATCAAACCGATCTGGGCTTGCGCACGGCGGTCATCGCTACCGTCGCGTCCGCCGAACAGCGTGTTGTAAGTTAATACAGTCAGTTTCATACAATCTTCCTTAGTTAGTGGTTTTCGTCGTGGGCTTCGAATACCCGTTGAGCATAGGTATCAAGCAAAGCTTCACAGGCTTTCAGGCGTTGCTCGGATTCCTGCGCCAGCGTCGCACCATAGAAATCGAGTTTGCGGATTTTTTCGAGCCAGCTTTGCAGCTTCTTTAAATCCACATCGTTTTCTTCCAGTTCCGCGTAAGTGAAGTGATTAGCGGCGGTTTCCTTGGAAATCTCGTCCTCGAAATCGGTGCATTTACCAATAAACTCCCGATATTCTTCATCGCGATCCGCTTTGAAACGTGACACCACTTTCTCTTCCTGGGATTTATCCAGCGCGACTGTTTCCAGAATGACCGATTCGCCGTCCATCTCGGTGATGTCATTTGCCAGCATTTTCAGGCGGCGCTGATGGTCGTCGGTCTTGGGAAGCAGGCAAACGCCATTTTGCAAGTAGACAGCCCCCAATCCTTTGAGCTTACGCCAAAGAGCAACCCGTTTCTTGGCGGGTTCGGAAGGGACTTTGTAGGTGAGGAGTAACCAACTTTGTATTGTCATTGGACAATATTAATGTAACGGCGGTTACAAATCAAGAGAAGCGAGTTTGTTTTTAGTGCTTAATCTTTTCTTTCTGGAGGCAATGCAAAAGTGCAGCTATCCATGTTGCCAAATCTTGATAGCTGAAATAACTAGAATTCCCGCCAGCATGGGCAATAAAAGGCTATCGGATACAAAACCAAGCAATAGTCCGCCGAGAAAAGTACCTGCGAACGATCCCGCCGCCATGATTAACAAGAACCTTTTATTTTCACGCAACACAGAAAAACTATTGTCACGGCTATAGCGCATAAAGCCTGTTAGCATAGTTGGTAAACTGACGGCTAACGATAAACTGCCTGCCACCTTAATATCCAGGGCAAAAAGTAAAATCAAGGTGGGGATCAGCAATTCGCCGCCTGCCACACCCAATAGCGAAGCAACGACACCAATCGCAAATCCAGCAATAACCCCCAGCATCGCCCGCATCAGTCCTGTAAATGGCGGGATGCCATCGGTTATGACTTCATGACTCAATAACAGTGCGCAGGAAATAACCAGTAAAAGTATGGCAATAATGCGATAAAGCGTTTGCGATTTGAGTCGTACCGCCCAACTTGCCCCCAGCCAAGCACCAACAAGACTGCCCAGCAAAAGATTTAGGATGACATCTTGATGGTCGATGACACTGTCAAAAGGCACGGTTCGGGTGCGAAAAAACATCGCCGAAGCCACGACTACAAGGCTGGTGGCCTTATTGAGAATAACCGCTTCCAACGCAGAAAAATTAAAAATGCCAATCAGCAAGGGCAAACGGAACTCAGCACCACCTAGACCGATGAGACCTCCTAATGTGCCAATAGCGGTACCGCTGATAAAAGTGACTGTTTTATTCGTTCTCATAAATATTGCGGCGTTTAAAACGATTTGCAGCAAATGCCGCTAAATTAATTGCTCTTTTATATATTTTGCCGTCAGATAGCCCAAGATTGCCCCCCAAATTATCATAAAGATTCCGTGGAGTAGTGTTTCCAATTCAAATCCACTGGTTTGTGTATAGAGATCATAGAGGTAGTCTGTTGTTACAATAAAACCCGTTATATACGCGGTTTTTTTGAAACTCATTGCATGCGCATAAAAAAAACTAATGCCTAGTAGAAAAAATCCAGCCAAAAATCTGATACCGGCATGGATTGACCAATGAAGATCGAGCAGAGGGGTTTTTAATATCGCTATATTCAAAAGATAGAGCAAAACGATACCGGCAATAAAAGAAAAAACGAGCATTTTCATAGCTAGGCTTCCATACATGCAATCATGTATGCTCAAATGGTATATTTCAGCAACACGTTGATTTAAAATTTAAAAATTCAAGAGTTCGGCCTAGGACCACCTTCTGATCCCAAAGCGACGCCTCCCCACCATAGGAAATACCTACTTTCGCTCAACTTGGGAAACGTTTCTCACAGCACCTTTGGCGGCTGAAGTGGTCATGGCGGCATAAGCCCTGAGCGCGGCGGACACCGTCCTTTTACGGTCGACCGGCTTCCAGGCCTGCACGCCTTTAGCTTCCATCCCGGCACGGCGTTGTTCCAGTTCTTCCACTGTTACTGCCAAGTGGATACGGCGGTTGGGAATATCAATCTCGATGGTGTCGCCTTCTTCGACCAATCCAATCGCGCCGCCTTCGGCCGCTTCAGGCGAAGCGTGGCCGATAGAAAGCCCCGAGGTGCCGCCGGAGAAGCGTCCATCGGTCAGCAGGGCGCAGGCTTTGCCCAGACCCTTGGACTTCAGATAGCTGGTCGGGTAGAGCATTTCCTGCATGCCCGGCCCGCCCTTGGGGCCTTCGTAACGGATAACCACGACGTCACCAGCGACGATTTCGTCATTCAAAATACTGGCCACCGCTACATCCTGGCTTTCGAAAATGCGGGCGCGGCCTGTGAACTTGAGGGCGTTGTCATCCACTCCGGCGGTTTTGACAATGCAGCCATCAAGCGCAATGTTGCCGTGCAATACTGCCAAGCCGCCGTCCTGCGAATAGGCATGCGCCTTGTCGCGGATACAGCCCTCGGCGCGGTCGTCGTCCAAGGTCGGGTAGCGCACCGATTGCGAGAAGGCAATGGTGGTTGGGATGCCGCCGGGCGCGGCGCGGAAGAAGTCTTTGACCGTCTCGTCTTGGCTGCGTTGGATGTCCCACTGGTCTAGTGCCGCAGCCATGCTCGGCGCATGCACAGTCGGTACATCGCGGTTGATTACGCCGGCGCGGTCCAGTTCGCCCAGAATACCCATCACGCCGCCGGCGCGGTGTACATCTTCCATGTGGTATTTCTGGCTGGCCGGAGCCACCTTGGACAGGCAAGGCACGCGGCGCGAAATGGCATCGATGTCGGCCATGGTGAAATCCACGCCGGCCTCATGGGCGGCGGCCAACAGGTGCAGTACGGTGTTGGTGGAACCGCCCATCGCAACATCCAGGCTCATCGCGTTTTGGAATGCGTCGAAAGTGGCGATGGAACGCGGCAGCACAGAGGCGTCGTCCTGTTCGTAATAGCGTTTGCTCAGCTCGACGATGGTGCGCCCGGCGCGCAGGAACAGCTCTTTTCTATCCGTATGGGTAGCGACGATGGAGCCGTTGCCCGGCAACGATAGGCCCAGCGCTTCGGTCAAGCAATTCATCGAGTTGGCGGTAAACATACCTGAGCAGGAACCGCAAGTCGGACAGGCGGAGCGTTCCACGGCGGCGACTTGTTCGTCGCTGATCCTGTCGTCGGCAGCTTCCACCATCGCGTCGACCAGATCCAGTGCGCGGGTTTGCCCGTTCCAGACCACATTTCCGGCTTCCATCGGGCCGCCGGACACGAAGATAGCCGGAATATTCAGGCGCAGTGCGGCCATCAGCATTCCAGGGGTGATCTTGTCGCAGTTGGAGATGCACACCAGCGCGTCGGCACAGTGGGCATTGACCATGTATTCCACGCTATCGGCGATCAGGTCGCGGCTGGGCAGCGAATACAACATCCCGTCGTGGCCCATAGCGATGCCGTCGTCCACGGCGATGGTGTTGAACTCCTTGGCCACGCCGCCGGCTTTTTCGATTTCGCGGGCCACCAGTTGCCCCATGTCCTTGAGGTGCACATGGCCGGGTACAAACTGGGTAAACGAGTTGGCAATGGCGATGATGGGCTTGGTGAAATCATCCTCTTTCATCCCTGTGGCTCGCCACAGCGCCCTTGCGCCTGCCATATTGCGGCCGTGGGTGGTAGTGCGGGAACGGTATTGTGGCATGTTGAACCTCGGTAGAATCTTAAGGAATTGAAGGTAAATTTTTATAACTGATGTTACGCAGCTTGCAGAGCCTGAAGTTCAGCATAAGCTTGACGGGTTGCTTTAATAAAGAGCTTAGCTCTCAACGCAAAATAGTTAGTTTTGTGTTTTAACTTCAGGCATTCCAGCTTGAATACCGGGTAAATCGCCATAAACACATGATTGTTTTGCGTGGTGATCCTGCGAGTCGGCGACTTTGCCAAGGCGGCGCTGGATTTCAAGGATTTGTGAAACAGTTCAACTTTCCATCGTTTTTGATAGATTGTCGTGATCGTGTCATCGTTGCCTGTCAAATTACTGCTGACCCGATTCAACAACCCCGTGCTGCAGCCTTTGTTTGTGAAGACTTGCCGAACTAAAAGGACCTCATCCGCATAACCTTTTAGCCAGCCGCACACGGCCTGTTTATCCGATAATTCCAGCGTATCGATCCGTACAAAGCGACCTTGCTTCTTATCGGCTGTGCTTAAAGCCACCAGACGGTTGTCTTTGAGTGCCGCTGTAAAATGCTTTTTCTTTTTCACAATAAACTCAAAGTTTTCCACGGAAGCGAACCCGCTATTCATCAACATAGTGCAAAATTTCAAGGCGTTATTCACGCAGGTGGTCATCATGCTCCACATCAATTCGTTTTTGGTGACCTCACTGGCCCGCGTTACCTGCCGCGTTTTCACATCGCAAAATTGCAGCGGTTTTCGCACCCGCTCAAACGCAACCGGAATCGATACCTCACCGCTGTAATACAGTGCATTCAGCAGGTTGTTTCCCCGTACCGAACGCCCGCTGCAATGATCGAAATGCCAGTACATTACCTCGTTTTCGTCCGTCCAGGCCTTCTCCTGAATCGTGTTGTCGAAAATCAACACGCCGTCTTCTCTATCTGGCGAACTGTCGATTTCACCGGGCGCCATAAGTTTCGCGACGTGTATTCGCGCTCTGATAAAAAAACGCGTCACTCGGTCATGGTTCACATCACCATCCACCAGCGACGATAGCCCTGTGGCTGTCGCGGCTCCAAACGTGCTTATCAAATAATCGGTGTATAGCTCTAATTCTGCTTTTTTCATTCACACAGAATAACCAAATTTAGGAATGACTGCTTAACATCAGTTAAATATATGTTGTGTTTGTTTAAGGTCTCGTTTAAGCGCTCAGGACTTGCAGATTGCGCCAAAGCAGCGTGTGTGATTGACAAGCCTAGTATCGCTGTTGCGATCAGTGTTACTTTGTTGTTTAGGTGTTGCATAATGTAATCTCCAATTAATAAGTATGGGTCACTCTTATTCGAGCGATAATTGTAATAGCTTAATCCATGTTCACCTCTGTTTTTAGAGTTTTGCCACTGGTATTCAGTTCCAGTTTGACCTTTTTTTGCCGCGTATTCATCTTTGGCTGTCTCGCTTGGTTTTACTGCCTTGCCTGGGACCTATTGGCCGCTTCTACTCCTGATTTTGACGGATTATATCGTGCTGACCCAAAGCATCAAAATATGGCTCATTCGGAAATACAAGATCGAAAAATCCTCCCTTGGAATTACTTCGCCGAAAACCCGCCAGATCTTGCGGCCTGCCAAGCCGCCCGGCGTACTCCTCGTGCAGGATGCTCGTCGGCGATTCGGAGCAAAGCCCGCTGTCGAACGGCAGGATTGCCGATTTTAACGAGGCTGCGCACGATTTCTAGACCCTCGGGCACGTCGATGGGATGGCGTAATGCGCAATCGACCAACGGTTCCGCCGACTGCTCTTTTCCGAGCAGGCCAAGCGCGACAATGGCTCCCATGCGACAATCGGCCAATGGATGGAAAAGCGCATTCAGGAGCCTTTCGAAATACCCCTTCTGATCGAATTCGGACACGCTAACCTCACAATGGGGGCATATCTCGTCCGCCGCCGGGAACTCAGCGAAGCAATTGAGGCAAAACTGTTCGGACTTCGCCATCATCTCCTACTCAATGCTGGTACAAACCGGACAGCCCGGATTCTGACAATTGCGTTGCGACCCTTCCTCGAAGCGGCTTGAAAGAGCTTTTCTGCTCCTTATCAAACCCGATGCACCAAATCAACCCGGTGTAGCGGAAGGTGATGACCAGATAGCTTTCATGGCTCTCATTCATGGCCTGAGCGAAGATGCGGCATCGGCTGCCGAGGCCGGTGATAAACGCATGACCCCGAGCATTACCGCCGATACCAGGGCCAGGATTCCGGCGGCCGCAAAGCCCGCGTTGGGCGAAACTAGCGTCCAAAGCACTCCCATGGTGATGCTCGACAGGAAGTCGCCCAGACCATCAACCGCACTCATCAGGCCGAAGCCGGTGCCGTGCTGATCCTCGAACATTAGCGTCGAAGCAAGAGCCGGCTGCGACGATTCTATGATGGCGGTGTAAATACCGGAGAAGGCGAAGAGCAACACCAGTATCCACTTTTGGTCGTCGGCGAAGAGGAAGCCCAGGCAGAGCAAGCCGAACAGGGCGAAGCCGATACACAGGATGAAGCGTTTGCTCAGGCGGTCAGCCAGCGCTCCAATGGGATAGGCTACCAACGCATAGACGATATTGCTGAAGGTGTAGAGGCCGATGGCGAAGGCTGCGGCGGCCACGGTGCCCAGTGAAGGGGTAAGGAGATCCTGTGCACGCAGGATAAGCAGGGTTGGTGCGAAATTTGAGATGCCGAAAAGGCCGACGGGCAGAAGAAATTTGCGGAAATCGCGGGGTAAAGCTTTGATGCTCGCCCAGGGAGGGCTATCGCTTTTCTGGCGTGGCCGCTCCTTCACCAGAAAAACGATAGCCAATACCGCGCACAAACCGGGGATCAATGAAACGACGAAAATGGTTCGTAGCGAAACGTGCGCCACCAGCAGCGCTGCGGTGAGTGGGCCGAGAATGGCGCCGAGGGTATCCAGGGTGCGGTGAAACGCAAAGGCGCGTCCTATGGTGGCAGGAGTGGTGGACTCGGTCAGCAGGGCATCGCGCACTGGCGAACGAATCGACCAGCCGATCCAGCCCACCGTCCGGCCGAACAGCACATGCCACCAACTGCCAGCTAAGGCGAATGTGGCTTGGCTGACGGCGGTAATGAAATAGCCGACTATCGCCAGACCCTTGCGCTTGCCGATCCGGTCGCTATACCAACCCGACCCTATCTCGAATAGGGTGGAAATGCCATCGGCCAAGCCTTCGATCACGCCCAGGGCGAAGGCCGGCGCACCCAGCACCGTAGAAAGAAACACCGGCAGGACGGCAGTCGCCATCTCGTGGTTCCAGTCGCTAAACAAGCTCGCCAGCCCCATGCCCAGGACGTTGCGGTTCAGCCAGCCTTTGGTTGCGGTTTCAGCAGTTGGTGCGTCTCGGTCGATGGTCATGTCAATCTTCCTTCGTAATGTTTGTTTTTCGCTGTGCAATCGATGTTTGGCGTCGTGGAAGCGGTCGGCGTTGGCACGCCGCGTTCATGCCGACTAGGCACCGACCGACAATCCCTCTTGCCAGCATACAACTTACAACCCCAAGTACAGTCTTTGTCGATATCAAATAATATCGAGCTGCATCCCGGCATAGGACAGGAGCATACCACCGAGAAGGAGAGCAATCGACCAGCCGAGCGGACTCCCGTAGACCGCCTTTCCCAGAAAGCCTCCGATTATGGCCAAGGCTCCCAAGGCAACGATGATGGCGCACCACGAAAACTTAGGCAGCAGCGCCCCTGTCATCAGAGGCAATAGCGCTCCGCAAAAGCTGCAACCGCCAGCAATCAGCGAGCTAGTGATCGCTTCATAGAATACCGCGCGCCCCAGATGCGTGCTGGCAAATCGGCCATGGGACCTAAGATTCAGTTGACGTTCAGCCTCTACCAGTTCTCCACGCAGTTCGGCGTAGTGAGCCGCGAACAAGATGAATCCTCCGGTAAGCGCGGCGACGGTTGCAACGCGCAATGCAAGGCTGACATCGATCGGCACGTTGGCATTGAGCAACTTGCCGGATGCCAGCGTCAGCGCGGTGAGGATTCCGTCGCACAGGCCTGCGACCAGATCGAGGCGATGTTTGGGACGTAGCAACCAGCCAACCGGCTTCATCTTACCCGCGGCACTCGTTCGATCAGTCGATCCCCCGCCACGATCTGATCAACGCTATGTACCACGGCACCCACAGACTCGATGGCTTGGATCAGTGTGTCGTAATCGAGGCGCTCCCCCTCGATAGTTACGTCCATGCCGACGATCTCGACATCGATTTCCTCGACGGTGATGTTGACCGCCTCGACGCCGGCGCACTGCGAGATGGCTTGAGCGAGATCAATCAGCGATGGCCGTTTGACCGCCATATCTACATCCATTACCACGCGTCGTATATTCATTCTGTGCATCCTTCTCAAAGTCTTTATCAACAGAGAATAAAAGAAACTTCTGTTTCCATCAAGTTAAATGCCGCGGCAACACTGCGCTCGGCATGGACATGCCATTCAAGTCGTAGAGGGTCGCTGAATACTCCCGGCGAGATTATGAATCGATTCCTTATGATGTTGTCTCCAAATCTTTTTGGTGGCGGTAAGTCAGTTCGGCAAAGAAATCTTCAAGATCGGGCTCTTGGGGTTTGATAGACTCAACCGCTGACCAGCTTGATCATCGTACCTAATCGTCTGTCCTGCCAAAAGTCCACCAGCCTAGCAGCGCTGGCGTCGACCCAATTGTCGGCGACTTCCTCAAGGTGCGAACAGCAATCCATCCTGTACTGATGAGTCCACAATGGTTCCCTATGTTTTCCGCTTATTATAGCTTATTTTGCAAAGCAACATCTTCGCTACCAAATTGCCTCAGCATTTCCAGATCTTTTACCAAAGCCGCCTGATCGGCTGGCGATTGATTTACCGAGACGTCAGCGGTACGCGTCTGCGCCAAAATGAAATCGCTTTTGGCAGCGTAGCTTTTCTGTAATTCCGTCAACTGGCTTTGACGCCACCTTTCGAGTTGATAGCCATAACTGGTAAAGGCGTTCAGAACTTCCGATGTAATCGTTTCGCGTAATTGCTTGCGCACATTGCGATACAGGATGCCGTCCCCCAAAAACCGCCATCGAGTGCTCACCTTTAGCGATGCAGGAACCGCACTTCGGCTGTCCATGATCGGCATGTTGCTGGGTTTCGGTACGTCATCCTCATCAATTGCAGGCAGACCAGCTTCGTCGGCGGCTGCGTCGAGGGTCTTCACCAAAGCCGCGCGAATCGCTAGGAGACTGCCGCTAACCTTCGCTGCCAGATCGGCACTCCTGCGGTCTATAGCCTCTATCAGCCATTCGTCGACTTCGCTCAATTGCTTCGGGTTTGCACGATAGCGGATAACGATGCCTCGGCTGACATCGTCGATCACCGCTTCGGTCTGCTCGGTCGCAGTACCTAACACATCAATGCGATCCATCTGAGCCGCACCAAATTCTGCCAAAGCCTCGCCAAAATGCTGGTTCAAATCGGTCCATGGCGCCTTGTCCGCGTTGCCTCCCGCAACTCCTGAGTTCGTCGACAAATATCGTTGCAGATTCGATTGCACGGCTTCCCGAAGCCCGTTGATCTTTCTGTACAGGGACAGTTCGGCCAGATGCTGATGATCCTGCATCAGAGGAACGAATACCTTCGTCAGCCAGCTGTCGCATAGTTCGGCGCCAGTGCCTTGAGTGCTGACCCAATATACCGGCACCTCCAGCCCCATATTGTCCTGCAGTTGCGCCCGAACGTAGTCGGCAGTGGTTTGTCGGTCTGCTGGCGTAAGTATGTCCGCTTTGCTGAGTAGCAGCATGATCTTCGCCCCTGAGCGGTTCAGCAAATCCACCAACGCCAAGTCCTCCGAATTCAGGGCGGATGTAGAATCGACCAGAACAATGCCCAAATCGCAGCGAGGCAGGTACGCCATGGTCTCGGCGGCGCCCGATAGGGCCAGGGAGCCGATCCCAGGCGTATCGACAAAAACGACACCCTGCTGCAACGTTTGGCTTGGAATCTCCACCTCGATACGGGTCACATGCTTGCTGTTAGCGGGATTACGCTGCTCGGTGGCGAATTCCGGAAGATCAGCAAGTTCGATGGTCAGCATCGGATCTTCCGCGAACCAGATTTTTCCGAGCGGCTGAAGTCCGTAACAGATATGGGTAGGCACTGCGGTAATGGGCGTGACCCCCACCGGAAGGACATCGGTTTTCAAAATGTAATTCAGAAGCGACGATTTTCCTGTTTTTACACGCCCAAACACCCCGATTTCAAGTGCGGGTGATTCCAAGCGTTCAAGCAGCGTTTCCAGAGTCGGCCGGAACTCCAACAATCCATAGGCGGTAATAATCCGCTCCAGTTCTTCAAGCAATTTGATTGAAGGTCCCCGCTCCTCCAATCGCTCCAATCGCATTCGCAGGTCTCGCGCCGCGCCCTGAGCGAGATAGGCCTCCATTTTTCCTAGGAGTTCGAGAAGCTGAGCGATCATGCTGTGGAGCTCGGCGGACGTTTCTTCCGCTAGTGGGCCATACCCGCGCATTCGGGAGGGTTCTGACTCCAGGATCGCAATCACTGCATTGCTAAGTGCGGTTTGGGCCGCCCAGGAGGCACTGATGGTGGGCGGCGGCAAAGGGATTTTGTAGTGATCGAGCAGGCTGCGCATGAGAGCGCGGAGACGGGCGGCATAGTCCGCTATCACCTTTTGCTGCACCGGGTTCGCGTCGGGAATCAGTCTGTAAAAAGGCGACCCGGCTTGCTCGTTATCCAGATCGCGCAAGACTTCCGACAACAATTCGTCCACATATGCGAAGGTAACTCTTAAGTGCCTTTTGTGGTTGTCATTAAGGCCGTTCATTGCAAATATCAGTCTCCAGGCAAAAATCGCCATCAACAAAGTAACGAGGAATTTCTCATAAGCAGTTCTCGCAAGCCTTGCAAATAAAGGGAACTGCTAAAAACTGATTTCGCTAAGGTCTGACAGGCCGCCCACCATGAACGTAACCTAATTGATAGCGTAAGATACGTTCACAGCAAACTATGAGTTTGTCGAAAAGTCTAATCGACGTATTTTTAGAGTTACCTTATAAACAAATTCACAGATTATAAAATGACTCTTTATCATTACTTTTGAATATTTCTTAAGTTGAATCTATGAATCTGTGGCGTTTTATTTTTGCTACTGAGTCGGTACAGATAAATATCTATTATTTTACTTAAACACTATAAGTAGAAGACGCCGTCTTACCGCCATGCCCTGTCCAGTCGGTATGGAAAAACTCACCTCTGGGTTTATCGGTGCGTTCATAAGTATGGGCGCCAAAATAGTCTCTTTGCGCCTGTAATAAATTGGCAGGCAGCCTTTCCGTGCGATAACCATCGTAATACGCTAAGGCGGAGGAAAACGCAGGGGTAGGAATGCCCAGTTCTATGGCTAAAATAACGGCTATGCGCCAGCCCTCATCGGCCCGTGTCATTGCATCGACAAAAAAACCGGCTAGCAGCAGATTTTCCAATTCAGGATTGTCGTTGTATGCTTGCTTAATGTCATTTAAAAATTGGCTGCGAATAATACAGCCGCCCCGCCACATCAAGGCGATTTCTCCATAATTTATGGAGAAATTATATTCTTTGGACGCTTCGCGCATTAAGCGAAAACCTTGCGCATAAGAAATAATCTTAGCCGCGTACAAAGCATCACGAATCGCATTAATCATGACTTGTTTGTCGCCAGTAAACGCTTTGCTGCGTTTAGGCAATACCTGCGTTGCCTTGACACGTTCTGATTTTTGAGCGGACAAACAGCGCGCAAACACCGATTCGCCGATAAGCGTTAAGGGAATACCTAACTCCAGCGCATTAATGCCGGTCCATTTGCCTGTACCTTTTTGACCGGCGGTGTCGAGGATTTTATCCACCAACGGCTGACCGTCTTCATCTTTATAAGCCAAAATATTGACCGTGATTTCAATCAAATAAGAACGTAATTCGCCTTGATTCCACTCGGCAAATATCGAGTGCATTTCATCTGCGCTTAGACCTAAGCCTTCGGACAGCAATTGATAAGCTTCGCAGATTATTTGTATGTCGCCGTATTCAATGCCGTTATGCACCATCTTGACGTAATGCCCCGCGCCATTATCGCCGACCCATTCGCAGCAGGGATCGCCATTAAGCTGTGCGCTGATAGCCTGAAAAATGGGTTTAACTGTAGGCCAGGCCGCTTTGTTGCCACCCGGCATAATTGAAGGCCCATGTCTTGCGCCTTCTTCACCGCCGGAAACACCGGTGCCGATGTAGTTAATGTTTTTTTCTTTAAGCGCTGCTGTGCGGCGATTGGTGTCGGTAAACAGTGAATTGCCGCCATCAACAATAATATCGCCCACTGCTAACAGCGGCACTAACTTGTCGATATATTGATCGACAACGTCGCCTGCCTTAACCATCAACATGACAATGCGCGGTGATTCCAGGCTATCAACCAACTCTTCAAGTGAGTATGTACCGACAATCTGAGTGTTTTTGGCAGGGCCGGCCAGGAATTCATCGACTACACGGAGAGTGCGGTTATAGACCGCCACTTTAAAACCATGATCGTTCATATTGAGAACCAGGTTTTGTCCCATAACTGCCAGACCGATTAAACCGATGTTTGCTTTCATGTTTGTCTTTTATAGGATAACTCTAGTAGTGAGTCATGTTGAAATGAAGTAATGGCGTGTTGTTTTGGTCTATGAGATGACTATTGACTTTCGTTCTTTGAAATCGACATTTCATCTGCAATCCACTGATAACAATGGCTTCAGGAGGATCAGGACAAACGTTCTTCTGGTTAATTAACCCCATGTAGGTCATGGAAGTCTCCTGTATCAGGATGGATGAACTGCACTATAATCTTATTTTTGCTGTTATGGAAACCGATTAGATCGGCGAGCTGTAAAAGTTGGCGGTCGGTTTGCCTCGGAATAACAAAAACTGTTTTGTTTGGTAGGCCTTGAAAAATGCAGGAACCTCAAGTATTGCATCTTTTCCTTCGACAAGATGTCAGTGAGCCTAACCAACAATCGAATAAAAACGGTTCATGGCTGCAAATCGCATGGCATAATCATCCCTAAACAACGAGCAGGCGTCGACATGCTGCAAAAAAAACTTATTATCATGCTGTTACTGTTGATTTTACTGCCGACGCTGATCGTCGCCTGGATGGCCTATCATTTCTCGGTTGATAACATCCGTAACGAGCGTTTCAAGATGGTCGCTCGTGTTGCCGAGAGCCGTCACGAGCAACTGAAGATTGTTTTACAGCGTCAGAACAGCCGAGCCAATGCCTTTCTGACTGAAGTACTGAGCCAATGTATCGTAGCCGACACTGTGGATCAAGACTGTGCAACCAGCTTTCTCAACAATTATTTACACACCGAAGACGCCAACGGCGCCTTGTTGTTCAAACATGGCGTCACGGATCATAATGTCAGTGTAGGAACGCCCGCCGTCTCAATGGCGGAACTTGGCGAGTTCCAACCTGACCAACTCGCCGGTATCAGCAAATCCTCGCAGAACCAGCCGCGTTCCTACTACGTAATCGCTGCTAATCACAACACACAGTGGCGATTGTTGGTAACTTATCCAATCAGCCTGATCCAAGCGATTTTCGTTTCTTCGCCAGATCTCGGCAAAGCAGGAGAAACATTTCTCACCGACACTGAAGGATACTTTATCACCGCAGCTCGCTATTCCTCAGGGCTAGGTTATAGCCACCCCATCTCCGCGCGGCCGATGCAAACCTGTCTAAGTCGGAAAAACGGTGAAATCATGGATACCGATTATCGTGGCGAGGCAATCATTCACGGTTTTCGTTATATTCCAGAAATCGGCGGCGGTTGCATTATGGCGCATATAAAACAGAGTGAGGCCTTCGCCTCAGTGAAGACACTGGAAAATCAACTAATTGTCGCCATTACACTATTTATTCTGCTGACCGTGCTGACAGTCAGGACATTGGCCAAACGCATTGTCGGCCCTATCGTTCGCCTTACCCATACCGCACGGCTGATTAGCGAGGGCAATCTTTCCATACGCGCAGAGGTCAATGGACTTGACGAGATTTCCGAACTGACAAACTCTTTCAACCACATGACCGATGCCCTGGCGGATGCTCAACATAATCTGGAAGCCAGGGTTGCGGAGCGCACCCAGGCGCTACGCACCAGCGAAGAGCGCTACATGTTGGCGGAGGGCGCTGTCAACGACGGTATCTGGGACTGGAATATTCTGACCCATGAATACTACCTGTCGCCGCGCTGGAACAAAATTCTTGGTTATGACGACGGCGAACTGCCGAACGTTGAATCAATCTTCTTCGACCTGATCCATCCCGATGACAAAGCGTCTGCCAGCGCCGCCTTTAGCCTCCATTTAAAAGACAACGAACGCTATGCCATCGAACTCCGCTTACGGCATAAGGATGGCAGCTACCGTTGGGTGCTTGATCGCGGTAAAGCCTTACGCGATGCCGAAGGCCGGCCGGTGCGCATGGTCGGCTCCATTACCGATATCAGCGAACGCAAAGCTGAGGAAGCCGAGCTTTTAAGATATCGAGAACATCTTGAAGAACTGGTAGCGATGGCCACCACCGAAGTGAGGGCCATCGTGCAAACAGCGGTCACTGGGGTCATTACCATCGACAGCACTGGGGCAATACGCCTATTTAACCCGGCGGCGGAAAGGCTATTCGGCTGGACATCTGACGAAGTTGTCGGCAAAAACGTCTCGCTATTGATGCCGGAGCCCGATGCCGGGGAACATGACAGTCATATCCGGCATTTTTTGGAGACCAACGAATCCAAAATTCTCGGTATCGAGCGGGAAGTAATCGCGCTACGTAAAGACGGCCGAACCTTTCCGGTGAATTTGGCCGTCGGCCATGGCGTTCTCGCTGAAGGACGGCACCTTTTTGTAGGATTTATTTCCGACATTACTTTACAGAAACAGGCCGAGCAGGAGCTAAGACTAGCCAAGGAGGCGGCAGAGGCCGCCACCAAAGCCAAAGCCAATTTTCTCGCCAACATGAGCCATGAAATTCGCACACCCATGAATACCGTGATCGGTTTTGCCGAGGTGGTTTTGCAGAACAAAAACCTCCCACAGGACACCCGCGCCCATGTCGATACTATTCTGAATTCCGGCAAACATCTACTGGGTGTCATTAACGATATTCTCGACTTTTCGAAAATCGAAGCCGGCAAAATCGATTTGGAAGCCGTTTGTTTCAATTTGCCTCATGCTGTACAGGAGAGCTTGGAAACCGTAGGACTTGGAGCCGGGAAAAAAAGCCTACAAATTGAGATGAAAATTGAAGCCGATTTACCTCAGTATGTTATCGGCGACCCTAGCCGCTTACGACAGGTGATCTTGAATTTGGTGGGCAACGCGGTGAAATTTACCGAATCCGGTCTGATCGTGGTTCTGATTGATAAGGCTGAAGGCACTGACATGCTGCACTTTGCCATCAGCGATACCGGTATCGGCATGACTGATGAGCAAGTCGATAGAGTCTTTGAATCTTTCTCTCAGGCAGATACCACCACCAGCCGCCGTTTCGGCGGCACCGGACTGGGCACAACGATCAGTAAACAATTGGTCGAACTGATGGGAGGGCGCATCTGGGTTGAAAGTAAACTGGGCGTGGGCTCCACCTTCCATTTCACGGTGCGCTTGCCGGAAACAATTGCCCAAGAAAACTGCCTTTATCAAACCTCTCAGCGAGCGACCGAGTTTTTTTCACCGCGTAGCTTCAAGATTTTGCTGGCCGAAGACATCGAAGCCAATGCAAAACTGGTCATCTTGCGACTTGAGCAGCAAGGCCATCAACTTACTTGGGTAAAAAACGGTCAGGAGGCTGTGGATGCTTTCAGTAAAGGCGGTTACGATCTTATCCTGATGGATCTGCAAATGCCGGTATTGGACGGCATAGAAGCTACCAGGCAGATCCGCGAGTTAGAGATAAATAGCGGCAATCGTATCCCCATCCTGGCTTTGACGGCCAGCGTTATGCAGCATGAGCGGGAGCAATGTCGCCAAGTCGGCATTGATGCCATCGTCGGCAAACCGATCAATATCGATGAATTGCTTGAGCAAATGGAAAGGCTGTCGCCCCGAGGCACCGGTATAGCCAGAACAACCATCAAGATAGAAAGCAGCCCGCAAACGGCTATCGACTTTAGCCCGCTGCTTGCCGTAACCGATACCGACAAAGGCTTGGCAAACTGGCGTGAGCCTCTGGTGTATGCCAACGCCCTGATTAATTTCACTAATGAACATGTAAACGATGCAGAGCAAATGGCGCGGCTTTTTGCCGAGAGCGCCGACAATATTGAAACCGTCCGCCGCATCGTTCATGCGCTCAAGGGGGGATCAGGCAATCTGGCGCTATCTGAAATCTTCGCACTGACAACCGATCTGGAAGCCTGCTTGAAAACCGGCAATGTTCAAAATATCGTCGGGAAATTCGCCGATCTGGATGCTGCGCTCAAAAATGCCTCTGCAGCAATCGGGCAGTTGCAGATACCCAAACAAATCCAGAACGCTCCGACAAGGCCTTTCAATGCCGAAGAAATTGGCAGCAATTTGCAGCAATTGCTGGTTCTTTTAGATGAATTGAATCCGGAAATTGTCGAACCGCTTTTGCAACAACTCTCGACCTGCCTTGATGAATCGGACTTCAATAGTATCCATCGGAAAATCGATAATTTCGATTTTGATGCCGCAAAGATTGAAGTCCAGAAACTAATCGCACAGTCAGCTTGTGCTTTCGATGGAGACGCAAAATGAAAGATAGATATAAAGTACTTTTGGTTGATGACGAACCGAATAACCTGAAGGTGCTCCAACAGATCCTCAAGGATCATTTTCAGCTTATTTTTGCGATTAACGGTGAAAGGGCTCTGGCAGCAGTAAAAGAACATAGCCCGGACATTATATTGCTGGACATCATGATGCCGGGCATGGACGGCTATCAGGTCTGCACCTTTCTAAAAGCGGACCCGTTAACCGCCAATATCCCGGTGATTTTTGTTACCGCCATGGGCGAAGTGGAGGACGAAGCATACGGTTTTGATGTTGGGGCCGTTGATTACATTCACAAACCGGTATCAACGCCTATCGTTTTACGCCGGGTGCAGACCCATCTTTCCCTGGTGAGGGCTGATGAACTGGATAAGCTTGCTCGCGCGGCGATTAAAATGCTAGGTGACGCCGGCCATTATAACGATTCTTATACCGGCCAACACATCTGGCGAATGGCGGCTTACACGGCGGCTCTCGCCCGCGCCGCCGGCTGGACAACGGCTCAAGTAGAAATGATTGAACTCGCCGCTCCGACACACGACACCGGCAAGATCGGCATTCCGCACGGCATTCTCAAGGCAGCCCGCAAACTCAACGCCGAAGAGTGGGCCATAATGAAAACCCACTCGCAAATCGGCTATGACATCCTGAGTAAATCCGACAACCCGGTGTTTAAAATGGCGGCAGAAATCGCCCGATATCACCACGAAAAATGGGACGGCAGCGGATATCCCTTAGGCTTGATTGGCGAGGACATCCCGGAAACTGCACGCATAGTCGCCATCGCCGATGTCTTTGATGCGCTCACCACTAAACGTCCTTATAAAGAGCCATGGCCCCTCGAAGAAACCTTGAACATGATGCGGCAACTTTCAGGCAGCCATTTTGAGTCTCGCCTGCTGACGATTTTCTTGGAGATCATGCCGGAAATTCTACGCATCAAAGCGATGTGGGGGCAATAGCAGAGGAGCCTAAACTTAAATTTTTCAAAATGCGGTTGTAAGCCCCAACACTTGAAGTTGCTCCCCAGACCCCGAAACAGCTGAAATCGCAGATTACATCTATACACTCTCGGATGGTAACAGCCAAGGTCAGGTTACACCACAGCAATTGGAGCAATCAGATCCTCAATGAGTACAGCAATTCATGAACGGCAATGCCGACGACCTGGTACATTTTTTCAATATCCGGCACCGGCTAGAAGATCTGTTCACCGCGGACAGTTTTATTCATTGGCTGCCTAAAAACTGCGAAGGTAGCCGAACCGTGCTCGAAAGAAATTAACCTAACAGAATCTTTCATTTTCCGAATATTTCTTGATACAGGTCCAAGCCATAACTGGTTTGCAACGGCTCGCCTTCAAGCAATTTGAAAGTACGCCTGCCATCGGCTTGTCTTTCAGCGCGCAGAAAAAGAGCATTTTCTATCTTCTGTTCGAATAGGCCGTGCGCGAATTCATATAAATGCGTGACAAAGAAAACTTTGACGGGTGTTTCCAGTAAAAAACGGACAATTTGCCGCGCAATTTCGGAGCCCTCCCTTTCGTTGGTTGCGGCGAAAGACTCGTTGAATAGCAGCATCGAGTTCGGTATCAGCGTGTCGATGATGTCGTTCATCCGGCAAAGTTCTTCATCCAGTTTGCCGCTCTGCATCGCAGTATCTTCTTCACGCTTGTAGTGCGTGAAAATGCCTTGGCAAATATTGGCGCTGAACGACTCGGCCGCGACGAACATGCCGCACTGCATCATCAGTTGCGCCAGCCCAATACTGCGCAGAAAGCTGGATTTGCCGCCCTGATTAGCGCCAGTAATGATCACAAGATTTTTCCCGTCGGCAGCCAAACTGTTGACCACGACAGGTTGCTCAATGCTGAGAGCGAGACAGACATCGTACAGCCCGAGGCACGAGTGATAGTGAGCACCGGGTGGTGCGGGAACAGGAAAGGACGCCCGTTCTCCTTTCTGGAAAAGCCTGTCATGCAGATTCACACAACCGATATGGAACGCCAGCTCTGTTCGCAACATGACGAAGAAACTCATAATGTGATCCGTGGACTGGGCGAGCCTATTGGCGACCTGATTAATACCCCGGTCCCGCAACTCCGACAGAGCCTGGGCCCCAGCCTCGTCGCGCTCATGAATGTGAAAGGTATAAGCGGGCGGTCCTTGCTCAAACATCCGCTGGATCCAGCCCGGCTTCTTGGTCAAGGATTTGCGCAAAACGTAGTTGGCGCCTTCGTTGCCAATCCCCAATTCAGCACTCACCAGAACACCTTCTTCGAACTTCAGTTCAGTGAGATGATGCTCAATGCTGGCGAAATATTCATCTGTCAATTCAGTCTTGAGCATCATGAAAAATGTTGAAAAGCCTTTCGACTCGAAACCGTCGGAATGTTCATCGGCGATGAGTTTCAGTTTCTTGAGCATGCCTATGAGCATTTGTAATAAATTGATCGCGTCATACAATATGCTGGTCGGACAATGACTGAAGATACCGAACCAAGACCCTTTCTTACTTTCGATCGACTCTACGGCGATATCGTAGATGCTTTTGGCAACGGCATGATTCATCAGGCAGTCCTTGAGAACATCCTGACGGTAAAGAATGGTTTCAAGATCATCCTGGAGACCGGACAAGACAGCGTGCTTCGCCACCCGATAAAGGAATTCGTCGCCACACGCCATGGAGTTGAACAATATGTCCAATTCCAGATCCTGCATCAGCGCCTGTTCGTTCGATGGCAATACCCGCTGCAAATTAAAATCGCGGTCGAGATACATCAGATGCGCTTTCACAGCTTGATCCGCTCCTTCAATCGCTCATAGGTTAGCCGGTATTTCTCGGCAATCGCCAGAGCATAGGAAAGTCCGTCGGCCGACCTTCTCTCTATCCTGTATGTGCGCATCGTCGGATTATTGGGCATGATGGTGGCGACGACACTGACGGTTTTCTCGTTCAAGGAAGCAAGTTCATCCAAGAAGGTCACGCAGACGCAAAGCGAATCCAGTTGCGATATGCTGCCCACAACCTTTCTGCTCAAATAGGCGGCATCTTTGAGAGTTGTGGACGAGAAAATCTCGTTGATGATGATGACGCTGTTCGGCGTGGCCTGATCGAGTATGCAATGAATCCTGACAAGGTCATCCTGCAGTTTGCCGCGCAACGTCTTGATGTCCTCCTCTTTCTCGAAGTGAGTAAAGAGGTGGTCGAAAAGGAATAGTTGCGCTTCCGAGCCCGGAACAGGACAACCCAGGCTTGCCAGATAATGCATCTGCCCGAAAGTGCGAGCGAACGTCGTCTTGCCGCCCTGATTCGGGCCGGTGATGACGAGTATCCGTTCATCACCTTGCAGGAAAAAGTCGTTACAGACAACAGCCGACTTTTCGTCAATGAGTTTGTGGGCCAGCGCCGGATCAAAGCCTTCGCGGTTGCTGACGTGCTTGCAGGTGTCAGAAACGCGCGGATAGCAGAATTTGAGTCCTGCCATTTTGAACGTTTCTATGTATTCCAAATAGGCTATGTAGAACTGTATCTCCCGGTCGAAATCGGTGATCGTTTTCTCGATACAGCTTCCGTAGTTTGTACAGTAATGATCGAGCGCGTTAAATACATCAGAATTCAACAATGCGACTCGTTCAAGTACCTGTGCTTCGACCTGGTTCATGCCGAAGTCCGGAAATTGGACGCTGTAGTACTTCACCGCGCCTTGCTTGAATTTCGCGAAGGTTTCTTCGATTACTGCGCTGTAATCGATTTCCGAATCATAATTGCGCACCGTAATGCTGTTATCCCGGATTAGCAGGCAATACCTGATGGACGACAATTCGGACTTCAGCTTTTCCGCCTCATTAAGGAGCGTTTTGAACTGGCTGGATTCGACGTACTCTGCTAGATACGCCCGGAAGGCCAGTAGTCCGCGTGAATTCGGCTCCTCTCGGTACATATCCTGCAATAGGTTTTTGACGGCATCACCATAGATTTCCACGGCGTACAGGAACTCTCTTTCTTTTTGGTATTTATAGGAAAGTTTCTCTGCGACGATCAGATGCTGGCGCATGGTCAACATCTGTTGCGAAAACGCCTTGATATTCTTAAACAGTAGCGTATTTTCGAGATCTCTCATGATTTGATAGCGATAAGTGATCGCCGCGAGATCAGTCAGTGGGGTGTGAAAGAACGGCTTTAGATCGTATTCTTGCCGGTCGGCGGTGATGGCGTCTACGATCTGATCAAGATTCAAATCATGAAAGAAGGGCGGCGCTTCAGTTGCCGCCCCTCTTTTCATGTCGCTTGGTTGTTCAAACAGGATGCTGTGGAAGTTCATGGGAAACGCGCAACCCTTGCTCCGCATCGAGCCGATTATTAATTGTCAGGATACGCGCGGTAAAACATTCCTACGACCGGCGAATATGGCAGATTCCCCCAGGGATTCCTCAATCCGCAGCAGTTGATTGTATTTTTCCACCCGTTCACCGCGACAGGGCGCACCAGTCTTGAGGTGGCCAGTGTCGAGTGCTACGGTAAAATCGGCGATAAAACTATCCACGGTTTCGCCACTACGGTGAGAGACCATCGCGCCCCAGTCTGCAGCGTAAGCCATTCGTACCGCAGCCACTGTTTCTGTCAACGTGCCAATCTGATTAAGCTTGATAAGCACAGCATTGGCTACGTTTTCCTTGATACCGCGAGCAATACGTTCCACATTGGTGACAAAGATGTCATCACCAACCAGTTCGATTTTATTCCCAAGTTCCCTATTCAACAGCTTCCAGCCATCCCAGTCATCCTCAGCCAATCCGTCCTCTAATAGAGAAATGGGATATTTGGCGACCCAATCGGCATACATCGCCACCATTTCAGCGGCACTGACTTTCCGGTTCTCAGTTCGCAGATGATAAAGACCATCCTCGTAAAAACCGCTGGAAGCAGGATCAAGCGCCAGGACGACATCTTCGCCGGGTCGGTAACCGGCGCCTTCGATGGCCTTAACAATCAGGTCCAGTGCATCAACATTACGTTTTAAGGCTGGAGCAAAGCCGCCTTCGTCGCCGACGCCGACTGAATAACCACCCTCTTTGAGCACTTTTTTCAGATAATGATAAATCTCTGTTCCCCAACGCAGGGCTTCAGCGAAGTTAGGTGCCCCCACCGGTGCGATCATGAATTCCTGCAAGTCTGTGCCTTGCCAATTAGCATGAACTCCACCGTTAAGAATATTGAACATAGGCACGGGTAATCGGCAGGCTGTTGCACCACCCAAATAACGGTACAGCGGCATATGACATGCATCGGCTGCGGCGCGAGCTACCGCTAAACTAACACCGAGAATAGCATTAGCTCCGAGCTTTCCCTTGTTGGCTGTGCCGTCCAGTTCCAATAATGTTCGGTCTACCTGAGTCTGATCCAGTGCATCCAAATCTCTAATCGCTGCGGCGATGTCAATATTGACGTTCTTAACAGCAGTAGCAACGCCCTTGCCGCCATAACGGCTTGACTGGTTATCTCGAAGTTCTACAGCCTCGTGAATACCGGTGGAAGCCCCTGAAGGCACGGCAGCACGACCTTTGCTGCCGTCAAAAAGAATGACATCGACTTCTATGGTGGGATTGCCACGGGAATCGAGGATTTCTCTAGCATGGACAGATTGAATATTGGTTTTCATATCGTTCTCAAAATAATGTGAATAACAGTGGTGATTTAGTTTAATGGTGCATTTGTAAGGCAAAGTGTATGCTAATTATTATAGAAAATATTGCCAAATTAGTTCCGCATGTCACGAAATTATTACACCATCGGCTATGGCCTTATGAGGTGCAAGGCCAGTGTCATACCCGAGATGCAGCCGGAACCCAGCGGTTCTAAAGTCGATAGCTTAATCCTTGTTTGTCTCTGTTTTTAGAATTTTGCCACTGGCATCCAGTTCCAGTTTGACCTCTTTTTTTCCGTCTTCAATTTCCACCTCATAGCCACTAACCGCTCCATCCGGCTTCAGAATCATTTCGGCCTCTTTCAGCAAAGCTTTGGGATAATCCTTTCCAATGACTTGAACAATTAGTGCTGGAAGCTTGGCGATCTCAATTTCTTCCTCGGTTTTAATGAGCAAACCTTCCGCACTGTACAAAGCCTCCAATTCTTTGCTTTTTTGATTGAACTCGATTTCAAAAAAAACTTTTCCATTCTTTATTTCCTCCTTGTACTTTACATCTTTCGCATCCGGGTAAGCTTTTTGGAAGGCTTCTTGGACGTTTTTAGGCACTTGTTGCTCAGTTAATTTCTTTTCTTCATCGGCGTTTACACCCAAGGAGAAAGCGAGTAGACCCGACAGGGCGAAAATTGAGAGTGAGGTTTTCATGAATTAACTCCAGGTATTGATAAATCGAATTATAGTCTCTGAGAACGACAGAAACGGCATTAAAATAACACCATCACCAGCGATCCCAGCACGATCAGTGAACCTCCCACGGCAAGCTGCCAAGTGAGATGTTCACCCAAGAATAGTACGCCCAGCAGGATCGCGAACACTACGCTTAGCTTGTCAATGGGTGCCACCTTAGTTACAGGTCCCAGTTGCAATGCCCGGTAGTAGCAAAGCCACGACAATCCTGTGGCAATGCCAGAAAGCGTCAAGAACAGCCAGGTGCTGGCCGGGATACTCTCCGGCTTCCGCCATTCGTCGCGAATGAACAGAATGACGGCGGTGACGGCGATGATGACCAAGGTGCGGATAAATGTGGCTAGGTTTGAATTGACACCCGCTACGCCCAGTTTGCCAAGGATCGCCGTCAATCCGGCAAAAAATGCTGAACCGAATGCATATAACTCCCAACGATTCAGCCAATTCATTTACCAATCTCCAAGGCGAATTCTGCCCAAGTCCGATAGTATCCGAATGCTTTATCGGGAATTTCGTTATTGATGATGCCTTTGTAGTCGTTGCGATATTTCAGCAACGCAGTGCTCAAGAAAAAGTAGTCCGAACGGAAGGTATTCCGAACATCCGACATCGGCACCGTGGCATTTGCTCCCTGAACAGTATTATGCCGATAGACATCGTGCCGATCGGTACCGTAGAACCCACCGAATAAGGTGTTATAAGACAAAGCTTTCATTTCGATTTTTCCCCTACTTAATTTTACAGCCACCCCGTCTCCCGCCAAGCAGAGACCACTCTTCAAGTCAAAACCTATCGCATCGGCAACCATCAGCATCACAAAATAAACCGTAGGCGTAGTTTATCGGTCAACACAATAAAACTTTTTTGCATAGCTTAATAAGCGGTTTTTTCTTGCTCTCGGTTAAATTGCTGTAAAAACCCCGGCAATACAATGAGTACCAGTGGTATTTGGACAATAAGTCCAGATACAATAGCAATCGCTAGCGGTTGCAGCATTTCCGAACCGGCACCTATGCCCATTGCCAACGGCATGAGTGCAAGAATTGCGGCCACGGTAGTCATGGCAATCGGACGCATGCGATTGTTACCGGCCGTAATCATGCGTTGAGTTCCCATCTCTGAATCAGGCAGGCTTTGATATTCCGAATAATAAAAGATACTGACCTCAGTGACGATGCCGATGACCATAGTCATACCCATCATTGCCGTGATGTTCAATTCGGTATTCGTCAGCCATAAGCCGACAAACACGGCCGCTACGGCCGATAAGGTCGTTAGCATCATCGCCAGCGCCACATGAAAATGTTCATACAAATACAGCAACAGGATAAAAACCAGCGCCACCGCTGCGATAAACACGATAATCAGGTCATGAAATGCGACGCGTTGCTGTTCATATAAACCGCCCAGAACATAATAAACGCCTTTCGGTAACATACCGGGCTGATCCAAGGTTTTAATGACATCGGCAATTACAGAGCCCATATCCCGGCCGCTAATACGCGCCGTAACGGCCACCATGCGTTTTAAGTTATCGCGGGCGATTTGCGCCTGTCCGGTCTCTGTAGTGATTTCCGCAATCCGTTTAAGCGGCACCCAATGATTGTTAATAGAACTGTTAGAAGTACTACTTTGAGAACTGCTTGGAGTACTGTTAGAAGCACTATTGGGAGCCAGAATTCGCAGATGATCCAGCGCCTGCATCGTTGAGCGTTCGTTTACCGGTATCCAGACACGCAGGTTAACCATCTTGGGCCCTTCCTGCAATTGTGTGGTAATGGTTCCAGTCAGGTAATTATTCAGGGTCTGCTGGACGTCGCTAGGACTGAGCCCTTCCAGTGCGGCTTTATCCCGTAAAACCCGGATATTTACAGCATCGCCGGCCGGAATGACGCCATTGTTAAGGTCAACGACGCCCGGTATTTTTGCCAACGCAGGAGCGATTTTATTCGCCAATTGCTCCAATAATTTGCCATCATTTGAATACAGTTTGACTTCGATCGGTTGCGGGACTGCCGTTAAATCACCGATCAGGTCTTCCATCAATTTGGCGAGTTCAATGCTCAACCCCGGGACTTGCATACCAATCTGCTCTCGAACGCTATCCATCACCTCATCAAGACTGCGCCGGGGCAAGGGCTTTAAGCGCACAAAAAAGTCGCCTTGATTGGCTTCGGTAATACTCCCACTCAAACGGTTACCGGTGCGGCGTGAATAGGTATCTACTTCGGGTGTATGGCGCAAAATCGTTTCGACCTGTCTCAGCAACCGATCCGTTTCCGATACTGAAGTACCTGGCGCAGCCCGGTAATCGAGAATAAAACCACCTTCATCCATTGAGGGCATAAATCCTGACCCTGTCTGTTGCCAGCCAAGAAAACCGGCGGCCAGCAGCGGGATCAGCGCCGCCAATATGAACCAGGGCTTTGGCAACATCGCCTGCAACAGACTTTGATAGTGTTGATGAAACCAGCGTGTCATAGGGCCGTTTTCTTCCTGTTCGGTGTCTTTTTGCGTGAGGGTATGAGCGGCCAGCAAAGGCACGGCCAGCCACGCCACGATAAAAGAAATAAACAAGGCCGAAGCGATGGTGATAGACAGCGCTTTAAAAAAACTGCCGCTGACGCCGGATAAAAAAGCCAATGGCGCAAAAATTATGATCGTTGACGCCGAGGAACCGGCCAACGGTTTGGTAAATTCGTTGGCGGCCAGATGAATCCGTTCCTGGTAAGTCCCGGACGCTTCACGCATGCGGCGGATGATATGTTCGATCATGACAATCGCATCATCGATAATCAACGCGACGGCGGCCGCCATGCCGCCTAGCGTCATAATATTAAAGCCGATCCCCAGTAAATGAATGATTAATACGGTCGCCGATAAAGCCATGGGCACGGTAATCGCGGCAATCAAGGTGACCTTGATATTTCGTAAGAACACCAGCAAGGTAACAATGGCTAGCCCTAAGCCAATCAATAAGGCTTCTCTGACACTGAGGGCAGAGGCTACAATCAAATCACTTTGGTCGTACCATTTGGCGATTTTGATATCAGCCGGGAGCTGCTGTTTGATAAGTTCCAGTTGAGATTGTGCGTTGCGGGCTATTTCAACCGTACTGCTGCCGGGTTGTTGATTGATTTGAAACAGGACGGCATCGCGGCCCTCGGCGGTTATCCTCTGCCACTGGGATGCGGTTGTTTTAACGACCTGCGCGACATCGCCAAGATAGACCAGTCCATTTTGGCCGCTACGTAAAATAGTCTGCGAAATTTGTTCTGAACCCTGAAACTGGGTATTGGCTAGTAACAGATACAGTTTATAGTTTTGCTCCAATCGGCCTATTGCTTGAATAACATTAGCTGCCGATAGCGCGGTAGCAATGTCATTCAGACTTAAACCCAAGGCATTAATTCGCGCCGGATCGACGAGTACCTGATATTCCGCAATCGCGCCGCCCAGTACATCCACTTTGGCAACGCCGGGAATAGCCGACAGGAGCGGCCTGATTTGATAGAGCGCCATATCCCGGAGTTCGACCAGGGTATGCTCGTCGGATGTCAGACTGTAACCCAGCACTGGAAATACCGTTGGATCCATGCGTTTGACGCCAAATGTTAAGGTGGCAGGCAGCGTTGAGCGAATTTGATTAATGGCCGAGGCAACCTGCAGCATGGCCGACACCATATCGGTGCCCCAGTTAAAATTAATGGCGATATCGGAGCTGCCGCGACTGGTCGCGGAACGCACGGTCAAAACACCCGGCACCGCGCGTACAGCCTCTTCCACCGGCCAGGTAACCTGAATGGCCATGCGCTCTGCCGGCATGTCTCCGGCATTGAGATTAATGACCACTCTTGGAAAGGTCACCTGAGGAAACAGACTGACCGGCGTACTGTAGATTTCAAAGAAGCCGGCGATGGCAATCATGCTGAGCGCAAACAAAATGGAACGGCGGTGCAAATAAGCCCATTGCGTCATTGTGATACTCCCTTGCCGACACTGTTGTCGGGCATGGCGGACACCGCCATACCGGATTCCAGTTCGTAGTTGCCTAACACCACCACATCGTCCTGGACCTTTAATTCGGCCGCTATCACTTCAACTTGCTGGTCATTTTCCAGACCAATCTGTACTCGATGCTTAACGGCATGGCCGTTTTTAACCGTAAACAGGCTGTAGCCGCCATTATCGGGCAGAACCGCCTGCCGGGGAACCGCGAAGGTATTGACCGAGGAGATAATAATCCGGCCTTCAACAAAGTCATTGATTAACAAAGTCTGATTTAATGCCGGCCTGACAAAGACATTGAGCAAGCGGGTATTTGGATCAATTTGATGGGTGATGATTTCGATACGGCCCTTAACCGGCTCTGAAGCGGGCGTATTGACCGGTCTAATCAATACCTGTTGGCCGGCTTGCAGATGCTCGTAATCCTCCGGCTCTATCCCTAAGCGCACCATCCACTGATTCTGATCAACAAGTTGCAGCAACGGCGCACCGGCTGCAACGATTTGTCCCTGCTGAACGCTGACCAGATAGATAATACCGTCTTTTTCCGCCCTGATTTGCTGTTCTTTACCTATACCCTGGTCAACCAGATTTTTGACCATGACTCGGGCTTGCTCGACGCGTAATTGAGTCGCGACCCTATTCTGCTGGGTTGCCAGTTTCAGACGGATGCGTTCCTGCAGCAGTTCATTGTCACGTACTGCCGCAGCCAGTTCTCTTCGCGCCTGTTCAAGTTGCAACATAGCGTTCACGCCCGGTTTTAAAGCCAGTAACAAATCGCCTTGCTGAACAATTTGGCCCTGATTAACCAGCATTTTATCGACCTGACTGGTATAAGGAACGCTGATCGTCGTCAACTTATCCGGAAATGGCAAAACCACGCCGTAGGCGGTAAAGACTTCGTTGAGTTCACCTTTATACAGTTTAACCGTTCTCACCTGAGCAACCGGCTCCGGTTCAGAAACAGGCATGTCAGGGCTGGTTACATCCTGCGGCTTTGCCAACCAATAAAGCAGTGCACAACCGATAACAAAAGTCAGCAATAAAACCGTCACGACGGTTATTTTAGAATAGGATTTCATAATTATTTTTCATTAAAGTCAGTGGCTACATGATAAAGTCCGCTCGCTACCTCCAAAGCAATTCCCGCCTGCACTAACTGCAATTCCAGTGTCAGCAGGTCAATTTTTTTGTCCGTCAGATTATTCCATGCAACGTAATAATTAAATACGTCAACCTGGCCGTTTTCGATACCTGACTGATAGGCTTTAACCAGATTGGCCAAATCGGGAATGGCATGATGAACGGATTGAATTTGTTTGTTTATCAAGGTAATTGTGACCAGCAATTCGGCAATATCGGCTCTTGCTTGAAACAACCGGCTGCTATATTGATCGAACAGTTGTTGTCGCGTCGCCCGGTCAAGCGCGATTTGCCCCTGATTCCGGTCGAATATGGGCAATGTCATCGAGACGCCAAAGCCCATGGTATATAAGTTGCTGTTATCCCGGGCAGGATCAAAGCCGATACTGATTTTCGGGAATTGCTGCATCACGGCGATGTGCAAGCGTTCTTCCTGGCTTTCATAACCCCGTTTCAAGGCCATTAAATCCAGCCGTCGGTTTTCGACGTTATGTATTAAAGCGTCATAAGCCGGAGCGTTCATAGCGGTAACGAGTTCAATATCTTGCTGCAAATTGACTACCTCATGGGGTTTGAGTCCCATGGCCCGGTTCAGGCGTTGTTGCTGCTGTTTTATTTGTAATTTAAGAGCGAGTAAGCGAATATCGACCAGATTTTTTGCGGACACGGCGGCGACCCGTTCAAGCTCTGTTACCAACCCCAGTTCAGCGGCTTCTTGCAAGCGCGCACGATTATCTTCCAGACGCAGCGCCATTTCGGAGAGTAAAGCCTGTTGATTGCTGTAAACGATCAATTGATAAACAGCTAATTTTGCCGCCTGGGCGATTTGCCATTCCTGCCAGGCGATTTGCATATCGACGCCCTGTTGCTGTTTCCCTGCAGCCGTTATTTGGTTCTGCCGCCAAATCAGGGCGGTCGCTTCCCAGCTCAGGCCGATGCCAAAGGCATTGTTCGTGCCCAGGTCAGTACCCCCGGAAGGCGCAGAAAAACTGTAGGAGACTTTAGGGTCTGGCAATAATCCTGCCTGCAAAAGTTGCGCGTTGGCGATGCCATGCTGATCTCTTATTGCTCGTAATTCCGGATTGCGTAATACCGCCAAAATAGCTGCTTCATCCGGCGATAAACCATCCTGGATATTAAACGGTATGGGTTTGAGCAGAGGATGTTTGATCTGGGCGGCTTGAATGCTTAGCTGCTGCACTGTGGGCGTTTCAAGTTGTTGCTGAACGGCTTGTTCCGTCAATGGTTTTGATTGGTAGTGGGCGCAGCCAAGCAGCAGACAAAACAATCCTGCCGTTAATGAGTTAATGACATTATTTTTCATGCGTTATTACAGATGATTGTTGCAGAAGGTGACTACCACTTTAAGGCCCGGATTGTTATCTGATAAGACCAGGGTTCCGTCATGAAGATCGGCGATGGCTGACACTATGCTCAGGCCCAAGCCATTGCCTGGCGTAGTGCGGCTTTGTTCAAGTCGGCAAAAACGTTGCAGCACCTTCTGGCGGCTCGCGTCGGCAATGCCGGGGCCGTTGTCTGCCACCCTCAGTTCAATACGATGGTCGGATAAATGCAGGCTGAGATCAATCAGCGTGTTTTCTGGCGTATGCACAATGGCGTTGTCCAGCAAATTAAAGGCCAGTTGCGTCAGCAGTTCCTTATCTCCGGTCAGCTCTATCGCTTTGTCGATGGCCGAATGGATGGTTTTGCCCTGTTCCTCTGCGACCGGAGCCAGCGCCTCGGCCACGGAAACGACGATATCGCTGAGATTGACAGTTTTAAAACCGCTACGCCGCGATCCCGATTCAATCTGCGAAATTCGAAGCAGCGCGGAAAATGTAGCCAGAATGGTATCGATTTCCTCAATGGCAAAGGCGATCTGTTCCCGGTACTGCGCTGCCGATACATCCCTTTTAACCGCATCCTCAAGCCTGAATTGCAATCGGCTGATCGGCGTGCGCAAATCGTGCGCGATGTCGTTGGAGACTTGCTGGACGTTTTCAATCAAGGCTCCGATTTTATCCAGCATAAGGTTTAGCAATAAAGCCAGGTTATCCAGCTCATCGCGGTTTTTTGCAACAGGCAGCCGGTGCTTCAGATCGCCCGCTATGATGACCTCGGTTGATGAGGTAATTCCCTCGATTTTTTTCAGGAAGGCACGGCTCAGATAAAATCCGCCACCCGTCCCCAAAACGATCACCATTACAATGCCCCATAAAAAAGCCTGAATAATCGCTTCACCGGCATCCTGAATATACTCGCCGTCATGACCCACGCCCAGCCAGACATTATCCGGCAGCCGAATAACTCTAATATAAAGAAATTCTTTGCCTTCTTTTTCAGGCTTATTGACCGTAGGTGTTCGCTTGACGGTCTGCCAGCCCGCCGAAGGCTTAAAACTATTGAGATTTCCGGCTATTAACTTACCATTCTGATCAATAACCCCGTATTCAAGAAGGGTGTGCGATACCCGACCATCAACTTCGTCAATCTCGTCTTTCAATTCGGCTATCCCGCCGGAATCATACTCAGCTTTCAGCCGATTTGCCTCTGTCTCGATACTGCTTTTAAGCTGTTGCTCAAGCGTATGAGTCGTCAACCAATAAACAGTTAGGCCAATGGCCAGAAAAGAGACTAAAAAGAGGCCCAAATATAAGGCTGACAGTTTAAAGCTGGTTGTATCAACAATGCTAGGCAGCTTCATGGATCATGTACCCTGCGCCGCGTACTGTCTGGATGAGATCTGACTTACCCTCTGCATTCAGCTTGCTGCGCAAGCGGCTGATATGGGTTTCGACCATATTGGTTTTCGGGTCAAAATGAAAATCCCAGACGTTTTCCAGCAGCATGGTTCGGGTTACCACCTGTCCGGCATGGCGAACAAGATACTCTAGCAGGCGGAATTCGGTAGGTTGAAGATCAATGAGTTGCCCACTGCGTTTGACCCCTCTTTTTAACAGATCGATTTCAAGATCCTGTATCTGCAAGACGTTCAGCTCTACTGTTGCCCTGGGTCTGCGCAACAGCGCGTTGACCCGAGCGGCAAGCTCGCTGAACGCAAACGGCTTGACCAGATAATCGTCCGCACCTGCATTCAGGCCTTCAACTCGATCATCAATCCCGCACATCGTGGTCAGAAACAACACCGGCACCGTGCAACCGGTGCTGCGCAGTGTTTTGACCAGAGTCAATCCATCGAGGTAAGGCAGCATCCTGTCGATAATCAGAAGATCATAGTTTCCTTCTTTGGCAAGCATCAGGCCTTCATAGCCGTCGCTTACCGAATCGACCATTAAACCTGCCTCTTTCAGACCTGCTGAGACATAATCCCTGGTCTCATTATCATCTTCAATAATTAGTATTTTCATGGCATCAAAAAAATGACGGGCGTATTGTCCCGGCATTAAAAGTTTACTTTTTTTCGTTTTCGATGCCTTCGTTAGACTCATCATCTAGCGAAACTTTGAGGACATTGCCGGTTTTACCATCCACCATGACTTTATGAATCTTGCCATCTTTAACTGTTTCAATTTCGAACTGAACTGTGCTGGATTCATCATCAATGTCGGCTTCCATAGCCTTGCCGCCAGTTTTTTGTTCTGCTGCTTTGATCGCTTCGGATAAAGAAATTTTGGCTTGGCTAAAAAGCTGCAACTCCTTTGCGTCTTTGTTCTTGGTATCAGTTGCCTGTGCTACGTTAGCGACCGTGCCTGTTATTATGACCATTGCCAGCATGGCGGTCAGAATTTTATTGTGTTGTTTGTTCATTTTCAATCCTCTTTCATATCAGGCGGGATTGCCTGAGTTCAGAAATAGAATAACCTCAATTACATTGCGAGAAGCCTTCCAAAACTATACAGTTTTGTAATCTTTATTTTCCGCTAGTATAACGTCCCTAACTTTTCTTTAGCTTTGGCGACTTTTGCCAAAATAGCTTCGGGTTTGGCTGTCCAATGGTAAGGTTTAGGGTTGGCATTGCGGTGCTCCAAGTATTGCATAATAGCAGTTTTGAGTTCATCGACACTCCGAAATACGCCACGACGTATTTGTTCTTCGGTAATGTCTCGGAAGAAACGTTCTACCAGATTGACCCATGATACTGATGTCGGTGTGAAGTGCATATGGAATCGCGGATGTTTGCTCAGCCAGTCTTTGACATTGGGATGTTTGTGGGTCGCGTAATTGTCGACAATCAAATGTACGGTCAGGGTTTTATCTGTCCGTCTGTCGAGTATCTTCAGGAACTTGATAAATTCATCATTCCGATGTTTAGGCAGGCATTCACCGATCACCGTGCCTTCGTGAACATTGAGCGCCGCAAACAAAGTTGTAGTTCCATGGCGCTTATAATCATGCGTCATTGTTCCCGCTTTTCCGGGTTTCATGGGTAAACCTGGCTGAGTTCGATCTAAGGCTTGTATTTGGCTTTTTTCATCCACTGAAAAAACAAGGGCCTTTTCCGGCGGTTCCAGATAGAGTCCAATAACATCCTTCAGCTTTTCTGCAAACAGCGGATCCGTCGACACCTTGAAGCCCTTGACTTGGTGCGGCTTAAGTTTGTGTCGCGCCAGACTCGATTTACCGACATTCTGGAAACTCCAACTTACTTCGCCAAGGTACGGCAACTCCAGTGGGTAGCCGCAACTGGCTTTCCGGTCAGCGTCAATGTCAGTATTTCCTGGACTTTAGCAGACTCCAATCGAGGCGTTCCCGGCGCTCGACTTTTACCTTTCTCCAACCCAGCCAAGCCGAATTCCACGTAGCGGTTGCGCCAGAGATTTAGGGTCGGGTTGCTCAATTGCAGCTTGTCCATTATTGCTGCTGTCGGCTGCTTTGCTGTCGTCATTAATATAATTTTGGCGCGCTGCTTTTGTTTGGATCCAGTTGCTCTGCTCTTAACCCAGCGCTCCAAGGTTAATTGTAATGGTCAACTAAAACAGGACACTTTCTTAAGCAGTCTTCTTGTAAAATTCCCGCTCAAATTCCAGCGGGGATTGGTAGCTTAATTTTGAATGCGCGCGTTTACCATTATAAAAAGCTAAATAATCAATAATACTCAGCTTTGCCGCCTCTTTTGTTCTGAATTAGTTGCTCGTATTTTAAGCTTCGAAAAAATCGTTCTGTCGGCGAATTATCCCAACAGTTACCTTTACGACTCATACTTTGCTGCATCTTCATTATACCCAAGTGTCCTCGGTATTCATGGCTTGCGTATTGGCTGCCCCGATCAGAATGATGTTGTAGGCCAGGCTCGGGCTTTCGTCTCCAAAATGCCATCTGCAAGGCATTAACACACAGCGAAGTCCGCATCTGACCATCAATCGACCAGCCCACTACTTGCCTGGAAAACAAATCCATAACAATAGCGACATAGAGCCAGCCTTCAAGTGTCCAAACGTAGGTAATGTCAGTCGTCCTGACTTTGTTGGGCGCGGCAACATCAAATTGCCTATTCAATAGGTTCGGAGAAATCGCATCATTATGATCGCTGTCTGTAGTGACTTTGAATCGTTTTGGATAGCGCGGTTTCAATCCCAATTTCTTCATCAATTGTTTCGCTTTATAACGCCCGACCTGAATGTCTTCTTTTATGAAGGCTTCGGATAAACGACGGGAACCATAAATTTTCTTATTCTCATCAAATAGCTGAATCGCTTTAGCTTCCAGCTGTTTTTGCAGCACTTTTTTATCAGTATCTTCAGGCGCTTTGTTCCACGCATAAAAGGCGCTGGTACTGACCAGCATGATTTTGCACAACACGGTAACAGGAAATGTCTTCTGTTGCTCTCGAATAAATCCGTATTTTATTGGAGTTCTTGCGCAAAGAAGACTGCGGCCTTTTTTAAAATTTCGCGCTCCATTCGCAATTGCTCAACTTCTTTACGTAAGCGGGTTAATTCATCTTGATCAGTCAAATTCAAAAACTTTTTCTTGGCTGAAGATGCCGCTGCTGGACCTTGTTCGGCTCGCACCCATCGACCAATAGCACTAAGAGATACACCTAAGTTATCGGCTGCTTGCTGGTGCGTATAGCCTTTATCATTAACTAACTTTGCCGCATCTTGTTTAAATTCAAGAGTGTATTTCGGACGTTTGTGTTTATTTTGATTACTCATATTCACCTCTAATGACATTATAAATCTGTCTTTAGATGTGTCCGGTTTAATTAGACCATTTCACGGATACCACTGACATTGATGGACATGTCTACAATTTGCTCTTTGATGCCGGGTTCGCAAGCCTTATAGCGGTAATCCAACATGTTTTGCAATACAGATTTTGAGAGCGGTAACGCTGCGTACCCTATGCACTACGGCCTGCCTTCATAATTTGGTTGCTGCCACAATTCGGGCAGGTAATTTCTTGATAACATGTCATACTGGATATTATATAAGAAAAACACATATTTAACCCATTACCTAAATTCGAATTAAAGACACCACCAGAGGCATCAGAACTAGACCTGCCGATTGTTACTATCTAAAGTTTGGGAGGCAACTAAACCCACATAAATTGGGCTAATTTCCAATCTGAGAATTGGGAATCAATATAACAATGGATTATATATAACCGAGTTACAAGGGTTAAAAGTTGATAAATAGCGCCCCCATAATCAAGTGATGCATGATGTTATTGGTATGTGTGGCATCGTCCAGATACTGATTGAGATACCCGCTTTCGACCCGGAAGTTTTTATTGAAGGTCCAGCCGAGGCCCGCAAACGCTCGATTTTGATCGAAGCCGAATTGGACACCCGCGGGTGTCGAATTGACTCGTATGAAGAACTCGTCCCAAATGATCAGGCTCAAACGCGGTTCAAATTCCAGAGGGTGCATGAATCGAATCATCTGGCGTGGACGTACCCGGACATTATTGCATTGCTTTCGATCATGGTCTTGAAGGTAACTGTTCCAATGCTGGTTGGCAAGACATAACGGAATGCGGGCCACACATCTTGCTGTGAGACAGAGGGCTTGCCGACGTTTTGCGTGGGTATCCCAGGTATATAGCCTGATCACTGAGCGAGTAACCCACTGCACCTCGTAAAAAGCCTTAATACCAGTGATTCCAGTTATCATCCCAGTAGGATTGTCCCTTCACCCAGTTACCCCCCTTTTCCAGATTCGGACCCACAACCTTCAGACTGCCCTCATCGACAACTTGCAGCCAACTTACCGGCATCTTGAAGCAAATCATTCTGCGCTACGGCTGTCGCTGCCATGGCGGTTGATACCATGCTGGAAGAGCTCAGAATCGCTGCATTAATCCCCACTATCTTTATTATTTGCTTCACCATATCACTTTCTCCGCATGTTATTTGGTTAGATTGATAAACGGCGTGCAAACATTGCAACTTTTGCCAGAAAAGAGTGTCAAAATTGTACAGTTATGCTACTGTTTTTTTAAAATACCCACCTGCCTAACTTGACTGGCAAATGGGCGCTGAAAGTGGAAAAAATTGGAAGCTTTTTTACAGCCGTGGGGAGTATACCTCTAAAATCCTTTTATCACTGGAAGTCCAGTAATCCTCATTATGACCAGAACCTATCCTATTTCAGGTTTGAGAGATCGAATGATTCGGCTTTCCGACATCGCGTCAATTCATTGGGATAATGTTCACATCCCTTGTTTGGGTGTGAACGAGAGACTCAGGACGACTAGGGTGCCGCAGGCATTAGCGGTCGCGTGATTTTCACTGCTTGCTTGGGCTGAGCTTTCTCATAAAAACTTCACTTACTTGAGTATTGATTCCAGGGTAGAAACAGAATCGGCGAAATTCCCTATGGCAGCCTGAAAGTTTCTCAGTGATGTTTTTCTGACCAGTTCGATAGAGTATCCGTTTTAAGTACTGCCAATTAAATACACGACAAGGAAGATTCCAACTGCAAGGACTGATAGGGTCAGTACAAGGTCAAGTACCGATGACGGCTGATATGTGTCATTATCTATTTGTCTCTCAACCTTCTTGTACCTGACAAATGCAAGCAAGCCCATCAACGTGCCAAAACCTACAAGGAATATTCCAACGATTTCCGAATAACCATGAGAAGCTGGCGAAGCATTTTCAATGTTAGCGTTTCTCAAAATTAATGACATTTGCTTTATGAATATCGCAAACTTTTCAACAACAAAACCGAATGCCATGATCCCTATACTTGTTCTTATCCATGCAAGAAATGTCCTTTCATTTGCCATGTGAACACGGCGATTACTAATTCTTGCAGATTTCTTATCTTCAATCTGGAGACAGTCCTGAACCGCAAGGCCTTGCTGCTCATTTGGTTCATTGGCTCGCTTGGCTATCTGCGATTTGCAATCGACCGGTTTCTTGGTCACATCATTAAGAACGCGCCATTTGATCATCGCGACCTTCACTGCGTCGTTGACGACAAGGCACGCAACCATCGCATAAACAAAAATTGTGAGCGTCTGCCACCAAGGCAATGGCATGAGTCCCGGGAGACCCGCTAACGTCAGGACGGTGCCTGTGAGCGCATCCGCCGTGAGGGCAGCCACGAGTGTCTTGCTGGGCATCGTTGTCCAGAACCAGCTTCGCTCACGCGCGGATACGATGGAAAATACGGCCATGTAGAGCAACGTCAGAAAGCTGAAGGTATAGAGGGCGTTATCGTTGGTCGCCAAACCAAAACGCGACCAGCCCATCCACAGGAGGAGGAGCGCCTCCGCGACCATCACAATACCAAGCACCACGGAGACTGTGATGAAGCCCCCGATGTTCCACGTCTCCGGTTTATTGTATGGTCGAACGTGGTCAGTGGCAAGGGCGATCTTGGCGAAATCCGTCATGAAGACCAGCAGCAACATCGCCAAGGCGGAAACGACAAACTTACCGGTTACCACGAAAGCGATGGCCACGAAGGCCGCCTTCAGGATCGTCCGGCTGATCTTGTTGATGATCCATGTCAGGATGCGCTGGTAGATTGTCCGCCCCTGCCCGACCAACGCCACGATATTTGTCAGACCAGGTTCGGTCAGAACGACACTCGCGGCACCCTTGGCCACGTCGGTTGCAGTACTGACGGCGATACCGACTTCAGCCTGGCGCAGGGCGGGCGCATCGTTGACACCGTCGCCTGTCATGCCGGTCACGTGTCCCGCGGCTTGCAGGTGTCGCACCACGATGTATTTGTCCTCTGGATAGACCTCTGCGAAGCCATCGGCGCCCGCCAACAAGTCAACTGCCTCGTTGCCGGCCTGTGCGCTCGCAGCCTTCAGATCCGACACGCGCTGGATGTTGGGTAGCCCCACGCCTTGCGCGATTTCACTTGCAACCGCCAGGGCATCACCGGTGAGCATCTTCACTGACACGCCGAGGTCGTGAAGTGCAGCGATGAGTTGCTTAGCGTCCGGCCGAGGCGGATCAAACAATGTAACTAATCCAAGCAAGGTGGGCGTACCCGTCTCGGGGCCGCGCGCTACCGCCAGTGTCCGATATCCCTTCAATGCCGATTCGCTAACCTGCGCCTCCAGCGCCTCGATTGCAGGGGACTGGAGTCCGCAGGCTTCAGCGACGGTTCGCACCGCGCCTTTCATCACACATAGCTGTTGGCCGTTCTGTTCTACCACGGCTTCCGTGCGCCGGTTTTTGGCATCAAACGGCGTGAAGGACACCGGTGTGACTGCGGGGACGCCGTCGAATACGTGATGCGCTGTTGCTGCGGCAAGAAATGCCAGGTCAATCGGGTCCTGGTTAGACTCTTGAGATGCCAGTGCAGCAGCAAACAATACGTCGGATTCTGTCACATGTTCCTGTGGAATCACGCCGGTGACGACCAGTTGGTTCATTGTAATCGTGCCGGTCTTGTCCACACAGAGCACGTCCATCGTCGCAGCATCCTCGGTGGCGCTGAGACGCGTAACCAACACGCCGCGCTTCGCTAGTTCTTTCGCTCCAACCGCCATGCTGACCGTGAACATGACAGGGAGGGCGACCGGCACCGCACTCATCAGCAGCACGAGCATGAGGGGAACCATCTCCAGGATCGGCACGTCGCGGATCAACGACAGCACGACCACTACGCCCAGCAGTGCGCCGACAATGACAAAGAGCCAACGGACGACCTTGGCCACGACCGCTTCGATGTGAAGCTTAGGTCGAGCCTTCTGCACGAGCTCCGTGGTGCGGCCAAAATAGGTCTTTGCCCCGGTCAGCATGACCACGCCGTTGCCCTCACCACGGCGGACGATGGATCCCGATGAGAGCACGTCGCCAGGCGCCTTGTCGGCGTCCTTCGACTCGCCGGTGAGCGCCGACTGGTCGATGGTCATCGCCCCCGTGAGGAGTTTCACGTCCGCTGGAATGATATCGCCGGGTCGCACGCGAACGATGTCGCCGGGAACCAACTCCCGAGCGGGAATGAGCCGCCAGCTCGAATCGCGCCGAACGCGCGCATTGACCTGTAACCGTTTTCGCAGCGCCTCCACAACACCGGCGGCCCGACGCTCTTGCATGAACCCCAAAACGGCGTTGATTACCAGCAGCGCGCCGACCACGACGAGATCCGAATATTTTCCGAGCACGGCGGACAACACCATGATCAGTTCGAGCATCCACGCCGATATTCCCCAGAATTTCCAGAGAAACATGAGGACCGGATGCCCTTTCTTTTCGGCTACTTCGTTGTAGCCATGCTCTTTCCGGCGGACGTCCACCTCCGCATTCGTGAGCCCGGTGTCGGGGTTTACTTGAAGCGCCGCAAGCGTGTCTGGGACCGTCGCAGCGGCGATGTCTGGAGAATTTGCCTTTTCTGGCTTCGAGGGTACCGGCTTGGCTTCAAATTCATTTGGGGTAATTTGCATAGAAAACATCCTCTCTGGTGCCTGCCTGGGGTCACGCAGATAGCTTATGTTGGCACGCCCCACTTCCTAGGTGCCTGGATGATCTACACCGGAGCTGGGATGAATGAAAAAGCCTCGCACATGTGTTTCGTGGAACCTCCCCCACCTAAAGCATAGCTATCTACACAACTTAAAGTACAAAAAATAGTAACATACGCCATGAATATAAAAAAAGTTATAGAAATCGAGCCTCGACTGGCAAAGCGTCACCAACAGTTGGTGACTGAGCATTTGAACTCCACTGACACCTTGAGTGCTGGCGGTCATTGCCTAATAAAAGCACGAATTTTGCCAGTACACAAGCGGCTTGGCGGTTTTATAAAACGACAGTGTTAACCTTAACGAAACTACATGAGCCTTTATTAATCGCAGCCCATGAAGGCATTGCTACGCATTGCAGTCAGTATGCTTTATGCGCTTATGATTGGTCACGATTAAATTATCGAAAACATGCCAGTAAGCTGGATAAATACCAGATAACACACGAAACGAATGTGGATTATGATTTACAAAGCAGCATTATTTTAAGTGATCAAACGGGGCAACCGATTGCTCCTGTTGCACAAAAACTGGTTACGGACAACGACAGTTACGCAACCTATCAAAATCATGAATTATCTGAAACGGTTGAAAGCCATTTAGATGAAGTGGCACACTGTATAGGTAAACTGGAACAGCAGAATTTTGCCAAACCGCTTGTTCATATCATTGACCGAGAGGCCGACTTTGTCCTGCATATGCGCCAATGAGAGACCAACTAAGGCTTTTGGCTTGGGCATCGCTGTGATGCCTAAGCTGGTCAGACGAATATCGGCAAGATCCTCTCTCGAACTAATCAATTTTAGACTGGCGTCAACATTTATTGGCCGTTAGTTTTTTTTGGGTCAGCCATAATTTCTTCTATTGCCCCATTTGCAAAGAGTCTAAATTTAATCTTTTGACCATTAACTATGCCAAAAACATCAAAATAATGTATTTGGATCGATTCTACTTCATCGACTTTAATTTTAGGGTAGCGCTTTTCGATTTCTTGCATTTGCTCGAACGGTAAGGAGAAATAAGGCACTTCCTGAGACAATTTCATTATTTTTCCGTTACTTGCAATCACAATATCTTGAGTAATAATGTCTTTATTGTTTTCTACTTTATCTGTTTCAATTTCAAATTTGACAAGTCCTTCACCAGTGACTTTTGTTATTCTAGTAATATGTTGTTTTTCTATGTAATCTAAGGTTGTTTTTTTTACCGCATCCGGCAGCGCTCCAAATTGAATTTCAACGACCTCTTTGGCAAAAACAATGTTGCAGGAAAATAGAATAAAAGAAAACAAAGTAAGCTGGGCCATTTTATTGTGCATGATTTCCTCCAGAGTGAATTTTTATTCAGCATTAAACAAAGTGAAACACATAGAAAAACATAATAAGTGATAAGCAATAAGTCGGAATGTAATATTATTACCACATATCACTCATGGCGCATTATTTCAGACAAGCAATACATGTCGACTTTATACTAAGAACTTAACAAACAACAGTCAGAAAAGAACAATTGCGGACCATTATCTAAGCTGGTTCTGCCCGCACATATTCAAAAGCCTTGCTCCGCGCGCCAAGTTATGCTGCTAAAGCTATAAACAGCTTATAATGCTGTATAAGTATATTTTCCTCAGATAGTTGATCTGTTAAACTGACCATTGGATCTTTCAATTCCTAAGAGTGAAAAATTCGCTCGGCTTGACAACTAATGCGACAGAACCGTATGGTTTCGACCAGATGTTTCCAATGAATGTCATCTGACTGAACTGATGACCGCAATAAATCAGAAACGAAAGCAGCTCAAACTGGAGTTAATTCTACGTTTGCAGTTAGCATTACTATGAATTTGTCAATCCTGTTCCTAAATGGATATTGCCAAATTTTGTTGGTAATGATCAGGGCAACGATACATAACCGGCCTTGGTGACAACGCTTTGCCCTTCCGGCGAGAGAACGAAATCTATAAAAGATTGTAACGCCGGAGAAAGCGGCTGGTTCTTTGGCCGATTAATGGCAATACTCAAGGTACGGCTCATAGGGTATTGTCCAGAACGGATAGTATCGGTTGTTGGTGCTACAGCCAGAGCACCTTTATGCGAAGCAATGGCAAGCGCATGAATGCCAGCCGAGCGCATTGCGCTACTGGAAAACCCTATACTGGCAAAATCTGAACCAAGTGCACTCTCGACGGCTTCTGGCCCTGCCAATGTCTGAAAATCTTTAATAAAATCGCCTCCACACAAAGCGATTTCTCTAAAAAGACTGGTGGCTCCTGTAGCGACAGTTAAGCCATATACGGTGATCCGCTGCTTTGCCAAATTTCCTTTTACACCCAATGTCCCCCATGTTTGAATCGGTTGAGATTCGCCACAACGGTAAGTACTGGAAAATATGGCATCAAGGTCTTGAAGGGCAATTCTTGTTAAGGGATTTGAATCATTAACATAGACGGCAACTGCATCCATAGCCACAGGAATCACTTGAGGCGTGTAACCGAAACGAGCTTCAAAGGCATCTTCCTGTTTACGGTTTATTGGTGCACTTGTCAGCGCTATCTCAGCTGTGCCATTGATCAATGCCTCAATCCCTGCGTTTCCGCCCGGGTCAGCGATAGTTACAGTGATTAATGGATTGCGCTCTGAAAATTCTTGAGTCCAGTAGGTCATAAGATTGCTTAATGCGACAGATCCTGTAACGACTAAACGACCTCCAACAGGTAATGGCAGTTCGGCTGTTTCGACTGCATGGGCTGTGATTGCAAAACTTAGCAATGAAAAGAACATTATTATGTGCTTGGTCACATAAAAAAAGAATCCGTAATCTGGTGTTTTCATGATGTCCTTCATTTTTGATTGTTTGCCAACTATTCAGTAGATATTAACTTTAATAAGATTCATCCCATTTTTCATTGGCTCGATTAATCATTAAAGCCAACATCGAATCCACGTTATCGGGAATTCACCAGCTCCAGATAGTTTTAAGCGTTGCTGAATAAACATATCGGGGGGCACTTTCTATTTCCTCAGAGCCAATGGGCAAGTCCTGAGCCAACGCAACTTTATAATCTAACTGATAAGTGCATCAACCTATCAGCATGTACGAAAAACCTTATTAGGAAGTCTGGTTTACAGAAGCCAATATCGAAAACCAGACTTGCCAATCAAAACTCGTACTTCTACACTTCTGAAACTGTTTCTAACCGCCCTTAGGTTTTTTAATTTCCTTTAGCTTTTCTTTCAATGAAACCTTGGGGGATTTCTGGCATTCTGTGATAAGCACGGGAATAAACTGGTCTGTTTCTTCGATATCAATTACGGCGTCAACTGGCTTACCCTTGTAGATGAAACCTTCGTTCCAGTACACTATTTTGGGCTTAACCACATCGTCGAGCGCCACAAACTCTTCGCATGTTATTTCCGCTGGTTTATGCTTTGCCGCCAAAACCGGTGAAATCATGGTTGTAGTTAGCAATACACCACTTAAAACAGCAATTGTTACAATTAATTTCATTTTCATTCTCCTGGTACAATTAAAAGGCTAAAAAAATGGGGCGCTTTGACAAAACTTTGATTTATTTAACAATGCCCCATATCGTTATTAGCTGAATATCGCAACCTCATCCGCTTTGGTCACATCCAATATTTGTTTAGCCCTGTCGATGTCGTCCTTGGTGCCGTGAGCAATCAACAGGAATTTTTCGGATTTAACTTCGGTCTCGTATTTCAGTACGGAATCTTTCGGGATTCCGATACTCACCAGAGCTGCACCTAGAGCCGAGATGCCGCCCGTGAGTGCAGCACCCTCGACGGCTGCGGCTATAGCACTTGCCAGTGGCCCCAAGACGATGATGTGTCCGATGACAGGTATGAACATGAATAACGATCCGAAAAACAGTCCCCACAGACCGCCCCAGAACGCTCCTAACTTACCCCAGAACTTTACTCGGTCGCCAGTGTTGTAAAACCCGCGCACCTGCTCTTCGCTGTGGAAATCCTTGCCGACGATCGACATCTTCTTCATGTCGAAACCGCCTTTCTGAAGTTCCTTCACCGCATCTTCTGCAGCATGATGGCTTAAGTAGGTTGCAATAACAGCTTGATTAGTAGTCATATTTTTATCACTTACTTTATACTTTCGTGGTTAAAAAAAACAATTATTCATATTTCATATAACAATATGAAGAATAAAGATATGCCGATATTATTCATTGAGTCAGAATAATATTTGCCGTCTAGCAGAAAAAATGGCTTCATCAGATTTCCCTTTTCATTTTTAGTGTCCAAGTACCAAAGGTCATAAAGGGTACAAGTTCATTGCCGAGTTCTATTTTGATAGATGTGCTACAGGGGATAAACGCTGAACAGTTACGATTATTTCTTAGAATGGATCAATTTATTTTTCAACTCAGAAAGTGTCTGCTTGACTCTTTCCCAGGTAGTCTGGGATTTATCAGAATGTAGTGTTTTCTTAATATCATCAATGGATGCATAAAGTGTTTTGTAGTCAGAAGAGGTTCCGTAACCCAGTAACTCGGCGCGTTGCAACTCATTTGTCGCCTCGCTGGTAAGCTTCATGATTTCCTCTTTGCTTTTTTCCTTGGACAAGTCTTTTTTGTTTTCCATCGCAGAAGCTTCATTCAGTAAGGCTTCAGCGCTAAGGATAGGCAAAGGGATGGTTTCCGTGGTCTTGACCAGCATGCCTAACACTTCATTTAAAGTGTTCGCAGCCTCCTCTGTTTTTCCTGCATCAATGAGAGCGACAGCCTCTTTAATTGCCACAGGGAATGAGCCGATAGGAATATTGGTTACGGTAATGCTCAGTTCACTGGCTAGCCCGCTAAGTATCTGTCTGGCATCTTGAATTTTGCCGCTATCAAGTAAATCATCAGCTTTCTTAAGCTCTTGTTTAATAGCTTTGGAATCGCCTGTAAAATTGAAATAATCAGTTTCAATATCGGCAGGGATCAACGCCAAGGACGGCGCTTTTGCCAAAATAATATCCAGTTTTCCTGAAACTGTTTGCAAGATAGAAAGAGCTGTCTTAGGGTCATTTTTCTCTAAAGCCTCGACCGCTTTTTGGGTTCCTGAAACGGCTTCTGCTGCTTCAGTCACCAGTTGCTGCCTCTTCTCCGCCAAAACTTTACTTTTTGTTATAGACAAGTTTTTTTGAGTGTCGGGGAGGACTGATGCATTTTCTTTTTTATTGATATCTGCAAAAACAGCCGACATAAAGGGCGTCGATAAAATCAATATTAAAGCGGTGTGTTTTGCAACTTCAGGTAATTTTTTTTCCATATTGCTCTCCAGCTTAATTTAAAATAATTCTCATTTAACCTGTGTTTAAATTGAATTATTGGCATGACCAACTCAAGTTAAATACAGAATCTGTAGTAAAATATTGTTAAACCATTCCTCACTGAATTAGTAATACTTAGATTATGATGCTGGTAATGCTACAAACACGTCAATTGTGTCAAATACTTATAGAAACATGGCGTTGTTGGATAAATCAAAATTGGACAAAGCTCCCCATTTGCACGACATCTCTCTCACAATGAAATGATGCCTGTCGTGCAAAATGATCTTGTATGTTGACTGCTCGCCCTTACACCTTTGACTCGCCTCATGGGAACTATGTTATTTATCTCCGCTCAAGTTGGAAGTCTCGCTGATTATTTTTTTATTTTAATCACCAGAAACACCGGACTGCCCTGACGCTGTATCAAAACAGCAACTGATTTACCGGCCGGGAGCTTTTTGACTATTTTTTCGAAATCAGCTGCATCACGGATATCGTTGTTCTGAATACGTAAAATCACATCACCACGTTGAATTCCGGCATCCTTGGCGGCACCCTTGTTAACATCCTGCACTAACACGCCGTTTTTACGCATTTGCAAAGTTTCTCTTTGCGCTTCGGTTAAATCAATGACATTAACACCCAGACGATTATGGGGGAGTTTTGGCTCTGCCGTTTTAGCCTCCGCCAATTTTTCCACTTCATCTGGCAAAAGCCCGACTTTAAAGTCGATGGTTTTATTCTCACCTTGTCTGATGATTATTAATGTGGCTTTTTCATTGATGGGCGTAATGCCTACCATGGGCGGTAAATCTCCCGAATTTTCAATCTGATGGCCGTTAAATTTGGTGATAATGTCGCCAATCTGCAATCCGGCTTTTTCGGCAGGACTGTCAGGCAGCACTTTGGAAACCAGCGCCCCCTGCGGCTTTTTCATGCCGAATGATTCTGCCAGTTCACGCGTTACATCTTGTATCTGGACACCTAACCAACCATGTGAAGCTTTACCGGTGGCTTTTATTTGATCGACGATCATTCATCACTACATCCATAGGTATGGCGAATGACAATCCCATATAACCGCCGGTACGGCTGTAAATCTGGGAGTTTATCCCAACCACTTTACCTTCCATGTTGAACAACGGTCCGCCTGAATTACCCGGATTGATTGCTACGTCGGTCTGTATAAACGGTACATAATTCCCTCCGGGTAAGCTGCGCCCTTTGGCGCTGACTATGCCTGCTGTTGCGGATTGTTCAAATCCGAAAGGCGAGCCTATCGCAAGCACCCACTCGCCGACCTGTAGCTTGTTCGGATCGCCAATGGTCACTGCGGGCAAGTCTTTGGCATCGACCTTTAATAACGCGACATCGGTGCGTGTATCTGAGCCGATCACTTTGGCTAACAGTTCTCGGTGGTCGGATAATTTCACTACGATTTCATTTGCATCTTTTACCAGATGACTATTGGTTAAGATATAACCGTCAGGGGAAATAATAAAACCCGAGCCTAAGGATGTCGTATCCCTTGGAACATACCCGCCGCCCTGTTCCTCTAAGAAGCGCTTAAAAAACTCTTCCATTTCGGGAGGCATTCCCTCCGGTAGCTGTGGCTGTTCGGGGGCGTTTTCAGCCTCAGGCGGCGCTTTTTGCGTACTACTGATATTGACCACGGCAGCGCCATTGGTTTTTACCAGCTCGGTAAAATTCGGTAATTGTGCAACTGCATTTTGATTAAATAAAACGATCAAAAAAAACACCACCTAACTTTCTTGAACATAAAAACCTCCATAAGTGACTCACATGAAATTCATTGTTCTTTGGTCATCGATAATCAATAATCAATAGATCGACATGTTACGTTATACTAAGAAGCTCTTAAAAAAACTAACAAATTCCGCGTAAAAGACGGTGTACCTCGGTAATTTTGATGAATACCTCGGCCTATCGGTTAGGCGTTCATAATCCTTGGAAAACCGTCTGAAGTTTCCAAGCCAGGCAAAAGAGCGCTCAACAACCCATCGGCGAGGCAGCACGACAAACTGCCTCGCATGGCGTTCGTCTGCTTAACAATGGCAAGGTTCCAGTTGCACATGTTTTTTGCCCCTTCAACTAAAACGCCGCTATAACCTCCATCTGCCTAAATCACACTTAAGGCGGCAAACATCGCGTACAGCCGAACCATGAGCAACCGAGCACCGCGGCCGGTCTTATATACCCACCGAATGAATGCACACCGCCAGCATATTTCCCATGGTATCGACCGCAACATGCGTTTTATCCCTTTAACCTTTTTCCCCGCGCCAGAATCTCGTTGCACACCTGACCCCGTTGTTTTTACGCGTTGCGCATCAATAATGGCCGCCGTCGGTCGAGCGTTTTTCCGGATTGGATCCGGTAGGTTTCACGAAAGAGCATTAATGTCTTATCTCATATCCCATAGAGTTACCATGTCCTAATTACCCATAAACTGGATTCCAAGGCGCAAAATCCGACGGTAGCATCCGCCATTGGTAACCTGTCTTGGTGATATAGAGAATGGTGTTAACAATTTCGCGGAACGAATAGCTGCGCGGTCTACCCCTTTTTTTTGGGGGGGCACGTGTAATTTCAAGTACTGGACATAATAATTGCCATTGCTCATCGGTTAAATTCTTCAAATATAACCGCCAGCCTTCCCCCGGCCAAAAATAGTGCAGCTTAATCGATCATTTAGCTTTTTAAACAGCTTCTAATAAACGTTCATAAGCAATCTTTCGCCTGGAGTATCTCTCAAAAGCTCTATCTGCCAAATGGCGCAACCTTTTTGCCCTGAGCGATGAAAAGTCAGACATACCTTCCTCATCTAATATTTTGCGTTACAATCCGAATGCCTGTTCTGTTAATTCTAATGGTGTCATAGTGTTATGCCTTTAACTGCATACAGTTCAAACAGAACTACCCATGCTGATGTTGCAGGATCGTTTTTGTTCCAAAACATTAAAGCGTTAGTGAAATTAGCCATACCTAGTAATTGAGTGAATTAGAAAACGCTTGTAATACAATATTTTAGGCTTTGCAGTATGAAGGAATCCAGCTACGTTCAATCATATAATCAGGTAATTCATTAAAATTAAAAGCGATGCCGTCATTAATCATCTGTTCAACGCTAAACAATTGCCCAATTTCAGGAATATCGTTAAAGAACAACGTATAAAAAGGCTTAACCAACCATTTTGAAACTTTCATACCTATCGGGCCAATAAAGTTTCTTCGTTGTCCGACATGTGCCACTTCATCAATGGTAATTTCATCCAGCAATTCTTTGAAACGATCACGAACTTCCGGTTCATCTGCCAGCACTTCATCAAACAAGTGATATAAATGACAATAGAAAGTCACTCCCATCAACTCGGTGACAAAAGCAGGCGTATCCATTAAAAACCCTGGAAACTTAGGAAACTGTTCGTAGATTTTCTCTTTAAAAGGACTTAAAGGTACCCATTCCACTTTGTCCAAACCACACGTGATTAGCATTTCATTAAACAGGCGTACATGGCAAAATTCTTCGGCTAAATGCACACGACTGATCTTGTCTTCCACAGCATGTGAATTGGCCATATCGGGTATGGCGTCCCAAGCGCCTTTAATGCCCACCCATTCATGTCTGGCAAACTTGTATATGCAAGTGAGCATTAAGGTCATGCGATCCAGTGACTCAGGGGCATCTTGCATGTCAACATAATTACGGTAAAAAGCATCAGGATCGACAAGGGGGTTACGCAAGCTAACAGGATTATCCTGAAAATGCTTGAGCGTCGCCCGTTTCTTAGCCAAATCCTTATCGTCTTCGAACAGTTCCCCACCATGCTGCTGGGTAAACTCCCAGTAGTCATCAAAATTTTCTTTTCTCTCTTGCTTTGTAGCAGGTGAAAAAACAGACAAATATTTCGTCGACCCCATAATTCTTTACTCCAAGTAGGTAATGTAGAATCAAGATGATTTAGTTTCTACCGTTAAATGCACCAAGCAATTGCAGCAAACTTAAGAATAAATTGTAGATAGATACGTATAAAGAAACAGTCGCTAAAATATAGTTGGTCTCACCGCCATGGATGATCTCGCTGGTCTGATAGAGGATCATGCCAGACATTAAAAGAACGAACATAGCCGATACAGCCAGTGACAAGCCTGGCATATGGAAAATCAACGCACCAATGCCTGCCAAAAATGCCACCAGAACGCCAACCATTAGGAAGCCCCCCATAAAGCTGAAGTCTTTGCGCGTCGTTAGTGCGTATCCAGAAAAGCCTAGGAATATAACGCCAGTGCTACCCAATGCCGTCATGATTAGCTCATGACCATTAGTGAAGGCAGTTAGGTACATCGTTAGGATGGGACCTAAAGTCAGCCCCATAAATCCAGTTAATGCAAATACAAAGACAATGCCTAATCCGCTATCGCTGAATTTGGTAGTTAAGAACAACAGTCCGAAATACCCAATTAGAGTAACGAACGGGTTAAAGTGCGGCAGATTCAGAACCATTGCTGCGCCAGCAGTCATAGCGCTGAAAAGCAACGTCATTGATAATAATAGGTAAGTGTTTTTCAAAACTTTGTTGGTTGCCAGAATACTTGCTTCTGAGCGGGGGATAGCGGTATTTAGTCTCATGGTGTGGGTTTCCTTAAAATTATTAATGGGGTGGTAATTGGGTTTCTAACGCCCAATTTCCCTACTGATCTGATTTTCCTGACGGTTTAGCATTACCTGTTCTTGACGGGTTATATGGCCTCCATTCTGCAAAGCCATTTGACGCTCTTCACGACGTATTTGACGGTCTTGTTTGTGCATTAGTGCCGCTTGTGGCCGACTGATTTCACCTTCTCTCCTTTCTTGATGAATGCGCCGGTTTTGATTGCCGAGTCGCGCATTAACTTCAGTTCGGCGTGGATGATTCTGCACCCACCGTCCGTTTGCAGTGGCCGTTGTTGATGTTGCCAATAGAACCGCCAAACTACAGACGATCACCACCCAGATGTTCTTTGAAGGATATGCTCTCATGTATTTTCCCATTATGTGGACTGTTTCAAAATACGCAGCAATACTAATGCCAGAACATGATATGCCTTCAACACTACCGTTGAAGGGTTTCGACAAGGAGAATTTCGTAAATCCGGTTGTATTGAACCGGCCAAGATGGTTTATTACAACATATTTATAATGTGCTGATTGATTGGATTCTGTTGACGCTTCAATATAGACATTCAAATGCAACCACTTACGAACACAAAGGAACGGTGTAAGTTACTGATTTAACGATCGTTGCTATCAAACACCAACAGAACTTAATATCATTCATTGCTGGCCTTAATGTGCTTCTCAGCTGCTTCGGCATGTATAGCACATGCCGAGCCTATATGACCCAAATTGGCAAGATCAAAATCAACAAGCTTTGTTAATCAGTTTATAGCCCATAGCGTTAAATCATCATATTGAAACTATACCTAAGTGCCCCAACGTTAAACTGCTAAAGCCGTTTCGACACTCATTACCCTATTCGGCTAAATACTGGAGCTACTATTACCATGAACTCACAAGAACGCGACCAACTGAATCAACTTCTTAAACAACTGGGCTAAGTTAAATTAACAACAAAAGATGCAGAAGCCGAAGCTATGATCCGCGAGGCAGCCCCGACCATCAACCAGATGCAACTTATCTATTGGTACAACGAGCGTTACTTCTGGAGCAGGCGGTAACTGGAGCTAAAGCCTGTATTGACGAATTGCAGCAACCTGCTCCTTTTTATCGCAGGCTACCATCTTAAATTATTGTCCGGGTATTGGGGGCCACTTTAATTATCAGTTAGTTTATAGTTACAAAAAAAGTAACGCCTTCTTATTAACGATGATTTCTAATACTGATAACAAACAGTATTTTTTCATCATCGATATTAAGCTAGTCATAATTTAAAAATAATTCCAGCCAATGGCGGCAGATTCAGATTGATAGAGTTTAGTTGGTTCATCCAGGGTATTGGTTCAGAAACCACCTCGCCATTGGCAACATTGCTGCCATCGTACAAACATGAATCGGAATTAAAAATCTCATGATAGGTACCGGCTTCGGGTACGCCAATACGATAATTCTCTCTGACTACCGGGGTAAAGTTGAGTACGACGATCAACTCCTGATTATCACCTTTTCGGCGATAACTGATGACTGATTGTTGGACATCATGGCAATCTATCCACTCAAAGCCTTGGTAAACAAAGTCCTGTTTGAACAACGCCGGTTGCGCCTTGTAAATATGGTTTAGCTCTTTTATCAAGGTCTGGATGCCTCTATGATGCGGGTAATCCAATACATACCAGTCCAATGTCTGATCAGAATTCCATTGTGTGCCCTGCCCAAACTCACAGCCCATGAACAGCAGCTTCTTACCTGGGTAAGTAAACATCAGTGTATAAAGCAGGCGTAAATTGGCAAACCGCTGCCATTCATCGCCGGGCATTTTACTGAGAAGAGAGCCCTTGCCATGCACAACCTCATCGTGAGAAAAAGGTAAAGTAAAGTTTTCAGTAAACGCATAAAGCATACCGAACGTCAGCTGATCATGATGATATTGTCTGTGTACAGGATCCACACTCATATAAGCCAGGATGTCATTCATCCAACCCATATTCCATTTCATGGAAAAACCCAGCCCTCCGACCCAAGTAGGCCTTGTCACTTGGGGCCAGGCTGTAGATTCCTCAGCCATCATTACCGTTCCGGGAAACTGATCATGGGTAACTGTGTTCAGTTCTTTAAAAAATGCGATAGCTTCAAGATTTTCATTGCTTCCGTACATGTTGGGAAGCCAGTCATTCTCTTCACGCGAATAATCCAGATAGAGCATCGAAGCAACCGCATCCACTCGTAAGCCATCAAGATGAAATTCTTTCATCCAAAACACGGCGCTGGCCAGCAGAAAATTTCTTACCTCATTACGACCATAATTGTAGATTAAGGTACCCCAGTCTCTGTGCTCACCTTTCCGAGGGTCTTCATGTTCGTAAAGAGCACTGCCATCAAAACCCGCCAGCGCAAAGGAATCTTTGGGGAAATGAGCGGGCACCCAGTCAAGAATAACGCCGATATTATTCTGGTGACAGGTATCCATGAAATAACGAAAATCATCCGGTGTTCCGTGACGACTGGTAGGGGCAAAGTAACCGGTGGTTTGGTAACCCCAGGAGACATCCAGTGGATGTTCGGTAATGGGCATGAGTTCTATATGAGTAAACCCAAGTTCTTTAACATATTCAACGAGCTCATCAGCGAGGATACGATAGTTTAGGAAGTTGTCGAGACTGTCGCGTTTCCATGATCCCAGATGAACTTCATAAATTGACATGGGTTCATGCAGCCAGTCATGACTGGCTCGTTTAGACATCCACTTGTGATCTTGCCATGGGTAGGTGTTATCTGGCACCACAATAGACGAAGTGCTGGGGCGCAATTCAAATTGTTGCCCATAAGGATCTGTTTTAATTAGGACCTGATTGCTTTGCCGGTTTAATATTTCAAATTTGTATAAACACCCCGCTGTAAGTCCAGGGATAAACAACTCCCAAATACCACTGCCACCCAGGCTGCGCATGGGATTACAACGACCATCCCAGCGATTAAAGTCACCGATAACGCTGACTCGTCCGGCGTTGGGTGCCCATACAGTAAATAAAACGCCATTAATGTTGTCAACAATATGCTGATGCGCCCCCATTTTCTGGTAAATGTGCCAATGTTTGCCCTCAGCAAACAAATGACGATCAAATTCGGGTAATTGGACGCCGAAGTCATAAGGATCGTAATTAGTGTATTTACTACCGTCTTTATCAATCCAGAGCAATTGGTAATGCTCAGGTAATTCATTTTGTTGAGCGGTATATTCAAAAAAGTCCGTTCCACTTATGCGAGGTATGTCAGGACCATCGTTGGCAAAACTGACTGATTCCGCGTACGGTAAATAGACCTTCACAGTTATTAGCTTGTCGTGTGGATGGCGACCCAAAACAGAAAAAGGATCGTGATGTTTTGCTTCAATGATTTTTATCGATTCACTGTCTAGCTTGTTCATGGATTTCTCTTTCACGGATGGGGCATTAATTACGAAGGACAACAAGCTTGAATGTTAACAAATTAAGCAATAATGTAATAACCTATTCCACAAGTTTAATTACCAAAAGGCTAACGAGTGCGTATCTGGATATCAGGATTCCAACTTAAAGGTCATGAAGAAGCTGTGATCACCCTGGAAAATAAATGAGTTGTTTTCTCAGAAAGGTAAGGCGAGACAGTTTAAAGTTAATACACATCCTGTTACTTTTGTTAACCAATTAACGAAAGTAATCAGCTGTGACAGCTTTTTACACGGCCGGTAAAAGTTGCTTCTTGAAGGTAGCTTGTTAGCGCTTGTTGTAAATTGATCAGCCGTACCGGTTAAATTTTGACTAGGAATAATGGTTGAAAAGTTTAATATTTATTAGCGTTCTGAGCCCCAATGACACTGGTCAGACCGATTCCGGTACAACTTGCCTAAATGGTCAAATTTCAACAAGCGTCAACACACTAACAGGAGTAGACTGGGAGTAAGCTCATCGTGAATTGTGCCATGTCCTTGAATAGATTGTAATTCCAACCCGGCTTATCGAAATCCTATTTTATTCATCACAATACTGATACCGAGCACATTTAAGGATCCTCTATGACAAAGTTAAGCGACTATTTCAATTACCAAGTTGATAGTGACGGCAATCCTTATTTGGAGGTTTCGATTCGTGGCATTATCTTGCTAAGATTATCCGCGACCAATAAAGGTACGGCGTTTACCGTGCGTGAACGAATCGAACTCGGACTTGAAGGCTTGTTGCCACCACAAGTCACTAATCTTGAACTTCAACTCGATCGACTGTATTCGAATTTTCAAAAACAGCAGAACGATATTTCAAAATATGAATTTCTCAGAGCCTCTCAGGAGCGCTCCGAAGTCTTGTTTTATGCTCTGTTGGAAAGACATTTGGAGGAAATGGTGCCGATAGTCTACACGCCGACTATTGGTTTGGCCGTTCAGCAATTCAGCTCGCTGTACAAGACGGCACGGGGGTTGACATTGTCGGTCGACAATATCGATCGCGCTGAGACGATTCTGCAAAACTACCATTGGCACGACATTCGAATGATCGTGGTAACAGATGCCTCCGCCATTCTCGGTATTGGCGATCAAGGCATGGGCGGCTTGGACATTTGCATAGGTAAGCTTGCGCTCTATACAGCAGGCGGTGGATTGTGTCCTTTTCAAACCTTGCCGGTCAATTTAGATGTCGGTACCAATCAAGCCGAATTGCTCAACAATCCGCAATACTTGGGAGTACGCGAAAAACGTTTGCACGACGAACCCTATTTTGAATTAGTCGACAAATTTGTAATCGCGGTTAGAAAGGAATGGCCGAAAGCCATCATTCAATGGGAAGACTTTGCCAAAAATGTTGCATTCGACGTGTTGGCAAGATATCGAAATCAAATTCCTTGTTTTAACGATGACATTCAAGGCACCGGCGCCATGGCATTAGCAGGCTTACTTTCGGCCTGTCGCAAACAAGGCGAAACACTCGCCGAGCAAATAATCGTTGTCGCCGGCGCTGGCGCTGGGGGCATCGGTGTGGCAAGCATCATTAAAGAAGGCATGATGCGTACTGGTCTTACTGAGGATCAAGCACGGCGACAATTGTTCGTCATAGACGGACGTGGTTTGGTGGTTGAAGGCATAACGACCGACGCCTACAAATTACCGTTGGCGCAAAGTTGGGAAAGTTATCAAGACTGGGCTATTGACGACGGCCAAGTTCCCACTTTGATGGACGTTGTGACATACGCGAAACCCAGTGTTTTGATCGGTCTTTCCGGTGTTGCCGGATTATTCAACGAACCGATTATTAAAACCATGGCCAAAAACCACGCTCACCCCATCATTTTCCCGTTATCCAATCCTACTGCCAATTGCGAGGCGACGCCCAAAGACATTCTAGACTGGACACAGGGTCATGCCATCGTTGCCACCGGCAGCCCTTTCGCGGACGTTGAATACCAAGGCACCCGCTATCCGATAGGCCAAGGCAATAATGCTTTTATTTTTCCCGGACTAGGGTTTGCGGCGGTGATGGGCGAATGTACCCACATCAGCGATGCGATGGTGTTGGAATCGGCTTACGCCTTGGCCGATTACATAGCGGAAAACTCGCTTGAAGCCGGTTCGATTTATCCGCCAATCGCCGATCTAAAAAAAGTCAGCCTCCACGTAGCAACACGAGTGCTCGCTAAAGCCCTCGAAGACGGCTCTGCCAGTCGCCAAGAGCTAAGCGAGATTGACCTTGAAGCCTATGTCAAAGCGCATTTTTGGCAAGCCAAGCATTTGTCTTTCAGATATAAGGGGGCTGTCGCAGATATTCAAAGTCCTTAAGCATCTGTTTCATTAAGAGGCTCTATCCCGCACTATCGGAAATCTTCAAGAATTTAGTTCGACGAAATTGGTTAATCAATCATCATGATGCCGTCGATACTGACCATAGCCTCGACCTTCTCTACCATATTCACGTTCCCGATATTCCTCATTTTCACGATAAGGTTGATACTGCTGATAATTTCTATATCCATAGTTTCCATACGACATTTGCCCGGGGTATCCAACACCATGTGGAGGCGGTGCAATATAACGAGACTGTGCTGGCATATATTGTACGGCAGACTGAAATGGTCTAATTAAACCGGACACATCTAAAGACAGATTTATAATGTCAACAGAGGTGACCATGAGTAATCAAATTAAACATAAACGGCCCAAATACACGCTTGAATTTAAACAAGATGCAGCAAAGTTAGTTAATGAAAAAGGCTATACGCACAAGCATGCAGCCGATAATTTGGGTATATCGCTGAGTGCTATTGGGCGCTGGGTGCGAGCGGAACAAGGCCCAACAACCGCATCTGCAACGAGGAAAAAAGTCTTGAATTTGACAGACCAAGACGAGTTATCGCGCTTACGCAAAGAAGTCGAACAGTTGCGGATGGAGCGCGACATATTAAAAAAGGCCGCAGTCTTCTTTGCGAAAGAACTCCAATAAAATACGGATTTATTCGAGAGCAACAGAAGACTTTTCCAGTTACCGTGCTGTGTAAAGTCATGCTGGTCAGCACCAGTGCCTTTTATGCGTGGGCCAAAGCACCTGAAGAGACGGACAAAAAAGGCCAGCAAAAACAGCTTGAAGCTAAGGCGATTCAGCTATTTGACGAGAATAAGCAAATCTATGGTTCTCGCCGATTATCCGAAGCCTTCTTAAAGGAAGATATTCAGGTCGGCCGTTTCAAAGCGAGGCAATTGATAAAAAAATTGGGATTGAAACCGCGTTACCCCAAACGATTCAAAGTCACCACTGACAGCGATCATCATGATGCGATTTCTCCCAACCACTTGAATAGGCAGTTTGATGTTGCTGCGCCTAATAAGGTCTGGACAACTGATATTACTTATGTTTGGACGTTGGAAGGCTGGCTCTATGTCGCTGTTGTCATCGATTTGTTTTCCAGACAAGTGGTGGGCTGGTCGATTGATGATCATATGCGGACTTCGCTGTGTGTGAATGCCTTGCAGATGGCATTTTGGCGACGAAAACCTGAGCCTGGCCTACAACATCATTCTGATCGAGGCAGCCAGTACGCAAGCCAGGAATACCGGGGACACTTGGGGATAATGAAGATGCAACAAAGCATGAGCCGTAAAGGCAACTGTTGGGATAATTCACCAACAGAGCGATTTTTCCGAAGCTTGAAACACGAACAACTTAACTACGAAAAATTCAGAACTAAAGAGGCGGCAAAGCTGAGTATTATTGATTACTTGGCTTTTTATAATGGCAAGCGTGCGCACTCAAAATTAAGCTACCAGTCCCCGCTGGAATTTGAGCGGGAATTCTATAGGAAGACTGCTTAAGAAAGTGTCCGGTTTTAGTTGACCATTACAATGGACGCTGACCTGCCAGCTTAGGATAAGGGGTGGTGGCATCGGTCGAAGGAAAGTCAATATAGCCCGGCACACCTGTTGTCTTTTTGTCCACACCAAGCGCGGGGCGATCCGATTCGCCAGGTTTGTCAGAAACCTGGCCAGGACAGAGAGGTTCGGATACGTCGGCGCAGACATAATATAGATTGGCGGCGACGGTCTTGGTATCAAGCAGCGGCAGCTTACCGGGTGAGCCGACGAAAGTCTCCAGGAATCGTTCCGGCCCATAGAGATAGTCCCAGTTACCCGGCTCGTCGAAGTCAGGCTTCAGCAGATTCATTACATCAATCAGCGCTTGGCCGTGGGTGAACATTGCTTCGGCAGAGCCTTGCAGGGTATCGCCTGTATTGAAATAGAGCGTTTTTTCAGGATTGGCTTTTCGGATATGGTTGATAACGGTCGCCATACGTGCGAGACCTCCTTCCATGCGGCCTGTGGTGTCGCTGCGTACATTGTGCCTTGGCACGAGGTGACCGTGAATGTCGCCAGAATGAATCAGCGTGAGTTCGCCGCTCCCTGCAAAGAGGGTGTAAGAATTTTTGTGTAAATGGTCATTTGGTAGGAAACTGCCACCACTTTTAACGAGGAGTTAGAAATGACCGTAAGCAATGAATTGATCGACAGCCTGCTGACTAATTACAAGAAACCCG
>Ga0208124_100060_pt1 | contig 79582 bp, 74 predicted proteins | sample LakWasM104_HOW12_2_FD_183922 | JGI IMG/M metagenome (GOLD analysis project Ga0208124, IMG submission 183922) | Freshwater sediment methanotrophic microbial communities from Lake Washington under simulated oxygen tension - Sediment Metagenome... | ecosystem: Environmental > Aquatic > Freshwater >...
ACCGCCGTGGCGCAAGAGCTGGCGCGCCTGGCCGCGCTGGACGCACAACTGGCCGCACTGGAAGCCGAGCTGCACACCTGCGACACGCTGGCCGTGCCCGTGGCACCCGAAGCCTGCGCTGCACTCTCCACACTGGCGGTGGCACCTCCAGCGCACAACCCCGCGCAATTTGGTGCAGCGACCACAGCGGGCGCTGCGAGATCCACCGCGACTTGACCTGACCGCTTGACTCTGCCCCGTGGGGCAAGGTGACCATGGCGCCATCAACAACACCGAGATGGAGCGTCTGTGGCAGAGCAACACAACATTCTGGTCATCCTGGGCCATCCCGCCGCCGGGAGCCTGTGCGCGGGCATGGCACGTGCCTATGCCGAGGGCGCCCGGCACGCCGGGGCGCAGGTGCGCTTTCTGGACGTGGGTCAGCTGGCCTTCAACCCCCTGTTCCAGGGCTATGGCGCTGCCCAGCCGCTGGAACCCGACCTGCTGGCCGCACAGGCCGACATCAGCTGGGCGCACCACCTGGTGTGGGTGTACCCCATCTGGTGGGGCGCCATGCCCGCGCTGCTCAAGGGTTTTATCGACCGCGTGCTGCTGCCCGGCTATGCCTTCAAGTACCGCAAAGGCTCATCGCTGTGGGACAAGCTGCTGACCGGCCGATCGGCCGAGCTGCTGGTGACCATGGACTCGCCGCCCTGGTACTTCCGCTGGGTCACGCGCATGCCGGGGCACCACCAGATGAAGAAGGCCATCCTGGAGTTCTGCGGCATCCGGCCCGTGCAGGTGCACAGCTTTGGCCCGGTGCGCAGCGCCAGCGCCGACCGGCTGGCACTGTGGGTGGAGAAGGCGCGGCAACTGGGGTTGCGCCGGGGGGCGCGTTCCGCACCAGGCAAGCCGCGCCCGGCACCTGTTACTTCGTCGCCTTCGCCGTGAAGGCCTGCACTGCAGCACGGCCCACCGCCGAGTCGTCGGTGAAGAAGCCGTCGATGCCTGCGCGCAGGTAGGCCGTGATCTCGGCCACGCTGTCGCCGCGCATGATGCCATCAGTGATCGGAGCCTTCTTCAGACCGGCGGGCAGGAAAGCGTTTTCGGGCCGCAGCGTCCAGATATGCACTGCCAGCCCGGCGGCATGGGCCTGCGCGACCAGCGGCGTGGGCTCGCCGGGCACACCGTCCTTCACCGGCACCACCAGGGTCTTGAACGGGCCGATGGCGTTGGCGTAGGTGGCTACCTGCTGCAGGCCCTCGGGCGTGATCAGGTCGGCATAAGCGCGCGTGTTCGCCGCGCCCTGCGCCACAAAGTCATACGGCCGGCCCGAAGGGGCGACCAGCTGCACCAGGCGCACGCTGCTGAGCTTGCGGATCGCCTGCAGGTTGCTGACCTCGAACGACTGCACGAACACGGGCGCGTCCTTGTGGTTCCAGCCGTTCTTCTCCAGCACGGCCAGCAGCGGCGCCTCCAGCGGCAGGCCGATGGACTGGAAGTAGGTGGGGTGTTTGGTCTCGGGGTAGATGCCGATGGTGCGACCGGTCTTGGCCGTGGCCGCCTTGGCCAGGTCGATCACCTCCTGCAAGGTGGGCACCTCGAACTGGCCGTTATAGGCCACGTTGGCCGGGCGCTGTGCAGGGATGCGTTCGCGGGCGCGCAGGGTTTTGAGCTCGGCCAGCGTGAAGTCTTCGGTGAACCAGCCGGTGATGGCCTGGCCGTCGATGGTCTTGGTGGTTTTACGGCCCGCGAACTCGGGGCGGTCCACCACGTCGGTGGTGGCTTCCTTCACAGAGCCATCGGCGCCCAGGATGGCGATGGCGTTCTCGTGCCGCGCCACCAGCACGCCGTCCTTGGTGATGACCAGGTCGGGCTCGATGATGTCGGCGCCGTCGTCAATGGCCTTCTGGTACGCGGCGAGCGTGTGCTCCGGCCGCAGGGCCGATGCGCCCCGGTGGGCAATGACGGTGGGGGTGGGCGGCCAGGCCTGGGCGACGGCGCCCAGCGCCCAGGTGGTCAACAGCGCGGCGGCGGTCACGGCGCGCAGTGCAATGCGTTTCATGCGGGTCTCCTACAAACGGAGCCCGCACCTTAGCCGATGCGGTTGACAGCGGCGTGTCGCCGGGGCGTACACCCCGGTAAGCGCTACGCGTGTTCGAAGTGGAAGACGGCCGTGCCCGCGCGTGCGTTGGGGAGCCAGCGCACCTCTTGCCCATCCTGCAGCCCAAAGGAGTCGAGGATGCGCAAGCTGTTCTTGGTGGCCAGCACTTCGAAGTCCTTGTAGGTGCCCACGCGGATGTTGGGCGTGTCGTACCACTGGTAGGGCAGGCGCCGCGTCACGGGCATGCGCCCGCGCAGGATGGACAGGCGGTTGGGCCAGTGCGCAAAGTTGGGAAACGCCACCACACCCGTGCGGCCTACGCGCGCCGTCTCGCGCAGCATGGTCTCGGCATTGCGCAGGTGCTGCAGCGTGTCGATCTGCAGCACCACGTCAAAGCTGTTGTCGTCGAACATGGCCAGCCCCTCGTCGAGGTTGAGCTGGATCACATCCACCCCGCGCTGCACGCAGGCCAGCACGTTGGCGTCGTCGATCTCCACGCCATAGCCACTGCAGCCGCGCTCGCGCTGCAGGTAGTCGAGCATGGCGCCGTTGCCGCAACCGAGGTCGAGCACGCGCGAGCCGGGGGGCACCAGGCGCGCCAGGGCTTGCATCGCCGCTTTTTCGGTCATGGTTGCAACTCCTTGGCAATGCTATCGAAATAAGAGCGCATGACGCCCATGTACCGGGCGTCATCGAGCAAAAAGGCATCGTGCCCGTGGGGCGCATCGATCTCGGCGTAGCTCACGCTGCGGCGGTTGTCGAGCAGGGCCTTGACGATCTCGCGGCTGCGCTTGGGCGAAAAGCGCCAGTCGGTGGTGAAACTCACCAGCAGGAACCTGGCCTGCGCCCGGGCCAGGGCCCGCGTGAGGTTGCCGGCATGGGTGCGCGCGGGGTCGAAGTAGTCGAGCGCGCGGGTGATGAGCAAGTAGGTGTTGGCGTCGAAGTAGTCGCTGAACTTGTCGCCCTGGTAGCGCAGGTAGCTCTCGATCTGGAACTCGATGTCCTGGGTGCTGTATTTGAGCTCCAGGCCCTCCCGCAGTTGACGGCCGAACTTCTCGTTCATCACATCGTCGCTGAGGTACGTGATGTGGCCGATCATGCGGGCGATGCGCAGGCCACGCTTGGGGATCGCACCATGGCGATAGAAATGGCCGCCGTGGAAGTCCGGGTCGGTCACGATGGCGCGGCGGGCGACTTCGTTGAAGGCGATGTTCTCGGCCGTGAGGTTGGGCGCACTGGCCACGACCACCGCGTGGCGCATGCGCTCGGGGTACTGCAGCGTCCAGCTGAGCGCCTGCATGCCGCCCAGGCTGCCGCCCAGCACGGCCGCCAGTTGCGTGATGCCCAGGCGGTCGAGCAGGCGGGCCTGGGCGTTGACCCAGTCTTCCACCGTGACCACGGGGAAGTCCGCGCCATAAACCTCGCCGGTGTCCGGGTGGTGGTGCATGGGCCCGGTGGAGCCAAAACACGAGCCCAGGTTGTTCACGCCGATGACGAAGAAGCGGTCGGTGTCCACGGGCTTGCCGGGGCCGATCATGTTGTCCCACCAGCCTTCGCTCTTGTCCTGCCCGGCGTACACGCCCGCCACATGGTGCGAGGCGTTGAGGGCGTGGCACACGAGCACGGCGTTCGAGCAGTCGGCATTGAGCGTGCCGTAGGTCTCAAAGGCCAGGTGGTAGTCGCGGATGGACGCGCCGCTTTGCAGCGGCAGCGCATCCGGGAAATGCATGGACTGGGGTGTGGCGATGAACGACATAGTTGGAACTGGTAAGCCCTCACGTTCCACCGCTTGCACACGCCGCAAGCCCCTTGAGGAGCCGCTGTCACCGAGGGCAAAACCTCGGCAAAAAAATACCCGGCGTCGCTAAAAACGAGGCCGGGCAGGTGTGTCGGACGGGTCTTTAGCAGAATTTATAAAGCGCCCGCAAGCTGTGGCAAATCGGCGCGTCTGGCAAATATACCAAAGCAGCGCCGCGTCGCCCAGCCCGTCGCACCGATCAGGTCAGCCTGCGGACGAAAAAATCGCCAGCAGCCCCAACACCAGAAAGATGGCAGCAGACACCAGATGCACCGCGCGGATGGGCACCTTGCGCGTGATGCGCTCGCCCAGCCAGACCACGGGCGCATTGGCCAGCATCATGCCCAACGTGGTGCCCGCCACCACCCAGAGGTAAGCGTTGTATTTGGCAGCCAGCATGACAGTGGCAATCTGGGTCTTGTCGCCCATCTCAGCCAGGAAGAATGCGACCACGGTGGTGCCAAACACCCCCCAGCGTGGCGATCCGTCGGCTTCGCCTTCGTCCAGCTTGTCGGGGATCAGCATCCAGACCGCCATGGCGATGAACGAGGCGCCCAAAATCCAGCGCAGCACCTGGGGGCCCAGGAAGGTGGTCACCCAAGCACCGACAGCGCCGGCCAGGCCGTGGTTGACCAGCGTGGCCACCAGGATACCCAGCACGATGGGCCAGGGTTTGCGAAAGCGTGCTGCCAGCACCAGAGCGAGCAGCTGCGTCTTGTCGCCCATCTCGGCGAGCGCGACGATGGCGGTGGAAATAAAGAAGGCTTCCATGGGGGAGGGGGTCCTATCCGGCCGGATGGGTGGAAAACGCATTGACTGCACCCCGACTCCGGCCATGTGGATCGGTTTGCAGTCAATGGTCTCGCCCAGCTCAAAAGCCGCATACGCCATAGGTCTCAAAGAACCCAAGTGTGTTGACGCATGCCCCCGGCGCATTGCGCGGCCGGGCGGGCTACTCCCCAAAGACCCACGGATTTTACCCTATGGTTTGCCCTGAAATTCCCCGAAAAACCACGCTGCCCCGGGGTTTTGAGCCCATCTGCCCAGAAATAAAACCCCACGGGCCCCATAAAGTGATTAATAATGGATTCGCTTTTCTGCTTGCAGAAGGGCAGTTAGCTTAGCGGTGAATGGTCAGTTTCGCGTCTTTGAAGTCGTCACAGGTTTGTTGATTGCGTCGGGCTCCATCGCGTTTTTGTGTTTTTTCAGGAGTCCTTCATGGGCAACAAACTTTACGTGGGCAACCTGCCCTACTCTTTCCGCGACGAAGATCTGCAGCAGACCTTCAGCCAGTACGGCTCGGTTGGCAGCGCCAAGGTCATGATGGAACGTGACACCGGCCGCTCCAAGGGTTTCGGCTTTGTCGAAATGGGCAGCGATGCTGAAGCCCAAGCCGCCATCCAAGGCGTGCATGGTCAAAACTTCGGTGGCCGTGACCTCGTGGTCAACGAAGCCCGTCCTATGGAGCCCCGCGCTCCCCGTAGCGGTGGCTTCGGTGGCGGCAATGGCGGCGGCGGTTACGGCGGTGGCCGTAGCGGTGGCGGCGGCTACGGCGGTGGCGGCGGTGGTGGTTACGGCGGTGGCCGTAGCAGCTACTAAAAAGTCCTTATCGGCAGTCCTCAGGGTCTGCCGACGGCAAAAAAAGGAGCCTTCGGGCTCCTTTTTGCGTTCTGGCGCGGCACGGACACCACAGCGCGCAAAGCCCCTTGCTTTTTCCCCAAAAGTGTGGCGCATAATGGTCTGGCGGGTTTGGCCCGCATTTCAAGTTTGCGGTGATCCGTCAGTTTCGCGCTGAGAGCGTCATTGAGATTAGCTGGCTGCGTTTTGGGGACTCCATCGCTTTATCCATGTGTTTTTGAGGAGTCCCTCGATGGGCAACAAACTGTACGTCGGCAACCTGCCTTACTCGGTGCGCGACGGTGATCTGGAACAGGCCTTTGGCCAGTTCGGTGCCGTGACCAGCGCCAAGGTCATGATGGAGCGCGACACGGGTCGCTCCAAAGGCTTCGGCTTTGTGGAGATGGGCAGCGACGCAGAAGCCCAGGCCGCCATCAACGGCATGAACGGCCAACCCCTCGGCGGCCGCAGCATTGTGGTGAACGAAGCCCGCCCCATGGAACCACGCCCACCCCGCAGTGGTGGTTTCGGCGGTGGTGGTGGTGGTGGCGGCGGCTACGGCGGCGGCCGCAGCGGTGGTGGCGGATATGGCGGCGGCCGTGAAGGCGGCGGTGGCTATGGTGGTGGCCGCGAGGGCGGCGGCGGTGGATACGGCGGCGGCCGCGAAGGTGGTGGCGGGGGCTATGGCGGCGGTGGCCGCAGCGAAGGCGGCTTCCGCAGCCCGTACGGCTCGGGTTCGCGCAACGGTGGTGGCGGCGGCCGCAATGGCGGCGGTGGTGGCTACGGTGGCGGCGGCAACGGCGGCTACTGAACCACACCCGTTTTTGTGTCACAAGGGCCCTTCAGGGCCCTTTTTCATGGCAGCTGCACGTCGAGATAGCAATCTCCATCGCCCCCGGCGCCTTGGGGCGCCTTGTGCAATCCCGCCCCTACTGCATTTCGCTCTGGCGGCGCTTGCGCGGGCGGCCCGCCAGCACCTTGTCAAACAGTGGGTTCGGCAGCATGCGCAGCAGCTTGGCGACCACGCCCATTTGCCAGGGGATGACCCGGTAGCTCACGCCCGCCTGAATGGTACGAAACGCCTGGTCGGCAAAATCGGCGGGCTGCATCAAAAACGGCATGCTGTAGCGGTTCTGTTGCGTGAGGGGGGTATCGATGTAGCCCGGCGACACCGTCACCACGCGCACGCCGTGGGGGCGCAATTCACCCCGCAGGCTTTCGCAGTAGCTGATGACAGCCGCCTTGCTGGCGCAGTAGGCGCCATGGCCGGGCAGCCCCCGGATGCCGGCCACGCTGCCGATGCCCACCAGGGTGCCGCTGCCGCGCTGCACCATGGCGTCTACAAACGGCTGGAAGGTGGCCGCCATGCCGATGTTGTTGGTGGCAAAGGTGCGGGCCATGACGTCGATATCGTCCCGCACCGCTGTGTCCATGCCCACGCTGATGCCGGCATTGGCGATCACCACATCCGGCACACCCTGGCGTGCAATGCAATCGCGCCCTGCAGCCACGATGCTGTCAGTCACCGACACATCAGCACTATAAATTTCATAGCTTTCAGGGCTTATTCCTTGAGCACTTGCCCATGTTTTGACTTCGGAAGTGCGCCGCGCCACCAGAGCCAGGCGAAACCCCGCTTGGTGGTAGCGCTGGGCCAGCGCTTGGCCGATGCCACTGGATGCGCCGGTGATGAAGACAAGGGGAGTGGTCATGTGCATTCCGACAGTGGGCGGCTAGGCAGGATAGGTGGAGGCTACCGCGTGGTGCCCGGCAGGATCATGCCGCGCACGCGCCCGCGCAGTTGCAGCACCTGGTCGAGGTTGTCGTAATCCATGCTGTCGGCGGTGAAGCGGTCGTTGCCACGGGTGAGCGTGACCGGCTGATCAGAACGCACCCGCTCGGTGTTGGTGAAGGCATGCAGAAACTCACCACGGAACTCCATGGGGGGCTGCGCTGCCGCCCCGGGCTTGGCGGGCAACGGTTCACGCTTGACGATGGCGTTGCCGAACAACTGCACTTCGGAGCCATCGGCGTTGCTCAGGGCCCGGTTGGCCGTGGCCACGGTGACCCGGCCATCGAGGCTGACCGAACGCATGCGGACCTGATCGATCTCCAGCGTGTCGGTGTCGGGGTAATGGCGCGCCTCGTCACCCTGCACCTCGCTCTGCAGGCGGCCCGTGGCATCGAATGTCTTCACCGAAAAGGACCTCATGAAATAGTCCGGCTGGTGCTGCACGGGCCGGTCAATCGCAGGCAACTGGGGCATGGGCGCGTTGCGCACCAGCCACCAGGTGCCCAGGGCCAGCAGGCCCATCAGCACCACGGGCAGGTAGATCGAGAGCTGGTCCCAGCCCTGGCGGATCACGCGGATCATGCGGTGTAGTCCGCCAGCAGCGCCGCGTAGCGGCCCGTGGCCACGAGCAGCAGGTCGCACAGCTCGCGCGCTGCACCCTCGCCCCCGCGCGCCTGGGTGACGAAGTGGGCCGCGTGGCGCACCTCGGTCTGGGCGTTGGCAGGCGCACACGCGAAGGCGCTGCGGCGCATCACAGGCAGGTCGGGCCAGTCGTCGCCCATGGCTGCGGCCTGCGCCCAGGTCAGGCCCAGGGTGGCCAGCATCTGCTCGGCGGCGGGGCGCTTGTCTTCGGTGCCGAACACGGCGTGCTCCACGCCCAAGGCCTTGAGGCGCACGCGCAATGGGGCAGAGTCGCGACCGGTGATGACAGCGGGGGTGATGCCTGCCTTTTGCAGCAGCTTGAGGCCGTGGCCGTCCAGGGTGTTGAACCGTTTGATGGTCTCGCCCGTTTCGCTGAAGTAAAGGCCGCCGTCGGTGAGCACACCGTCCACGTCGAAAAAGGCCACGCGCACGCCCTGGGCGCGCAGCAGCAGCTCAGGGTCAATCTGCAGGGCAGGAGAGGGAGAGGTCTGAGGAACCAGCGCCATCGTCAGATCACCTTCGCCCGCATCAGATCGCCGATGTGCACCACGCCCACCAGGGCGCCCGCTGCGTCCACCACCAGCACGCTGGTGATGGCGTGGGCTTCCATCATTTCGGCGGCGTCCACGGCCAGGGCGTCGGGGGCAATGCGGCGCGGGTTGGCGTGCATGACCTGGGCTGCGGTGGTGGACCGCAGGTCGGCCCCGGCCTCGATGCGGCGGCGCAGGTCGCCGTCGGTGAAGATGCCCAACAGCTGCCCGTCGGCATCGACGATGGCCGAGGCGCCCAGACCCTTGGCGCTCATCTCGCGCATGAGGTCGCTGAACGAGGCATCGGGGGCCACGCGCGGCACCTCGGTGCCCGAGCGCATGACGTCGCTCACATGGGTGAGCAGCTTGCGACCCAGCGCGCCGCCGGGGTGGGAGCGGGCAAAGTCTTCGGGGCGGAAGCCCCGGGCGTCCAGCAGGGCCACAGCCAGCGCATCGCCCATGGCCAGCTGGGCCGTGGTGCTGGCGGTGGGGGCCAGGTTCAGCGGGCAGGCTTCGCGCGCCACGCTGCAGTCGAGCACCAGGTCGGCATAACGCGCCAGGGTGGACTGCAGGCCGCCCGTCATGGCGATCATGGGCGCGCCCAGGCGCCGCAGCACGGGCAGGATGGCCGTGAGTTCGCCACTTTCGCCGCTGTTGGAGATGGCCAGCACCAGATCGTCGCCGGTGACCATGCCCAGGTCGCCGTGGCTGGCCTCGGCAGGGTGCACAAAAAAAGCGGGGGTGCCGGTGGAGGCCAGTGTGGCGGCGATCTTGCGCCCCACGTGGCCACTTTTGCCCATGCCCATCACCACCACGCGGCCCCGGGCCTGCAGCACCAGCAACACCGCCTGGGCAAACACACCATCCACGCGGGCCGCCAGGCCATTCAGGGCCTCCACCTCGATGTGGAAGGTCTCGCGGGCCAGGCGCAGGGCCTGGTCGGCATCAAAAGGGGGCAGCGCGGCGGGGGCGGGAGTCATGCAAGGATTCTATCGACCGGGCATGCCTGCCGGGCCGTCGCATGGGCCAAGTCCACTGGCACGGTCCGTGCATCCGGGTAGAAAAGCCCTTGCCCAGCCCACAAGGCTTGCCAGACTCGCACAAACAGGGAGGCAGCAGCGGCCTGCAGCCCCGGCCAATGGCTTGCTTGAATCCTGTGTTACACAACGCAAGCCTCGGATAGCATCGAACCCATGTCTTCACTCGCCCTCACACTGCTTTATCTGCTGGCCGCGGTGCTGGGCGTGGTGACCTGCCGCAGCCTCAAGCTGCCGCCCATGCTGGGCTACCTGGCCGCTGGGGTGCTCATTGGCCCGCACGCGCTGGCACTGGCGCAAAACTCCGAAGGCGTGCGCCACCTGGGCGAGTTTGGCGTGGTGTTCCTAATGTTTGCCATCGGGCTGGAGTTCAGCCTGCCCAAGCTGCGTGCCATGCGCAAGCAGGTGTTTGGCCTGGGGCTGATGCAGGTGGTGCTGACGATGGCGGTCGTGTCCGGCATGGCACTGGCGCTGTCGCGCTGGGCGGGTGGGGTGTGGGACATGGGCTGGCAGACGGCGCTGGCGCTGTCAGGCGTGATGGCCATGAGCAGCACGGCGATTGTGGTCAAGCTGATGGCCGAGCGGGCCGAGCTGGAGAGTGAACATGGCCGGCGGGTGATGGGCATCTTGCTGTTCCAGGACCTGGCGGTGGTGCCGCTGCTGGTGCTGATCCCGGCGCTGGGGTCGTCGCCCGACCAGCTGCTGACCTCGCTGGGCTGGGCGCTGATCAAGGCCACGGTGTTGGTGGGCCTGCTGCTCACGGGCGGCCAGCGGCTGATGCGCTGGTGGCTCACGCTGGTCGCGCGGCGCAAGAGCGACGAGCTTTTCATGCTGAACCTGCTGCTGATCACGCTGGGCTTGGCCTGGCTGACCGAGCTGGCGGGCCTGAGCCTGGCTCTGGGCGCCTTCATTGCGGGCGTGCTGGTGTCCGAGACCGAGTATCGCCACCAGGTGGGCACGGACATCCGGCCCTTTCACGATGTGCTGCTGGGCCTGTTCTTCATCACCATCGGCATGATGCTGGATTGGCACATCCTGGTGGACCGCTGGGCGCTGGTGTTGATGCTGCTCACGGTGCCCCTGGTGCTCAAGCTGGGGATCATCCTGGTGCTGGCGCGGGGCATGGGCGCGACCACCGGTGTGGCGCTGCGCACCGGGCTGTACCTGGCGCAGGCCGGCGAGTTCGGCTTTGTGCTGCTGTCGCTCACGCAGAACAACGGGCTGGTGCAGCCAGCGCTGATGAACCCCATCCTCGCGGCCATGGTGCTGTCGATGCTGGCCACGCCGTTCCTCATCATGTACAGCAACCGCATCGTGATGAAGCTGGTGGCCAGCGACTGGCTGCAGCAGTCGCTGCAGATGACATCGATTGCGCGCAAGTCCATCAACACCAGCAGGCACGTGATCATCTGCGGCTACGGCCGCTGCGGACAGAACCTGGCGCGCATGCTGGAGCACGAGGGCATCCCCTACATGGCGCTGGACCTGGACCCGGACCGCGTGCGCCAGGCCGCTGCGGCCGGCGACTCGGTGGTGTATGGCGACGCCACCCGTCTGCAGGCGCTGATGGCGGCGGGCCTGGTGCGCGCCAGCGCCGTGGCCGTGACCTACATCGACGTGCCCGCCGCGCTGAAGGTGCTGGCCAATGCCCGGTCGCACGCGCCGCAGGTGCCGGTGGTGGTGCGCACGCAGGACGACCTGTACCTGGACAAGCTGCAGGAGGCCGGTGCGACCGAGGTGGTGCCCGAGGCCATCGAAGGCTCGCTCATGCTCGCCAGCCACGCCCTGGCCCTGGTGGGCGTGCCCATGCGCCGCGTGCTGCGGCTGGTGCAGGACCAGCGCGATGCGCGCTACAACCTGCTGCGCGGCTACTTCCATGGCGCGGACGACGACACGGTGAACGAACGCGACCAGGAGCGCCTGTCCACCATCAACCTGCCCCCGGGCTCCACCGCCCTGGGCCGCAGCCTGGGCCAGCTGGCCCTGCCCGCCATGGGTGTGCGCGTGGTCAACCTGCGGCGCGGCAATGGCCATGTGAGCGCGGCAGTGGACGAGGCCCTGCTGGCCGAAGGCGACACGCTGGTGCTGTCGGGCCATCCGGCCGCGCTGGCGCTGGCGGAAGACAAGCTGCTGAAAGGCTGACCGGCTGACCAGCCTGGGACACGCCGCTGGCAACTCAGCGGGTGGCTGGACACCCCATTTGAATGAAATCGGCCTGTAGCGCTAGTGCAATATGCGCCAACAGCTACATATTTGATAGCAATCTACAACAACTCCGCAGGCCCAGGCCGCCCGAACAGGTAGCCCTGGAACTGGCGGCAGCCGTTGCGCAGCAAGAATGCGCGCTGCCCTTCGGTCTCCACTCCCTCAGCCACCACGTCCAGGCCCAGGCTGCGGGCCAGCGTGATGATGGTGCAGGCGATGGTGGCGTCGTTGGGGTCGGTGAGCACGTCGCGCACAAAGCTCTGGTCGATCTTGAGCTGGTCCAGCGGCAGGCGTTTGAGGTAGCTGAGCGATGAGTACCCGGTGCCAAAGTCGTCGAGCGAAAAGCCCACCCCCAGCGTGCGCAGCGCCTGCATCTTGAGGATGCTGTCCTCCACATCGTGCAGCAGCAGGCTTTCGGTGAGTTCGAGCTTGAGCAGGCGCGGGTTGGCGGCCGCATCGCGCAGCGCTGCCAGCACCTGCTCCACAAAATCGGGCTGGCGGAACTCCTGGGCACTCACGTTCACGGCCAGCGTCCACGCGGCTTTCGCCGGGGCGGTGGCCCACAGGGCCAGCTGGCGGCAGGCCAGGGCCAGCACCTGGCGCCCCAGGGGCAGGATGAGCCCCGTCTGCTCGGCCAGCGGGATGAAATCGGCGGGCGAGACCATGCCGCGCTGCGGGTGTTGCCAGCGCACCAGCGCCTCGGCCCCCAGCAGGTGGCCGCTGGCGTCCACCACCGGCTGGTAGTGCAGCAGGAACTCGTTGCGCGCCAGGCCCTGGCGGATGTCGCCCTCCAGCGCCGAACGCGCCGACGCGGCAGCCTGCATGGCGGGGTCGAAAAAGCACAGGGTGTTGCGCCCCTGCGCCTTGGCCTGGTACATGGCCAGGTCGGCGCGCTTGAGCAGCTCTTGCACGGGCTGCTGCGCGTCCTGGAACAGCGCAATGCCGATGCTGGGGGTGCTGTGCATGTCGCAGCCATCCACGACATAGGGCTGGTTCAGCGCCAGCAACACCTTCTGGGCCACGGCCTCGGCCTCGGCCGCGGCTTCGACCTCATGGCCGTGCAGGCCCTGCACCACGACCACAAACTCATCGCCACCCAGCCGCGCCACGGTGTCGGTGGCCCGCACGCTGGCCCCGATGCGCGCGGCCACCTGCACCAGCAGCCGGTCGCCCCACTCATGGCCCATGGTGTCGTTGATGCCCTTGAAGTTGTCCAGGTCGAGGAACAGCAGGGCGCCATGGCGGCCGTCGCGCTGGGTGGTGGCCACCGCGCGCTCCAGCCGGTCCATCAGCAGCCGGCGGTTGGGCAGGCCGGTGAGTTCGTCGTAGAACGCCAGGCGCTGGATCTCGGCCTCGGCCAGTTTGCGCTCGGTGATGTCGCGCGCCACGCCCCGGTAGCCGGTAAAGCGGCCCTCTTCGTCAAAGATGGGCTCGCCACTGATCGACACCCACACGGGCTTGCCGTCCTGGGACAGGCGCTGCATCTCAAAGTCGTGAAAGACCTGGTGCGCCTCCAGCTGCTCGCGGTGCTCGCGCCATTGCCCTTCGTTGACGAAGGTGTCGGGCAACTCCCAGCGGGTCAGGCCGTAGTGCATCTCATCGGGCACGCCCTCCGTGTGGTACGGGTTGCCGTCCAGCCGCACAAAACGAAACTGGTCGTCCTGCTCCCAGTACCAATCGGACGACAGGTCCGTCAGGCTGCGCCAGCGCGCCTCGCTCTGGCGCAGGGCCTCCAGCGTGCTCAGGTAGTCGGTGACATCGGTGAACGTGCGCACGCGCCCGCCGGGCTCCAGGGCACGGGTGCGCACCTCGATGTAGCGGCCCTGCCGGGTGCGCCGCACGTAGCTCTGCGGCATGTTCATGCGGCCGCCATGCGCCGCGTATTCCGACGCCACGTAGTTGCGGGCCATGGGCTCGATGAGCTGGAACTCGGGCCCGAAGTCGCCCCGCTCGGTCTGAAAACGCACCACCTCTTCCACCAGCGGCTGCGTGGCCAGCAGGGACTCGGGCAGGTCCAGCAGCTCCAGGTAGCGCTGGTTGTAGACGCGGATGCGGCCCTCGGCGTCGACGTTGGTGATGCCCTGCGAGATGTTGTCCAGGGTGCCTTCGAGGGCCCGGGTCTTCTCGGCCAGCAGGGCGCTGGTGCGGGCCAGTTCGGCCTCCACATGGCTGCGGGCCAGCTCGGCGCGGCGGGCGGTCTCCAGTTGGCCAATGGTGTTCAGCAAGGGCTGCAGAAACTGCACATCGGCGTTGGTGTAACCGCCGCTGCGGTTGGCCAGCCCCACCATGGCCACCAGCTCTCCCGCCGCATGGATGGGCAGGCCCAGGTAGGTGCGCAGCGTGGGGTGGCCGGACGGCGTGCCCGCGCTGCGGGCATCGTGGTTGGCATCGTTGCTGAGGACCGGCTCGCCCGTCACCAGCGCAGCGCCCACCAGCGAGTACAGATTGTCGAACACCATGCCATCCTCGGCATGCTGGGCATAGCGCTGGCGCGAGGCCTCGTCCCAGCTGATGTCGGTCATCGCGTGCACGCGCAGGTAAGGGTGCCCGTCATCGGCCAGCTGCACCTGGCCCACGAGGCCGAACGCGCTCTGGGTCAGCGTCATCAACTCGCCCAGCAGCGCCTCGAACGCCGCCCGGGGGCCCGAGCTGGCAATGAACATGCCCTGGGCCCGCGAGATGGCCTGCAGCAGCCGGTGCTGGCGCGCCAGCATGGCCTCGGCCGCGCGGCGGGCACGGGCGCTGGAGGTGCGCTCCAGCACGGCTTCGATCTGCGCGGGCAGGGTGAGCAGGTAGTCCAGCGCCGGGTCCTGCACGGTGAAATCGTCAAACCCGTGGCGCATGGCCTGCGCCGCGTGGGTCTCCGCCCCCATGCGCACGATGATGATGGCCGGAACGCCGTCGAGCAGCTGCAGCAGGTCAAAGGCCGAGCCGTCCATGGTGCGCTGGGCCGCCAGCACGATGTCGGGCCGGTGGCGAAGCAGATATTCGCGCGCCTCGGTGATGGACTCCACCACGTCCACGCGCCAGCCCGACCAGGGGTCGGCCAGCGCCCCCGCCACGGCCTGTGCGTGGGGGTGATCACTCTCGATCAGCAGGACGGAGATGGGCATGGGCCGAGCGTCGTGGGGGTTGGGGCACCGCCCGCCACAGGCGGCGCGCAGTTTGTAACGCCAGTGAAACACATTATGGCGTCTGGTGCAGGCGCGCGCGGGGACGGCCGGGCTGTTTACACTCTCGCACTTTCCGAGCCCCGCGCCACCGGCCAGCACCTGGCGCACACCCAGGCATTGGCCCTGCCCGGGCCTCCCCCGCGTCATTACTCCCCACCCGCCCATGCAGCCCCTCAGCGTCAACCAGTACCTTCGCCAGCACATCCGCACCGTCCCCGACTGGCCCGCGCCCGGCGTGCAGTTCCGCGACATCACGCCGCTGCTGCAGGACCCGAAAGTGTTCCGTGTGCTGATCGATGCGTTTGTGCACCGCTACATGGACAAGGCGCTGCGCCCCGACGTGGTGGCGGGCCTGGATGCGCGGGGCTTCATCCTGGGCGCCGTGGTGGCCTACGAGCTGAACATGGGCTTCGTGCCCATCCGCAAGAAAGGCAAGTTGCCCTTCACCACGGTGGAGGAAACCTACGAACTCGAATACGGCAGCGCCACCGTGGAGCTGCACACCGACGCCGTGAAGGCCGGCGACCGCGTGCTGCTGATCGACGACCTGATCGCCACCGGCGGCACCATGATGGCCGGCAAGAAGCTGTTGGAAAAACTGGGGGCCACCGTCACCGAAGGCGCCGCCATTGTCGATTTGCCCGAGCTGGGCGGATCGCAGCGCCTGCGCGATGCGGGCCTGCCGCTGTACACCCTGGTGGACTTTGCAGGGCACTGACCCGAGGGCCGTGGCCTGGGTGCACAGCCCCCTGTGGGCGTGCACCACATGACCCCTGGATCAGTTGAGTTCGCCGTACTGCGTGCTGCTGAGGTCGGGAGCGGGACCGTCGGCACCGGGCATTTCGGTGTCCTCAAACCCAGTGGGCTGGGACGGTGGCAGCAGCGGACCGGAGCGTACCGGCACGCCTGGCTTGGCGGCCGCAGCCGTGGCCGCCGATGACCCTGCCGCATTGGCCAGCGCGCGCTTGAACGCGGCCACCTCGTCGGCCTCGATGGGTTCGAAGCGGGCAGAAGAGGCAGGCCGCGCGGCAGCCAGCGGTGCGGGTGCAGACACGAGGGGCGCGGGGGCCGACACCGCACCGAGCGGGCGGCGCGCAGCCAGCGGGGCCGCAGCGGGCGCCAAGGGAGCAGGGGAAACAGGTGCCGCAACAGCTGCGGCGGGGCGTGCGCCCGCCAGCGGTGCAGGCGACGGGGCCAGGGGTACCGGGGCAGTGGCCGCTGCTGCTGGCGGACGGCGCACTGCCGTAGAAGCCGCCTGCAACGGCAGCGCAGCGCCCTGGGGCGCCACGCCCTTTTGTGGAATACCCACCGCCACATGGTCGTTGATGCGCCAGTACACGGCCGTCACCAGGATGTCGTAACGGGTTTTGGCGGTCTGGGCGATGAGCGCCTCGATCTCGCTCAGGCGCACCGTCTCGCCGCCGTATTCGCGGGCCAGGTCCATCATCACCAGGAACTGGCGGCCGCGCTGGTCGAGCGACAGTACCTTGAACTTGTAGCTGGCCGACAGCACGCCCGCGCGCACCATGGCATCGCGCACCACCGTGTAGAGCAGCTCGCGGCGCTCCATGCGCTCGTTCTTGCGGTTGGCGGCGTGCTCGGGCGGCTGGGGCTCCACGAGTGGCTTGCCCTGGCGCCCCGGTTGAAGGGGCACGGTGGCGTCGGCGTTGAACAGGCCGGAGGGCTCGGCCGCTGCGCGGGGCTTGGCGGGAGCGGGTTTGCGGCTGAACCAACTGAACAGGGACATGGCTTGCTTTCTTCGGATGGTGCCTGGACAAAATCCAAATCGAGTGTAACGCGCCATCCCCCCGCAGAAGGCGAGAGAAGCCCGAGGTCCCCCCCGACAGGGCCTGCCTGTCAGGTGGCCGCAACGCGGCGGCGGCGGTTGCCCAGGCGCTTGGCCAGCACAGCCCCTGCAGCCATGGCCAGACCCAGGGCAATGGCAGGCTGGCGGTTGGTCAGCTCGGTGAAGCGGATGGCCGTGAGGCTCCACAGCTTGCAGGGTGCGCTGGCCTGCACGGTGGCGCTGCGTGCGCGGTGTGAGAAGAAAGCGCCTTCGCCGACCACCGAGCCAGCGCCCACAATCGCCAGGCGCAGGCGTTCTTTTTCGTCCTGGTAGTGCACGCTCAGGCTGCCGCTTTCGACGAGATAGAGGGTGCGGTCCGTGGCGCCTTGGCTGAATAGCACCTGGCCGGCGGGCAGCACCACCGGCAGCAGATAGGACGACAGCACCTCCCACTGGGCGGCCGTCAGCGGGTTGGTCATGCTGTCCTCCGCCGTGGTCTGGGCGATGGCGTCGATCAGACCTTTGAGGTCCACCTTGGAGGCAACGGGCATGGGAACATTCATGGTCCGCCGAAAGTAACCCTGTTACAGATCGGACACAAGCGCTGTTTACGTCCGTTTACAAGATAGGGCGACCAACGGTCGCTATTTACCGATGCAGAAGCTGGAGAAGATCACGCCGAGCAGGTCGTCGGAGGTGAACTCGCCGGTGATGGCGCTCAGGGCGTTCTGCGCCAGCCGCAGCTCCTCGGCCAGCAGGTCCAGCGCCGGGCCCTGGGCCTGCAGTTGGTCGGCAGCTTCCTGCAGGTGCAACGACACGGCCTGCAGCGCCTGCACATGCCGCGCCCGGGCAATGTAGATGCCCTCAGGTGCCGACTGCCAGCCCGCCACGTCCAACAGCAGCCGTCGCAAGCCGTCCAGCCCCTGACCGGTGCGGGCCGACAGATGCACCGCAGGGCGCCCGGGGTTGGCTGTTGGGGCAACACCGGCCGCGCAGTCCAGCTTGTTCCAGACATCGATCACGGGGATGTTTTTTGGCAATTTTTGCCCCAAGGCGCTTTCGATATCTGCGTCGGCAGCTACATATTCAGGAGCGCTTTGCCGCGACAGGTCGTGCAGGAACAGCACGGCGTCTGCCCCGGCAATCTCGTCCCAGGCGCGGGCGATGCCGATGCGCTCGACCTCGTCGCTGCTGTCGCGCAGGCCGGCGGTGTCGATGATGTGCAGGGGCACCCCCTCGATCTGGATGGTCTGCTGCACCTTGTCGCGCGTGGTGCCCGCGATGGGCGTGACGATGGCGAGCTCGGCCCCCGCCAGCGCATTGAGCAGCGAGCTTTTGCCTGCATTCGGCTGCCCAGCAATCACCACTTTGATGCCCTCGCGCAGCAGGGCGCCCTGGCGCGCGCGCTGCATCACCGAGGCCAGGGTTTGCTGCAAATTTGATAGCTGTCCATGCGCATCGGCCTTGCGCAAGAAGTCGATTTCTTCTTCAGGAAAATCGAGCGTGGCCTCCACCAGCATGCGCAGATGGATAAGCGCGTCGCGCAGGCTGTGGATTTCTGCAGAAAACGCGCCGGTCAGCGAGCGGCTGGCGCTGCGGGCTGCGGCTTCCGTGCTGGCGTCGATCAGGTCGGCAATCGCCTCGGCCTGGGCCAGGTCGACCTTGTCGTTCAGGAAAGCCCGTTCGGTGAACTCCCCGGGTTGGGCCACGCGCAGGCCCGGCAGGCAGGGCTGGCCGGTCGCCGGTTGGGTGGCAGCCCCCGCCTCCAGACAGCGCGCCAGCAGCAGCTGCAGCACCACCGGGCCCCCATGCGCCTGCAGCTCCAGCACGTCCTCGCCGGTGTAGCTGTGCGGTCCGGGGAAGTACAGCGCCAGCCCCTGGTCGATGGCCTGGCCCTGTGCATCCCGAAAGGGCAAGTACGTCGCCTCGCGCGGCTTGAGGGTGCGGCCGCACAGCGCCTGCACCAGGGCCTCCAGCCCTTTGCCCGACACCCGCACGATACCGACGGCCCCGCGCCCGGGGGCAGTGGCGATGGCAACGATGGGGTCGTGGTGGCGGGCGAGCATGGGCAGGGACTTTACAAGGTGGACAGAAAAAAGGCCGCTTGCGCGGCCTTTGAGGGGTCAGTTCGTGGATGTCAGCGTTGCCGCTGCCGCATCACTTGAACTTGGGCAGATTGAACTGCGGTGGCACGCCCATGCGGGTGTTGATGATCCACTGCTGCGCAATCGACAGGATGTTGTTCGTCAGCCAGTACAGCACCAGGCCGGCTGGGAAGAAGAAGAACATCACGCTGAAGATCAGCGGCATGAACCACATCATCTTGGCCTGCATCGGGTCTGGTGGCGCGGGGTTCAGGGCGGTCTGCAGCAGCGAGCTGGCCGTCATCAGCAAGGGCAGGATGAAGAATGGGTCAGGCGCGGAGAGGTCGTGGATCCAGCCGATCCAGGGCGCATTGCGCATCTCGACGCTGGACAGCAGCACCCAGTACAGCGCAATGAACACCGGGATCTGGATCATGATAGGGAAGCAGCCGCCCATCGGGTTGACCTTTTCCTCGCGGTAGATGCGCATCATCTCCTGCTGCATCTGCTGCGGCTTGTCCTTCAGGCGTTCGCGCATCTCCATGATCTTGGGGTTGATGGCCTTCATCTTGGCCATGCTGGCGTAGGCCTTGGCATTGAGCCAGTAGAACGCGATCTTGAGCAGCAGCACCAGCGCAACGATGGACCAGCCCCAGTTGTTCAGGAGCTTGTGCAGGTTGTCGAGCAGCCAGTACAGCGGCTTGGACAGGATGGTGAGCCAGCCGTAGTCCTTGACCAGTTCCAGGCCGGGGTACAGCTTTTCCATCATGGTCTCGACCTGCGGGCCGGCGAACAGGCGCGCGTCGATGGTCTTGGTGGCGCCCGGCTCGATGGTGCCGAGGGAGGTCAGCATGCCCACGGAGTACAGGTTGGTGTCCACCTTGCGGGTGAAGGGCTCGCGCTGCACGCCGTCGGCCAGCAGCCATGCGGTGGCGAAATAGTGCTGCACCATGGCGACATAGCCATTGGCCGAGTCCTTGGGAATGTCGACTTTGCCGCTTTCGATGTCCTTGAACTCGATCTTCTGGTACTTCTTAGCTTCGGTGTAAACCGCTGGGCCGGTGAAGGTGGAGTAGAACGACGACTCGCCTGGCGGCTTGTTGCCGTCGCGCACCAGTTGCAGATACAGCTGGGGCGATACAGCGGCGCTGCCGGTGTTGACGATGTCGTGCTTGACGGCGATGTCGTAAGCGCCGCGTTTGATGGTCCAGGTCTTGACCAGCTTCACGCCGCCCTGGTCGGGCGACTCGAAGCGGATGCTCATGGAGTCTTCACCGTCCTTGAGTTCGCGCGGGCCGGGAACGGCCGTCATCACCGTCTTGTGCGTGGGGAAAGTGCCGCCCACCAGGCCGGTCTGCGCCACGTAGACGCGCTGCGCGCTTTCATCCAGCAACAGGAAGTTGCGGGCCTTGTCGGTCATGTCGGCGTGTTTGAGCAGCTCGGCCTGCGTGAGCGAGCCGCCTTCGCTGTCGAACACCAGGCGATACAGGTCGGTCTTGACCTCAATGCGTTCGCGTTTGGCAGGCGCAGCCGCTGCTGCGGGCTGACCGGGCACCGCTGCTGCGCCCTGCGCGGCCGCAGTAGCAGCGGGCACGCTGGTGGCTGGCACGCTGGCGGCCCCGGTCGCACCGGAGGCCGCGCCTGCGGCAGCAGCAGGCGCTGTCACAGCGGGCGTGGTCGGGAAAAAGGTGGCCTTGTTACCGTTGTGCAGCTGCCACTTGTCCCACAGCAGAACCATGGAAAAGCCAAAAATCACCCACAGGATGGTGCGGCGAATGTCGTTCATGAAGACTTCTTTGGTGAGGATGGGGGAGTGGTGGAAGGGGTGAGCCTGGAGAAAAGCCGCAGGCTGCGCGGCAGATCTTGCGGAACCGGATCATGGCCCCCGTCACACCAGGGGTGGCAGCGTACCAGCCTGCGCACCGTCAGATAACTGCCTGCTGCAGCGCCGTGCTGCTCCAGCGCCTGCAGCGAATAGACCGAGCAGGTCGGCTCAAAGCGGCAGGCCGAACCCAGCCATGGGCTGAGAAACAGCCGATAGCCTTTGACCACGCCGATCAGTAGGCGCTGCATCATGGGGCAGTCACCGGCTCTGCCACCGGCGGCACAGGCGCAGCAACCGCTGCGCCCGAATGCCGGGTGGCATATCCGAACAGCTGCAGCAGCTCCGCGCGTACCGCCTGTTTGAGCTGGTCGGACGTGGCGCTCACGAACTGCTTGCGATCAAACGCCGAGCGCAGGCGCACCACATGGGCGGCCTGCGGCAAACGCGCCTCAAACGTGGCGCCCACGGTGTAGATCTGCCGCTTGATGGTGTTGCGCGTCACGGCGCGGCGCGCCCAGCGCTTGGGCACCATGGCACCCATCCAGACGCCCTGAACGACAAACAGGGCCTGCGGCCCTTGCGTGTGCGGCAAGGAGCCGGGCCCTGTAGGTGCAACAGTGGCGGCTTGGCTGGCAACTGCGGTGCTGTTGGCATCCAGTGCCAAACGGTGCAACGCAAAATGCGCCGTGCGGGAGACAGTGCCCCCCGCCATTGCAGCCTGGAACTGCGGCCGGGTTTTTAGCCTGTGCATGCAAGCGCCCCGTTTGGAACCTGGCGGTACAAACCGGGAACAGGCGGGGAGCAGGCCGTAGACCGTATCGGCCTTAGACGGCCAGGCGCTTGCGGCCCTTGGCGCGGCGTGCGTTGATAACGGCACGGCCGCCGCGGGTCTTCATGCGGACGAGGAAACCGTGGGTGCGCGCGCGGCGCGTCTTGGAGGGCTGGTAAGTACGTTTCATGGTGCTATTCCTTGAGGTTCAGTTCCGGACTGCTGCTCTTGAACCCCCTGCAATCTGCACACCCACACAATGTATGAAACATCGCCTGGAGGCAGACCCACGGGGCAGAAATAACGGCGCGCCGGGTCAAATCACCCTGAACACATTCAGGGAAACCCAAAATTATCGCAGGCTTGTGGCCGACTGGCAATGCCTTTCGATGGACAGGCCTTTACCAGCGCGTCGCAGAGGCTGCAGCGCCCGACCCTTTCAGGCCACTTCTTCCCCGCATGGCAACCCCGGATTCCCCCGGATGACAGCCGCCTTCAAATTGTGGATAACTCCTTGACAAGCTACAATCCACCGCCTTACCCCGTTCCTCCTATCCACAATAAGAATTCCCCAGAAATGACCGAGGAACCCACCCGCAGCCCTATCAATTCGCCCGGCTCAGATGCCGGTCAGGGCCTGTGGCAAGCCTGCGTTGAGCAACTGGCACAAGACCTGCCAGAACAACAATTCAACACCTGGATCAAGCCCCTGGTGGCCCAAGTGGCTGAAGACTTCTCCAAAGTCACGCTGCTCGTGGGCAACCGCTTCAAGCTCGACTGGATCCGTGCCCAATACGCAGGCCGCATTGCCGCGCTGCTCGAAGGCCTGTACGGCCAGCCGGTCACGCTGGAGTTAGCGCTCGCTCAGCGCGAATCCGTTGCCCGTACTTATGTGCGGCCCACTGCGCAAGAACCCGCCAGCCCCGCAGCACCGGCCGAAGCCCCGTCCAGCAGCAGTGACGACGCCACGGCGGGCGCGTTCCGCAATCGGCTGAACGCCGCCCTCACGTTCGAGACGCTGGTGGAAGGCACGGCCAACCGCATGGCACGCTCGGCGGCCATGCACGTGGCGGGCATGCCCGGCCACCTGTACAACCCGCTGTTCATCTACGGCGGCGTGGGCCTGGGCAAGACCCACCTGGTGCACGCTGTGGGTAACCGCCTGCTGCAGGACAAGCCCGACGCCAAAGTTCTCTACATCCACGCCGAGCAGTTTGTGTCGGATGTGGTTAAGGCCTACCAGCGCCGCACCTTCGACGAGTTCAAGGAGCGCTACCACTCGCTCGACCTGCTGCTCATCGACGATGTGCAGTTCTTCGCCAACAAGGACCGCACGCAGGAAGAATTCTTCAACGCGTTCGAGGCCCTGCTGGCCAAGAAGTCGCACATCGTGATGACGTCGGACACGTATCCGAAGGGTCTGGCCAACATCCACGAGCGGCTGGTGTCGCGCTTCGACTCGGGCCTGACGGTGGCCATCGAGCCGCCCGAGCTGGAAATGCGCGTGGCCATTCTGATCAACAAGGCGCGCGTCGAAGGCACTGAGATGCCCGAGGAAGTCGCCTTTTTCGTGGCCAAAAACGTGCGCTCCAACGTGCGCGAGCTCGAAGGCGCGCTGCGCAAGATCCTGGCGTACTCGCGTTTCAACCAGAAAGAGATTTCGATCCAGCTCGCCCGCGAGGCGCTGCGTGATCTGCTGTCCATCCAGAACCGGCAGATTTCTGTGGAAAACATCCAGAAGACGGTGGCCGACTACTACAAGATCAAGGTCGCCGACATGTACAGCAAGAAGCGCCCGGCCAGCATTGCCCGCCCGCGCCAGATTGCGATGTACCTGGCCAAGGAGCTGACGCAAAAGAGCCTTCCCGAGATCGGAGAATTGTTTGGCGGGCGCGACCACACCACGGTTTTGCATGCTGTGCGCAAGATTGCGGGCGAACGCCAGCAGCTGACCGAGTTGAACCAGCAGCTGCACGTGCTGGAGCAGACGCTCAAAGGGTAGCGCCAAGGGTAGATAACCAGCGGGAAACGCCCGTCGGGCAGCCCCACGAAGAAGCGACCCCGTTAAGGGGCAAAATGGCGGGTTATAGATAGCAGGGGGAGGCATGACCTGTGCCGCTGTCCACGCACCGTCCCAAAACCACAAGAGGTTGATGACATGATCGTCCTGAAGGCAACACAAGACAAGGTTCTCGCGGTTCTGCAGTCCGTGGCTGGCATCGTGGAGCGCCGCCACACGCTGCCCATCCTGGCCAATGTGCTGATCCGCAAGACGGGCAATGCCCTGCAGCTGACGACCAGCGACCTCGAAATCCAGATCCGCACCACAGCCGAACTGGGTGGCGACACCGGCGACTTCACCACCACCGTGGGGGCGCGCAAGCTCATCGACATCCTGCGCACCATGCCCGGTGATCAGACGGTCAGCCTCGAATCGGCCCAGTCCAAGCTCATCCTCAAGGGCGGCAAGAGCCGCTTCACGCTGCAAAGCCTGCCGGCCGAAGACTTCCCGCTGGTGCAGGAATCCGCCGCCTTTGGCCCCGTGTTCGCCGTGCCCCAAAAGACGCTGAAGGACCTGCTCGGCCAGGTGTCGTTCGCAATGGCGGTGCAGGACATCCGCTACTACCTCAACGGCATCCTGTTCGTGGCCGAGGGCAAGACCCTGAGCCTGGTCGCCACCGACGGCCACCGCCTGGCCTTTGCCAGCGCCACGCTGGACGTTGAAGTGCCCAAGCAGGAAGTCATCCTGCCGCGCAAGACCGTGATCGAGCTGCAGCGCCTGTTGTCTGATGCGGGTGGCGAGAACCAGCCCCACATCGAGATGCAGTTCGCCAACAACCAAGCCAAGTTCACCTTTGGCGGCATGGAGTTCGTGACCAAGCTGGTCGAGGGCAAGTTCCCCGACTACAACCGCGTGATCCCCAAGAACCACAAGAACAGCATCACCCTGGGTCGCGCCCCGCTGCTGGCCAGCCTGCAGCGCACGGCCATCATGACCAGCGACAAGTTCAAGGGCGTGCGCCTGAACCTGGAGCCCGGCACCCTGCGCGTGGCGTCCAACAACGCCGAGCAGGAAGAGGCCGTGGACGAGCTCGACATCGACTACGGTGGCGACACCATCGAGATCGGCTTCAACGTGACCTACCTCATCGACGCCCTGGCCAACATGGGCCAGGACATGGTGAAGGTGGAGCTTTCGGATGGCAACAGCTCTGCGCTGCTGACCATCCCCGACAACGACAGCTTCAAGTACGTCGTGATGCCCATGCGCATCTGAGGCTGCGTGACACCCGCCGTGCACCACAGTCGCAGCGCCACACCGCGAACGCTACTTTATTGATAGCTGCAAGCGCATATTCAATATGCGCTTGCGCCCAATTAGACCATTGAACATATTGGAAACCCCGGTTTCCACGGATCCCAAGGCCCACCATGACCGTTGACAACAACATTCCCTCCGAGCCCGAATCCTCCGGCGTCTCCGGCCATGTGGAGCCCACCGTCAACAAGATCGACACCAACCAGGCCGGCGCCAGCGAAAGCTATGGCGAAGGCGCCATCACCATCCTCGAAGGCCTGGAAGCCGTGCGCAAGCGCCCCGGCATGTACATCGGCGACACCAGTGACGGCACCGGCCTGCACCACTTGGTGTTCGAAGTGGTCGACAACTCCATCGACGAGGCCCTGGCCGGGCACTGCGACGACATCGTCGTCACCATCCACACCGACAACTCCATCAGCGTGACCGACAACGGCCGTGGCATTCCCACCGGCGTGAAGATGGACGACAAGCACGAGCCCAAGCGCAGTGCCGCAGAAATCGCCCTGACCGAACTGCACGCAGGCGGCAAGTTCAACCAGAACAGCTACAAGGTCTCGGGCGGCCTGCACGGCGTGGGCGTGAGCTGCGTGAACGCATTGAGCAAATGGCTGCGCCTGACCGTTCGGCGCGAAGGCAAGGTGCACCAGATCGAATTTGCACGCGGCTTTGTGCAAGACCGCCTGCTGTCCACCGTGGACGGCTTTGAAGTCAGCCCCATGAAGGTGACCGGCGAGACCGAAAAGCGCGGCACCGAAGTGCACTTCTTGCCCGACACCGAGATCTTCAAAGAGAACAACGACTTTCACTACGAGATCCTGGCCAAGCGCCTGCGCGAACTCTCGTTTTTGAACAATGGCGTGCGCATTCGCCTCAAGGACGAACGCAGCGGCAAGGAAGACGACTTCTCGGGCGCCGGTGGCGTGCGCGGCTTTGTCGAGTTCATCAACAAGGGCAAGACGGTGTTGCACCCCACGTCTTTCTACGCCGCAGGCGAGCGCCCGGCAGAAACGTATGGTGGCATCCCCGGCACGCACATTGGCGTGGAAGTGGCCATGCAGTGGAACAGCGCGTACACCGAGCAAGTGCTGTGCTTCACCAACAACATCCCCCAGCGTGACGGCGGCACCCACCTGACCGGCCTGCGCGCCGCGATGACCCGCGTCATCAACAAGTACATCGAAGAAAACGAGCTGGCCAAGAAGGCCAAGGTCGAAGTCACCGGCGACGACATGCGCGAAGGCCTGTGCTGCGTGCTCAGCGTGAAGGTGCCCGAGCCCAAGTTCAGCAGCCAGACCAAGGACAAGCTGGTGTCGAGCGAAGTGCGCGCGCCGGTGGAAGACATCGTGGGCAAGCTGCTCACCGACTACCTGCAAGAAAAGCCCAACGACGCCAAGATCATCTGCGGCAAGATCGTGGAGGCCGCCCGTGCCCGCGAAGCCGCCCGCAAGGCCCGCGAAATGACCCGCCGCAAGGGCGTGCTGGACGGCATGGGCCTGCCCGGCAAGCTGGCCGACTGCCAGGAAAAAGACCCTGCCCTGTGCGAGATCTACATCGTGGAGGGTGACTCCGCCGGCGGCTCTGCCAAGCAGGGCCGCGACCGCAAGTTCCAGGCCATCCTGCCCCTGCGCGGCAAGATCCTGAACGTGGAAAAAGCCCGCTACGAAAAGCTGCTGACCAGCAACGAAATCCTGACGCTGATCACGGCCCTGGGCACCGGCATCGGCAAGGCCGGCGGCACCACGGGTGGCGACGACTTTGACGTGGCCAAGCTGCGCTACCACCGCATCATCATCATGACCGACGCCGACGTGGACGGCGCCCACATCCGCACCCTGCTGCTCACCTTCTTCTACCGTCAGATGCCCGAACTGGTCGAGCGCGGCCACATCTACATCGCGCAGCCACCGCTGTACAAGGTCAAGGCTGGCAAGGAAGAGCTGTACCTGAAGGATGCCCCCGCGCTCGACGGCTTCCTGCTGCGCATTGCGCTGAACCACGCCAGCGTGACCACCGGCGGCGCCAACCCGCAAACCCTGACGGGCGAGACCCTGGCCGAACTGGCGCGCAAGCACCAGATCGCTGAAAGCGTCATCGCCCGCCTGGGCAACTTCATGGACGCCGAAGCCCTGCGCGCCATTGCCGATGGCGTGAGCCTCAAGCTCGACTCCGTGGCCGATGCCGAAGCCAGCGCCGTGGCCCTGCAAGCCAAATTGCGCGAGCTGAACACCACCGGCGCCCCCGCCGAAGTGGCCGGCGAATTCGATGCCCGCACCGACAAGCCCCTGCTGCGCATCAGCCGCCGCCACCACGGCAACATCAAGAGCAGCGTCATCACGCAAGACTTTGTGCACGGCGCCGACTACGCCGCCCTGGCCGAAGCCGCCGAAACCTTCCGCGGCCTGCTGGCCGAAGGCGCCAAAGCGATGCGTGGCGAAGGCGACAAGCAGAAGGAAGAAAAGGTCGGCGACTTCCGCCAGGCCATGAAGTGGCTGATTGCCGAAGCCGAACGCACCACCAGCCGCCAGCGCTACAAGGGCCTGGGCGAAATGAACCCAGAGCAGCTTTGGGAAACGACGATGGACCCGAACGTGCGCCGCCTGCTGCGCGTGCAGATCGACGACGCGATTGAGGCGGACCGCGTGTTCACGATGCTGATGGGCGATGAGGTCGAGCCGCGCCGGGATTTCATTGAAACCAATGCGCTGCGGGCGGGGAATATTGACGTCTGATCGATCGCTTGATCGTCGCCACCGCGCCCTGCCGCCGCTCGCGCATTCAGGAAGGCCACCCTCGGGTGGCCTTTGTGCCCTTTGCCCGACCTTCTTCGCATGACCCATCTTGCCATCCGTCCCGCAACCATCGATGACACCGACCTGATCCTGCACTTCGTGCGGGAACTGGCGATCTATGAGAAGGCTGAGCAGGAGGCGCTGGCCACACCCGCACATGTGCACCGCACGCTGTTCTGCACCAATCCCAAGGTGCATGGCCTGATCTGCCAGGACGGCGATACCCCCGTGGGCTTCGCGGTGTACTTCTTTAACTTTTCGACCTGGCAGGGCCGCCACGGTCTGTATCTGGAAGACCTGTACGTGTCGCCAGAGCACCGCGGCAAGGGCGCGGGCATGGCGCTGCTGAGGCAACTCGCACGCATCGCCGTGGACCACGACTGCGGGCGCTTCGAGTGGAGTGTGCTGGACTGGAATACACCTTCCATCGCGCTGTATGACAGCCTGGGTGCCCGCCCGCAGAGCGAGTGGATCCGTTACCGACTCACAGGAGACGAGTTGCACGCGCTGGCGGCGCAGTCGCAGCCGCTCCTGCAGCCGTCCAACACTGCGCCATGAGATCCCCCATCGCCATCGTTGACGTAGACCGCCTCGACACCTGGTCCCGCTACCGCGCTGGCCTGTGCGACACCTGCGCGGCCAACTGCTGCACCATGCCGCTGGAGGTGCAGCTGTCGGACCTGGTGCGGCTTGAACTGGTGGACCCGTTCGAGGCCGAGCATGAGGAAATCCGCCACATTGCTAAGCGGCTGCAAAAGGCGCGGCTGATCGACCACTTCAACCACAAGAACGCGGTCTTCACGATGGCGCGGCGGGCCAGTGGGGACTGCAATTTTCTTGACCCCAAGACGCGGCTGTGCACGGTGTATGACAAGCGGCCCGAGACCTGCCGCCTGCACCCGCAGAAGAAGAGCCCCAAGCCGGGCTACTGCGCTTACGGGGCGCGGGATCTGCAGCGACGGGGCTGAAAAGCGCAGAGGCGTCTGCGCGCCATGTCTGCGCAAGCCCGCCGTCTTCTGAAACCGCCACCCCGCACACTCACGCCATGTCGCGCAGCTCGCGGCGCAGGATCTTGCCAACGCTGGACTTGGGCAGGGCCTCCACAAACACGATCTGCCGGGGCACCTTGTAGGCAGTGAGCGCTGCGCGGCAATGGGCGGCGATGTGGTCTGCATCCACCTGCGGCGCAGTGCCCGCCGCGCGCACCACATACAGCCGCAGCGCCTCGCCCGTCTTCTCGTCCGGCACGCCGATGCAGGCGCACTCCAGCACGCCGGGGCAGGCGGTGGCCACGGCTTCGACTTCGTTGGGAAAGACGTTGAAGCCTGAGACGATGACCATGTCCTTCTTGCGGTCCACGATCTTGAGAAAACCACGCTCGTCCAGCTGGCCGATGTCGCCGGTGCGGAAGTAGCCGTCGGGGGTGAAGGCGGCAGCGTTGGCCTCGGGCTGCTGCCAGTAGCCGCCCATGACCTGGGGGCCTTTCACGCAGACCTCGCCGGGCTGGCCCAGGGGCGCGGGGTGGCCTTGGTCGTCCAGCAGCAGCACGTCGGTGGAAGGCAGGGGCAGGCCGGTGCTGCCGCTGAAAGCCGTGACCGATGCGGGGTTGAAGGCCACCACAGGGCTGGTCTCGCTCAGGCCGTAGCCTTCGCGGATGAACTGGCCGGTGATGGCCTGCCAGCGGGCAGAGACCGAGGGCAGGATGGCAGCGCCGCCGCCGCCCGCCAGCCGCAGGTTGGAGAAATCCACGCCTTGCGTACCGGGGTGCGCCGCCAGCCCGGCGTACAGCGTGTTGACCCCCATGAACACGCTGGGGCGCGCGGCATTCAACACGTCGATCAACCCGTCCAGGTCGCGCGGGTTGGGCACCAGCCAGTTGCGCGCACCCACCGCAAAGTAGCTGATCAGGTTCACCATGAGCGCGAAGATGTGATACAGCGGAATGGCCGTGACAACGACCTCCTGTGCGGGGCGCAGGGCATCGGGCACGAAGGCCTTGAACTGCTCCACGTTGGCCACCAGGTTGCGGTGCGTGAGCATGGCGCCCTTGGACAGGCCCGTGGTGCCCCCGGTGTATTGCAGGAACAGCAGGTCGCCCCCCTCCAGCACAGGTGGCGCAAAAGGCAGGGTGGCGCCCTCTGCCAGGGCGCGCGCAAACGAGGTGGTGGTGTGCAGGTGGGCATCCACCGGCGGCCCAGGCAGGTCGGCTGCGGTGCCGTCGCCAGGCGCCACGGTGATGATGCTGTGCAGTTCCACACGATCCTGGATGGCGGCCAGGGTGGCGGTAGACCCTGCATAGATCACCATCACCCTCGCTCCTGCGTCCTGTAGCTGGTGCTCCAGCTCCCGCGGGGTGTAGAGCGGGTTGACGTTCACCTGCACACAGCCCGCGCGCGCAATGCCGAGCATGGCGATGGGAAACGCCATCAGGTTCGGGCACATCACGGCGATGCGATCGCCCTTGCGCACGCGCAGCACGTTCTGCAGGTAGGCCGCAAACGCGCGGGATTGCTGGTCCACATGTGCATAGGTCAGCGTCTGGCCCAGGCAGGTGAATGCGGGCCGGTGCGCATACCGCTGCATGGCGGCACACAGCAGGTGCACGATGCTGGGATGGCTGTCAGGATCGATGTGGGCAGGGATGGCGCCATAGCTGGCCAGCCAGGGTTGGGGGGACATGGTGAATCGGTCCTCGTGGGGGGGTGAAGCAGCAACGTGCGGGCAGGCTCAGCGCACGGCCTTGGCCAATGCGGCAAAGGCTTGCCGGTCCAGCGCGTGGGTGAAGGCGGTGTTGGGCACGGGGTGCGTGGAGAACTTCACCACCACCAGCTCGGCCGCCGGGTTGATGTGGATGTGCTGGCCCATCAGTCCCTTGGCTTCAAAGGTGCCATCGGCATCGTGGGGTATCCACCACTGGTTGTGGTACGAGTAGCCCGCGCGCATGGCCGTGCCCGGGGCCTTGCTGAACTGGGCGGGGTCGGCCCCTTTGCGCAGCTCGGCAATAGTGGCGGGCGAGACGATCTGCTGGCCGTTGAAGCGGCCGTTGGATCGCAGCATCTCGCCCAGACGGCCCAGGTCACGCAAGGTGGCGTTCACGCCCACGCTGGTGGCCTGGCCGCCGTTGGCGTCGGCAAACACATACGCGTCCTCCTGCGTTCCCAGCTTGGACCAGATGCGCTCGGACAGCAGCGTGGCGTAGCTCTTGCCAGTCACGCGCTGCAGCAGCCAGCCCAGCACTTCCGTGTCCACCGACTTGTAGGCAAACGCGGTGCCGTGCTCACCGTCCTTCTGCACGGTGGGCAGGTGCTCGGCCATGCTCTTGGCCCCGTTGCTGCCGGGGCGCGCAGGCTGCAGGCCCGCAGCGGACAGATACTGAAAGACACCGGAGGTGGGGTCCGCAAAGTCTTCGGCGTATTTGACGCCGGTGGTCATGTCCAGGGTCTGCTGCACGGTGGCATCGGCCCAGGCGCTGTTGGCCAGCTCGGGCAGGTAACGCACGATGCGCGCACTGGGGTCGATGGCGCCTTCCTGGATGAGTTCGGTCACCAGCAGCCCCACCAGCGATTTGCTCATGGACCACAGCACATGTGGCTGCTGCGGCTGCATGCCGATGTGATAACGCTCATACACCACACGGCCCCGGTGCAGCACCAGCAGGGCGTCGGTGTAGGTGGCTTTCTGCCAGTCGGCCAGCGTGGTGGGCGCGCCCTTGTCGTCGGCAAACGCCAGCGTGTCGGGCAAGGCACGCGGCGCGGCGGGCAGTGCGCTGGGCGCTGCTGCACCGCGCCAGATGGTGGCCGTGGGCCCCAGTTCGCGCAGGTGCTGCGCGGCCCAGCGCACGTTGGGGTACTTGAGGATGTTGGCCAGGCGCACGACCTTGTCGGGCGCCGGGGGGAAGCCCTGCATCAACTGCAGGGTCACAGGGTTGGTGGCGTCCGGCGGTGGCAGCTGCGGAGCCTGGGCCTGGCTGGCAGGCGCAATCCCCAGCAGGGCGCAAGCCAAGGCGACGGCGGTGAAGGAAGGGGTGAGGTGGCGATGAAAAGAGCGCATGGTGAGAAGGCCTCGGTCAAGAAACGTGGGATGGGGAAGAACAAAAAAGGACACGGAATCGGTCGGGCCGATCAGCCCCGCGCGGCCAGCAGCGTGCGAATCACGCCTTCGGTGCGCTCGTATTCGCCTTCGCCAAAGTGCTTGTAGCGAATGCGGCCTTGCGCATCGATGAGGTAGGTGGCGGGCCAGTACTGGTTGCCGTAGGCCTTCCAGGTGCCGTAGCGGTTGTCCTGTGCCACGGGGTGCTTGACGCCGTGGCGGCGCATGGCAGCTTCCACATTGGCGGTCGGGCGCTCGAACGGAAACTCTGGCGTATGCACGCCCACCACGGTGAGCCCCTGGGGCGTGTATTGCTCGGCCCAGCGGTTCACATGGGGCAGGGTGCGGATGCAGTTGATGCAGGCGTACGTCCAGAAGTCCACAAGCACCACGCGGCCACGCAACTGCGCCAGGCTCAGCGGTTCGGAGTTGAGCCAGCGCTCGATGCCGGTGAACTCGGGCGCAGCGCCCAAGTCGGGCAACGCTGCGGCGGGGCTGGCGGGGCCCGCTGCATACGCCAAGCCAGGGGCCGCCAGTGCAGCGGCCATCGACGCCAGGAAAGCGCGGCGCTCGGAAAAGCGCGGGGAAGAGGGGTGCAATGTCATGGTGAAAGCTCCTTGCAATCGGTGGGGTGTCGCCCCTTACAGGCCGCCCCAGCCCGAGGGATAAAACTGCGTAAGCCAGACGGTGATCTGCCCATCCACCTCCCACAGCATGGCCAGCGCGATGGCAATGACCACCACGCCAAACACCTGCTGCACGCGGTGTGCGTGGCGTGCAATGCGGCGCACATGGGTGGCCGCGGCCTGGCCGCCATAGGCAATGACCAGCATGGGCAGCGCTGCGCCGGTGGAATACGCCAGCAGCAGTACGGCGGTGCCCACCCCCGGTGGCTCGGTAGCGATGAGGGTGAGGATGGAGGCGAGCACCGGCCCGGCGCAGGGTGTCCAGACCGCGCCCAGGCTCAGACCCAGCAGCAGTCCGCCCCAGTTGCCACCCCCGCTGCCCATCCCCAGGCTGGCCATGCGGTTGAGCACGCCGCCTGCATGTTGGCTGAGCCACTGGAACGGCCGGGGCCACACCGTGAGCACGCCAAACACCAGCAGCATCACGGCGGCAAACCGGCGCAGGCCTTCCTGAGACACACCCAGCACCTGCGTGAAGCTGCTGAACAGCAGTGCCACGGCCGCGAACGACAGCGCAAAGCCCAGGGCAATGAACAGGGGGCGTGTGCGCCGCGCTGAGTCGGCGCCGCTCACCGAGGCCCCCAGCACCACGGGCAGCATGGGCAACACGCAGGGCGCCCCCACTGTGAGCATGCCGGCGGCCACGGCCAGCCAGGGCGAGGTGGTGGCCATGGTCATTGCCCGCTCCCCTGCTCGGCCGCCGGACGGCGCCACACCTGGGTTTTGCCGAACAGCGGAATGCCCACGTACGCGTGCACCAGCAGTTGTTCCTGCTCGGCCGGCGTCAGATTGACGCGGTACGTCTTGGCGTTCTCGCGGTTGTAGATTTCGCCCTGGTACTCGCTGCTGCTGCCCTCCGCCGGGCGCAGGCCCGACAGCAGGGTCATACCCAGCGCAGGCCGCGCGTCGGCCGCCGCCATGTCGGCGCCCGGCGCGCTCATGGAGCGGTTGGCCAGCACGCGCACCACCTTGCCACACAGGGCGTTGCCGCCAGCGGGATTGCAAGGAGCGATGTTCACTTCCAGATTGCCGCTCTCGGTGATCCAGCGACCCAGGGGGGCTTTGGGGTGAGCGGTGCCCGGCGCTGGTGCCACAGCGGCTGGCGGCGCTGCCGCAGCCTCTTGGGCGCTGACTGCCTGCGCCAGGCCCAGGGTCAGCAGGGCGGTCACGGCGATGGATGGTTTCATGGCAAGGTCCTCGTGAAGTTCAGGAAGACCTCATTGAAGCCAGCGCAGGTATCGGCGATTTGTCTGGCCAGGGGCTTTTGGTATGCGCGCTTGTCGATGCATCGGGCAGACAAGTTGAGATACATATCTGCCCACCCAGCCCATACCGCTGCACCATCAAAGCCCGGACAATGGCCGCCATGACGACGCCCGCTCCCGACCACATCCTGATCGTCGATGACGACGCCGGCATCCGCGAACTGGCTGCCGAGTACCTGCAGCGCCAGGGCCTGCAGGTGAGCGTGGCCGCCGACGGGCGGCAAATGCGCGAGGTGCTGGCCACGCAGCGCATAGACCTGCTGGTGCTGGACCTGATGCTGCCAGGCACCGACGGCATCGCGCTGTGCCGCGAGCTGCGCAGCCCGGGCGCCCCACCGCTGCCCATCATCATGCTCACCGCACGCAGCGACGAAGCGGACCGCATCCTGGGCCTGGAGCTGGGTGCGGACGACTACCTGACCAAACCCTTCGCCGCGCGCGAGCTGCTGGCACGCATCCACGCGGTGCTGCGGCGCACGCGCATGCTGCCGCCCAACCTGGCCAAGGCCGAGCCCGCGCGCCACCTCACGTTTGGGGACTGGCGGCTGGACACCACCGCACGCCACCTGCTCGATGCCACGGGCGCAGTGGTGGCGCTGTCGGGCGCCGAATACCGCCTGCTGCGTGTGCTGCTGGACCACCCGCAGCGCATCCTCACACGCGACCAGCTGCTGCAGCTCACACAGGGGCGCGATGCCGACGTGTTCGACCGCTCCATCGACCTGCTGGTGAGCCGTGTGCGCCAGCGGCTGGGCGATGGCGCGCGGGGCTCGCGCTACATCAAGACCGTGCGCAACGAGGGCTATGTGTTCTGCGCCGATGTGCAAACTGCGGCAGCAGTCGCAGGAGCTGCGCCATGACGTCGCGCTGGTGGCCGCGCTCTTTGTTCGGGCGCATTCTGCTGGTGATGGCACTGGGCCTGGCGTTGGCGCATGCGCTGACGTTTGTGCTGGCGTTCACCGAGCGCAGCATGACCATGCGGCGGGCCATGGTGTCGTATTTCGCCAGCGACGTGGCCAGCTCGGTCGCCATGCTGGAACGCCTGCCTGCCACCGAGCGCGCACAGTGGGTGGACCGGCTGGCGCGCCGCAACTACCGCTTTGCACTGGCCGAACCCCTGGACGCACCTGCCGACCCGTCCCAGCTGGCCCGCCTCGTTGGCAGCGCTGTGGCGTCTACGCTGCCCGCTGACCGCCCGGTGCAGGTGATCGACCCCCATGTGCCGGGCATCGAGCTGCGGCTGCAACTGCGCCTGGCCGACGGTACGCCCCTGGCCGTGGACATGGACGAGCCCCGGCTGCAGATATCGCCCTGGGTGCTGGGCGCGCTGGCACTGCAGCTGGCGCTGCTGGTGGGCCTGTGCGCGTGGGCCGTGCGTGCAGCCACGCGGCCCCTGAGCACGCTGGCCGATGCGGCCGATGCGGCCGATGCGCTGGGCGCCGACCGCCCCACCGTGCCGCTGGCTGAAGACGGCCCGCGCGAAGTGGTGCGCGCCGCCGTTGCCTTCAACCATATGCAGCAGCGCATCCAGGCGCATCTTCAGGAACGCATGCAGATCCTGGCCGCCGTCTCGCACGACCTGCAAACACCCATCACCCGGCTGCGCCTGCGCGCGGATCTGCTGGACGACACCACGCTGCGCGACAAGCTGCACGCCGACCTGGCCGAAATGCAGTCTCTGGTGGAAGAGGGCATTGCCTACGCGCGCTCATCGCAGGCCGTGCGCGAGCCCCCGCAGCGCGTGGACCTGCGCGCGCTGGTGGAGAGCATTGCGCGCGACTACGCCGATGCCGGCCTGCCGGTACAAGTGCTGCAGGCAGTGGATGTGACCTGCGACACCCGCCCCCAGGCCCTGCGCCGCCTGCTGTGCAATCTGGTGGACAACGCGCTCAAGTTTGCAGGCGCCGCCGAGCTGACGCTGGAGGCAGAAAGGCCAGGCCAGTGCCTGGTGCGCGTCATCGATCATGGGCCTGGCATCCCTCCGGCGGACCTGGCCGCCGTGCTGCAGCCCTATGTGCGGCTGGAAGATTCGCGCAACCGGGGCACCGGTGGCACCGGTCTGGGCCTGGCCATTGCCAGCGAGCTGGCCAAGGCCCTGGGCGGGCGGCTGGTGCTGGGGCCGCGTGCAGATGGCGCCCAGGGACTGGAGGCGCGGGTGGAGCTGCCAGAAGCGCTCCCGGCATAGGCATGCGCACCAGCGCCGCTGCTACAGTGGCCGCTCCGTGGACTCTCAAAAGGGCAACGCCGTGGACACACCTGTCAGCACCCCGCAGAGCGAGATCAGCGCCAGCAACCCACGCATCCGCGTCGGCATCGGCGGCTGGACCTTCGAGCCCTGGCGCGGCAACTTTTACCCCGCAGGGCTTGCGCACAGCAGGGAGCTGCAATACGCCAGCCGACAGCTCACGGCGATCGAGGTCAACGGCACCTACTACAGCACCTTCAAACCACCCACCTTTGCCAAATGGCGCGATGAAACGCCCGAAGGCTTTGTGTTCTCACTCAAGGCCAACCGCTTTGCCACGCACCGGCGCGTGCTGGCGGACGCGGGCGATTCGATCGCGCGGTTTGTCGACAGTGGCATCTCGGAACTGAAGGACAAGCTCGGGCCCATCGTGTGGCAGTTCATGCCGACCAAGGCGTTTGAGCCGGGCGACTTCGAGGCCTTTCTGGCCCTGCTGCCGCAGAAGGTGGATGGCCTGCAGCTGCACCACGCGCTGGATGTGCGCCACCCGAGTTTCGCGACGCCAGCGTTTGTGGCGCTGGCGCGCCGGTATGGCAGCGTGCCTGTGTACACCGACTCAGACCAATTTCCGGCCATCGCGGATGCAGAGGCCGACTTTGCCTACCTGCGGCTGATGCGCAGCCAGGCCGATGTGCCCACGGGCTACACCGCCGATGCGATTGCGCAGTGGGCACAGGGCGTTCGCACCTGGACCGGCGGCGAGCGGCCGCGCGATGTGTTCGTGTACTTCATCAACGGCGCCAAGGAGCGGGCGCCTGCGGGGGCGATGGAGTTGCTCAGGCAGCTGGGCGCTACACCGTCTCGCGCTGCGTGAAGCCCTGCGGGGCCTCGCCGCCATCGGGCACATTGCCTACCACCACGCGGTCCACCCGCGCATGTGCCGGCCCCTGGTGTGCCCAGTCGATGAGCGCCAGCACGGCGGGTTCCGGGCCCCAGGCGCAGGCCTCCACGCGGCCATCCTGGCGGTTGCGCACCCAGCCCGTCACGCCCAGTCGATTGGCGGCCTGCGCCATGGACCAACGGTAGCCCACGCCCTGCACCTGGCCGGTGATCAACAGATGGCGGGTGATGGTGGCGTGGGGTTCTGCGTTCATGGGGGCACTGTAGCGCGCTCCTTGTGGGGAGCCCGCTCCAGGGGCACACTGCCAGCACCACCGCACCCCATGACCACCACCACCCCCAAGGCCCTGCCCACCATCGACCCCCAGCGCTGCACCGGCTGCGGCTGGTGCATTGCGGTGTGCCCGCCGCATGTGCTGTCGCTGCAGGTGTTGGGTACGGGGCCCTGGGGCCCCAAGTGCTCCACCCTGCACGATGCGCCCGGCTGCACCGGGTGCGCGCTGTGTGCGGTGCGCTGCCCATTCGATGCGATCCGCATGGTGCGGGTGGCGGCCACCCAGGCCCGGTGAGGCCGTTGCGCCACAGGCGCACACAGGCGCACACAGGCGCACACAGGCGCACACAGGTGCGCATAGGCGCGTACAGGCGGGTTGACAGGCCCCGGCCTGCATCCGGTACACTGCGCCCTTCATGTCGTTCACCTCTCTCCCCATCACCACCGCACGCGCCGCTGCCTTCCAAGGCATGGGCATGATGCCGCCCGCACTCACGCGGGCCAATGGTGAACAGCGGGCACTGGGTGCACGAATGATTACCACCATTACCACCGCGGCCACCTGAGCACGCGCAGGTGGCCGTTTCGGCAGCCACCTGGTGATCGCTCTCTTCTCCCCCAAGACGAATGCACGAAACCCAGCTCTGGCAGCTGGGTTTTTTTGTTTGTTCGTTAGCCGGAGAAGTCCATGTACCGCGATCCCGTCCAGTCCCTCGAAGCCCCGTTGTTGCCGTCGTCCGCCACGGCCATGCGCCCCCTGCGCGTGGGCATGATTGGCATTGGCACTGTGGGCGCAGGCACCTTCCGCGTGCTGGCGCGCAACCAGGCGCTGATTGCGGGCCGTGCGGGCCGCGGCATCAAGCTGGTGGTGGTCTGCGCCCGCAGCCTGGCCCGCGCCATGAGCGTGGTGGGCAAGGACGTGGCGCTGACCAACGACCCCATGCAGGTCGCCACCCACCCCGACGTGGATGTGCTGGTGGAGGCCGCTGGCGGCACCGGCCCCGCACGCGACTGGGTGCTGGCCGCCATCCGTGCGGGCAAACATGTGGTCACGGCCAACAAGGCGCTGCTGGCCGAGCATGGCAACGAGATCTTTGCCGCCGCGCGCCAGCACGGCGTGGCCGTGGCCTACGAAGGCGCGGTGGCGGTGAGCATCCCCATCGTGAAGGCGCTGCGCGAGGGCCTCACGGCCAATCGCATCGAGTGGGTGGCGGGCATCATCAACGGCACCACCAACTTCATCCTGAGCAAGATGCGCGACGAGGGTGTGGGCTTTGCCGAAGCGCTGGCGCAGGCCCAGGCGCTGGGCTACGCCGAAGCCGATCCGACGTTTGACATCGAGGGCCTGGACGCGGCGCACAAGATCTCGCTGCTGGCGGCCAATGCGTTTGGCATGCCGGTGCGGTTTGCCGATGCGCAGGTGGAAGGCATCACCGCGTTGCAGGGCCTGGACGTGGCCTGTGCCGAGCAACTGGGCTTTCGCATCAAGCTGCTGGGCGTGGCCAAGCGGCGCAAGGAGGGTGACTCGGAAGGCAATGTGGAGGGGGTGGAGTTGCGCGTGCAGCCCGCGCTGGTGCCCGCCACCCATTTGCTGGCGCATGTGAACGGGTCGATGAACGCCGTGATGGTCAAGGGCGATGCGTCGGGCGTGACGATGTACTACGGCGCGGGCGCGGGGTCGGAGCAGACCGCATCGGCCGTGATTGCCGACCTGGTGGATGTGGCGCGGCTCGATGGCACCCACGCGGCGCAGCGCGTGCCACACCTGGGCTTCCACCCCCAGGCCGTGGACGAGCAACTGGCGGTACTGCCCCGCGCGGCCGTCCACACCCGCCACTATCTGCGCGTGCCGGTGCACAGCGCCCAGCAGATCGAGGCCGTGGGCGCCTGGCTGGCTGCGCAGCACGTGCCGGTGCTGCAGGTGGCACTGGCGCATGACAAGGCCTTGCCCCCCGGCAGCGGCCCCCAGGTGCTGGTGCTGACCGACGCCGTGGCGCAGTCCACCGTGGACCTGGCCGTGTTTGCACTGGCGGCGCACCCTGCAGTGGCGGGGCCGGTGGTCACGCTGCGGGTGGAGACGCTGGAAGGGTGAAGGGCGCCTGAAAACGCTTTAGCACGAGTTTTTGGCGCCAAAACTGGCGGTAGCGCTAGTGCATCATGCCTTAGATGCTATCAATTTTGATAGCCCCTTCCGGTCGCAGCCATCACGCCATCAACCGGCCCAGCACCAGCGCCGCCATGTCCTCGGCCGCGCTGGTGCCCTCCGCCATCAGGCCCTGCACCACACCGGCGCGATCGGTGTCGGTGCGGTTCTGGCTCACCTTCCAGATGCCCTCCCAGCGCTCCACCGCCAGCTCGATGCCCACGATGGCGCGCAGCAGCTTGTCGATGTAGTCGGGCGGCGCGTCGTCGATGCGCCAGGGGTCGGCGCGGTGGGCCTCGTGCTGCTCGCTCAGGGTGTGCAGGATGCCGCGCAGACGCGCGGGGTCGTCAAACGCGCTCAGTGCGCCGTGGGCGTGCACGGTGGCGTAGTTCCAGGTGGGCACCTGCTTGCCGTCCAGGGCCTTCGACGGATACCACGAGGGCGACACATAGGCCTGCGGGCCGTGGAACACCGCAACCGCCTGCTGGGGCAACAGCGGCCACAGCGCATTGGCGCGCGCCACATGGCCGATGAGCGTGCCCTGCGGGCCGCGCGCTGGGTCCAGGTACAGCGGGATGTGATTGACGTGCAACGCGGCTTCGTGCGCAATGACCAGCGTGGCCAAAGGCTGGGCACGTACCAGGGCTTGCTGTGCAGCGGCATCGGCCACCTGAAACTGCCGGTTGGGGTTGGCCATGTCAGCCCCCTTCCACTTCAAGCACCGGGGCGCAGTCGATCTGCGTCTTGACCGAGTTGGCCAGAAAACACGATGTGTGGGCGCGGTGGTGCAGGTCTTCCAGCTGGGCAGCGCTGGGCGCGTGCGCCGCGTCAAAGCGCGTGACGGGCCTCAGCTGCACATGGGTGACCACCAGCTGGCCCTCGGCGTTCTTGGCCATGGTGCCCACGGCCGCGTCGGCATAGTGGTTGAGCCGATAGCCCGCACGACTGGCGAAGTCCATGAACCACAGCATGTGGCAGCTCGACAGCGCGGCGACATAGGCTTCTTCCGGGTCCACCGCGGCCGCGTCGGAGTACGGCAGCGGCACCACATGGGGCGACGACGACGCGGCCACGGTGGCGCCGCCGTCAAACTGCCAGGTGTGGGCACGGTGGTAGCGCTTGTCCAGAAAGTCGTCGGTGCCACGGGACCAGGTGATGGTGGCGGTGTGCTCGGCCATGGGGTGCTTTCAAGAGGATCGGACCCGTTAGGGGGCCCGGGTTTCTACAATGGTTCTTCAGTTTATGAGTGCGTCACCCCATTGAAAGGGCCAATTTGTGCCCAGCCCCGGAACCAATCGAACCACAGCCACCCTGCGCCAGCAGGTGTATGCGCAACTGCGCCGCGCCATCGAGCAGGGCAGCCTGCGCGCAGGCACCCGCCTGCCACCCTCGCGCGAGCATGCGGCCAGCCTGGGCGTGTCGCGCAACACCGTGCTGTGGGCCGTGCAGCGCCTGCAGGCCGAGGGTTATGTGGAAGCCCGCGTGGGCGACGGCACCTATGTGTCGCAGGCCGTGTCCGCCACATTGCCTGCCCCGCAAGGCCTGGTGGCGCCGCCCCGGGGCCTGTCGCGCCGGGGGCAGCTGATAGCCGACACGGCGGCGCGCTGGCGCCCGCCCCTGGCGGCGGCCAAGGCGTTTCGCATTGGCGCGCCCGAGGTCGCCACCTTTCCGTTTGCGCTGTGGGACCGCCTGACACGCCAGGCCAGTTCAGGCCAGCGCAGTAACCGCGCGCAATACCTGGACCCGGCTGGCGACCCCGACCTGCGCCAGGCCGTGGCGCAATGGCTATGGGCTTCGCGCGGCATCCGCTGCGATGCGGCGCAGGTGGTGGTGTGCTCGGGGTCTCAGCAGGGCATTGACCTGATTGCGCGGCTGCTGCTGGACGTGGGCGACGAGGTGCTGGTGGAAGACCCCGGCTACCCCGGCATCCGCGCCAGCCTGCTGGGCCACGGCGCGCTGGCGCGGCCGGTGGACATGGATGGAGACGGCCTGCGCATCGACACCGCTGCGGCGCAATGGCCGAACGCGCGCATGGCCGTCGTCACACCCACGCACCAGTTCCCCACCGGCGTGTGCATGGGCCTGGCGCGGCGGCAGGCGCTGCTGCAGTGGGCGCGCACGCACGACGCCTGGGTGGTCGAGGACGACTACGACGGCGAGTTCCAGTACGGCAAGAACGATGGCAAGGCCCAGCGCGTGCCCGCGCTGTGCAGCCTGCCGGGCTCGGAGCGCGTGCTGTACGTGGGCACCTTCAGCAAGACGCTGCACCCCGGCCTGCGCCTGGGCTTTGTGGTGGTGCCGCCCGCGCTGGTGGAGGCCTTTGCCATGGCCCGCGCCATCACCGACCGGCATGCACCGGGCGACACCCAGGCCGTGCTGGCACGCTTCATTGCCGAAGGCCACCTGCTGCGCCACCTGCGGCAGATGCGCGAGCTGTACCTGCAGCGGCAGCACACGCTGCGCGCCGCACTGGCCGAGGCCCGCAACGGCGCCTGGCAACTGGCCGCCAGCGATCGCGGCATGCACCTGCTGCACGAGGTGGCACCCGGCACCGACGACGAAACCCTGAGCCGCCAGGCGCTGGCGGCGGGCGTGATGCTGGCGCCGCTGTCGCGCTATGCGATGCAGTCGGAGCGCCGGGGCTGGCTGCTGGGCTATGCGGGGTTTGATGATGCAGAGATCCGCGCGGCGGCCCGCGTGGTGGGCGGCCTCGTGCGTCAGCGGTGATGCGGGCGCTGGCGCTTCACCACGCGCCGGGCTGAGGGGCCAGGGCCGTGCCAAGGCCCTCCGTCTGAACCACAGCTTGCGGCTCCACCTTGCGCCACCAGTGCGTGGACAGTGCGGGCGCGCGGATGTCCAGCCGCTCGCCCATGATGGGCGCCACCAGCGGCACCTGCGCTGCCGCTGCGAGCGCGGTGATGCGCTCGAACGGCTCCACCCACGGGTGCAACGACAGGTCAAACGTGCCGTTATGGATGGGGAACAGATGGCGCCCCTTCACGTCCAGATGGGCCTGCAGGCTCTCCTCGGGGTGCATGTGGATGTCGGGCCAGTCGGCGTTGTAGGCGCCCGTTTCGATCAGGGTCAGATCGAACGGGCCGAACCGCTCGCCAATGGCCTTGAAGCCGTCGAAGTAGCCCGTGTCGCCACTGAAGAAGACGCGGACTTGGTCAGCGCCTTGACCCGCGATCAGCACCCACGAGGCCCACAGCGTGCTGTTGCCGTCCGACAGGCCCCGGCCCGAGAAATGCTGCGCAGGCGTGGCCACCAGCTGCAGCCCGCCGATGGTGGTGCCCTGCCACCAGTCAAACTGCTGCACCTTGGCCGCCGGCACGCCCCAGGCGATGAGCCGGTCGCCCACGCCCAGCGGTGTGACGAAGTGCTCCACCTTGGGCGCAAGCTTCTGGATGGCTGCGTAGTCCAGGTGGTCGTAGTGGTCGTGCGACAGGATCACGCAGGTGATGGGCGGCAGCTCGTCAATCGTGATGGGCGGCGCGTGAAAGCGCTTGGGGCCCAGGAACTGGAACGGCGAGGCGCGCTCGGAAAACACCGGGTCGGTCAGCCAGAACTGGCTGTTGATCTTGAAGAGCAGGGTGGAGTGCCCCAGGCGCCACAGGCTCAGGTCGGGCGCGGCCAGCAAATCCGACCGCATCACGGCATACACCGGCACGGGCTCTCGCGGCACCGAGTCGTCGGGCTTGCCGGTGGCAAAGCGCCACATCACCTGCAGCGTCTTGAGGGCGCCCAGCGCATGGCGCGGCGCCGCGTTGCGAAACTTGCCACCCGCGAACTGCGGCGACTGTTCATAAGCGGCCGCCGGCTGGGCGGCGCGGGAAAAGAGGCTGTAGGCCATGGCGATCAGTACAACGAGGGCGACACAAAATGCCGGGAGCAGACGGCGGCGATGGGCGAAAGGGAAGGACACCGGATCTGCGACATAGAAATTACACTGCACAGTGTAGTTCACTTTTTATAAAAGTAAACTACCCGGTGTAAAATTTGCGCATGACCGCCCCCCAGCCCACCCCTCGCCTGACCGACCGCAAGCGCGATGCCATCGTGCAGGCCGCCATCGGCGAGTTCCGCGAACACGGCTTCAACGGCACCAGCATGGACCGCGTGGCGGCAGCGGCGGATGTGTCCAAGCGCACGGTCTACAACCACTTCCCCAGCAAGGAAGAGCTGTTCGAGGCCATCCTGCTGCTGATGTGGGAGCGCAGCCAGTCACCCGACGAACTGGCCTACACCCCCACGCGCCCGCTGCGCGACCAGCTGCTGGAGCTGCTGGCACAAAAGATGCGCCTGCTCAACGACGCGAGCTTCATCGACCTGAGCCGCGTGGCCATGGCCGACATGATGCACACCCCCGAGCGCGCGCGCGGCATCACCGCCAAGCTCTCGGCCAAGGAAGAGGGCCTGCCGCGCTGGCTGCGCGCGGCCCAGCAGGATGGCCGCCTGCGCCCCACCATGGATGTGCCCTACGCCGCGCAGCAACTGCAGGGCATGGTCAAGGCATTTGCGTTCTGGCCCCAGCTGGCCATGGGCCAGCCGCCCTTGAGCGCCGCACAGCAAGCGCAAGTGGTAGGGGATGCGGTGGACATGTTTCTGGGGTTCTACGCCGCGCCCACCCAGAAGGCCAAGGCCCCCGTAAAAAAGGCCCCGGCTGGAAGCACGGGCAAGGCAGCGGCAGCCCCTGTTGCAACCTCTGCGAAACCTGCCCCTCGCCGCGCCCCAGCGCGCTGACCCACGCCACCCCCCTGGCCAGCAAACCGGCATGAGGTGCGATTTGCACTACGCTCGCCCGTTCTTTCCACGCAGCCTGACACCAAGATGCCCCTCGCTCCCTACCTCGACACCGCCCCGGTCCTGGACACCGGCGTTTTCATCCACGACTCTGCCCAGGTCATCGGCGACGTCACGCTGGGCCGCGACAGCTCGGTGTGGTGCAACGCCGTGCTGCGCGGCGATGTGAACCGCATCACCGTGGGCGTGTGCAGCAACGTGCAGGACCTGACCATGAGCCATGTGTCGCACCGCAACGCCAGCAAGCCCGAAGGCTCGCCGCTGGTCATCGGCGACTACGTCACGGTGGGCCACTCGGTGATCCTGCACGGCTGCCGCATCGGCAACGAATGCCTCATCGGCATGGGCTCCATCGTGATGGATGACGCCATCATCGAAGACCGCGTGATGCTGGGCGCAGGCAGCCTGGTCTCGCCCGGCAAGGTGCTGGAGAGCGGGTACCTCTACATCGGCCGCCCTGCGGTGCGCCAGCGCGCGCTCACGGATGCAGAGATTGCGTACCTCAAGTATTCGGCCGAGCACTATGTGCGGGTGAAGAACAACTACCAGGGATGACCTGCATCACTCCCTGCGGTCTGTGATAGCGCGGTCTCAGGCAGTCCGCTGCATTGCTTTTCTTGCCAATAGCCCGCTATTGGCTGCAAAAAGACGCCTTGCGGCCTGTCCTGATCCGCACTACCACCGACTCGCGAGGGTGATGCAGGAAATCCCTAGCGGCACACCCCACGCGGCTGCGGTGCCCCCGGCGCCCCCCGCCCACCAGGGATAAAGCCGGGCCGGGATAATCGAGGGTTCCACGACCCCTGCGGCGGCACCGCATCGCCCCATTGCCTGTTTCCACCATGTCTGCCGTCGCCCCCGCCTCACCCGCCCAGCGCGTCCTCTCCGTCATCCCCCCGATGACGCAGCTGAACACGCCATACCCCTCCACCGCCTACCTCACGGGCTTTCTGCGTTCGCGGGGGGTGACGGCGTTACAGGAAGACCTGGCATTGGCGCTGGTGCTGCGCCTGCTCTCGCCCGAAGGGCTGCGCGCGGTGGCCGCCCAGGTGGATGCGCTGCCCGCCAAAAAGCAGAGCCCCGCCGTGCAAAGTTTTGCGGCGCAAAAGGACCGCTACCTCGCCACCATCGGCCCGGCCATTGCCTTCTTGCAAGGCCGCGACAGCACGCTGGCCCACCGCATCGTGGGCCGCAACTACCTGCCCGAGGGCCCGCGTTTTGCCACGCTCGACGTCTATGTGGACGACGAAGGCGGCGACCCGCTGGGCTGGGCCTTTGGCGCGCTCGGCCTGACGGACAAGGCCAAGCACCTGGCCACGCTGTACCTGAACGACCTGGCCGATGTGCTGCGCGACGCGGTGGACGAGCGCTTTGAGTTTGTGCGCTATGCCGAATCGCTGGCGGGCAGCCAGCCCACATTTGACCCACTGGCCAACGCGCTGGCGGCAACACCCACGCTGGTGGACGCGCTGCTGGAGCAGCTCACGCACGAGGCGATTGCCAAGCACCAGCCCAGCGTGGTTCTGCTGTCGGTGCCGTTCCCCGGCTCGGTGTATGCAGCCTTTCGCATTGCCCAGACCATCAAGGCACGCCACCCGCACATCGCCACCGTGCTGGGCGGCGGCTTTGTGAACACCGAACTGCGCGAGCTGGCCGACCCGCGCGTGTTCGACTTTTTTGACTACGTAACGCTGGACGCGGGTGAACGCCCATTGCTGGCGCTGCTGGAACACCTGCGCGGCGAGCGCGGCCGCCAGCGCTTGGTGCGCACCTTCGTGCGCGGTGAGGATGGCGCGGTGCAGTACATCAACATGATGGAAGCCGACATCGCCTTTGCCGAGGTGGGCACACCCACCTGGGACGGCCTGCCGCTGGACCGGTATCTGTCGCTCCTGGACATGCTCAACCCCATGCACCGTCTGTGGAGCGACGGGCGCTGGAACAAGCTCACCGTGGCGCATGGCTGCTACTGGAAAAAGTGCAGCTTCTGCGACGTGAGCCTGGACTACATCAGCCGCTACGAAGGCGCCAGCGCCGCCGTGCTGGCCGACCGCATCGAGCAGATCGTGCACGAGACGGGGCAGACCGGCTTTCACTTTGTGGACGAGGCCGCACCGCCCAAGGCACTCAAGGCGCTGGCTACCGAACTGATCGCGCGCAACGCAGGCATCAGCTGGTGGGGCAATGTGCGGTTTGAAAAAACCTTCACCCCCGACCTGGCCGAGCTGCTGGCCGACAGCGGCTGCATTGCGATCTCGGGCGGGCTGGAGGTTGCATCGGACAGGCTGCTGCAGCTGATGAAAAAAGGCGTGTCGGTGGACCAGGTGGCGCGCGTGACCCGGGCCTTCACCGACGCGGGCATCCTGGTGCATGCTTACCTGATGTACGGCTTTCCGACCCAGACCGTGCAGGATACGGTGGACGCGCTCGAATACGTGCGCCAGCTGTTCGCCAACGGCTGCATCCAGAGCGGGTTCTTCCACCGCTTTGCCTGCACCGTGCACTCGCCCGTCGGCAAAAACCCCGAGGAATACGGCGTCACGCTAGCGCCCCTGCCGCCCGGCGACTTCGCCAAGAACGACGTGGCCTTCATCGACCCCACGGGCGTTGACCACGACGCGCTGGGTGGCGCGCTCAAGAAGGCCATCTACAACTACATGCACGGCATCGGTCTGGAAGAAGACGTGCGCACGTGGTTCCCGTTCAAGGTGCCCAAGACGACGGTGCGGCGCGACCGGATCGAGCGGGCGCTGCAGCAGCGCGGCTGAGCCAGCAGTATTTCTTCAAGCAGCCGCCATGAAAGCCAGGATGTCGTCGAAGTCCTTGCGGTCCTTGGGCGTCTGATACTTGTAGGCAGCGAACGACTGCTGGAGCATTTCGGTCAGCCGGTCACGGCGTTGCACGAGCTCGGCCTTCCACGCCGGGTCGCGCACCAGCAGTTTCAGGATAGCGAGCTTGCCGTCCAGGTTCCCACACATGGCGTCGAACGAGCGGGCCGTGAGCTCCAGCAAATTGGCCAGCTTGGGCAGGCCGCGGGTTGTGGCGCCCTTGTCCAGCAGCGACTGCACGATCTTGGCTTGGTGGTAGTAGATGGCGATCTCGATGGGGTAGCTCGTTTCCGATGCGCCCTGAGCGCGCCCATCGGGGTCGGCACCGTGCTGCAGCAGCAGGTCCACGATCTTGGGTGCAGAGAACCGACAGGCCTCGTACAGGTTGGGATAGCCCTTGTGCGGCAGGTTGGGGTCAGCGCCATGCTCCAGCATGAGCTGCACGACCTTCACGCGCTTGTCGGTGATGGCCTTGTTCAGGCAGGAGTAGCCGGAAGAGAATGTGCTGTTGGGGTCGGCCCCCTTCTCCAGCAAGGCCTGCACGGTGGCCTGGTTCTTGGAGAACCCGATGGCGCGGATGAAGGCATAGGTCGGGTCGTTCTGCTCGCGCTCGGCAGCCTCGATGCTCTTTCCCACACGGCCGAGCTGGGCGGTCGGGGCCAGGGTCTTCATCAAGGCCACGACATCTACGGGCGGCTTTTTCTTGCCGTCGATGAAGCCGTATTCAAGCTTTCGGGCGACCTCATCATCGACCAGTTCGGCATGCAGCGCATGGCAGACCTTGGACAAGGGCTTGATGAAATCACCAACATCGGCAGAGCCCGAGGTGAATGCCGCGTCGATCACCAGGCCCGAACGCTCGTAGCTGTCAAAGCCCAGGTGGTCCGTGGGGTGGATGGTGAGCTTGCGGGCCGCGAAGAAGGCCCTGACCGCCGCTGCAAGCCCGGCACCACCGGGAGTGCTGAAAACCGCATGCAGTGCATCGGCATCGGTATCGTTCTTGCAGACCAGCGTGAATCGCGTCGTGGTTTCCATGTTCCCTCGGATGGACTGAAGCATTGGTTTTTGCAGGCATCATATTTCGATGCAGACACCTCGCCCGCCCTTCACCGCCGCCATCTTCGACATGGACGGACTGCTGGTCGACTCCGAGCGCGTGACCCTGCGCGCCTGGCTGGACGCCGCACGGGCGCGGGGCATTGCACTGGCAGAGGCCGACTACCTGCAGGTGGTGGGGCGCGCGTCCACCGACTCCGACACCATGCTCACGGCTTTGCTGGGTGGTCCGCAGATGTTCGAACAGGTGCAATCCGATGTGGCTGCGCGCCTGTGGGACGCGGGGCCAGAGCCCCTGTTTCCCCTCAAACCCGGCGCCGCCTCGCTGCTGCACGCCTTGGGGCAAGCAGGCGTGCCCTGCGCGGTGGCCTCATCGTCGCGGCGCGACGAGATTGAGCACCGCCTGGGCAGGGTGGGCGTGCTGCAGCACTTTCACGCCTGGGCTGGCGGCAACGAGGTACCGCGCGGCAAACCCGACCCCGCCCTGTACCAGCTGGCAGCTGTGCGCCTGGGCGTGGACCTCGCAAAGTGCCTGGCGTTTGAAGACAGCGAGAACGGCGCACGCGCGGCGCAAGCCGCAGGGGTCGCGGTAGTGATCGTGCCGGACCTCAGAGTGCCGGGCATCGAGGTGGTTGAGCGCAGCCACGGCGTGCTCGGATCGCTGGTGCATGCCCATGACCACCTGCCGCGCTGGTTCAGGGCGGCGCGGGTGCCGTAAAACTGATGAAAATTGGCCTCTAGCGCTTATCCATCGGCGGAAATAACTATCAAATTTGCAGCATTACCGTTTCTGCTTTTGGTACGCCTTGTCGGCCGGTGGCCCCCGGTCGGTGTCCTGCAGTCCACGTTTCACATCACGGTAGGCCTGCTCCATCTTGGCGTCGGGTTCGCCGTCGGTCATGTTGACCGCCTCGTCGCGCTCGTGCGGCAGGAGGGGTTCGGGCCCGCTCAGGTCTTGGGGTCCGCTGCCGGGGTGCGGCTGGGGCTGGGTGGTGTTCACGCGCCGCTCGGTGCGGGCGGGCACAGGAGCGGAGGGGATGATCTCCTCTTCCTTGCGGGGGGCTGTGGGGGTCGTTTTCATGTGGGGCCTTGGTATGCGACGTGGAGTCCCTTCACCCTAGCGCCGCTGGCCGCCCCGCGTTGTAGGCCCAGGCCCTGCGCATCTGCGGGCGCGCAGAGCCTGCTGTCACCAGAACAGCCAACGCTCCAGCGCATGGAGCAGGAGGAATACGACCACGCCGAGCAAGAAAAGGATCGCCTTGCGGCGCGCCCGCTCGCTCACCACCAGCTTGTAGACCGTGTACGCAGCGAGCGTGCCAACAAAAGGCGCCACGATGGCGGCCCCGGACATGATGATCGCTGCGAGCTTGCCCCAGCCATCCGTCCCGCCCATGGCCCAGATCGACCGCAAGAACATCGCGCTCGGAATGGCCAGGCCCAACCACAGCACCCCGGACGCCACCGCCACGCTGAAGTGGTGCGCGAGCAGACCATAAAGAACCAATGCACCCGCCACGCCACCCAAAAAGGCCAGGCGCTTGAGCCAGAGCGGCAGCGACTCGCCAGAGCGGCGCGCTGGCTTGGCTTCACGGGCCTTCTTGGCCGCTGCAGCCTCCGCCTGGGCCCGTTCTTTTTGCAGCTGTTCACGCTTCTCGGAGGATTCACGGGCGCCGCGCAGGAAATTGTCCACCGCCGGGTTGTCCACCTGCACAAGGATGCGGGCGGTGCGCGACAGGGCTTGGTCGTGCTGGGGAATAACGGTCTGCAGCGCCGCACCCTGGCTGAACCAGTGCCCCATCTGCGCCAGCCAGCTGACGCCAGCGGGTGGCAGCCCGTAGCCGCCCTCGACCGCACTGCACAGGTACTGCTGGGTGGTTTGCGGCGGCACCAGCTGCCGCGTGGTGTAGCGGGGCAGCGCGCATTGCATCCGCGGCGCCGCTGGCTGCATGCCAGGGCGGCCCAGCTGCAGCGCGAACTCCGGCAGGGGCAGGGGCTCAGCCAGCATGTTGCGCACGCCCACCCACAGGTACAGCCCCCGAAGCCCACCGTCCTGCGCCCGCCGCACCCACAGGCCCGGCCCCTCCCGCACCAGCTCGGCCCCCAGCGCGTCCAACTCGGGCGGGCGGGGCACCTCGGGGCCATCACGATCCCACTCAGCCCGCAACTGCTGCGCCTTCAGTAGGGTGGTCCACATGGCCTGGGCGCGGCGCTCCAGAAAATAGGGGTCCAGCTCCCGGCCATGGGCGATGGCGGCTTCGATGCTGCTCGCAGCGGGCGCCGGCGCACCTTCCAGCGCCCGCAACCAATCGTCCGCCAGGGCCAGCCGCAGATAAATCGCATCCGCCTCCTGGCCTACGGCCTCGGCCGCGCGCCCCCAGGCAAACCGCCCCGGGTCGGTGGGCAGCACTTGCTGCGCGAGCAAGCGCTGGCGCTCCTGGGTTTTGTCTGCCTGCGCCCCCGCTGGCGACGTTCTGGTTTGCGCCCTGGCGCCCCCGCCGGCCACCAGGCAGATCACCAGTACCGCCCAGCCCAGCCATTGCGTCAAGGCTTGGTGCCACGCAAAGGCCCCGTGCAGGCCAAGGCCTGCAGCCTGCGCTGTTCTCCCTCGCATCGCATACCCCTTTTTTAGTGTCATTGTTCGCGGATTGTGCGGCCAAGGGGTTGCTACAAGGCCAGAATTCGGGCCCACCGCACGGTCGGCGGCCACGCCGTCTGGAGCATGCGACACTACTGTATGTCTCAACAGGTGTGGGCCGCACAGGCCCTTGAATCTTTCGATGCGGTGGTGTCGGCCACCGAGGGTTTTCGCAGCCGCGCTGGCCAGCGGCTGATGGCGCAGCAGGTGGCGCGCACGTTCAGCAGCGCCACGCTGGGCAAGGTGGATGAAGAAAGTGGCGAGGCCGCGCCCACGCGCTCCATTGCCGTCATCCAGGCGGGTACGGGCGTGGGCAAGTCGCTGGCGTACTGCGCACCCGCCATTGCGCTGGCGCTGTCGCGCGGCACGCGGGTGTTGATCTCTACCGCCACGGTGGCGTTGCAAGAGCAGCTGGTCAACAAGGACCTGCCCGCGCTGGCCGCACTGCTGCCCCAGCCCTTCAAGTTTGCGCTGGCCAAGGGGCGCGGGCGCTATGTGTGCAAGCTCAAGCTCGACCGCCTGGCGGGCACGGGCGAGGCGGAGGAAGAGGGCGAAGACGACCTGTTTGCCGAGGAGGAAGCGGCCGCCCGCGCCAAGCGCCCCCGGCACGAAACCGAGGCGCGCATCCAGTTCTATTCGACGATGGCGCAAACCTTGTCGAAAGGCGCCTGGGATGGTGACCGCGACAGCCTGGACACACCGCCCGAGCCCGAGGTGTGGAGCCCCGTGGCAGCCGAGGGCGCATCGTGCACCGGCAAACACTGCCCGGCTTTCAGCCAGTGCACCTACTACGACAAGCGCAAGGAGCTGGTGGGTGCGCAGGTGATCGTGGCCAACCACGATTTGCTGCTGTCATCGCTGGGCGCGCGCGTGTTGCCTGAGCTCGGCAACTGCCTCCTGGTGCTGGACGAAGCCCACCACCTGCCCGCCACAGCGCTCGACCAGTTTGCGTGCAGCATGGACCTGTCGCGCATCACCTGGATCGAGCGGCTTGCCAGCCGGGGCCTGCGCATTGGCGCGCTGCTGGAGGTTGAAGAGATTGCCGACATTCCCAAGCACTCGGCCCAGCTGCGGCAGACGCTGCAGGACCTGGCGCGCATCGTGATGGATGTGTACGGCGCCCAGCTCAAGAGCCAGCCCGGCGCCTGGGGCCCGGCGCGCGTGCGCGTGCCACGCGGCGAATTGCCCGAACAGCTCATTGCCCCGCTGGGCCTGCTGGCCGCCAGTGCCGAAGGCTTCCTCGATGCCCTGCGCGCCATCAGCAAAGCCCTGCGCGCCGAGATGCGCGACAAGCCCGACGAGGCCAAGCGCCTGTCCACGCTGTATGCACAAATTGGCATGCTGGCCCCGCGCCTGGAAGCGCTGCACGCCACGGCCCAGTTGCTGCTGCAGGATGCGCCCGAAGGCGCGGTACCGGCGGCCAAGTGGTTCACGCTGGAGGTGGACGGCGACTTCATTGTGGTCAAGGCGCACGCCAGCCCCATCCTGCCCGGCACCACGCTGCGCAACCACCTGTGGAGCGCCGTGCGCGGTGCGGTGCTGACCTCGGCCACGCTCACCAGCTGCGGGCACTTCGACTTCTTCTTGCGCGAGGCGGGCCTGCATGGCGATGAAGCCACCACCACGCTCGAAGTGCCCAGCCCCTTCAACTACGCCGCGCAGGGCACGCTGATTGCCGCCGAAACCCGCGCCGACCCCAAGAACGCCGCGCAGTTCACCACCGAGATGGTCGATGCGCTGCTGCACGACATTGCCCGGGTGGAATACGGCGCGCTGGTGCTCTTCACCTCGCGCGAACAGATGCGACAGGCCGTGGACGCGCTGCCCACCGCCATGCGCAGCGTGGTGCTGGTGCAGAACGCGCTGCCGCGCACGCAGCTGCTCAAGCGCCACCGCGAGCGCGTGGAGAACGGCGAGCCCTCGGTCATCTTTGGCATGCAGTCGTTTGGCGAGGGGCTGGACCTGCCCGGGCGGCTGTGCGAGTCGGTGTTCATTACCAAGCTGCCCTTTGCCCCGCCCGACGACCCAGTGGGCGAGGCCCGCGCCGAGTGGCTGCGCGCCGTGGGGCGCGACCCGTTCAGCGAACTGGTGGTGCCCGCCACCGCCATCCGCCTGGCGCAATGGGTGGGCCGCGCGATCCGCACCGAAGAAGACATGGCGCATGTGTACTGCTACGACAAGCGCCTGACGCGCACGAGCTACGGCCAGCGGCTGCTCAAAGGGCTGCCGCCGTTTGCGCTGGAGCAACGCGCGCCGCTGTGAAGCGGCGACACTTTGCGCACCGATTTCACAACCACTACAACAACGACAGAGAGGACCCCACCATGCCCCACACCACCCCTGCCTGCCCCCAATGCGGCCTGGAGAACACTTACCCCGATGGCAGCAACTATGTGTGCCCCGACTGCGCTTTTGAATGGCCGCAAGTGGCCGATGCTGCCGAGTCCGATGCCGCAGAAGCAGGCGACGGCGTGGTGCGCGATGCCAACGGCAATCCACTCGCAGACGGCGACGCGGTGATCCTGGTGAAAGACCTCAAGGTCAAGGGTTCGTCGTCCACGCTCAAGAAGGGCACCAAGATCAAGAGCATCCGCCTGGTGGATGGTGCCGATGGCCACAACGTGGACTGCAAGACGGACCTGGGCAGCATGCTGCTGAAGTCGGAGTTCTTGAAGAAGGCCTGATGGAGGAGGGCGGCGCCCCTGTGTCAGACAACCGCCCACAGGCATCGGCGTTCCCCGCCGACGCCCTGGCCGCCCCATGGTGCCTAGAGTCAATCGATTGCAGTGCCCGCACTCTTCGATTGATTCCCTACCACCTGCTGGAGGCCCCATGCACCCCAATTCCCCCGCCCACGACACCTTGTGGAAGCTCATCAAGGACATCCGTTTTGGCATGCTCACGCACCGCACGTCCACAGGCATGCTGCACGCGCACCCGCTCACCACACAAAACCGGCAGCTCGATGAACAGGCCGAGCTGTACTTCTTCATCTCCCAGTCGGGCGAGCTGTACGAACGCCTTTTGACCGATGGGGAGGTGAATGTGTCGTACGCCGACCCGGGCGAGGACCGCTATGTGTCCGTGTCAGGCCAGGCGCGTTTTGTGGACGACCGCGCGCTCAAGGAAGCCCTGTGGTCGCCCCTGGCCAAGGCGTGGTTCCCCGGCGGAGCGACCGACCCGGACCTGGCGCTGCTGGTAGTGCGCGTTCGCCACGCCGAATACTGGAACGTGGACGAGAGCAAGATGGTGCAACTGTTCCAGATGGCCAAGGCAGCCTTCACTGGCGAGCCGCCGCGCAGCCTGGGCGAACACAAGGAACTCACGCTGTTCTGAGCGCCTGTGGACGATCCCTCGGGATCGGCCTGCAGGGTGTGAGTTGAGTGCCTTTCCCCAGGGCGGTGCAGCATTTGCACCGCCATCCTGCAGGTCCCCGGGGGCAAATTTCAGGCAAAACCGGGCGCTAGCGCTACGGAAACATGGCTTGTTTGCTACTATTTTGGTAGTAAACGCATGCAGTACCTCCTGGGGCCCGCAGGCCCCATTCTTTTTGGGCAGGTCTTGCAAAGCAGCCAACTACCATCCATATTCCATCCATGCACCATCTGTCTGGATGTTTTTTGGAGTGCGCTTGATGAGCAACCTGGTTCCCACCGCCCCCGCACGCAGCAAGGTGCCCGAGTCCGAGAAGGTCACCATCAACCTCGGTTTTGTGGACCTGGGCCACATTGACCTGCTGGTGTCCGAAGGCTTTTACGCCAACCGCACCGACTTCATCCGCACCGCCATCCGCAACCAGCTGACCGCCCAGAACGACGCGGTGCGCCAGGTGGTGGCCCGCAAGATGCTTGTGCTGGGACTGCAGCGTTTTGGCCGGGCCGAGCTGGAGGCCGTGTTGGCGGCAGGCCAGGCGCTGGAGATCCGTGTGCTGGGCCTGGCCAGCATCGACGACGACGTGCCGCCCGCACTGGCGCAGGCCACGATCGCCTCGGTGACGGTCTTGGGCGCGTTCCACGCCAGTACGGCCGTCAAGGCCGCGCTGGCCGGGCGCATGCATTGAATCCGTACAGAGACCGCAGCGCGTCGCCCGTGCCCGCACCCACCACCAAGGAGTCCCCATGGACTGGAACCTGAACCTCAAGCGCCTGATGGGCGAAGCCACCCAGCTGGTGCGCAGCGGCCAACTGGCCGACGCCACGCGGGCCATCCAGCAAACCCTGGGCGAGGCCGTGGCGCGCCATGGCCCCCCTCCCGCACCCGCCAGCACGAGCGCGCCCCCGCTGCACGCACCCGAGCCCGAACCCACGGCAGGGAACGCCCCCCGCTGGCGCAGTGCCCACACCGCGCAAGAGGTGGAAGACGCCGTGGTCATCGACCGCAGCACCCACGCTCCGCCCGCAGAGGCACAGCCCACGACCACACCACGCCCCGCCGCCAGCCACCACCCGCTGGCGGAGCCCGCTGGGGGCTTCACCCGCGTGGCCTTCACCCACCCGGGCGCTCGGCACAACCCGCACCACTACCACCTGTACGTGCCCCCGGGCGCCACGGCAGGCACCCCCATGCCCCTGGTGCTGATGCTGCACGGCTGCACGCAGAACCCGGTGGACTTTGCGACTGGCACGGGCATGAACGACGCAGCAGCGCCCGCCAACGCCCTGGTGCTGTACCCCGAGCAACCCCACAGCGCCAACCCCAACGGCTGCTGGAACTGGTTTCGCCCCGGCGACCAGCATCGGGGCAGCGGCGAGCCCGCGCTGATCGTGGCCATGCTGCGGGATGTGATGGCGCGCCACCCGGTGGATGCGCAACGCGTCTACGTGGCGGGCCTGTCCGCCGGCGGCGCCATGGCCGCACTGCTGGGCCGCGAATACCCCGACCTGTTTGCGGCCGTGGGCGTGCACTCCGGCCTGCAGGCGGGTGCCGCGCACAACGTGATGGGCGCACTGTCGGCGATGAAGAACGGGGCCAAACCCGGTGCGGCGACCCACCATGCCGCTGACGCCCCAGCCCTGCCACCCCCACCGGTGATCGTGTTCCACGGCGACGCCGACACCACCGTACATGCACACAACGGTGAACAGCTCATCGAGGCAACGCTGTCAACACTGGCCACGGCCCCAGATTACGGCCAGACGACGGTGGAGACCGTGCACCAGGGCCAGTCCCGTGGTGGCCAGAGCTACACCCGCAAGGTGTACACCGTGGCGGGTGGCGCCCCGTCGGCCAGCGCACTGACTGGCACGGTGGTGGCAGAACACTGGGTGCTGCACGGCGCAGGGCACGCGTGGGCCGGTGGGCATGCGGGCGGCAGCCACACCGACCCGCGCGGCGTGGACGCCACGCAGGAGATACTGCGGTTTTTTCTGGAGCATCCGCGCGCTGCGAGGGATTGATGTGCGCCCCCGCGCTTCGCTCTGTCTAGGCACGCAGGAGTCAATGCGCGAGGTCCCGCACCACACCTTCAAGCCCTTGAACCACGCGGGTCAGCCGGTCGTGATCCGCCTTGTCCGGTGTGTGCCGGCGGGTGTGGTTATGCGGATAGCGGTAACGGGCAATATCGGTCACCGTCAAAGTGGGGTAGCCTGCGTCGAGGTGGGCCGCGTGGTCTGAATAGTCCACGCGGGGATGAACCGGGGTGCAGCAATGCCCTCGGACGCAAACGCGACGTGGTGCCGAAAGGATCGCACTACCTGCGCACCAGCCCCAAGTAGCCACAACTGCGATGAAATCACTCTGCGGGTGTAGAACTTGGTTTTAATATATCCCAAAGCAGTGTCTAGATAATTCTACATGCGATATTCATTAATATTTCAATTTAATACCTCCATATCGCACACCAATTTACATCACCAACCTATATTTTTAAACAAATGCCTTCAACCCTAAAATCTGCCATTCTCGCGACCATCATCAGCGCTACATCATTAACTATACATGCAACAGATAGTAGCTCACTTGAAATGCAAGAGCTACAAAAACTGCCGCCCGGAGGTGAAATAGCTTTCAATTTATCGAATAGTAAAGCAGAGATATTTGGCGGACTAATATTGGGAAAAAGTACAACACAAGATATATCCAACATATCAAAAGCCAAAATCAACCTAAAAGATCACGGATCTATAGGAGGTGAATTTCTATCGAACAACGTTCAGACCTCAAACAAACCAAATATAAAATTCGCCGAATTCAGCATTGACGATCAATATTTGCAAGGCACGTTCTATCACGACGTGCTAGTTGCATTGCGCGTATACAAGAATTCCTTAATTGATGAAATTGACGAATCCCTAGTAAACGAACTCCGCAAAAACTTTAACAAAAAATATAATAAAAACGCTCAGAAAACCGATATTCAAAATGACAAGATAGCCAATCGAACATACATCAAAGAAACCTGGGCGGAGTACGATAATGGTTTTATTGTTGAAATTGTCACTCGCAGGAAAATAGTAAAGAATCCACAACTATGTAACACGTTAGCCGATTCATTTAGAGGAATTTCCGGTGCAGCATCGCTCAGATGGGATTGCGCAAAAGCCACGGATAACAAGCCGATATACACCCTAAATTACTACTACCCTCCTGGGTTCGAAGCAGCACTAGCTGATTTAAAAAAATACAAAGAAATGGAAAAACTTCACGAAGATCAGAAAGAAAAGAAAAGACTGTCTTCTTTCTAAAAGCCACCCAACAATAACGCTCAAATATCCTGAATGCATTTATTGCAATACAAACCCCCATGCAGCCACTATCGTGCGGTTCGAGATTAATCGCCGTCATCGACTTTGAAACCACCGGCGTCTCGCCCGGCCAGGGCGCGCGCGCGACCGAGGTGGCCATCGTGCTGCTGGAAGGCGGCCAGGTGGTGGACCGGTTCCAGAGCCTGATGAAAACCGGGGTGTGGATTCCGTCCTTCATCACCCAGCTCACCGGCATCACCAACGCGATGGTGAACGCCGCGCCCGACGCGGCGCAGGTGATGCAGGATGCCGCGCGTTTTGTGGGCGATGCGCCCATGGTGGCGCACAACGCATCGTTCGATAGCAAGTTCTGGCAGGCCGAACTGGCCCTGGCCGGACTGCCCGCGCCGCAGCCGTTTGCATGCACGGTGCTGCTGTCGCGGCGCCTGTACCCGCAGGCGCCCAGCCACAAGCTGGGCACGCTGGTGGACTACCACGGCCTGCCGCGCACAGGCCAGGCCCACCGGGCGCTGGCCGATGCCGAGATGGCCGCTGCGCTGCTGGCACGCATGCAGCACGACCTGCGCACCCGCTGGCGGGTGGCCGAGCCCAGCTACGCCTTGCTGCAAACGCTGCAGCGCTGCGCCAAGCCCAAGGTGGGGGCGCTGCTGGCGCAGCATGCGGGGATCTGACACGACCTGCGTGCAGGCAATGCAGCAGCAAAACGACTACCAAATTGATAGCTATCAGCGCTTGATTCACTATCGCTCGGGGCAGTTTTCGCTCGAAATCAGGGCTGGCGACCGCTCTCCAGATCGTCCAGCTGCATCAGCAGCGCGGTGCGCTCCTGCTGGGCCACACTTTTCCAGTCCCGGCCGCTCAGCGCGCCCTCCAGCGCCCACAGCAGGTTGAGGCTGGGTTGCTGCCCCGCCTGGCGCACAGCCACAAAAGCGGGCACGGAGCCCAGTGCACGCAACGCTGCGGGGGTGTGGATACCCGCCGCGTGCAGCATGCGTTCGGACGCCGGGCCCAGGTTGGGCAGGGCGCGTAGCTCAGAGGCGTCGGGCAACGGGCGGACAGACATGGGCGGCATGATGGCGGCGCGGAGCCAGCACGGCAAGCCCCCACACGACGAGGGCAAAGGCACGCACTGCCGATAATCCGCCCAAGCAAGACCGAGGGGCCACGCCGCCAGATGTCGGCGCGCCAGCCCCTGTTGATTCACGACGACAAGAAAGGCTTGGCCATGGGGTATCTGGTACTGGGACTGGTGTTGTTTCTGGGCGTGCACTCGGTGCGCATCGTGGCCGATGGCTGGCGCACGCAGACGCGGGCGCGCCTGGGCGAGATGCCGTGGAAAGGGCTGTATTCGCTGGTGTCGGCCGTGGGCCTGGCGTTCATCGTCTGGGGCTACGGCCTGGCGCGGCAGCAGCCGGTGGTGCTGTGGGTGCCGCCCATCGGCATGCGGCACGCCGCAGCGCTGCTGACGCTGATCGCCTTTGTGCTGCTGGCCGCCACCTATGTGCCGCGCAACGCCCTCAAGGCCCGGCTGCACCACCCCATGGTGCTGGGCGTGAAGGTGTGGGCGCTGGCGCATTTGCTGTCCAACGGCAACCTGGCCGACGTGCTGCTGTTTGGCAGCTTCTTGCTGTGGGCGGTGCTGAGCTTTCGCGCCGCGCGCCAGCGCGACCGGGCGCAGGGCACCGTGTACGCGGCAGGCAGCGCTGCAGGCACGGCGGCGGCTGTGGTGGTGGGTGCAGTGGCCTGGGCGGGCTTTGCGTTCTGGGGCCATGCGTGGCTGATCGGGGTGGCGCCGCTGGGGCGATGATCGAACGCTGGGAAGGCCGGCACCCCAAATGCCGGAGAATCCGCGCTTTGCGTTTTCTCCTTTCTCGCTGAGACCTCTATGACCGAAGCCACCACCCCCAACACCCCCGCCCTGCCGCCCCTGCCCGACCACCTGTCGGTCAACCCCCGCAGCCCGCACCATGTGGCCGCCGTGTTCGAGCACGACATCGGCATCCGCCTGAACGGCAAGGAGCGTTTTGATGTGGAGGAATACTGCATCAGCGAAGGCTGGGTGAAGGTGCCCGCCGGCAAGACGGTGGACCGCAAGGGCCAGCCGCTGCTCATCAAGATCAAGGGCACGGTCGAAGCTTTTTACAAGTGACCGCTGCACGGGCGGCCGCGCCGCTCGCCCCGGGTGCCTGGGTGATCCACTGCGACGGCAGTGCCTGGCCCAACCCGGGGCGCATGGGCCTGGGGGCCGTGCTGACCGGCCCCGACGGGACCGTGCGGCACCAGATCTGCGAAGCCACCACCTTCACCGGCTGCAACAACGAGGCCGAGTTGCGCGCGCTGATGTTGGCGCTGCAGTGGCTCGCGCAGCAGGGCATTGCCACATCAACCCAAGTGCACGTGTTCAGCGACAACAGCGTGCTGGTGGAGCAGCTGGGCGGCCATCCCACGGCACCGATCGCGCGGCTGGCGACGCTGTTTGGCGAAGCACGCCAGGCACTGCGGCAGTTCCCACAAGCCCAGGTCCAGTGGATTCCCCGCCACCGCAATGGCGCGGCCGATACGCTGGCCCGCGCCGCCCTGGGGCTGGCACCCAAGGCCGCCACGCCGCAAGGCCAGACCATCAAAAAGCGCCGCCGGCGCTGAGCCCCCCTCCCGGCACACGCCGTCAGGCCGGGTCGAGCCCCGCAGCCGCACGGTAGGCCTGGATGCGCGGCAGCACCGCCTGGCGACGGGCGATGCTTTGCACAGGCCACAACCCCTCGCGTTCGTAATATTCCGCCACGGCGGGTATCCCCGGCGGCAACACCACCCAGGGCTGTTTGGAGGCCGTGAAGATATGGATGTCGGGCGGCAGGTGGTCGGGCGCATCCAGCGTGCCCACGCGCACAAACGCCATCACGGGCCCCGCGCCTGCGTAGTGGCTCCAGACCGCCACCTGGCAGCGGGGGCAACGCACGATCTGCTGGCCCAGGCCACTTTCTGACGGGGTGTGCACCATCGCCGGGGTGCCCGCGAGCAGCTCCACGCGGTCGGCCTCGATCATCGCGTTCAGCGCAAAGGCAGCGCCGCTTTCGCGCTGGCACCAGCGGCAGTGGCAGCAGTGCACAAACAGTGGGGGCGCCAACAGGCGGTAGCGCACATGGCGGCAGGTGCAGCCGCCTTCCAGTGGGTATTCAGGGGCAGGGTGGGGCATGAGGGGGGCGTCCTTGCAGCGGGGTGAGGGTGAGCACAACACCGGCCTTCAGCCGCAGGCGCGGGCCAGCAGCAGCGCCTTTTCCTGCGCGTTGCGGGTGAGGCTGGCCGCGCGCTCGAACTCGGCACGCGCTTCATCTCCCCGGCCCAGCTTGGCCAACAGGTCGCCGCGCACGCTGGGCAGCCAGTGGTAGTGGCGCAGCAGGGGGTCGCTGGCCAGGGCATCGACCAGCGCCAGCGCGGCCTCCGGCCCCTCGGCCATGCCCACGGCCACGGCGCGGTTCAGTGCCACCACGGGCGAGGGCGCCACCTGCAGCAGTGCGTCGTACAGCGCCACGATGTGGGGCCAGTCGGTGTCTTGCGCCTGCCGGGCGCGTGCGTGGCAGGCCGCGATGGCGCCCTGCAATGCGTACGGCCCCCAGGGCTTGCCGGCGTGCGCGAGTTGCTCGGCCTTGTCCAGGGCGGCCAGGCCCCGGCGCACCAGGAGGTGGTCCCAGCGCGCGCGGTCCTGGTCCATGAGCAGCACGGGCTGGCCTTGTGCATCGGTGCGTGCGGGCAGGCGTGAGGCCTGGATTTCGAGTAGCGCCACCAGGCCTTGCACCTCGGGCTCGTCGGGCGCCAGGCTGGCCAGCACCCGCACCAGGCGCTGGGCTTCGCCACACAGCGCGGGGCGCATCCAATCGTCGCCCGCGGTGGCGGCATAGCCTTCGTTGAAGATGAGGTAGATCACCTCCAGCACCGAGGCCAGGCGCGGCGCGCGCTCGGCCGCCCCGGGCACTTCAAACGGCACACGGGCGGCCGTGAGGCTGCGCTTGGCACGCACGATGCGCTGGGCCACGGTGGGCTCGGGCACCAGGAAGGCGCGCGCGATCTCGGCCGTGGTGAGGCCGCCCAGCAGCCGCAGCGTGAGCGCCACCCGCGCCTCGGTGGGCAGCACGGGGTGGCAGGCGGTGAAGATCAGGCGCAGCAGGTCGTCGCCAATGTCGTCCTGCTCGGCGTGCATCAGGGTGTCCACCACATCGGGCGCGTACTGCGCCTCGAGCGCTTCGAGGTCATGGCCCAGGGCCTCGTGCTCGCGCTGGTGCAGCGCCTGCTGGCGCAGGTGGTCGATGGCGCGGCGCTTGGCGGTCGTCATGAGCCACGCGGCCGGGTTGGCGGGCAGGCCGTCTTTGGGCCAGTGCTCCAGCGCGGCCACCAGGGCGTCTTGCGCCAGTTCCTCGGCCCGGCCCACGTCGCGCGTCATGCGCGCCACGCTGGCAATGATGCGCGCAGCCTCGATGCGCCACACCGAGTCGATGCTGCGGTGCAGGGCATCGCGGTCGGGCAGGGCAGAGGGGTTCACGCGATCAAGAGGTGTGAATGAATCCGGCGCATTCATTCACACCTTCTCAGCCCAGCGCCTTGCTGGCATCCACCATATGCACAAACTCCCAGGTGTGACCATCGAGGTCGTCAAAGCTGCGCGAGTACATGAAACCCAGGTCTTGCGCCGGGCGCGGTGTGGTGCCGCCTGCAGCCACGGCCTTGTCCACCAGCGCATCGACCTCTTCGCGACTGCTGCACGAGAAGCACACCAGCACCTCCGACGTGGTGCGTGCGTCGGCAATCGTTTTGTCGGTGAAGGTTTGATAAAAGCTCTTGACCAGCAGCATCACGAAGAGGCTCTCGCCCACCACCAGGCAGGCGCCCTGGTCGTTGGTGAACTGGGGGTTGAACTCGTAGCCCAGGGCGCGGAAAAACGCCTGCGAGCGGGCCATGTTGTCGATGGGCAGGTTCACGAAAATCTGTGCATGCATGACGACTCTCCAGAAGGGTGATGACGGTAAAGGGAAACGATGGGTTTGGCAAAGGTGAAGGGGCGGTGGCGCGCAATCATGGGGCGGTCTTCTGCGCCACAGCCTGCAGGTTTGCCAGGCCCTCCTCGAAGTCCTGCCCCACCATGCGGTCCATGTTGAACACCAGGTGGGCGATCTTGGCCAGGTAGGGCACGGGGCCCTGCATGGCCCAGGTCACGCGCGTGGCCCCTGCGCCTTCGGGCTGCAGGGTGAATTCCACCTGGTTGTGGGCTTCGAAGGGCTTCACAAAGTCGAGCTTCATGCCCACGCGGCGTGGCGCAGTGGCCTCGACGATCTCCATGCTGCCCACGCCCACCTTGTCGCTCTGCCAGGCGTAGCGAGCGCCGGGGCCGCTGGTGGCGGCGCTGTACTGGCCCTGGATGGCCGGGTCCTTGCGTTCATACGGGTTCCAGGTGTTGAACCAGGGCCTGTTCACCTTATTTTTGCCAGTGCGAAGGCCTCCCCCGCCATGCCAATCTAGGCGCGCGACGACGCCAAGGCCGGGGCCTTGGCTAGGACCGCAACGACGAGTGGTGTGGCGGGGGAGGCCTTCCCTCCGGGTTGCGATGCCCAAGGGCCATCCGCGGCGTTGCCAAGCCTCGCTGGGGCCGCACCCCAGCTTCGTTTGGCGCCTTGCGCCTGGCCCTTGGGCATCGCAACGCATCTGGCAAAAATAAGGTGAACAGGCCCTAACGCAGGTCGTGGATGAGCCCGTACACCCGCTCGGGCGGTGCCGCAATCACGCGGCTGCGCTCCACGCGGAAGGTGTCGGGGCGGGTGGCGGCAAACGCCAGCAGCAGCGCCAGGGCCGCCAGCAGCACGAGGGCGATGGTCTTGATCATGGGGATGTTGTCCTTCACGCTGGGCATCAGCCGCGCAGGGCTTCGAGGTCGCGGAACTGCTCGACGCCATCCACCCCGGCAAAGTCCTCCATCTCATATAGCTGGCGCACTTCGATCTCGGCATCCAGGCCCTCGCCGCGTGGATTGGGAAAGCGGCGGGTCCATTCCAGCGCCTCGTCGCGGCTGCGCACCTGGATGAGTGTGTAGCCCGCGATCAGCTCCTTGGTCTCGGTGAACGGGCCGTCGGTGACGGTGCGGGTGCCACTGGCGCCGTAGCCCACGCGCCAGCCCTTGGCGGAGGGCTGCAGGCCACTGGCGTCCAGCAGCACGCCGGCCCGCGCGAGTTCTTCGTGGTAGCGGGCCATCGCAGTCATCAGGGCTGCGGTCGGCTGGCAGCCCTGTTCGGATTCGGCGGTGGCCTGGATGATGATCATGAAGCGCATGGGGTTCTCCTCAGGGTAGTAAAAAATGCGGAAGCGCCGACGGTCCATGCCAGGTGCTTCACAGTGACGACGAATGGGAGCGCCCGAAATCGACATCCGGATGTGCAAGCCCGGGTGAAACGAGGGTTAACACCTATCCTGGGCGGTTGGCGCGCGGGGCGGGCGAGGGGCCGCCATAGGGAGACTACTGAGCGCCCGCACTGGGTTTTGCAACCCCTGGTCGATACAATTTGTAAAGACTGATTCATCGATCCTGAGACTTCGCCCCGCATCCTCCCGCCCGCCCGCCAGCGAAGTCCCCACGGGGGGACAACCGCCAGCCACACGCAGTGCCTTTGCCATGAAACGAGGATCGACCTATCGACAGCGGCCACACCGCCCATGGGTGGTATTGGGGCTGTGCGCTGGCATGGCGGCAGCCCACGCGCAGTCCGACATCGCCGCCATGGCCGACCTGCCGCTGGAGCAGCTCATGCAGATGCAGGTCACCACGGCCAGCCGGTATGCACAGACGGCCCTGGAGGCCCCGGCGGCCGTGAGCGTGGTGACCGCCGATGACATCCAGCTGTTTGGCTACCGCACGCTGGCCGATGTGCTGGCCAGCATGCGCGGGCTGTACGTGTCCTACGACCGCAGCTACCACTATCTGGGCACACGGGGTTTTGCCACGCCGGGCGACTACAACACGCGGGTGCTGCTGCTGGTCAACGGCGTACGCTTCAACGACAACCTCTACGACCAGGCGAGCATCGGCACGGACTTTCCCATCGACCTGGACCTGGTGGAACGGGTGGAATTTGTGCCTGGCCCCGGGTCGGCGGTGTATGGGGCCAATGCGTTTTTTGGCGTGGTCAATGTCATCACCCGCGACGGTCGCCAGCTGGGCGGGCCCCAGGTGAGCACCGAGGCCGGCAGCCATGGCTACGCCAAGCTGCGGTTTTCGGTAGGCGCCGTCGATGCGCAGGGAGGCGACTGGCTGATCGCGGCCACGCGCTCCACCGCACGCGGGGCCGACCAGTACTACCCCGCGTTCGATGCGCCCGCCAGCCACCAGGGCGTGGCGCACGGCCTGGACTATGACCGCAGCACCCAGCTGTTCGCCCGCATGCGACGCGATGGACTGACGCTGACCCTGGCCCATGGCGAGCGCAGCAAGGGCATCCCGACGGCAGCGTTCTCGCAGGTTTTCAACGACCCGCGCTCGCGGTACATCGACACCAGCACGCGCGTGGCCGCCGAATACACCGCGCAGTGGCAGCCCACGCTGGCCTTCACTGCACGCCTGCACGCAGGGCGCTACCAGTACGTGGGCGACTACGTGTACGACTACCCGCCCGTGACGGTGAACCGAGACGTCGGCACCGGCCAGTGGTGGGGCACCGAATGGCAATGGGTGAGCACCGCCTTGGCGCGGCACAAGCTGTCGTGGGGGCTGGACTACCGGCGCGACACCCGCATCGCGCAGCGCAATGACGACCTGGACCCGCCCGCGCAGTACCTTGACACACGCCGCAACGGCAATGTGCTGGGCGTCTATGTGCAGGATGAGTTTGCACTGCGCCCCGACCTCACGCTGCACACCGGCTTGCGGTGGGGGCAGCAATCGGGCAGCGCGGGCGCCTTGCACCCCCGCCTGGGGCTGGTGTACTGGTGGGACGCGGCCACCGCTGTCAAGCTGCTGCACGGCACGGCCTACCGTCCGGCCAATGCCTATGAACGCGACTACCGAGTGAACCTGCCCGGCGGCGTGGTGGACACCACCAGCATCCGGTCCGAGCGTGTGCGCACCACCGAACTGGCCGTGGAGCATGCCCCGACCGGGGCCACGCGCCTGCTGCTGACGGCGTTCCGGTCGGGGGTGAGCGACCTGATCTCGCTGGACAGCCTGGGCCACTCGGACCGGCTCACCTTCAACAACACCCGCACCGTCAAGGTGCATGGCCTGGAGGCCGAGGCCGAACAACGCTGGGCGGGCGGGCGGCGCCTGCGCGTGGCCTACGGGTGGCAAAAGGCGCGGGACCCGTCAACGGATGGAGCGCTGACCAACTCGCCCCGGCACCTGCTCAAGCTCCAGTGGTCCGACGTATTGCACACGCCCGCGAACTGGGGCTGGAACCCGGGCCGCTACGCCATCGAGGCCATCGGCATCGGCCCGCGCAACACCGTGCTCAACGCCCGCCTGCCCGGGCATGTGCTGACCCATCTGACCTATTCCACGCGCATCGCGGATGTGGATGTATCGCTGGGGGTGTACAACCTGTTCAACCGCCGCTACGCCGACCCCGCTTCGTTCGAGGTGCGGGAAGATGCGCTCCGGCAGGACGGGCGTACCTACCGCATCAAGCTGACGTACGCGTTCTGAGCCATGGCCTATTCCCTGCGATTGCGCACGCTGCTGGCGATCTGCCTGTGGACGGTGTGTGGCGTGGGCACCAGTGCAGCCCGTGCCAACGAGCCCGTGGCTGACCTGGACCTCAAGGCCGCCTACATCTTCAACTTCATCCAGTTCATCGACTGGCCCGACAGCGATGGCGCGCCCGGCAATGACGTCACGGTGTGCGTGTCTGCCTTCAGCCCGCTCAAGCGCGCCCTGACTGCGCTCGATGGCAAACCGGCCACCAAGGGCCGCACCGTGCGCGTGCGGTTGCTGGATCTGCCGGCGATTCGTGGCTGCCGCGTGCTCATCGTCCACAACGCGGAAGTGGAACCTGTTCTGCGGCTGCTTCGTACCCTGCCTCCATCCCACGGCATCCTCACCGTGTCGGACGAAATCACCTTTGTGAATCCTGAAATCGTCATCGCCCTGGCCCAGCAGGAAGGACGTGTGGTGTTCGGCATCAGCCCCGACGCCGCCAACAAGGCCGGCCTCGTCATCAGCTCACGGTTGCTGCGGCTGGCCAGGGGAGGCCGGTGAAAACACACCCCTCTGAAGCCGGCACCGCAGCGCCCGCAAGCCCGGCGACACATGGCCTGCTGTCATCGCGCCTGGTGGTCACCGGCATCCTGGCCGCAGGCATGGCGCTACTGACCGTGGTGCTGGCGCTCACCGGCGTGGACTACTGGAGCACCCGCGCGTCCATGCTGCAAGACAGCCGGGTGGAAGCTGCCATCGTGGCCGACAACATCTCGGCGGCCGTGGTGTTCCGCGACACCAGCACCGCCAACGAAATGCTGGGCGCGCTGCGGTCGTCGTCCATGGTGATCAGCGCCACGGTGTACGACAAGGATGGCGTGCTGTTCGCGCATTACGCGCGCGACCGCGACCCGGACTTTCCCACCACGCTGCGTGCGACGGGACTGGACGGCGCCGCAGAGCGCGCAGGCTGGCGCATGCTGGAGATCGCCCGGCCCGTCGAGGCGTCTGGCACCACCTGGGGCACGCTGTACATCCGCAAGTCGATGGCGGCGGTATACATGCGGCTGGGCATCCGGTTTGGCACCGCCTTGTTGATCGCCATTTGCGTGATGGCCATGGCCACCGCCATGGTGCTGCGCAGCCGCGCTGCTGTGCGCGAGGCCGAGAACCGCTTGCACGCGCTGGCCCACACCGACGCCGTCACCGGCACGGGCAACCGGCACGCGTTCAACGAGCGGCTGGCCGCCGAGCTGCAGGGCGCACGCGGTGCGGGCTACCGGGTGGCACTGGTGTACATCGACCTGGACAACTTCAAGACACTCAACGACACCTTCGGCCATGCGGCGGGGGACGGCCTGTTGCGCCAGGTGGCTCGGCGCCTGCAATCTGTGGTGCGCAGCACCGACACCATCTCGCGCCTGGGGGGCGACGAGTTTGCGTTGATCCTGCGGCTGGACATGGATGACGCGGCGCTGGAGAAATACTCCCAGCGCATCGTCAGCGTCTTCCAGGCCGCTTACACCGAGGTCGGCCAGCAGGTCAACGTGACCTGCAGCGCAGGCATTGCCACGTTTCCCGACGATGCGATGGACATGGACGCGCTGGTGAGCAACGCCGACACCGCCATGTACCGCGCCAAGGAGATGGGCAAGAACCGCTGCGTGCGGTTTGATGCGTCGATGAACCTGGCCGTGGTGCGGCGCCAGGCCATTGAACAGGCGCTGCGTGCCGAGCTGGAGCAGGGCACCGGTTTGGCGCTGCACTACCAGCCCCTGTTTGCCGCCAGCGACCGGGCCCTGGTCGGCGCCGAGGCCTTGCTGCGTTGGACGCATGCGGAGCTGGGTTCCGTGTCGCCGCTCGAAGCCGTGTCGGTGGCCGAGGACTGCGGACTCATTGCCCCGCTGGGCTACTGGGTGATGCGTACCGCCTGCCGCGACGCCGCACAGTGGAAAGGGGGCCCGCCCCTGCGCGTGGCCGTGAACATCTCGGCGCGGCAGCTGGGTGACCCACAGTTTCTGGAACGCGTGATGGACATCCTGCGCGAAGAGGGCCTGCCCGCGCACCTGCTGGAAATCGAGCTGACCGAAACCGTGCTGATGGAAAACATGGAGGCCGGCGCCCACACGCTGCACCGGTTGAGCCAGCTGGGCATTCACCTGGCCATCGATGACTTTGGCACCGGCTACTCGTCACTGGCATATCTGCGCCAGTTGCCCATGCGGCGCCTGAAGATCGACCGCAGCTTTGTCAAAGACCTGCCGGGGCAGGAGCACAGCCGTGCCATCGTCACCGCCATTGTGGCGCTGGCGCACGGCCTGGGGCTGCAGGTGACCGCCGAGGGCGTGGAAACCCAGGAGCAGGCCGACTACCTGGTGCGGCAAGGCTGCGATGTGCTGCAGGGCTATGTGTTTGCACGCCCCATGCCTGCGCCGCAGTTTCTGGCGCTGCAGGCAGGCGCTTTGGCTTGATTCAATCCACCGCGCCGTGGTAGCAGGGCGCCAGTTCGCGCACCTCCACGGTGGCCCACTCGGCGGCCGGGCATCCGCGGGCAATGGCAACGGCCTCGTCGCGCGTGGCGCAGTCGATCAGAAAGAAGCCGCCCACCATTTCCTTGGTCTCGGCAAACGGCCCATCGGTCAGGCGGGTCTGCCCTTCGCGCACCTGCAGCCGCACCGCCTGCTCGGTCGAGGCCAGCGACTCGCTGGCGCGCAACAGGCCCCGGGCCTGCAGACCCGCACCAAAGCGCTGCATGCGGGCATAGGCCTCCTGGCCATCGGCCAGGCCCCGCTCGGCGCGCTGGCCGTGGGGTTCCATGATGAGCAACAGGTAAGGCATGGGATCTCCTGAATCGGGGCCAATCGTGCCAGCCGCCATGGGCAGTGGCAGAGCTGGGGGCATTCAAGGGCGTCATGCTACCAGCCTCATTTGCTACATATTTGATAGCTAATTAGGCATATACAACCAGCGCCATAGGCAGATTTCATGCAAATGGTTGCGCACCGCAGCATCGCTGTGCTATCTTTGGTCCCCTATGCAACGCAGCATGCTCCTATCCACCCTATCGCTAGGCCTAGTGCCTGGCCGGGGTCTGCCTGCGTTCGCCACCGTTGCCGTTTTGCGCAACACCTGATTTCCCCCTGACCCCGGCCCGCGAACCAGCCTTTGCACACGCAAAGGGCTGCAGGGGATGTCATTCGTTTTGATTTCTTTCGATTCCGATTGACCCGTGCACCGTGCCTGATTGGCACACCGCACACACCGTTCGTGGAGCCCCTCATGATTGCCAAGCCCGCCACCAAATACCAACCCATCGCCCCCATTGCGCTCGCCGACCGCCAATGGCCCAACCGCAGCATCACCCAGGCGCCCGTGTGGCTCTCCACCGACCTGCGCGATGGCAACCAGGCCTTGTTCGAGCCCATGAACGGCGAGCGCAAGATGAAGCTCTTTCACGAGCTGGTGCGTATCGGCTTCAAGGAGATCGAAGTCGGCTTTCCCGCCGCGTCGCAAATCGATTTCGACTTTGTGCGCCGCCTCATCGACGAAAACCTCATCCCCGACGACGTGACCATCATGGTGATGACCCAGTCGCGCGAGGACCTGATCGCACGCACCGTGGAGGCCGTGAAAGGCGCACCCCGCGCCATCGTCCACTTGTACAACGCCACCGCGCCCGCGTGGCGCCGCATCGTGTTTGGCATGAACGTGACGCAGGTGATGCAGCTCATCGCGCACCATGTGGGCTACCTCAAGCAGCTCACCGACGCCCAGCCCGAAACGCAGTGGACCCTGCAGTACTCGCCCGAGACCTTCAGCGCCACCGAACTCAGCGTATCCCTCAAGGCCTGCCAGACGGCGGTTGCCGCATGGAATGCGGGCCCTGGCCGCCCCATCATCATCAACCTGCCCACCACGGTGGAAAACGCCACGCCCAACGTGTTTGCCGACCAGATCGAGTGGATGGATCGCCACCTGTCGCCACGCGAGCACATCGTGTTGTCGGTGCACCCGCACAACGACCGGGGCACAGGCGTGGCGGCGGCCGAGTTGGCCATGATGGCCGGTGCCGACCGTGTGGAAGGCTGCCTCTTTGGCAACGGTGAGCGCTGCGGCAACGTGGACATCGTGACCTTGGCGCTCAACATGTACACGCAGGGCGTGCACCCGAACCTTGACTTCTCGGACATCACCTCGGTCGCGCGCATTGCCGAAGAATGCACCTCGCTGCCCGTGCATCCACGCCACCCGTATGCGGGCGACCTGGTGTTCACCGCGTTCTCGGGCTCGCACCAGGATGCGATCAAGAAGGGCTTTGCTGCGCAAGACCCGAACGCCTTGTGGGAAGTGCCCTACCTGCCCATCGACCCGGCCGACCTCGGCCGCACGTATGACAGCGTGATCCGGGTGAACAGCCAGTCGGGCAAGGGCGGCATCGCGTTCTTGCTCGAACGTGAACATGGCGTGGTGATGCCGCGCCGCATGCAGGTGGAGTTCAGCGCCGTGGTGCAGCGCCAGACGGACGCGAGCGAAAGCGAGATGACGGGCGACGCGTTGTGGAGCCTGTTCCAGGCCACTTACCTGCAGGCACCCGTACACGCCACAGTACAAGCCGCCATCACCTGCCACAGCCACCGCATCGATGAAGACGGCCAGGGCATCGAGCTGGACGTGACCATCGACGGCACGCGCCAGACCCTGCGCGGCCAGGGCAACGGGCCGATTGCAGCTACGGTGGACGCGCTCGGTCTGCCACTGCGGGTGGACCACTACGAGGAACGCGCCACCGGCACGGGCGCCAACGCGCAGGCGATGGCCATTGTGGAAGCAGCCATGGACGGCGTGGCAGGTTCCACCTTTGGGGCAGGCGCCAGCCACAACATCGTGACTGCCTCGGTGCAAGCGATTGTGAGCGTGGCCAACCGGTTGATGGCGCGGCGGCCTGCGTTGCATCCGGAAGCAACTTCCCTGGCCGAGTGACCGAAACCCGCATGGAAATTCTTACCGCATCGACCCGGGATGCGCCCGCCATCAGCGCGCTTGCGTTGTCGGTGGCGCACTTCTTCACGCTGGACAAAGACGGGCGTGGTGCGGAGGCGTTTTTACAGACCCTGCAGCCCGAGGCGGTGGCGCTACGGCTGCAGAGTCCATCGTTCAAGACCTGGGTGGGGTGGACACGCAACAACACCTTGGCGGGCGTCGTGGTGGTGCGGGAGGACAGCCACCTGTTCCATCTGTTTGTGGCCGAGGCTTTCCAGGGACTTGGCTACGGGCAGCAACTGTGGCAACACGCCCTGTCCCATATCGCTGCCGGCCCTGCACCGGGCATCACAGTCAACGCGACACCCCATGCCCGGGGCTTCTATGAGCGCATGGGGTTTTTGGCAACGGGTCCCAGGGTGGAGACCCACGGGGTTGCATTCATTCCGATGCGGCGCGCCAGCGATGCATCCAGCATGGCGTACAAACAGGCCGCAGGGAATACCCCGTTCTGACGGGGATCGACAGGGGGTTTTCTCAGGCACTGCCAGCGGCCTGCGCAAGGCTTGGCGCGCAAAGACCTTGGGAAGCCTGGGTAAAGTGCAGGGAGCCGTGCAAGTCCAGTAACCTCGGGCCCATGCGCGCCTTTCACAGCCTGAGCCTTGCCGCCTGCACCGCCGCCCTGCTGGTGCTGGCCGGTTGCAGTACATCGCGGCCTCCGTCCCCCTCGTCGCCACCGCAGGCTGCCACACGCACGGCGCCGCCGCTCACGCCGGAGCAGGCACACGACATTGCTATCCACGCGCTGGGCCTGGTGGGCACGCCGTATCGCTACGGCGGCAACACCCCGGACTCGGGCTTTGATTGCAGCGGCCTGATCGGCTATGTGTACCGCAACCAGGTGGGTACACCACCGCCGCGCACGGTGGCCCAGCTCAACACCTGGGGCTATCCCATCGACGGCAGCGAGCTGCGCGCCGGCGACCTGGTGGTGTTTGGCACAGGCCGCCAGCCCAGCCACGCGGGCATCTATGTGGGCGAAGGGCGGTTCGTGCATGCGCCGTCCACCGGCGGCACGGTGCGGCTGGACCACCTGCAGTCGCGCCACTGGGCGCGGCAGAATGCGGCGTTCCGCAGGCCGTAGAGGCTCCCCCTGAGGCGCTGCGCGCCTTCCCCCAAGGGGACGACGCACTCGCTGCGGGGCGGCCCTTGCTCTGCGTCTCGCGCGGGGGCCGCGCCGGTAACTAGCAACGTGCCTCGATTCGGCCTGTGATCGGGCTCCGCGACAATCGGGGCCACCATGACCCACGCACACCGCTCCGCCACCCCCATCTCCACCCACGACACCACCCGCATTGATGACACGCGCATCAAGGCCGTGCGCCCACTGATCACACCGGCGCTGCTGCAGGAATGGCTGCCCACGCCCGATGCGGCGCTGACCCTGGTCGAATCCAGCCGCGCTGCCATTTCGCGCATCCTGCATGGGCAGGACGACCGGCTGATCGTGGTGGTAGGGCCTTGCTCTATCCACGACCATGGCCAGGCCATGGACTATGCGCGCCAGCTGAAAGCACAGGCCGATGCACTGCAGGACGACCTGCTCATCGTGATGCGGGTGTACTTTGAAAAGCCGCGCACCACTGTGGGCTGGAAGGGCTACATCAACGATCCGCATCTGGACGGCAGCTTTGCCATCAACGAGGGGCTGGAGCTGGCCCGCCAGCTGCTGCTGGACGTGCTGGCACTGGGCCTGCCCGTGGGCACCGAGTTCCTGGACCTGCTCTCGCCGCAGTTCATCAGTGACCTGGTGAGCTGGGGCGCGATTGGCGCGCGCACGACCGAGAGCCAGAGTCACCGGCAGCTGGCCAGCGGCCTGTCGTGCCCCGTGGGTTTCAAGAACGGCACCGATGGTGGCGTGAAGGTGGCGAGCGACGCCATCCTGGCGGCCAGCGCCGCGCACGCCTTCATGGGCATGACCAAGATGGGCCAGGCCGCGATCTTTGAAACGCGCGGCAACCAGGACTGCCACGTGATCCTGCGCGGCGGCAAGCAGCCCAACTACAGCGCCGCCGATGTGGATGCGACCTGCGCCGTGCTCAAGGCCGCCGGCCTGCGCGAGCAGGTGATGATTGACGTGAGCCACGCCAACAGCAGCAAGCAGCACCAGCGCCAGATCACGGTGGCGGCAGAAGTGGCGCAGCAGATTGCCGCAGGCGACGCACGCATCACCGGCCTGATGATCGAGAGCCACCTGCAGGAAGGCCGCCAGGACATCGTGCCCGGCCAGCCGCTGGCGCATGGCGTGTCGGTGACGGATGCCTGCATCAGCATGGCGCAAACCGTGCCGGTCCTTGAAGGACTGGCAGCAGCAGTGCGGGCGCGGCGCCAGAAGGCCTGACGCATCCGACGCAGCTTGTACTCGGCTGGCACGCCTGGCGTCAGGCTGCGCTATCAGCCCTGGGGCGGCCTCGTGGCCCCCAGGTCGATGTTGCGCGCCGTGGCCAGCAGCGTAGCGCACAGCCGCTCCTGCCCGGCGGCATCCACTGCCCACACGTCGGCGGCACAGACGGTGAGCAGGCGCCCCGCATCCACCACGCGGCCTCGCGCCCGCAGGCACTCGCCCTGGGCAGGGGCCACAATTTTCAAGGTGGTGTCCACCGTGGCATTGGTCCAGCCGGGTGGCAACACGCTGCCTGCTGCCGCCACCGCCGCAAAGTCGGCCACCGCAAACACGGCCGTGGCCTGCAACTGGCCGGGGCGAAAGCTGAAAGCCTCGCTCACCGGTATCTCCACCTCCACCCGGCCGGGCTCGGCATGGACAAAGCGCAGCCCCAGCGTGCGGGCCATCGGCATGGCCAGCACCACGGCCTGCAGGGTTTCCATGGCGCTGCGGGGTGTGCTGGACAAAGCATCGCGGGGCACAGGTGTGAGTGGGGCTGTCATGGTGGGGGTCTCCAGGGGATGGGGTGTTTGGGTGCTGCGAGGGGTCTAGGGTTTGCGGGCCGACGGGGCACGCACACGCGGCCAGGGCTTGGTAGATGCAGTGGCTGCGCCCGAGGGTGTTTGCCGACCCGGGGTTTTTGATCGCTGCTTCTTGAGCAACTGGCCACGCAACCAGGCCTGGTGCGCCTGCACGGTGGATTTTTGGGACTGCAGCGCAGCGATCTGCTGGTCGATCGCGTCCACACGCGCCTGCAAGGCCTGCACCATGTCGTCAATGCCGAGGGTGCCGGCGCGGTATTCATCCAGGCGAAGGGCAATCTGCGGCAGGCTGAAGCCCAGCTGGCGGGACATGGCGATAAACACCACCTCGCGCCGCATGCGGGCCGGATAGTCGCGGTAGCCGTTAACCCGGCGATCGGGGTGGATGAGCCCCAGCCGCTCGTAGTGGCGCAGCGCGTGGACGGACACCGAGGCCTGTTGCGCGAGTTCGGAAATCTGCATGGGGCCACGTTAGCAAGCCTCGTGCTGCGCGAAGGTTGCCTGGGTGACTGCCCGAGGTCAAAACACTGTGTTTTTTGGGACAAACCCCCATGGGCGCACGTCGCCAGCGAGGACTGTGCGGTGTAGCATTCACACTCTTTGCCACAGTGCCTGTGGCGCTGTGGTCCCATGCGCGCGTTGCGGCAGCATTGCACGCACCCACCTATTGCCTGATTGCCTTGCCGAAGTTGCTCCGCCCCACTCCTGATGGCCTGGTCGCACTGACCAGGCTGGATGGGTGCGTGCGCAGCGGTGCCACGGTGGACTGACCATGCCACCAGCGCAAGCCACCGCAGAAGCCGCCCGGCTCCAGGCACTGCAGTCTTACGCGATCCTCGACACCCCGACGGAAGACAGCTTTGACCAGCTGACCACGCTGGCTGCGCGTGTATGCCAGTGCCCCATGGCGGTGGTCAACTTCGTGGACAGCGACCGGCAGTGGTTCAAGGCCGCAGTGGGTATACCGTTCAAGGAGACCGAGCGCGCGATTGCGTTCTGCGCGCATGCACTGAGCGGCAGCCGCGAGCCCATGGTGGTCAACGACACCCACAAGCACCCGGTTTTTGCCCACAACCCGCTGGTCACGCAGGACCCCCATGTGCGCTTTTACGCCTGCGTGCCGCTGGTCACCCCCGAGGGGCAGGCGCTGGGCACGCTGGCGGTGCTGGACTCCATCCCCCGGCACATCGAGGCCGAGCAGCTGGAGGGCCTGCGCATACTGGCCGAGCAGGCCATGGTGCAGCTGGAGCTGCGCCGCCAAAAGCAGGTGCTGGCCGACCTGGTGCAGCAGCGCGACAAGATGCATGCCGAACTGCTGGCCCAGAGCGAGACCCTGCGCGTGGCCGGGCAGATGGCCCGCATTGGCGGCTGGATCGTGGAGCTGCCCAGCCTGCGGCTGAACTGGTCGCAGGAGATCGCCGCCGCCTTCGGCATTGCGGGGCGTGTGGGCTCGGTGGAACAGATCATGGAGCTGTACCTGCCCCCGCACCGGCAGGCCATGCAGGCAGCGTTTGAGAGCTGTATCCGCCACGGCACACCGTTTGACCTGGAAGCCGAACTCGTCACACCGGCAGGGCGGCATTTCTGGGTGCGCACCACCGGGCAGGCGGTGCGCGACGCTGACGGCCAAATCATGCGGGTTCAGGGGGCGTTTCAGGACATCTCGGCCCAGCACCAGGCCCGGCAGGCCCGCCGTGAAAGCGAAGAGCGCTTTCACCTAGTCTCACGCGCCACGGCCGACGCGGTGTGGGACTGGAACCTGCACACCGATGCCATGTGGTGGAACGAGGGCATGCAGACCCTGTTCGGCGTGCCGCTCGACCAGTTGCCGCCGGACAGCACCTCGTGGACCTTGCGGCTGCACCCCGATGACAGCGAAGAAGTGCTTGAAGGTATCCATGCCGCCATCGACGGCACGGCCAACCACTGGTCGGATGAGTACCGCTTTCGCCGCCAGGATGGCAGCTATGCCTGGGTGCTGGACCGGGGCTTCCTGATCCGCGACCTGCAGGGTAAGGCCGTGCGCATGGTGGGCGGCATGACCGACATCAGCACGCAAAAGCTGGCCGACCTGGACGCCCAGCGCGACGCACAGAACCATGCCGAGCTGCTGCAGGTGCAGCAGCGCATTTCGTCGCTGGACATGCCGCTGCCCGAGGTGCTGCAGCTGGTGGCCAGCACCGTACTGCGCCAGACCGAAGCGCGCGGCGCCATGGTGGAGCTGCTGCAAGGCCGCCAGCTGGTGGCGCAAGCCTCGGCCGGTGACCACGTGCGCCCGGTGGGCAACCTGCTGCCAGTGGACCAGAGCTTGCTCTGGCCTGCGCTCAGCAAGGGCCAGACCGTGGTGTGCAACGACACCGAGGCCGAGGGCTGGGACATGGCGTCGATGCCCCACCGCCACGGCGTGCGGTCGGTCATGGCGGTTCCGCTGCGCAGTGGCGACGCCATCGTCGGGTCGCTCAAGGTCACGTCGGACAAGGTCAATGCATTTTCGCGCCGCGATGTGGCGCACCTGGAGATACTGACCGAGTCGCTGGGTGCCATGGTGCAGTTGCGGCATGTGGCGGGGCAGCTGCATGCGTCCGAGCAGCAATACCGCATGCTGTTTGACGAGCACCCGCACCCCATGTGGGTGTACGACCGCGAAACCCTGCAGCTGCAGGCGGTGAACCGGTCGATGGAACGCCACTATGGCTACACCGAGTCCGAGCTGCTGACCATGTCGATGCTGGACCTGTGGCCCGCCGACCGGCGCCCCAACGTCGAGGCCAACATCCGCGCCGTTCCGATGGAGCAGCGCAACGCGCCGGTCATCAGCCGCCACATCAAGAAAGACGGCAGCTTCATGGATGTGGAGATCACGGCGGGCAGCATCAGCTTCAACGGGCGCCCAGCCCGCCAGGTGCTGGCCACCGACGTGACCGAACGCCTGCGCACCGAGCGCGAGCTGGCGCGCATGGGCCGTGCCCAGCGCCTGCTGAGCGCATGCAACGAAACCCTGGTGCGCGCCACGTCCGAGGCCGCACTGCTGCAGGCCATCTGCCAGATTGCGGTGGACATCGGTGGCTACCGCATGGGCTGGGTGGGGTTTGCGCTGGACGACGAGCGCAAATCCATCCGCCCTGTGGCCCATGCGGGCTACAACCAGAACTATCTGGAAAACCTGCAACTGAGCTGGTCGGCCGACGACCCCTATGGCCGGGGCCCGGCGGGCATTGCGGTGCGCACCGGCCAGCCGGTGATCGTGCAGGACATCCGCACCGAAGGCGACTTTGCCGACTGGACCGAGCGCATGCTGGAGCATGGCTTTCACGGGGTGATCTGCCTACCGTTGCGCGAGCATGCGCGCGACCACGCACAGGACCGCAGTTTTGGCCTGTTGTACCTGTACGCACCCGACGTGTTGCAGATCAGCCCCGAAGAAGCTGCACTGCTGCAGGAGCTGTCCAACGACCTGGCCATCGGCATCACCAGCCTGCGCGCGCACAAGGCGCAGCAGCGGCTGCAGGCTTCGGTGCTCAAGGTGGCGGCGGCCGTGTCGGCCAGCACCGGCACCGAATTTTTTGTGCAGTTGGTGCGCAACATGGCCGATGCGCTGGATGCCCAGGGCGGCTGCGTGGTGCGGCTGCTGCCGCATTCGCAAGACCAGGCGCCCCGGGTGGTCACGCTGGCCGCCGTGCTCGACGGCCAGATGCTGCCCAACGACGAATACAGCCTGACCGGCACGCCCAGCCTGTTGCTGATGTCGCAGCGTACCCATGTGGTGACCGACAAGGTGCAGCAGCTGTACCCCGAAGCCCCCGTGCTGCGCGCGGTGGGTGCCCAGGCCTATGTGGGCCAGCAGCTGTGCAATGCCGACGGCGAGGTGGTGGGCATCGTCTTTGTGCTGTTCCGCCACGCGATTGCCGACACGGACTTCATCACCTCCACGCTGCAGATCTTTGCCTCGCGGGCGTCGGCCGAGATCGAGCGGCAGCTGGCCGATATCCGCATCCGCCACCAGGCCTCGCTGCTGGACAAGGCCCAGGACGCCATCCTGGTGCGGGACCTGGACCACCGCATCATCTTCTGGAACAAGAGCGCAGAGCGTCTGTACGGCTGGTCGCAGCTGCAGGCGCTGGGGCAGTCCATCGAGACGCTGCTCTACGAAGACCCCACGCACTTCCGGCACGCCACGCAGACGGTGCTGGAGCAGGGCGAGTGGACCGGCGAGATCGTACAGCGCCACCGCGATGGCAGCACCATCGAGGTGGAAGGCCGCTGGACGCTGGTGCGTGGCGACGACGGCCAGCCACAGTCCATCCTGGCCATCAACACCGATATCCGCCAGCGCAAGGCCAGCGAGCGCGAGATCCAGCGCCTGGCGTTCTACGATGCGCTCACCGGCCTGCCCAACCGCATGCTGCTCATGGACCGCATGCACCAGGCCCTGGCCACCGCGCAGCGGCGCCAGCAGGGCGGGGCGCTGCTGTTCATCGACCTCGACAACTTCAAGACCCTGAACGACACCCTGGGCCACGACCAGGGCGACCTGCTGCTGCAACAGGTGGCGCAGCGCCTGAACACCTGCGTGCGCAGCGTGGACACGGTGGCCCGGCTGGGGGGTGACGAGTTTGTGGTCATGCTGGAAGAACTCAGCCCCAAGCCGCACGAGCTCGCGCTGCACGCCCGGGGCGTGGGTGAAAAGATCCTGGCCATGCTGGCCGTGCCCTATGCGCTGCAGGGCTACCAGTACCGCAGCACGCCGAGCATCGGCATTGCACCGTTCACCGGCGAGCACACCACAGTGGGCGAGCTGCTCAAACAGGCCGACCTGGCCATGTACCAGGCCAAGACGGCCGGCCGCAACACCTTGCGCTTTTTTGACCCCGACATGCAGGCTGTGGTCACGGCGCGCGCGGGGCTGGAAACCGACCTGCGCTCGGCGCTGATGCAGGAAGAGTTCCTGCTGCACTTCCAGCCGCAAATCCACCAGTCGGGCCGCTGTGTGGGGGTGGAGGCGCTGGTGCGCTGGGCCCACCCGCGGCGCGGCATGGTGTCGCCCGCGCAGTTCATCCCGCTCGCTGAAGAGACGGGCCTCATCCTGCCGCTGGGCCGCTGGGTGTTACACACCGCGTGCAAGCTGCTGGCCAGCTGGCAGAGCGACCCGGCCCTGTCGCACCTGACCATGGCCGTCAACGTGAGTTCGCGCCAGTTCCGCCATGCCAGTTTTGTGGACGACGTGGCCCGCGTGCTCGCCATCACCGGCGCGCCCTCGGCCCAGCTCAAGCTGGAGCTGACCGAAAGCCTGCTGGTGGAAGACATGGAGACCACCATCGCCACCATGACCGCGCTGCGGTCGTACGGGGTGGGCTTCTCGCTGGACGACTTTGGCACGGGCTACTCCAGCCTGAGCTACTTGAAGCGCATGCCACTCGACCAGCTCAAGATCGACCAGAGTTTTGTGCGTGACCTGCTGACCGACCCCAACGACGCTGCGATCGTGGACACCATCATCGGCCTGTCGCGCAGCCTGGGGCTGGAAGTGATCGCCGAAGGCGTGGAGACCCCCGAGCAATGCGCTCTGCTGGCCCGCGCAGGTTGCCAGCTCTACCAGGGCTACCTGTTCAGCAAGGCGCTGTCGGTGGACGTTCTGGACAGCTTCCTGCGCACCTCGCAGGCATAAGCGGCGCCCGCCAGGTGTTCCCGGCGCTTGTCCACCCCTTAGTCCCATCCCACCCTAACTCCCTTCTGAGGGCCTCAGGAGGCCCGTGAGCGGCCGGTGGGTCTGTTTCGGCCCCCCTGGGCCTGCTTTTGCGCCCAAGGCCCTCTACGGCCTTCTGGGCGTCTCCAGATCCCATCTTCCGTCCTGGGCAGCCCGGGTACGCCTGACATGTGGGTGCTGCTTTCGTCCACCCCTGCCGTTTGCATCGCCCCAGTTGTTCTCTGTCTT
>Ga0208124_100063_pt1 | contig 76503 bp, 77 predicted proteins | sample LakWasM104_HOW12_2_FD_183922 | JGI IMG/M metagenome (GOLD analysis project Ga0208124, IMG submission 183922) | Freshwater sediment methanotrophic microbial communities from Lake Washington under simulated oxygen tension - Sediment Metagenome... | ecosystem: Environmental > Aquatic > Freshwater >...
TCCAGAATACTTAGAGTTGGAACTCACTGAAGGCGTGGCGATGTATGATCCTCAAGGTGCGATTGAGATGATGAATAATCTACACGAACTTGGCATTCGCGTGTCTATTGATGATTTTGGTACGGGCTATTCTTCATTAAGTTATTTGAAAAAATTTAAAGTCTATAAACTTAAAATCGACCAATCTTTTGTGCGAGACATCAGCACAGATCCTGAAGATAAAGCTATTGTTAGCGCCATTATCAGTATGTCTAAAAGTCTTGGCTTACAAACGATCGCAGAAGGTGTTGAAACCATTGAGCAGCTTACCTATTTACGGGCTCAGGGCTGCGATGAAGTGCAAGGTTATTACTACAGCAAACCTATGCCAATAGAACAATTAGAGCAGTATTTCAGAGAATTTAAATTCTTTAAGCATTAACTAACATTCCCATGAGCCTTGGTCTGGATGGCGCTTATTTAAGAATTAGACATTTTTGATATAAAAAAAGCCCTTTAGGGCTTTTAAAATTAAAACTAATTAACACCAATCAGGGCTCGGAATTTCAGCAAAGACTTTGCGTAAGCCTTCGCCCCAATGTTGACGCACTGAGAGAAAGTAAGGGTCGTCTTTAGCTACACGGTGATTGTAATCTATGCTGAGTTTGTTATTTCTATACACCAGCACATCAACGGGCAAATCAACAGACACATTGCTGCGGATGGTTGAGTCAAAAGAAATCAGTACGCATTTAAGCGCGTCTTCTAAGCCACATTTGTAGTTTATGACGCGGTCTAAAATCGGTTTGCCGTATTTTGTTTCACCGATTTGAAAGTACGGTGTTTCTTGGCTGGCTTCAATAAAATTGCCTGCAGAATAAATATTGAAAAGCCGTGTAGGCTCACCTGCAATTTGCCCTGCAAATAGAACGGAGATATTGAAATCTGTATTGTGATGGCGTAAATGTTCGGCATCTTCTTTATGCACAGTGCGTATGGCCATGCCAACAAGACGCGCAGCGTCGAACATATTGGTAGCATTGAGTAAATGATGCGTTTCGTTGTTTGCAATGTCTTTATGCAAGTGCTGTAATACTGCTTGAGTGACTGCTAAATTACCTGCGGTTAGCATCACCATCGTGCGCTCACCTGGTACTTCAAAAGTGGTCATTTTAGGAAAAGTAGCCACTTGGTCAACACCCGCATTAGTGCGTGTATCAGACGCCATTACCAAACCAGATTCTAGTAGTATTCCAACACAGTAGGTCATAAGTGCAGCTTGATAAATAAAGCATTAATAATAACTTTTTAATGAATAAACAAGCAACTTGTTTACGCTGTAAATCCCGTTAAATCAGGCTCTAATGCGGTGATGTTGTGTATTTACGAGCAAGAATGTATTTCTGATGATGCAACTTACCCGCTAAACCGAATTTAAGCTTAAAATGTGCTTAGGTATTAAAGATAAAACATGGCAACTCCAAATCAATTTTCACAAACTTCCAAAGCTAATGCTTGGCTAGATAATGCGGCTGGGTATTCCGCTGGCGCAAGCAAGTTGGATGAGATGCTCGACCAATCTGGCAAGATTCGTCCGCACTGGGCATATTATATCCAAGCTTTGCAAAAATTAGGGCAAGGTGAAGTTAGCGTAAGGCAAAATGAGATTCATAAGTTACTCCGCGAAAACGGCGTGACTTACAATGTGTATGGCGACCCTGACGGCAGCAGTCGCCCTTGGCAGCTAGATTCCGTACCTTTGTTACTTGCTAATGAAGAGTGGCGCGACATTGAACTTGGTTTGCTAGAACGTGCAGAACTGCTGAACCTGATTTTAACGGACATCTATGGGCCACGCGAGCTTATCCGACAAGGCTTGTTACCGATAGACATGCTGTTCAATCACAGCGGTTTTTTGCGTGCTTGTGACAAAGTTAAAATCCCTGGTAAACATCAATTAGTGCTTTATGCGGCAGATTTAGCGCGTGGCCCTGATAATCGTATGTGGGTGATTGGTGATCGCACCCAAGCACCTTCTGGTGCTGGTTATGCTTTGGAAAACAGACTGGCGTTGTCTCGCGTGTTTCCAAATATTTTTCGTGATACCAAAGTACAACGATTAGATGGTTTTTTTCAATCGCTGCGTCATGGTATGCAAGAAATTGCGCCACAAAACTCTGATGCACCTCGAGTGGTGGTGCTTACGCCAGGGCCGTTTAATGAAACCTTTTTTGAGCATGCTTATCTCGCTTCACATTTAGGCTATCCCTTGGTTCAGGGCGACGACCTAACGGTGCGTGATGGTTTTGTCTGGTTGAAATCACTCAACGGCTTGCAGCGCGTGGATGTCATTATGCGCCGTATGGATGATGTGTTTTGTGATCCGCTTGAGTTGCGCGATGATTCACGTCTGGGTATTCCAGGCCTACTAGAAGTAGCGCGCAGAGGTAATGTGACTATTGCCAACCCTTTAGGCAGCGGCGTATTAGAAAGCCCGGGTTTATTGCCATTTCTGCCAAGAATTGCGGAATACTTTTTGGGTAAGAAACTGCGTTTACCTAGCGCCGCTACATGGTGGTGCGGTCAGCCCAAAGAGTTAGATTATGTGCTGAACAATCTGCATAAATTAGTGATTAAGCATATCTGCCGTGGTGCCATGACTTCGGTTTTTGGCAGCCAGTTGAGTCGGCAACAAATCACTTATTGGCGCGACCGCATTCGTGCCAACCCAGCATTTTTTGTGGGGCAAGAACATGAAGTGTTTTCTACCGCGCCATCTTTGGTTGATGGTCGTTTAGAGCCACGTCAATCACTGATGCGCTGTTTTATGGTTGCCCAAGAGCGCGGCTATAACCTCATGCCGGGAAGCCTCACGCGCAGTGCGACGCAAACCGGTGATGTGCTGGTTTCAAATCAGTTAGGCGCCATGAGTAAAGACACGTGGATAGTAGGTGGCAATACCGCGCAGCAAAGCAACGCAACAGGAAACAGACATAGCGAGTTTATTGGCAGCAGTTATACCAGCACGCTTTCTAGCCGCGTAGCAGAAAACCTATTTTGGGTGGGCCGTTATGCGGAACGTACAGAAGGTAGCATTCGCCTGCTGCGTACTACAGTTAAAAAACTTTATATCAATCCAGATAACAGTAATGTGCATTTTCAACATAGTTTGCATACTATTTTGCGTAGCCTCACCAACATCACTAATACTTACCCTGGATTTTTAGGTGATTCGAAAAGTAAAGATGCTACCGCATTACTGCAAATGCCAGACGGCGAGTTGCTGTCATTGATGTTAGATGAAGAAAAAGTTGGCAGTATTGCCAATAATCAGCGTAGTTTGGTGCAAGCAGGTTATACCGTACGTAATTTGTGGTCATCTGATACGTGGCGTGTGATGGACGAAATCAAGTCACACTTAGAACAATCGCAGCAACTCACTGAATCTACCTTGTGGAATATTCAAGAACACATGGATAGATTAATCACAGCGTTATCCGCGTTCAGTGGCTTGATTATGGAAAGCATGACGCGCGGCAATGGCTGGCTGTTTTTAGATATAGGTCGTCGTTTAGAGCGGGCTTTGTTGCTTATTTCACTCTTGCGTAGCTGTTTCTCTACCGCGCAAGCATCAGGCACAGAACAATTATTGATGGAATCATTGCTGGAAACCAGCGATAACCTCATTTGCTACCGTGAGCATTATCGCAACAGCATAGAACTACCTTCATTTATTGAGTTGTTGATGCTAGATAAAAATAATCCACGCTCTTTAGCTTATCAATTTAACCGCATTCAAGAGCACGTCAGCAAAATGCCACGAAAACAAAGCAATGCACAGCTAAGTGTGGAAGAGCGCCTGATATTAGAGGCTTGTAGCCTGCTAGAGTTAACCAATTTAAACGACTTGATTAAAACTACAAAAGGGCACGTGCGTGAGAATTTAGATCAAACTCTTAGCCGCTTGTATTATTTAATCGCCACACTATCTGACAGTATTACTGCGACCTATTTCAAACACGGGCAGCTGCAACATTCTCTCAACGAAGTCAGGCCAGTTTAGCGAGAGTCAGCATGCACTATAAAATCACCCACATTACCAAGTACGATTACACAGATAAAGTTTCACTGTCATACAGCGAAGCGCGCCTGATGCCAAGAAATTGCAAGAATCAACAAGTAATTTCATCCACACTGGATATAGAACCCTACGCCGCAGATTTTCGTATTCGCGATGACTTCTTTGGTAACCATGTGGCATATTTTTCAATGCAACAAGCACACAATGTTTTCACTATTACCGCCGTAAGTGAAGTGCAACTGCAAGAAAACCCAGCCCAGTTGGATTTCTATCAAGGCTATACTTGGGAGGAAGTACGCAACATGCTGGCGCAACAACAACATTTTTCACAACAATCAGTAGAAACGCTAGATGCACGCCAATACACGCTAGATTCACCGCTGGTTGCTGTTAGCGCGGAACTGGCTGAATACGCGCAACCCTCTTTCACACAGGGTAGGTTAATGACAGACGCGGTGAACGACTTAATGCAGCATATTTATAAAGACTTTACTTTTGACCCAGACTTCACAACCCTCGCCACGCCACTCGCGACAGTGCTAGAGCATAGAAGAGGCGTTTGTCAGGACTTTGCACACCTTGCAATCGGCTGCTTACGTTCAGTAGGTTTGGCGGTTCGATATGTGAGTGGCTACATAGAAACTTTACCACCTGCAGGTGAGGCGAAACTAATCGGCGCTGATGCCTCTCATGCTTGGTTTTCAGTCTACGTACCCGAGCAAGGTTGGGTAGATTTTGACCCCACTAACAACCAAATGCCCAACACACAACATATCACACTAGGCTGGGGAAGAGACTACTCTGACATTACGCCGCTTAAAGGCGTAATATTTGGCGGCCAACAGCATGAATTGGATGTATCGGTGCATGTGGAATGTTTGATGGCATGAGTATTTTGATAATAGCCTTTTGTGGAATGTAACTCTTGCTTCAAACAGCTGCGTAGCTGAAGGCCTTGTTCACACAAGCCTTTACTCTAATTAATAGTGAATACTTTCGTTAGCATCATTACAGCAACGAATATTGTTAAAACAGCAAATCCATACTTTAAGATCTTAACTTCAATCTTAGTTAATAATGCTTTACCAATCACTATTCCAGCCATTGAACCGCAAGCAAACGGTATTGCGGCATTCCAATTCATATCTAAATGATAAATACTACTGACGACCACACTTGTGGAAATCAGGGCAATCACTGCAAGTGAGGTTCCTATAACGGCATTAATAGATAGCGTGGTAAATCGGTATAAAGCTGGAACGATTACAAATCCACCTCCAACTCCTAAAAGACCTGACAAAAAACCTGCAACAGCACCTGAGACTATAATTGAGATCGAACATCGACTCGTCCATATGAATCTACCAGTTTTTGGATTTATTGCGCACGGTAGTGCATTTCGCGAGGATGTGTCTATTTCGGAGTTTTTGGATTGAATAGTTTTATACGCGACGAAGACTAGAATGATAGCAAACATCGCCAACAGGTAATGGTTATCTATATTGTGTGCTACTAAAACGCCTAATGGTGATACCAACGACCCAGCAATCGCCATTAGGATCGCAGCTTTGTATCGAACTGTCTGATGATACAAACCAATGATTGCACCTAAAGCAGCTGAACTCGCCACGGCCACTAAAGCGATAGGCGTTGCATCAACAATTGATGTGTTCAAAAAAAACACTAGAAGCGGCAACGCAATTATTCCACCGCCTGCGCCTGTTAGTCCCATCACTAAACCAACAAACAAGCCCAATCCTAAGATCAATATCATGACTAATACCTAGCTTTCAAGGACTCTAGGACTTCGTAAATCACCATTCCACTAACCATGGCAATTACAAACAAAATAGGCTCTATCTTCCCCGTTAAGATCGAGGTAATACCAGGGCCGGGGCAGTAGCCAGCCAATCCCCATCCTGTGCCAAATATGGCTGATCCAATAATGAGTCTTGAATCTATCATATTAGTTTTAGGCAATAAGATTGGCAGCCCTGTGTAAGTGAGCTTTCTTTTCCTTGCGATTTTGGATGAGAAGTATGCAACCGAAATAGCGCCTAGCATCACGAAACCCAATGATGGATCCCAGAACCCTGTTACATCTAAAAAGCCAATCACTTTTGCTGGATTGGTCATCCCGGAAATGATTAGTCCCAAACCAAAGATTAAACCAGATAGCAGAGCCGTAATATATATCATTTGATTCACTCAAATCAGGTGATGTGTTATGTAAACAGTCACGATTCCTGCCATCATAAAGGTACCCGTCGCGACCAGCGAACGAACGGAAAGCCTTGATAAGCCACAAATACCATGTCCACTGGTGCAGCCGGAGCCATATCTAGTACCTAACCCTACAAGCAGTCCAGCAATCAAAACTATCGAATATTCTGCGTGCACAGTTACTTTAGGTAAGGCGAAGAAGATTGAGTAAATGATAGGGGAAACGAGTAACCCAACTAGAAATAGAAGCCGCCAGCCAATATCCTCACCCTTAAATTTTAAGACCCCACCCAGAATGCCGCTGATTCCAGCAATCTTTCCGTTGAAGAGGATCAGTATGGAAGCAGCCGTTCCAATCAATATTCCACCTACTAATGAATGGATAGGTGTTGCTTCGGACCAGTTAATCAATTTAAGCTCCTAATTCTTTTTGCAAAATTGCTCATATAAAAGCTGCATAATCGCTAAGGCTTCTTGGCTGGCAATGCTGTAATAAATCTGCTTGCCATCGCGCCTAGTATTCACCAGATTCTCAGATCTAAGTACGGTCAGTTGCTGTGAGAGTGTGGGCTGTTTTATCCCAGTAGCCGCTTCCAATTCGCCCACACACATTTCAGTCTGACTTAACTGGCAGAGCAGCAGAAGTCGATCAGCATTAGCTAATGTTTTGAGGAAATTGCTAGCCTGCGTTGCTTTTTCAAGCATTAGTTCAAAATCAAAAAGTAAATTGGGTGTATCCATAAATTAAGTTCTAATAAAAAGTCTTGAATAACAATATATATTTATATAATATGTTATTTCATAAACTAATGCAATACACTGGAGATTTACCATGATTTTTAGGCAATTATTTGAGCCGTTGTCTAGTACCTATACCTATTTGATTGGGTGTGAGGAAACAGGAAAAGCGATTCTAATCGATCCAGTAGTTGCGACTCTGGATAGAGATGTATTAGAGTTGAACAAGTATGGATTGACTCTTGAATATGCCATTGATACGCACATACATGCAGATCACATCACCAGTGCTTTGGAGTTAAAAAAACGGCTAGGCAGCAAGATAGCTAACCCAATTATTGATCGATTGCCATGTGCTGACATTTACCTTGAAGAAGATAAGCCTTTAACTATCGGTAGTATTCAACTCATATCGCTCCATACTCCAGGGCATACCCCAGGTCACTTTTCCTATCTAATCGATAATCAAGTATTCACCGGCGATTCGTTATTGGTGGATGGCTGTGGTAGAACAGACTTTCAGAACGGTAGCGCAGAGAAACTTTACAATAGTATCCATCAGAAATTATTTAGCTTGCCTGATGATTATCTAGTTTATCCGGGGCATGACTATCAAAGTCGCTTTGTATCGAACATCGCACAAGAGAAAGCAAGAAACTCAAGATTAGGGGCCGACAAGAAAATTGAAGAGTTTATAGTCATAATGGAGAACCTGAATTTACCGTATCCAAAATTTATAGACTATGCAGTGCCGGGCAATAAGATGTGTGGCGTGTGTCCAACTAACTTGCCTGATAACTTGGAAAGCTATTGTGGAAAGTTATTTGAAAGCATTCAGGGATAATCCTAAATTGCTTCATTAGCTAGTGATTGCCGCTAACCATGGAGGCAGACATCCACTAGTACTTTGTAATTGTAGTAAAAATCTGTATCAAAACTAAGCTTAATAACATCATTCAACCAGTATTCCGCAACCCCGCTGCAATGCCGTTAATCGTTAAATGAATCGCGCGTTTTACCAATACATCAGTTTCACCGCTTCGGTGCCGTTTAATGAGTGCGACTTGTAAGTGGTTGAGTGGGTCTAGATACGGCAGTCGGTTTTTTATTGAATTGGCTAGTGTGGGATTGTTGGCAAGGCGCTCGGTGTTTTGTAGAATTAAATTGAGTGCTTGGTTGGTGAGTGCATGCTCTTTCTGTATGCGTTCAAATATGGGGATTCTGAGTGTTTCATCTTGTACCAGTTCAGAATAGCAGGCGGCTATTGTGAGGTCTGTTTTTGCTAGCATCATGTCCATATTAGAGATGAGTGTTTTGAATAATGGCCAAGCAGCGAGCATGTCTCTTAAAATAAGGACGCGTTGTTCTTTATCGGTTGCGTCTTTGCTCGCGCTTAAATAATCATCTATTGCGCTGCCAAAGCCGTACCAGCCTGGTAGTAATAGTCGGCATTGCCCCCATGAGAAACCCCATGGAATGGCACGTAAGTCTTCAATACGTTGTGTGGATTTGCGCGAGGCAGGGCGGCTGCCTAGGTTCAAATCGGCTATTTCTGAAATAGGTGTTGAGCTGAAAAAATACTCCGCAAATCGTGGTGTTTCATAGACTAAATCTCTGTAAGCGTGCATGGCACTGGCTGAGAGTTGATCCATCAACATTTCATAAGCTCTGCGTTGCGTTTTGGGTAGCTGATCTTGCGGAAATAGCGAGGCATCTATGGTGGCGGCTACAAAGGCTTCCAAATTGCGCCTTGCCACTTTGGGGTCTGAGAATTTATTGGCGATAATTTCGCCTTGTTCAGTCAAGCGTATTTGCCCTGCCACGGTGCCAAGAGGCTGCGCCATAATGGCTTGATAGGTTGGGCCACCGCCACGGCCAACCGCGCCGCCACGGCCATGAAACAGACGTAACCTCACGTCTGCTTGACTGAATAGCTCAACTAAATAGACTTCGGCTTTATACAGCTCCCAGTTTGAGGTTAAGAATCCGCCATCTTTGTTGCTGTCAGAATAACCGAGCATGATTTCCTGCTCATTACCTTGGTAGCGAATCAAATGGCGTATGCCCAGCAAACTCAGCCATTCGCTCATGATTTTTGGCGCGTTGCGTAAATCTTCAATGGTTTCAAATAAGGGCACGATATTGAGTTCCATCTCTACACTGGCTGAACCCCACGCACCGCGTAGCAAGCCAGCTTCTTTTTGCAGCAATGCCACTTCAAGCAAGTCAGACATGGTTTCAGTATGCGAGATAATGTAATGTCGCACCGTGCGATTGCCAAATTTTGCGCGTACCTCACGGGCTTTTCTAATCACATTCATTTCTGTTTGCAGCAAGTCAGAATATTTTTGAAAAGGCGAGAACAGCAAACGCGGCTGCCTGAGCTCTTCTAGCAGGATATTTACTTTTTCGGTTTCGCTGAGTGCTGCATAGTCAAAACTGTAGCCAGCATTCACAAACAGCTCTTTTAGTACTGCTTCATGTACGTCTGAGCTTTGTCTTAAATCGATGGTCGCTAAATGAAAACCAAAGGTTTCAACCGCTTTAATGAGTTTGCCTAGCCTTGGATAAACCAGCAATTCACCATGATTTTCAATCAATGAGTTGGCAATAATATTCAGGTCAGCTAAAAGCTCATCCGCGCTGGCGTAAGGCCTTAAATTCTCGGCTACGTTAGTTTCAATATGCAGGCTGGTTTCGCTGCCAATTAAATTTTGAAAGCTTAATGAAAGACGCCCCATGACCGCCATGATGGCAAGGCGATAAGGCTCATCTTGTCGATGCGGAGATTGATCTTGCGAGGTACTGGCTAAATTTAGCAAGGCTTGCGAAACTTTCACTAAGCGTGTGGTCGGTGTGAGCTCTTTACGCAAGCTGCTGATTTCGCGTAAATAATGCTCAAATGCCACGGTGGATTGTTGTATGGTCGCCATGTCTAAAGTGGCGGCGTTTACATTAGGGTTGCCGTCGCGGTCACCACCAATCCAGCTACCCATCTGTAAAAAGCTTGGTAGCTGGTAGCGTTCGGTACCTGTTTTTCCAAACAGGTCGCCAATATCTTGTTCCAAATCCTGTAATAGTTCTGGAATCGCATCTAGCAAGCTCAAGCGGTAGTATGAAAGCGCATTATCAATTTCGTTGTTCACTGTCAGTTTGTCAAAACGCAACATTCTGGTTTGCCACAAAGCCGTGACTGCGGCGTAGAGCATACGCGAGTTTTTTTCAGTTTCTTGGCGCGACATGAGTTGGGCTTTATTGGCGAGTAATGATGAAATTACCTGTTCAGTATCTAACAGACTTTTTCTTTGCACCTCAGTCGGGTGCGCGGTTAAAACGGGCGAAATTAAGGCTGATTTAAAGAAGTCATCAATTTGTTTTAACTCTAATTTTTCATCTTTGAAAGAGCGCATTGAGTTCGCTACGCCGCCTGGCGCTTCTACGCTTTCTTCCATTCGGTATTGGTAGTTGCTGTAAAGGTCTTCAGCAATATTCACCAAATGTTTAAAGTAGCTAAAAGCTCTGGCCACCGCAATGGTTTGGCTGTTGGTCAGCTCTTTTAATAAACCATCAAGTTTTTGCGTAAACTCTTGGTCGCCTTCACGATGAAATTTCACGGCAGACTGACGAATTGCCTCTATGGTTTCGAAAGTTTTTTCACCTTCGTTATCTTTAATCACCTCACCTAGAATGCGCCCAAGGTAACGAATATTTTCTTTAAGCGCAGTTTCAGCGGGGGTCATAGGTGCATTCATTTTTCAATTCCTCAAACCAAATATGTTCAATGGATTACGTAATTTCATTCCGGCTAATTCGCATGCCACCTTAAATCTAAGGTAAATGGATACTCGCGATTGCTTAACTCGGTTGGTGGCTCCATCAACTTCACTGCTTTATTGGCGGATTTCTTCGGTGATTTAATATTACCCGGCGTATGCTCAAGTACCGTAAATCGGCTCACACGACGACCTTCCGCTTCATAAGCATTGACTGGCAAGGTGTCGTAGTTACGGCCACCCGGATGTGTGACATGGTAAGTACAGCCGCCAACAGAGCGTCCGTTCCATGTATCTATCACATCAAATACCAGCGGCGCTTGTACGCCTATGCTTGGGTGCAATGCAGACGGGGGATTCCAGGCGCGGTAACGTACGCCAGCGACCATTTCACCTTGTGTACCAGTATTACGTAACGGCAAGCGGCGACCATTGCAGGTAATCGCATAGCGTTCACCAGTGATGCCTGTGAGCTTGACTTGCAAGCGCTCAACGGAAGAATCTACATACCTAGCCGTGCCGCCGCTAGTGATTTCCTCGCCCAATACATGCCAAGGTTCAATCGCGGTTCTGAGTTCAAGTTGCAAATCTTGAATTTCTAAAGTACCGCAGCGCGGGAAGCGGAATTCAATAAACGGTGCAAACCAGTCTTTAGAAAATGCATAGCCAGCTGCTTGTAAATCTTGCGCGACATCTTCAATATCGCGTGCAATAAAATGTGGCAGCATAAAGCGGTCGTGCAATTGTGTGCCCCAACGTACCAATGGTTTTTTGTAAGGCTCTTTCCAGAATCTGGCAACCAAAGTCCGTAATAGCAGCATCTGTACTAAGCTCATTTGCGCATGTGGCGGCATTTCAAAGGCGCGTAATTCCAATAAACCCAAGCGACCCGTATCTGAGCCAGGTGCATAAAGCTTATCAATACAGAATTCACTGCGGTGTGTGTTACCCGTCATATCGACCAGTAGATTGCGCAATAAGCGGTCTACCAACCACGGGGCTGGTACTTCACCATCTGGCATTTGCTGGAAGGCGATTTCAAGTTCGTACAAGCTATCGTTTCGCGCTTCATCCACGCGAGGTGCTTGGCTGGTTGGGCCAATAAACAAGCCTGAAAATAAGTACGATAAAGAAGGGTGGTGCTGCCAATAAGTAATCAAACTACGCAGTAAATCAGGGCGACGTAAAATCGGGCTATCTGCTGGCGTAATACCGCCTAACGTGACGTGATTGCCACCACCAGTGCCAGTATGGCGACCATCGAGCATGAACTTTTCAGAACCTAGTCTGGTTAAACGTGCTTGCTCATAAAGCGTAGTAGTGTTGTGAACCAAAGCATCCCAACTGGCGGCAGGGTGAATGTTGACTTCAATCACACCAGGGTCTGGCGTGACAGGTAAGCGTGTTAGGCGTAGGTCGTGAGGTGGTTGATAACCTTCAATCACCACTGGCATTTTCAATGTGCTGGCTGTCGCTTCAATCGAGGCAATAATGTCTAAATAATGCTCTAGCGTATTGGTTGGCGGTAGAAAAACATGTAAGCGTCCGCCTCTGGTTTCCACGCATAGCGCAGTATGCGGCGTGAATTCTGGGTCAGTTGGAGCAGAGTCCTCAATATCACCTTGATCATCAACCATATCCATTTCATTGCTATGCATATTCTCTTTGGTGAATTTGCTATAGCGACGACTCACTTCAGAATCGATATCAGCTAGTGGCTCTACAGCTTCATACAAGCTGCGCTCGTGTTCGTGGTCGCGGTCTTCAAAAGCTATCCAAGGCAGCGAGTTTAACGGTAGACGCAAGCCCATGGCCGAATCGCCTGGCGCGAGAAACATTTCGCCGCGCCTGAATTCCCAAGCGCTGCTGCTCCATGCATTGCGCTGATAGCTCCAATGCAACGGTAGTAGATATCCAACAGGCATACCTAAATCACCCGTGAGCACTTTTGTTAGGCGCTTACGTTCTAAATCATCTTTCAAGTCAGACTTGAGCGGATTCAGGTTATTCGGTACTAAGCCTTCAGCCAATAAATAATAAAGCGGATCTTCATAGCCCGCACAAATATGGCTGCCTTTTAGACCAAGTCGTTTTGATAGATCACGAATGAAGGTGTCGGCATGTTCACGATTAAAACCATAGTCTTTGTTTTCATCAGCTAATAGCTCAGGGTTACGCCAAACTGGCTTGCCATCTTTACGCCAAAAACAGGCGAGTTGCCAGCGCGGTAGAGGCTCGCCTGGGTACCATTTACCCTGACCAAAATACAGCAAGCCACCCGGCGCAAAGCTATCGCGTAAACGTCTTACTAGCTCGCCAGCTAGCTTACGTTTTTCCACACCATCCGCATCAATATTCCATTCTGGCGCATCCATGTTATCGATAGAAATAAAAGTTGGCTCGCCGCCCATGGTTAGGCGCACATCGCCAGCTTCTAATTCCGTATCTATTTTTTGACCAAGCGCGTTAATTTCGACCCATTGTTCTTCGCTATAGGGTTTGGTCACGCGAGGGTCTTCGTGAATGCGGGTCACGTTGTTACTAAAACTAAATTCAATATTGGCTTGACCTGTATAACCACCAGTCACTGGCGCCGCGCTGACATAATCAGCCGTGCAAGCAAGTGGAATATGACCTTCGCCAGCCAGTAAGCCAGAGGTCGCATCTAAGCCTATCCAGCCAGCGCCGGGGATGTAGACTTCAGCCCATGCATGCAAGTCCGTAAAGTCTACTTCGGTACCTGATGGGCCATCCAAAGATTTCACATCAGCAGTGAGCTGCACTAAGTAGCCTGAAACGAATCGAGCCGCCAAGCCCATGTGGCGCAAAGCTTGCACTAGCAACCAAGCAGAGTCACGACAAGACCCTAGCTTTTTGTCTAGGGTTTCTTCACAAGTTTGAACGCCCACTTCCATGCGAATGGAGTAATTAATCGTTTGATTGACGCGCTGATTTAAGTACACCAGAAAATCTACAATCGCTTTTTTACCGACATCAATTTCCGCCAACCAAGCTTTTAGTAAAGGTCCGTGTTCACGAACTTCAAGATAAGGCGCTAGCTCTTTAAGCAACTGTTCTGGATAAGCAAACGGGTAATTTTCTGCGTATTCTTCTAAAAAGAAATCGAAGGGATTAATTACCGTCATTTCAGCAATTAAATCGACTTCGATTGATAGTTCGGTAGATTTCTCTGGAAACACCACGCGCGCCAAATAATTGCCGAATGGATCTTGCTGCCAGCTGATGAAGTGATTTTCAGGCGTAATTTTAAGTGAGTAAGCACTCACAGGCGTGCGCGAGTGCGCCGCTGGTCGCAGGCGGAAAACATGCGGCGCAAGTTGTACAGGGTTATCGTAGTGATAAGCCGTTTTATGGTGGAGCGCGACCCGAATAGTCATTAGTGTGTTACCTTTTTAGAGTCGTGATCGTTGTATTTCTAACTGGCAAACTAGCTTGAACTTTCAGCTTGCAATAAACGTAAATTCTCCTCAACGCCAGCCGCTTCAGTCAGTTCAGCCACATTCTGTTTAGTGAAGAAACCATCAAAATCGCCAAAGCGTTGCACGTATTCAATGATGAGCGAAGAGTGTTCTGAGGCGCTGGAGAAAATCTGTTTAAGACCTTCTTCGCGTGAGCCAATCACATCTAACAAGAAGTCTTTGCCTTTTTCCCTGATTGCATCAACTACGTAGTCAATATTAATCTGACCGTTGGTTTCGCCGTCAGCCACGCCCAGTGCAATGTGGTGCAAGCGCGGACCATAATTGCGTACAAAGTTTTCAGTAGGTGAGGGTAATCCGACTAAGTGATTAACGAAATAAGGGTGATTAGCCGCAGTGAAAACCTTGGCAGGGCTTTTTTGCTCATTATTGTAGTGTGCGCTTTTAGTGACGTTGGTCGAAGAGCTCTGGCTCGCAATGTCGTATGAGCCCCAGTAGTAGTAACTGGAAAGCGTGAGATATTCGAGTATCGCTACTTCACGATTTTGGCTGTAGATTCGCGTTGCCAAGTGGTCAATGGGTAGAATAAGTTTATCTAAACCTAGCTTGGCTTGCGTTTCTTTGGCTTCTAGATAGCCGCGGTTCACATCTTCATGAATCACACTTACGCCCAGCGCATAAATGCGAATATCGCCTACTGGTCGCTCCCAATACCCCACAATGTTATGCGTGTAGGGTGAGGGTTTGACAATAGACATATTGCCCGGCAGCTCTAATTTACGAATTTGATCTTGATTGAAAAAACGAATCTCGCGGGCTTTTTGTAGTTCAACCACTTCATGCTGATTGGTCACGCGAAATATCTCGCCCATGTAACGCGAGTTTGGCTTATGTGCGCCTATCGGATAAACCTCATTCAAACTGCGGAAAATGCCGTGTATGTTCGGGTCGCGTACCTCTCTCACAATCACATCTGGCGAATTCATATCGATGCGCAATACATGCGTCCAATGCGATTCTGATTCTAGCGTCACTAAATAATGATACGGCGTCATCAAGGCTAATTCGCTGATGTAAGCCACCGAGCAACCAGGCTCAACGGTAATCATCATGGCGTCAATTTCATGCACCATATCAGTCAAGCCGATGCGATCTCTATCTTCCAATAGCTTGGGTAGAAATTCTTCAAACCAAGGTGAGTTGACCTTGTCGCCATGACGTTGGTGTTGCAATGAGTTCATTAGGACATCCGAAATGTAAATATATCTGTGGCTATTAGGTAGAAAATAGAAAGACTGATGTAGTTATTGCTGCATTTGTGACATTTCATGTACTTTAAAATCTACCGACATTTTTTCGTTGCCAATATCGTGCATCACGCTGCTAATCGGGCATGCATCGCGGTAATCTAAGCCAGTGGCCAATCGTATATGTATGCCGTTTGACGGTGTATTATTGACCACATCAAAGCTTTGCCAACCAGTACTAACCAGCCAAGTGTCTGCCCAGCTGTGGTGTTCAAGTTGCTTAGTTGTCGGGTTAAAGCAATAGCCATGTACAAACCGTGCTGGTATTTTTAAAGCCCTGCAGCAACTAATAAAAAGATGTGTCATACCCTGACTCAATGCTTTACCTGCGGCTAAGGCAGCGATTGCTGACTGTTGATTCTCAGCCGTTGTTTTATCCAACATGACGGTTTGTGAGATGCTGTTCATCAGCGCTGTTAGCAAATCATTATTAATGGTTTGGTGTTGCGATGCCACTTGTTGTGCGAATTGAGTTACTTGTTTATTGGCCGCAGTGAGCGCAGTACTTCTCAGGTAGATAGGTAGCGCCAAATCATCGAGCTTTGTTTTATCTTTTGCTAGTAAGTCTGCAGGCCAAGCCAGATCAGTTTCTACTTCACCAGTGGCGCTAATGATAATTTCTTGGTGTGGCGTATCCATCACCAAGGTGTGTGTAGTATTGCCGAAAGTATCAATCTGAGTGGATGATAGCCCGCTTACCTTGACCTGCCAGTTGCTCACGCGCTGACCAAAGCCATCCTGTGGCGTGAGGCGCAACTGCTGTATGGTGTACCCGATAGGCTTATTGAATGCGAAGCGGGTATGGTGTTCAATATTAAATTTCATCGCGATTCTCCCACTTAAATGATTAATCTCTATTGCTAATACTTATCCTTGGCTTTGTAATTCCCCAACATTAGATTTTTCGGGTTCGTTAATAATTGGCGCATTCAGGTAAGTACGCTGAATCTCAACACCTAGGCGATTATTTTGCCTGAGGAACGCTTCTAAAAATTCGTGCAATCCACCTCTGAAAATATCTTCTATACGTCCGTAATGTAAGCTTGAGTGCATTTCACCAGCCAAGCGCTTACATTCACGACCCGCATCACCTGTTAGTTGGTCGAGTATCGTTGTTAGTTCATCCATACATGCATGTAATGAGCGTGGCATGTCGTGACGTAACACCAGTAGCTCGGCCACGCGCAATGGCATTACTGCATCACGGTAAACTTTTAAATAAGCTTCATAAGCACTGGCAGAACGTAATAACGCGCTCCATTCGTAATAATCTACCGCGCCACCTACATCGCTCGCTGAAGGTAACAAGAGGTGATATTTCACATCGAGCAAGCGTGCCATGTCATCGGCGCGTTCGATAAATCCACCTAAACGCGTGAAGCGGAAGCCATCATCACGCAGCATCGTGCCGTAAGTCACGCCACGGAACAGATGCGAACGTGATTTCACCCAGTCGCAGAACTCTGACAAGCCACTGTCTAAAATCAGCTTTTTGTCCATTTGCTGAAATTCCAGCCACAAGCTATTGATGTTTTCCCACATCTCAGAAGACATCGCTACGCGAACTGCATGGGCATTCTCGCGCGCGGCACGTAGGCAATTGTAAATGCTCGATAAATTACGACTATCCATCGCAATGTAGTAAATTACATTGTGTGCAGTGACTTCATTGTAGGCTTTATGAAAGTCTTCTACGGTGTCAGAGATATGTAGCAACGGCACCCAAAGTGCGGCTTCACTTTGTGCGGCATTTTGTACTAGCGACATGCGATAAGTCACATCCAGCATACGCGCCATGTTTTCTGCACGCTCAATGTAGCGTGCCATCCAGTAAAGGTGATCAGCGGTGCGGCTTAGCATTGCAGCACCCATGTATCTTTAGTGCCGCCACCTTGCGATGAGTTCACCACTAAAGACCCTTCATTCATGGCCACACGACACAATGCCCCTGGCACTACCGAAGTTGTTTTACCAGTTAATACATAAGGGCGCAGATCGACATGCCGAGGTGCAACACCTTGTTCAACCAGAGTTGGGCAAGTAGAGAGTGCCAGTGTGGGCTGTGCAATGTAATTATCTGGATTGGCTAAAATGCGTAATCTAAATTCTTCAATCTGCGCTTTACTTGAGGTTGGGCCTACCAACATGCCGTATCCGCCAGAGCCTTGCACCTCTTTAACAACCAATTCAGCAAGATTATCTAACACATACTTTCTGTCATCTTCCTTACTGAGTTTATAGGTGGGCACATTCGACAAAATTGGCTCCTCACCCAAATAAAATTTAATCATGTCTGGCACGTAGGTATAGGTTGCCTTGTCATCAGCCACACCTGTGCCGATGGCATTCGCTAGTGCTACACCGCCATTGCGATAGACTGAAATTAGCCCTGGCACACCCAGCATGGAGTCTTGCCTGAATGCCAAGGGGTCAATAAAGTCATCGTCAATGCGACGATAAATCACATCAATCCTTTTAGGCCCTTCCGTGGTGCGCATGAATACGGCGTTGCCTTTTACAAACATGTCGCGCCCTTCAACCAGCTCAATACCCATTTGCTGTGCAAGAAAAGCATGCTCAAAGTAAGCGCTGTTGTATGCGCCGGGCGTCATCAGCACTACCGTTGGGTCACTTGTTGTGCCACGTGGTGCGACGGCGCGTAGGTTTTCTAGCAATAGTTGCGGGTAATGTTCAACTGGTGAAATTGAGTATTGTCTGAAGAGTTCGGGGAATAATCGCATCATCATGCGACGGTCTTCCAGCATGTATGAAACGCCAGAAGGCGTTCGTAGGTTATCTTCTAACACATAAAATGTATCAGCTTCTGTGCGCACAATATCAATACCAGCAATATGCGCATAAACACCACCCGGCACATCTACACCTTGCATCTCTGGTCTATACATTTCGTTGGTCAGTATGCTTTCTGGCATGATGCCAGCTTTGATAATGTCCTGCCCGTGATAGATATCATTCAAAAACATATTGAGTGCACGCACACGTTGGCAAGCGCCATCTGACAGCTTTCCCCATTCACTTGCGGCCAAAATTCGTGGAATCACGTCAAACGGAATCAAGCGTTCGGCACCTTCTTCCTCACCATAAACGGCGAACGTGATACCGACTCGCCGGAACAGCAATTCTGCATCGCGAGACTTTTGCGCAAGTTGAGAAAAATCTTTGCTAGCTAACCAGTCAGCGTAAGGTGCGTAAACCTGTCTAACACTTTTTTTAGAATCTACAGATTCATCAAATGCAGCAAGCAGTTTATTTTTATAATCAATAGAAGCCATAGTAAAGTCCTACTTGCAAGGCGCGTGCCAACTACGGTTAAAGTAATAAAGATCTATATTTAATGAGGCTTGCAGGCTTATTGCAGTTTAATTGTTGAACGTAAAAAACTTAATTTTTAAAACCTAATTTGTTTGGTGCGCTATTTTGGTGCGTTAGAAATTGGCAAGGTGTTTAGTTAGTGCGTTAATGCTAATAGTGAATTGTTACAATAAAACGCCTACAGGCAATAATAGACTCAAATCGCTTTAATCAACATCGGCTTATTTATTTACTAGGTGTTGGTATAGTAATTGCTGTATCTTGTGGGCAGTATAGCTGTAAAAGTGTGACTTTCGTCGCGCTTGCCATGAATCATAAAAGGAAAACAATTGTGTGGCTTCGTACTCGATGTGATATTACTTTTGACGTGGCTATTGCAACCCCGTTTATTCTGATGCTCAGGCCGCGCAGTGGCTTAAATCAATGGATCGCGCGCGAGTCGTATACGCTCAACCCTAGTGTGCCAGTGGTTGAATATACCGATAACTATGGCAACCTTTGTCAGCGGTTAATCGCGCCGCCGGGCGAATTTTCTGTTCGTACATCAGCCGATATTATGACCGCAGATAACATTGATGTTTGTGCAGGTGCACCTTTTGATGAGGTGCAGAATTTGCCTGATGATGTGCTTACCTATCTCTTACCCACGCGCTATTGCGAATCTGATCGGTTTATCGACCTTGGTCAGGAGCTCGTCGCTGGCGTGACGCCTGGATATGATCAAGTTGCCACTATCGTGGCTTGGATACGTGACAATATTAAATTTAATTCAGACTCCATTCACTTTCAGCTATCTGCGGTAGAAGTTAACCAGCAACGCGAGGGTGTATGCCGTGAGTTGGCGCATTTGGGCATCGCGCTATGTCGAGGCTTGTGTATTCCTGCACGCATGGTTGTGGGCTACTTACACGGGCTACAGCCTATGGATTTTCATGCTTGGTTTGAGGCTTACGTAGGAGGGCGCTGGTATACATTTGATCCAACACAGCCGTATCCTATCGGCGGTCGTGTCACCGTGGCTTATGGACGCGACGCGGCTGATGTGGCGATATTTAACCAATTTGGCCCAGCGCTTTACCCACAAGCCATGTCGGTAAGTGTTGAGATGTTAGCTACGGCACCAAACTAGCGTTATTCAACTCTAAAACCATGCAAAGATTGCGCATCAAACATCTGACTGAATATACGTTTCCAGCGCAGGTCACGTTAAATCAGCATAAGTTGTTACTGCGCCCAAGAGAAGGGCATGATGTACGCATTGAGTCCTCAAAGTTAGAAATTACGCCCGCTTACAATATTAAATGGCAACGCGATGTGTTTGATAACTCGCTTGCCATTGTCAATTTTTTGGAGCGCTCAAATAAGCTTACTATCGCCAGTGAGGTCGTTATTCAGCATTACGAGCAAGCGCCTTTCGACTTTATGTTAGAAAGTTATGCCGCTCAATATCCATTTACCTACGCATTAGACGAACAAGCGGATTTGGCTATTTTTCAACAAGCCAGCTTTTATAACGACCAAACTGTTGTGAATACTTGGTTGCAACAACAAAACTTATTCGGCATGCAAACCTTTAGCTTGTTGATGCATTTAAATCAGAATATTAGCCAAAATTTTCGCTACCAAATGCGAGAAGAGGCGGGTGTGCAATCACCTTCGCAGACGTTGTCGCAGCTTAGCGGATCTTGTCGAGATTACGCGACGCTCTTTATTGAAGCTTGTCGCTGTTTAGGATTAGCGAGCCGCTTTGTCAGTGGTTATTTACATGCGCCAGCCACAGAAGCTGGCAATGCGACCACCCATGCATGGGCTGAAGTCTATTTGCCAGGCACTGGTTGGAAAGGATTTGACCCGACTTCAGGCGAGCTCACAGGTAGTCACCATATTGCTGTCGCCGTTGCGCGCAATCCAGAGTCTATCCCTCCAATATCAGGCAGCTTTACAGGACTCGGCTTGATGGCGACTACGATGTTAGTGAATGTGCAGGTGAATTTGCTGCCATAGCTGGCATTGCCAGCTGAACAGTACTTAAAATTCAACCATTTCAAATTCTGCTTTAGAGACGCCGCATTCAGGGCATGTCCACTCAGCAGGTACATCTTCCCATGCCGTGCCAGGTGCAATGCCATCTTCAGGCCAGCCTTTTTCCTCTTCATATACCAAACCGCATACTACACATTGCCACATTCTCATGATTTTTCCATTATTTAAGCTTAAAAGCCTTCAAGTTGAAGACTTACTATTTTGTCGTGCACTAGCTTAAAGCCTTACAAGAAACATTTCAAATAAAAGCATTCATGGTCTTCATAAATTTTTTGTGTATTTGAGGTTTGAATAAGATTTAGGTTGAATTCCAATTATGTTGATTTGCTATCTTTTGAGATATCCAGTTTACTTGATTGTTGAGTTTAAGTTTCCTAAAGCGGACTTTTCTTAAATGATTTGCGTCTGAACTTGCTATTTATTACTATACGGATAGAGAACACCTTAACTATAAGATTTAAAAAGAAAATAACATGTCAGATCAACATTCACAATATTATTAGACGGATGCATGCATGCGTCCGTCTAATATCTGTTAGACCTCATGGAGAGATATGCGCACGCTCATTAATCCAGAAACGCTCGATCTGCTCAACTATTTGGAAGCGAGGATCGCAATTTGGCGCTTTCACGAAGTTTCCCCGCGAAGATGGCGGCGGGCCGACCAGCAAGCCCCAACGCTAGAACTTGCGACTGTTCGCTCACGCCTCCTAAACGTCAACTATATGTTGGCTGAGCTAGGCGAAGAAGGAGAACAGATTTACGCAGAAGAGGACCCCATCCGCTTTGATTGGCTTACCTATCTTGAAGAGTGCAAAGTCATTCCAGTCTACGATGACGCGATTGCCGTGATGCGACAGCGCCCCTTAGTCGAGCCTCAAGAAGTTGAGCATATCCTCCGCTTCATTGCTGTTGGCGGATCGAATTACGGTGTAGATGAAGCGGAGTGCCATGGGCACGGGTATCACTTTCACTTCGGGAAGGTGAAGAGCAACACCCTCACGCGGGTCAATGTGGTGCTTACGTTCGACCATCGCAAGCCGGTTCCAACAGATTCACATGATCCGTTGTTTGTAGAGGAGCACGGCTCTGGTCGATACAAGCATATGGACATTGCTACGGTCGGGAAGAACGTGAGATATCCCGTTTACAAAATTTGCGAGCAGGAGCTGCAGAGTATTGGAAGGCAGAATTTTAAGAGTCCGGCTGCAAAGGCAGGGGTTTTCTATTGACTCCCAAGCTTAGGTTTAACAATTCATTCAAGCCGATCCCGCTTCGCGGATCGGCTTAACTCAGGTATTAGATTTATTGAGACACTCATGCTACTAGTCGATTCTGTATCTACCTTAAGTACCCTATTTGCTGGCATCTCAGCATTAGCTGCTGCCGCTGCGATTTACTTTCCGTGGCGTACACAGAAGAGTGAGAAATTCTTGGGACAGGCCACTCTCTCGCTAGAACGAGCTTACGAGGCGCTCTCCATAAGTGGAGAGCAAATTCAACCACCTGCGCCGAACCTCCTTAACTGGCTAACGGCGGCCCGACATATTGAGCAGTACCGGCGGCTTAAGAAACTAATTAAATGCAAGGATCATCAACTTGTTTGTGATGAGCAAGAAGAGTATTGGCGCCATAAATTCTATATCTGCCTAGATGCTACTAGTCCGCTATTGTTAGGCTACTACCAAAACCAAGTACAATCCCACAAACAATCGGAAATCGAGCCAAAGTCCGCAATCATTATTCACGACTTCACAAAATGGCCGGATGAAAAGCAAGACCCTCTTGATTTGGCGAATGTAGATTTAATCCTTAAGCGAGGTAAGGTCCTTCAAGGAAACATTGGGCTTCGGCTCTACCTTGAAAGTCTGCCGACCTATCGCGATAAAATCTAACATGGCACTCAACTTCGGTCGCTGGACGCTGTGAGACATGGCTGTGCAGCGCCGGTTAGCTCTAAGTTAGGTAATCCCTATCATATGCCTCAAACTAATTATGCGAATTGAAGATGACTCCACCTACTAAAATCATGAAAAAATATTTATTAATTACCCTTATGGCTTTTGTCGCAATCTCAACCAAAAGCTTTGCTGAGCAGAGCGATGGATTTCAAGGCTTGGCATGGGGATCAAGCATATTAACAATCAGTAAAAAATTTCCCCAAGCAAAACAAAATCTGCTCAGAAACGAAGAAGAATATCCTATCTGCAAGAACTCTGATGGGACAGCGCGTGCATGCACAGTCTCACAGCAAATGTGCGAGAGCCTCGGTATGCTATGCCACCCCTCTCTTAAAATGAAAAATTACATGGTAGGTAGTTATCCTTTTGAAGTCGATTTTGAGCTATCAAAAGATCAGACCCTAAGTGGCGTCTCTTTAACGTATTCTGGAGAATTGACAGGCGAGCGCAAGGAAAAAGGACGACAGATTTTCGCACACCTCATGGAGAGCCTTACGCAAAAATACGGGCAGCCAGTCAATGTGGATGAGTACGCAGAAAACCGAGCGGGCTTCATGGGCGGCGGTTACAAATGGCAAACAAGCGCAAGCAGGATAAATTTAAACTATATGGGCCAATTCGGCAGCGATCATAAAATGGTACGTACAACAATAACAGTTATCTACTCTCCATTGATAGATGATTTTTCATCAAAGCTCTAAAGCATAAGGTTGAAATAGGCACATATATTTACAATCAATGCTACCTATCTCAAACGTTAACTGGCTACTTTGTAGAAAATCGAGTGTGTCTAAAGCGTCATTTCTTGCCTTTTAACCCACAAAATAGCTTGCCACAAAGCAGACTATCAAAAAGTATAATCAACATTATTTGATGAAATTTAACTACCATGTAGCACTATCTATCATTTGGTAATACACAAAACTTTACGAATGCCCATTCAATAAAAAGCCCGTACTTGATAACACTCTCAAGTACGGGCTTTGAATAGCAAAGTTTAGGTTGCTAAATGGACTTTATACTTACAAGCCTAATGCCTTAGCAACACCAGCACTGTAAGCAGGGTCTGCTTTTGCAAAGATTGCTAACATGCGTTGCTGAATTGATTCATTTGCTTGGCTTAATCCACCTGCAATATTGCCGAACAATTGCGCTTTTTGGTCATCATTCATAATGCGGAATAAATCACCTGCTTGTGTGTAATAGTCTTCGGCATCTTGGCTGTGATAACCGATCCAAGCGTTCTCCAACACAGGCATTGGCGGCGCTGCAACGCGCGGCACTGGCACTGGTGCACCGTTAGCAGCTCTATCGTTAGGATAGAAATTACTTGCGGCCACATGGCCTGCTGCATTTGTATAGCTAGCTTCACCACTAGAATGCCCAACAGGACAACCCGTGCCAGCAAAAGCGCCATCCCGTTGATAGTGGTTCACAGGGCATTTTGGAGCATTTACTGGAATTTGGTTGTAATTCGCGCCAATGCGATAGCGATGCGCATCTTGGTAAGCCAACAAACGACCTTGCAACATTTTATCTGGTGATGCCGCAATACCAGGCACGAAGTTACTTGGTGCAAAGGCTACTTGTTCGGTTTCAGCAAAGTAGTTACTCACATTTTTGTTTAATTCTAATCGACCAATCTCAATCACTGGAAAATCTTTGTATGGCCAAATTTTGGTTAAATCAAACGGATTAATGTGGTAATTTTTGGCTTCTTCTTCTGTCATGATTTGCACTTCAACCTTCCAGCTTGGAAATTCACCACGGTCAATCGCATTCACTAAATCTTGTTGCGCACCGTGAGCTGGCATTTTTGCCGCTTCATCGTTGGTTAAGGTTTTAATACCTTGGTTAGTTTTAAAGTGCCATTTACACCAAAAGCGTTCACCTTTAGCATTATAAAAACTCAAGGTATGACTACTAAAGCCGTGCACATGGCGATATGACAACGGAATACCACGGTCGCTCATCAAAATAGTCATTTGGTGCAATGACTGTGGATGGCTTGCCCAAAACTCAAACGCATTCGCTGGATTTGGTAAGTTGGTGCGAGGGTCTTTTTTCTGGCTGTGAATAAAGTCAGGAAACTTAATCGGATCATTTAAGAAAAATACTGGCGTGTTATTGCCCACCATGTCCCAGTTGCCTTCTTTGGTGTAAAACTTCACTGAAAAGCCACGTGGATCGCGCGCATAATCGCTAGAATCTTGACCACCACCTACGGTAGAAAAGCGTAAAAACACTTCTGTTTGTTGACCAACTTCTTGCAAAAAGTCTGCAATGGTGTGATCTTTTAAGCTTTTTGTGACAGTAAATGTGCCGTAAGCAGCTGTACCACGCGCATGCACTACACGCTCAGGAATACGCTCGCGGTTAAAGTGCGCTAATTTTTCAAATAAATAATGGTTATCAAACGTCAATGGTCCGCGATTACCTACAGAAATGCTGTTGTTATCATCTGCAACTGGTGCACCTGCTGAAGTCGTTAAAGTAGTCTTGCTCATATTTGCTCTCCTAAAATAAAATTGGTTTTTTAATTTGCTGCTGCGTAATTGGCTAGTAGTTCTATCAATATCTGGCTGGTGGTTTCAAAATTAATATTCATTGTTTTTCTCCTTAAAAAGTAATGCATGGATTGCATTTTAGAGAACACAGGGCTATTTGTATAATTATTTGTTTTGATGAAATTGATAAATATAATTTATCGATGTATGATGAATGTAATTGATAAATAGCGAGTTAAAAATGAGTCTCACTGAATTAAAGTTTATTGTAGCAGTGGCGCAGGAGCGCAACTTTAGGCGTGCCGCGGAAAAGTGTTTTGTTTCACAACCCGCACTTAGTCTCGCGATTAAAAAGCTTGAAGAAGAGCTGAATGTGATTATTTTTGAGCGTAGTAGAAGCGAAGTCAGTATGACTGAAATTGGCGAAAAAATAGTTGAGCAAGCCTCAAAAGTATTAGAAGAAGCTGCCTATATCAAGCAATTAGCAGACCTAGGTAAAAATCAGCTGAAGGGCACATTAAAACTAGGCATGATTCACTCTGTTGGGCCTTATCTATTACCAGAGATTATTCCCATATTACGCAGTAGCGCACCAGATATGCCTTTAGAGGTAGAAGAAAACTTAACGGCTAATTTAGAAGCGCAGTTACGTAATGGAGTTATTGATGCCGCCATTATTGCGCTGCCGTTTAATGTGCCTGGCTTGCAATATCGCGCTTTATACGACGAAGAGTTCGATGTGGTCGTCCCTAGTGACCATCATTGGGCAAAACGGAAACATATTAAACCCGAAGAGTTGTCTGATGAAAAAGTACTGCTATTGAATAGTGGTCATTGTTTTAGCAACCAAGTCACACAGGCATGCCCAGAGCTCTCGCGGAAGGGTGAAGTTTTGCAGGGTAATTCATTAGAAACCATACGTAATATGGTGGCCTCCAACCTAGGCATTACCGTTTTGCCTTGTTCCGCTACAGCGGCGCGCTACAATAATCCACTGATCAAAGTGATTCCGTTTACCAGCCCGGCGCCTACAAGGCGCATTGCCATTGCGTGGCGTAAGAGCTTTATGAGATTGGAGGCGGTAGAAAAAATAGCTGAGGCGATTAAAGCGATTAATTCAAATTACATGCTGTTAATTAAGTCATGATGAATCGCAATTGGCTAGCTTATAACATTTGCCCAATATAAAAGCGCTACCTCTGGTTTGGCGCGCCTTAATTAAAACAAATAAAAAAAGGCGCACTAGGCGCCTTCTTCAGTACTTAAGAACAATTACTTGTTCATTACGTACATTGTTACTTCGAAACCGAAACGCATTTCAGTAGCTGCTGGTGTTGTCCACATAATAATTCTCCTGTAAGTTAATTAATTAAGTCGTACACAATCTATGACTCACATAATACAGAGCAGTTGCAATTACCAGCTATGTAAAGCAACTAAATTAGACTAATGATTTTCATTAGTTCAATGCATTAGTTGAACGGTGGTTGCAATCAATATTAATAACTCACTGAAATTCGATAGCCAGCTACAGGTTCATCCTGAGCGGTCAGCGCTAGCTTGACTTTGATTTCGGCACCAGCTGGCAAGCCGCTTGCAACGTCGGCATGCTCAGGTAGATATTCTGCGGGTGTGAATATGCGCCTTAACTTAGGCTTATCTTCAATGTCGGTCAGTGTCAGTTCTATATTCGGGTAAGTTTGAATAAATCCAGCTTGATTAATCAATGTACTAGAAAAGTGGATTAAACCCTCGTGTTCGGCATCTTCCTGCATGTCCGAATCATCAATGATGATAAATTCAATTTTCTTAGGCAGGCTGATGTTGCATGAGAGTTTTTCACACACTTGAATAAGCAAAGGTTTTAGTTTTGGGTAGTAAATAGCAATATCGCTGCGCCAAAAATAGATGCTTTGTGCAACCGCAGCGATTACAAGAAAAACAGCAAGCAAGCTTATTAGCCACTTGTATAAACGGCTTTTACGTGCGGTTTGCTGGTCATTTGTTTGGAAGTAACTGGCTTGACTGTCAGCAATCAAGGCTTTATCTACAATTTCGCTTGCCTCATCGCTTATTTGCGGATTTTCGTGTTCTTCATCAGGGCTAACTTGTGCTTGACCCTCATCATTGACGTGAGCTAAATCGGCATCATCTACAACATCAATTTCAGTTGCATTAATATCAACCAATTCTTCTGTAGCATCAAAAACATGTAAGCAATGCCCGCAACGTACTTTGCCATTATGTTGGTTGAGTTGTTCATCAGTAACAATAAATTGCGTTTGGCAATTTGGGCAATTGGTGACGTTGGTCATGATATCGTCTATTTTTTGGTGCCTGTGAGCAACACCCAAGAATCCATAGTTTGTGGTGCTTGCATGTTAAACCATTCTGCGTAAATTGCACTCACATCAGCGGCTTGCTCTTTTAAAATACCTGAAAGGGCAATTTTACCGCCAGTTTTGCAGGATTTTGCCAGCGCAGGTGCCAACACACTTAATGCACTTGAGAGTATGTTAGCCACCACTATATCAAATTCACGTGATTGGTATTTACTTGCATGATAAAACTCAGCAGTAACGTTATTCTGTTCGGCGTTATATACGCTAGATTGAATGGCTTGTGGATCAATATCTGTACCGATGACTTCTGATGCGCCTAGTTTCTTAGCAGCAATCGCTAAAATACCTGAGCCACAACCGTAATCCAAAACAGAGTCTTGTGTTGATACCGTTTCAGTCAGCCATTTCAAGCACAGATGTGTAGTAGGGTGGCTACCCGTGCCAAAAGCTAAGCCTGGGTCTAGTACGATATTAATCGCCTCTGAATTCGGCGCGCTATGCCACGTAGGCACAATCCACAAATTATCGGTGATTTTAATCGGCTCAAACTGAGATTGCGTCGCGCGCACCCAGTCTTGCTCTTGTATGATTTCGGTGGAATATTGCAGATTGCTTAATTTGGTTTCTCGTTCCAGATCGGCAATCACTTTAGTAACATCAACACCCTCATCAAACAAAGCACTGACAAGGTTTTGTTGCCAAATACCTGGTGGCGGGTCACCTGGCTCACCGAATATTGGCTGCTCGTCTAATGTGTCGGCGTTGGCATCTTCAATAATGGCAGAAAGCGCTCCTTGCGCCATTAGCGTATCGCTAATTAAATCAGCTGTATTGTCTTGTGCTTCAATTTTTAAAGATACCCACGCCATGCAAAACCCTATCTATTTCATGCTAGATTCAAACGAAGGAAAATCTAAATATTACAGTTAGAGTCTGTAACGTAGTATTCGATTGAATCTGGAATGAAAAGCTTATTTATTGTAAATACCTAGCTTTTGTTCAAGGTAATGAATGCTAGTACCACCCAAATGGAAAGCTGCATCGGCCATCAGGTCTGCATGCAATGCCACATTGGTACTAATGCCGCCTATCATCATCTCAGACAAAGCAATACGCATGCGAGCAATCGCTTGGTCACGCGTGTCACCGTAAGTAATCAACTTACCTATCATAGAGTCATAATTTGGTGGCACAGTGTAGCCAGCGTAAGCATGTGTATCAATACGCACACCAGGGCCGCCTGGCATATGGAACGTAGTGATTTTACCCGGAGATGGTATGAAGTTGTATGGATCTTCCGCATTCAGGCGACATTCAATAGCGTGGCCTTTAAGTACAACATCTTTTTGACGGAATTTTAGTTTTTCACCAGCTGCTACAAAGATTTGTTGTTGAACTAAATCAATACCAGTAATCATTTCAGTGACTGTATGTTCAACCTGTAAACGAGTATTCATCTCAATGAAATAGAACTCATTGTTTTCATACAAGAATTCAAAAGTACCAGCGCCACGATATTTAATTTTACGGCAGGCTTCAGCACAGCGCTCACCAATTTTGTCCCGTAATCTTGGATTAAGTAATGGTGCAGGTGCTTCTTCAAGAATTTTTTGGTGGCGACGCTGCATAGAGCAATCACGTTCGCCTAAAAACACCGCATTGCCATGTTGGTCAGCCAATACTTGAATTTCAATATGGCGCGGTTTTTCTAGGTATTTCTCCATGTAAACCACTGGGTTGCCAAAGGCAGCTTGCGCCTCGGCTTTTGTCATATTCACTGAGGCAATCAACGCAGCTTCAGTATGCACTACGCGCATACCGCGTCCGCCGCCGCCGCCAGCTGCTTTAATAATCACTGGGTAACCAACTTTTTTAGCGATTTTAATGATTTCTGCTGGATCATCTGGCAATGCACCATCAGAACCTGGCACACAAGGTACACCAGCTTTTTTCATCGCATCTTTAGCAGATACTTTATCGCCCATTAAGCGAATAGTTTCCGCGCGAGGGCCGATAAACACAAAGCCACTTTGTTCTACACGTTCAGCAAAGTCAGCATTTTCTGATAAAAAGCCGTAACCTGGGTGAATTGCTTGCGCGTCAGTCACTTCAGCCGCACTAATCACAGCAGGAATATTTAAGTAACTCTGACCAGAAGGTGCAGGGCCTATACATACAGATTCATCTGCTAATTTTACATATTTAGCTTCTCGGTCTGCTTCAGAGTGAACGGCAACCGTTCTGATCCCAAGTTCGCGACACGCACGCTGAACGCGAAGAGCGATTTCGCCTCGGTTAGCAATTAAGATTTTGTCAAACATAGCCATGTTGTTAAATACCTTTTAAATTTTTATTAGCCAATAATAAATAGTGGCTCGCCGTATTCAACAGCCAAGCCGTTTTCGACTAAGATTTTCTTAACAACGCCAGCTTTATCTGATTCAATTTCATTCAATAGTTTCATGGCTTCAATGATACAAAGCGTGTCGCCTACAGCAACCGTATCACCCACTTCTACAAATGGTTTAGCATCTGGTGAAGACGAACGGTAAAACGAGCCAACCATAGGCGATTTAACGGCATGACCTTCTTCAACCACTGGCACTTCAGCCACTGCGGCCTGAGGTGCTTGAGCTTGCGGCGCTACAGCGTATTGCGCAGGTGCGTAATTAGCATAGTGCTGCTGTGCTGGTCCACTAGATGTAAAATTACGGCTAATACGTACCGTTTCACCTTCTTCTGTCAGTTCAAGTTCAGCGATGCCTGATTCTTCAACAAGATCGATTAGTTTTTTAAGTTTGCGTAAGTCCATAATAACCTCTAAAAATCTAGGAAAATTTTAGTTAATAACAAGAATAAATTTAAGAATGATTGATGCGCCGAATTGCATAATCAAGCGCTAATGTATAGCCATGTGCGCCTAAGCCGCTGATGACACCAACTGCAATATCCGTAAAATACGAATGATGGCGGAATGCTTCACGTGCATATACATTTGATAAATGCACTTCAATAAATGGTACTTTCACAGCAGAAAGCGCATCGCGCATCGCTACTGATGTATGTGTAAATGCAGCAGGGTTAATAATCACAAAGTCCACTTTTGTAGTTGCAATGGATTGAATTTTAGTCACAAGATCGCCCTCAGTATTGCTTTGAAAGGCTTCTAAAGCTATACCTGCTTGTGTTGCAATATCCGTTAACGTTTGATTAATTGAACTTAGCGTGTCGCTGCCATAATGCTCAGGTTCACGTAAACCCAATAAATTAAGGTTTGGACCGTGCAATACTAATATAGATTTAGCTGACATGTTCAACCAATTTTTTGAACGTTTTAGATTGTAAATTCGTGTAATTCATTATTGCAAGTTTGCCGAAGTTAGCAGGTTTTGTCCAGTTACTTTAGTGAACTTAAACGAAATTAGCTGGCATTCACAATTTAAGTGGTTGATATTGCAAGCTTAAGTTTAGCTGTAAAAATGGGGTGTTATGGAGCCAATAAAGGGCGTATTGCAGCCTCTAAAAGGGTTTTATTGATACGTCCGAAGTAGGTATCAACGACTGTGCCGTTTTGATTAATGATGACGGTATAAGGTAATACACCTTTATCATTGCCTAAATCATTGCCTAGCGCCATGCCATCGTTCTCTGCCGCGAATAATGGATAGCTTACAGGCGTGGCTACTGAAAACTCTTTCACTAGCGCTAATTCATCTACAGCTATACCTAGCACCACCACATTCTTATTTTTATATTCTGTATATAATTCAGAGAGTTCTGGCATTTCTTCGCGGCAAGGTGGACACCAAGTTGCCCAGAAATTAAGCACGATGATTTTGCCTTTATATTGGCTTAAATCTTGGTTGATGCCGTCTGGATTAGGAAGTTTGCTAGCAAATAGCGTTTGTGTAGAGAACTTGCTGTAATCCGTAGCAGAGTTTTTTAATGCGGCATTTGGGCTTAAAACATAATAGTAAATTGCAAAACCAAGTGCCAACATAATGGCTAAATAGCCAACATTAGAAAGTATTTTTTTTAACATAATTTGATGCTTAGTTTGATTAACACTGTGTAGTTGTTTCTTGCTGATTTTGTGGAGCGATAATACAGCTATCGCGTCTAGCGAGTGTGGTGCTGAAACGCTCTGCATCTTGAAAGCCGACGGTTTTTAGCGTCGTCATTTCTTTGCCATTATCATTAAAAAAGGCAATACCAGGCGGGCCAAATAAGCCAAAGCGTTTTAGTAGCGCTTTATCTTCATCGGAGTTTGCGGTTACATCTACTTGCAGTAGCGTGGTGTTTTTAAGCTGTTGCTGCACTTTGGGGTCGCTGAAAGTTAGTTGCTCAAGCTCTTTACAAGCTACGCACCAATCGGCATAAAAATCTAACATTACCGGTTGATTAGTTGTAGCTAGTTTTTGCTCTAATTCAGCGATGCTAGCAATGCGGGTAAAGCTAAGTTGTGAAGGATTTTTTGTTTGATTAGCGCTGCTAATCGTAAAATTATTTAAGGGGTGTAAAGCGGATTTTGCACCAGAAAGTGCCCCTATGAATAAGGCTACGCCAAATATCAATAGCATAACGGCAACGCCTTTCCATAGTTTGGCAATGTTAGTTGCATGTGTAGGTAGGCTGTCTAACGCACTGTGATAAACCGCTGTCACTATTAATAATATAGCCCATAGCCCTAATTGAACACTCACAGGAGTAACTGGAGAAATTAACCAAATAGCCATGCCCAACATGAGTACGCCAAAGAAGTTGGTCACCGCGTTCATCCAATCACCAGTTTTTGGCAGTAAGCTGCCTGCTGAGGCGCCTATCAACAGCAAAGGAATCCCCATGCCAATAGCGAGCGCAAATAAGCCAACACCGCCTAAAAATACGTTGTGTGTTTGACCAATGTAAATCAGTGCGCCTGCTAGTGGTGCCGCCACACAAGGGCTAACAATCAAAGCAGAAAGCGCACCCATAATGAACACGCCAAAAAAATGTCCGCCCTTAAATTTGTTGCTGGTGTTGAGCATTTTATCTTCAAAGCTTTGCGGAAGTTTTAGTTCATAAAACCCAAACATTGAAAAAGCCAATAAGATGAATACTAAAGCGCTCGCACCCAGCACCCAAGCATTTTGCAAAGACTGGCTGAGTAGATTGCCAGATAGCCCTGCCGCGATTCCAGCCAAGGTGTAGCTTAATGCCATACCCAATACATAAGCTACAGACAAGCCAAATGCATGTAACTTTGAAGGCTTCACTTGCTGATTCTGACTGCCTACAATAATGCTCGATAAGATTGGAATCATCGGCAACATGCATGGCGTGAGTGAAAGCAATAATCCTGCAGCAAAAAAGCCTGCGATGACCAACCATAAATTGCCAGATTTAAGTATTTTTGTCGTGTTATCCGTTTCGTTACCATTCGAGAATAGGGTTTTATCTGTGGCTTTTTCTGGGGTGTCGACAGTATTTTTAGCGGTAGCCAGATCTACAGTAAACGTTTTGGTCATCGGCGCGTAGCATAAGCCTTTTTCGCTGCAACCTTGATACGTGACGGCAAGCTTGATGACATTGTTTTTAATGTTAGCTAACTTAACTTTTGCACTAAAGTCATGGTGATAAACTTCCATTTTGCCAAAGTTTTTATCATCCTTAATCTCAGCAATTGGAAATTCAACTGCCGCAATCTCGGCTGAGGTTCCAGGCGCCAGTACAAACTTAGTGCGTTCTTTGTAGAGATAATAGCCAGGTGTAACAGTAATATTGGCTTGAATACTTTGCGCGTCTTTAGCAGATAAATCTAATTGAAAAGCGGCTTCAGGCGATAAAAAAGTTTCTTCGCTATTAGTTTCAATGAGTGAGTTTGCAAATGAACTGAACTTGTTCTCAGCTGCATAGGTGTTAGGTAAAACTGCAATCATGGCAATAAGACAGAAAGCCAAATGTTTAAGAGATAAGTTTTTCACTATTTTATTCACTAATATTTTTAAAAATGATGGCGCTTTAATGACGTAAGGCTTGTTTTTAGCAATTAAAATTAAACTATCTTGTATTTTAATAGCTCAGACTCCATTACATAGAGAGTTAATTAGCATCATACGTTCAATATTACTTGTAATCCATTAAGGATAATATACCAATGCGTTTAATACTTACACTGGCCTTGCTTGCCTTTCCGATTGCGGAAATCTGGATTTTAATCAATCTGTTTCAACAATATGGTTGGTGGGTATTATTATACTTAGTCGCCATGGTTTTGCTTGGCTTACAACTTATTCGCGATGAGAAGCTATTATTTTCAGGTCGAATGATGCAAAGTCTTAGCCAAGGCGGCAATCCCATGAAAGCGATGTTTGGCAGTGCGCGCAATATTGTTGCTGGCATACTGCTGATCATTCCGGGCGTACTTACAGATTTAATCGCAGTGGTGTTATTGTTAATACCTGTGGATAAAAGCGCGATAAAATCGTCTACATTTAAGCAACAAGCTGCTAATGATGATGTCATAGAGGGTGAATTTCACCGCGAAGATTAATAGAGATCCCAAGTACTAAAGAATAAAAAGAGAGCCTAAATATGAGTCATCAAATCACCATAAAATCTACTCAACATACCTATACCGCAAAAGCATCAGAAACCGTGCTGGAGTCAGCCATAGGTGCGGGTGTGAATATTCCATACGGCTGTCGCAATGGCACTTGCGGTAGTTGTAAGGGCGATATTATTTCAGGCGAAGTGGATTATGGGGATTACGCATCAAGTGCGCTGACTGACGCAGAAAAGGCAGCAGGCAAAGCGCTGTTTTGCTGCGCACATCCTCTGACAGATTTAACCATAGAATGTCGTGAAATTCACGCAGATGTCATTCAGCCACGCATTTTACCTGCCCGTGTAGAGCGGAAAGAGCAACTTTCACACGATGTGATGGCGCTGTTTTTAAAGCTTCCAAGTACTGAACACCTCAAATTTATGGCAGGGCAATATATTGAATTTTTGCTTAAAGATGGTAAACGCCGCGCTTTTTCACTGGCTAATGCACCACATGTAGATAACCTATTAGAACTGCATTTACGTTTGATTCCAGGCGGGCAGTTTACCGAATACGTCTTTAATGAAATGCCTGACAAAGCCATTTTGCGCATAGAAGCCCCATTTGGCAGCTTTTTCTTAAGGGAAGAGTCTGATAAACCCATCATTATGGTCGCCGGTGGCACAGGTTTCGCGCCGATTAAAGGCATTATCGAGCACATGCTGCATAATAATATCAATCGCCCAGTGACTTTATATTGGGGCGCGCATAGTTTAAAAGATCTTTACATGCCAGCGCTGCCAGAGGCGTGGGCAAAAGAACACAAGCACATTAAATTCATTCCAGTACTATCTGACGCTACCCCAGAAGACAACTGGCATGACCGCACAGGCTATGTACATCAAGCCGTGTTAGATGATTTCGCCCAAACAAGTTTAGCTGACTATGAAGTTTATTGCTGCGGTGCACCGGCCATGGTGGAAGTTGCACACGCCAGTTTTGTAAAAGCTGGTTTGCCAGAAGATGAATTTTTCTCAGACGCATTTAATTATGCAAAACCAACGCCTAAGGTAGCAACTGCCTAGATTGAAGTTTGTAGCATGCGTCACAGGTGACTTACGCTACAAGACTGGTTGTTAGCTAGTATAATTTGGTCTAATGTGTAACTTATGCAATGCGCGGCTATCTAACAATAGTTAGGGTGTAGTGTTTAGATATCTGATTCTAGTGAGGTGCTGATATGAGTGACTTATCTGCTCTAAAAGGTATTTTGTTTGATTTGGATGGTGTGCTTTACACAGGCTCAAACGCGATTGAAGGTGCTGTAGAAGCAATTGAAAAGCTACGCGCCAGCCATATATGCCGCTTTGTTACCAACACTAGCACCTTATCTTTGACTAGTCTTCAGCAAAAAATCAATAAGCTAGGCTTTGCAATTCCCATCAATGAAATTATCAGCGCCCCGCAAGCAACCTTGTTTTATTTACAGCGCCAACAAAATCCAGTTTGTCGTTTGTTATTAGCCGATGATGTAAAACAGGACTTCAAAGAACTTCATCAAACCGAGACAGCTGCAAATTACATCGTCATTGGTGATATTGGTAGCACTTGGTCTTACACGCTTTTAAATCAAGTGTTCAATGATTTGATGCAAGGCGCGAAACTCATCGCGATTCATAAAAATAAGTTTTGGCAGACTGAACATGGTTTACAGATGGATATTGGCGGGTTTGTTGAGGCTTTAGAATACGCCAGCGGAGTGAAAGCCATGATTATTGGTAAGCCTTCTGCTGATTTCTTCCAAATTGCTTTAGATGATATGGGACTTAAATCCTCAGAAGTAGCCATGATAGGCGATGATATTGATGTGGACGTTGGCGGAAGCCAGCAAATTGGATTAACAGGGATATTGGTGAAAACCGGTAAGTATCGTCAAAACTATGCGGAGGCTTCCCGCGTTAAACCAGATTTACTGATAGATTCGATAGCCGATTTACCTGAGTTACTAAGTTCTTATAGCTGATATTTATGAAGCAGTCATCGCACTTGGCTACTTCGGTGTAATGTGTGCATAGTAAAAGCTTACGTCATGGCAGGGTTGGAGACCTACAACAGGCTTTGTATAGGAAGAATTTTCTCTGAAACCCAACCAAAAAACAGAAAAAAGACAATAATCAATATAAATGTGATAACGCCGGTGAATAGCCATTTAGTTCTATTTTGTTTGTCTACAAACATTAATATTGCAACACACAAAGCTGCAACAAATAGCATAATTAAGTCAATCGCATACACAATGCCTGTCTGAGCTAGTGCAGTGCCAACATAAAAAGAATCTTTATTGGGTTGCGTGATGTAGAAAAAAACTTGTAGTCCTATGAATGATATAGGAACAAGCAACACACACAGCCAGAATAGATTTCTTAAATAAGTCATTTAATTCCTTTTTTTGCTAATAAGCTAGCTAGAGTATGTAGTCTTTTTGGTAAGTCAGGAACTGAGTGAGCGTAGTAAAAATGGCCTTCACCTTTACCAGAAGCCATATCTTCTCCCAATTTCTTTATAACGAGGGGGTTCAATAGTTCGGATTGCGGCATGCCTGCATAAATTTGGTCACCATACTCGGTTAAGTTTAATATAACTATATTTTTGATATTCCTATGAGATTTTAGTTTAGTAAGAAAATCACCGCCAATGGGTGAGGCAATCAATACTAAATGATCAACTATGTGACCTTGATTGCTATAAAAGTTAGCAGTTTGTGCCGCAAGTAATGAACCATAAGAATATCCAATAAGATTAAATTGATCGGCAGATTTATTCATTCCGCTATCAATGGCCCACTCACCATTTAATTCGTAGCGAATAACTAACCCTGCACGAAACGCATCAATAAAAGTTCCAGCCAGTTTTACCTGCTGAGGTAAAGCGTTGCCAGCTGTATTAGTTAGGCCAACGTAAACATTATGAATACCAGCATTTTGGAATGCTTGCAGAGTAGGTTTGATATAGTTACCATCTAATCCAGCGCCACCCCAATAAAGTGTACCGCGTGGTTTCTTAACATAAACCTTTACTGGGTTAGTGTCACCTTTTCTCGATTTATAGGTGGTATATAAAAAATTACCATTATTTTGGTTAAATGATAAAAAGCCATAGCCAGCTGCTTGCAATTGCATACAAGCCAAAGTAAGGAGCAAACAGATAAATATTTTAATGCGCATTATCTGACCAGCATGGAGGGCGCTGATTAATCTTTAAGAGGCGCGTCACTGTAAGTTTATCTCAATCCAAATGGTTTTTCGGGCATATGTCGTTCAGTCCATGTTTCATAACTTATTAACAGATTAGACTCCACAACAAACACTAAAACAAGTATGTTTAAAATACCAAAAATTACTTTAAGTGATATGTGCCTGTCAATAAATAATCCATATAGCAAGCTCGGCATACTCGCCAAAACTAACACATAAGGCGTTTGCCAACATGGTTGCCATTTTCTAACAGCGCTCTATATAACACCATCGCTATGCTTAAAAGGGGTGTAAATATTAAAGAAACCCCGATTGTTTTTTTCATAGATAAGTTTTCTTAATGTGTATTATTCTTAAACTCTTGAATAAAGTCATAGGCTTCAATTCTCCTAATAATCAGACGGTTAAATTTATATTTTCGCCGAAGCTTTAAATATGCTTGCTCAGACAACTCGCAATACTTGTTAATATTCGAAATTACCAACTTATCTTCCTCTGACCCATCACCATTGATTTCACCTGTTAAATGGTCACATATATCAGCATTTTTAATATAAGCTTTAACATCTCGCGGCAAACCACCAGCCACTACTGAGCATGGTAGACATATCAAAGAAAGCAGAATAAGTATTTTTTTATTCAATTTAGCGGTCAATTAGCGCTTTATTATTTACTTACAAGTTGGATTTTCCACTTCGTAGCCAAAACTATAATACAGTTCAGATATTTTTCTAGCCCTATCAAATCCAGTCAAATGTAACCCTTCAGAACTAATGCAGGTTTTTAAGGTTATACGTTGATGCTTCCGTGACATTTCAAGAAAGTTAGGTGTTATTTGATTAACACGAACACTCATACCTATTGAAGCAACCCCAATAAATGGCAGTGAATCACCAATATTTTTTATTTCCTGTACTTGATAAACATAAACAGGCTTGCCAAATAACTCATCAGATACAGGAATAGCGAATTGCTTTAGAGGGCACTTATTAATTTCAAGCTTTTTACAGCAAACACTCACTCCGTTAGCATCAGGGAACTGTACTATCACAGTGTCATTTTTTCTAACTTTATAGGTGGTATATAAAAAATTACCATTATTTTGGTTAAATGATACAAAGCCATAGCCAGCTGCTTGCAATTGCATACAAGCCAAAGTAAGGAGCAAAAAAGTAAATATTTTAATGCGCATTATCTGACCAGTGTGGAGGGTCGTGTGAGCGTAGTTAAAATGCCACTCACCATTTTATGCGTCTAACTTTCTTTTTTTCACTTAGCTCATCGACATACGTAACAATGGCTGAGTGGTTACTAAATGTCACATCTTCAACCATTGAAGAAATGTCAGAATTTTGACTTAATTTAACTGAAGCTAATTTTTTTCTTGAGAAAAGCCTATAAATGCTGATACGACCGGGTCTATCAAGGCTAGCTACCAGCAATCGTTTAGCATCCAATGCGACGGTGAGCGGGTAACCATCAATATGATTTGGTGCTTTAAAGAATTGATCGTTGATACATCCCGTTCCGCATGGATAGCTTAGCGTGGCTATATCGCCGTGCCATTCAACGCTAGGTCTTGCGGCGCTATTTTTAAATAATGACACGTGGTTTTTATTAGAGCGAGCAACGACATCGCAATTTTGTGTTGACCCATAACTCAATGAGTCTGAACATTCCACTGTAATCATCCAAGCACCATGTGTGTAATGGTCAATCACAGGTTCAGCAAAAGCAGAACATGAAAATAGTAGGAGCCAGCAACTAATGCGCACGATAAAATTGAAAGGAGTCATTTGGCACCTCAGGTGGATTGGCTACGTGTACGGAGCTTCGGGCTGTGGAAAATAATGGTCGTGCTGGATACTGATGTGGGTTTGAATGATGTAATTGTGTTTGAGCTCTTGGGCTGTAGTAATGCGTTGCACCTTCAATAGGGTCTGCTTCTACAGGCGCGTTGTAAACTGTTCTTGCTGCTGCGAGACTGCTTTCCCATGCGACAGTATCAGTTGGATGTTGAATCTCTCTATAATTTGGGTCTCTTCGACTCCATGACGTAAATTGAGCACGCGCAGTAACAACGTCTCTAATCGTTGTAGCTCCACGAAAATTTGCATCTCTACGGTTTCTAATAGTCCAAGCAACGGCTTCTTTAGAGGCGGCATTTTCACCTCGAGCCTCACCATAAATTGTTTTTGCCAAGTAAATCACCTCTTCAGGGTCGGACTCTACTGTCACATTTGAATCTGGTGTCGTGTTGGTAGTAACAGTTGCTAACTCATTCCCAGCCATCATTCTCTCCAATGCAATGCTCAATACCCATAGACATCTTTTCATCTGTTCTCACTCTTAATGTTTTACCACTTTCATCAGTAACACCAGCCAATATTGAACCGTCTGATTTACAAAAACGATAAGGGAAGTTAAGCAAAGGCTTACCCGTAAAGCGGTCTATAATGGTGACTTGCTCGTCATAGATGTGTGTTTCATCAGCTTGCGGCACATACGGCGAAAAGAAATCCTCAAAGCTTGCCTCTTGTGTTACGCTGCCTTTAGAGTTGTTCGGCTCAATAGTGGTAAATAGCTGGGATGCAATCAATATTGCGCCACATGCTGTTGAGTCTCCTTCTCTAGCGATGGGTTGGCCATCAATAATAATGGTGTAGTCACCCGATACAATCGGGCAGGAGCCATGTCCTTCTTTGGGGCAGTAGGTCATATCACCGACGCGTGCTACAGACCGCCCGCCTGTAGAAGTAAAACCTGACGCACTGATAACAGTTCCACCGTGAGACGTTTTGTCCCCTAATACAATCCAAGCACGACCCATATTTCCAAATCTCTTAAAATGTCAAAATTATTGAATGAAATATTGATTAATCTACTAATATCCATCACGTTAGCTATTGCTTGCTTATCTTAGTAGGGCGATATTCACCTATTTTTAATAAGTTATAGCCTATAAATCTGATTGTAATGGAATCTTAATATTGTTGAAATATTTTTAATAAAATTTTTTGAGATTAAGGCCTTAGGCTAAGGTTATTAACTAATAAGGTTTGTGTGTGAATGTTAAGGAGGCGATAAATTCGAGCTGACGTGGCATGACGCTGAGTTTTAATCAGAGATAAATTTTTAAGGCATTTACTTAAATAAAAACCCCTGCTTATTTTTTTCTAAGGCCAGCGCTGCCAGTAGCTTTTCATGGTCGGCATTTTGAATTAAATCATGCGCATTTGTAATGGCAGTTTCAGCGCTTGCAAAATCACCTTCTGCAAGTGCATGCATGCCTTCCAGCAGCCAGTCGTTGCTGGCTTTTAGGCGTTGCGCTTCTTGTTTGTTACGTCTATTGGCGGGTAAGAATCGTAAAAAATGTACAAATCTTAAAAAGTAATGGAGTAGTAAGAAGCCCAATACAATCAAAATCAGTAAAAAATTAAATGAAAATTGCAGGCGATAGGGTGGCCGCACAATCAGCACGTAACCCTGATTGTTACTGGCTATTAACACCACGGCTATTAGCAGTAACGCCATGAATAACCACCAAAATATTTTGCGTTTTATCATGATTGATTGCTGATTTAATCTGATTTTTCTAGGCTTAATTTGTAACGGTTTACTGCCGCAATGCTTTCGGTCAGTTGTGGCAACTGAATATCAATATTGTTGCCAGATAGTTTTTTTAATAGCTTAAACGCTTGCGTGGCGTTTGGGTGTTTGGCGTCAAAATATTGATTGATCCATGCCGTCACAGTGGCAAGATCAGCTTTATAGCTAGCTTCATCATGCTGCAATAAGGCAATTCTGGCTGTGAGTAAGCGCAGTTTTAAGTTTTCGCGCAGATAAAATGCGTGGTCTGTTGATAATAGTGGCGGCTCAGGTTTATCAATACGCTCTACCGTGACTAGATTTTTAATATCGTTCCAAATGGGGTAGGTGGCTTTTTGCCAAGTGTTTAACTGTGTAGTTTTGGCAGCAATTTGCTGAGCTGCTTTTGTGTTTAGGGTTGGCTGGCGATCACTAATTAATGGTATGGTCGCACATAAATCTGCCAAGGTTTCTAGCTGAGCGCTCATGCCTACTACATCCACTTGCGGTAATTTTCGCAGATTTTCAATTTCAAGTACGAGCGTTTCTCGAAGCTGATTTGCTCGCGGTAAATTAAGTGGTTCCAAGCGCTTATCAGCCGCCTGCAACGCTAATAAAGCTGTTTTTACATTGCCTACAAGTTGCAATTGTTGGTTGGCAATCGTTAATAGCTGCTCAACTTCCGCTACGGCAGTGGCTTCGCGGTTCTCAGCGAGTTGATCATAAAGTGTTTGCAATACATCTTGTTGGTCACGCGACTCTTCTAATTTTTGCTCCAAAATCACTGTGCGGGCGTTGGCTTCTGTGCTTCGTTCTTCTGCTTGCTTAGCAAGCGCCAAACTTTGTTGATTATTTGCTTGGTAGTCTTCAAGTTTTTGGCTGAGTGATTTTTCCACTTCGTTAAACCGCTGGCGTGTATTTACCCATTGCCATGCGAGTGTTAGTAAAGCGATTACAACCAGTATCAACGCGGTATTGGCGAAGAGTGAGGGCTTACGTCTATCTGAAATTGGTGTGTTTGAAGTGTCAGCCATTTTAATTAATCACTTGTTTAATTCACTGCTTGAGATAAAGCCAATTGTGACAAACATTTAATCATTGCATCATCGCCCGGTGCTTCAGTCACTAATACTTTAAAGCCAAATTGCAGTGGCAGCTCGGCGATTCTGGCATGATTAACACACAATGTAACGTGGCGCAGCCATTCTGATTCGCCTGCCATCTCTAGCAAATTACGCATGGCTTCACTGCTAGTCACGATGATCGCATTTAGATGACCTTGCTGCCATTCACTATTAAGAAACAGTGTGTCAGTTTGTGGGTTAATGCGGCGATAGCATTCTGCAAAAGTGACATTTGCGCCGCGAGATTTAAGTGTATTTGCCAATACGTCGCGCCCGCCAACTCCACGAAAAATAAAAACATTTTTATTCTCGACATCATGCATTTCAGCGAGTGCCAATAAAGTTTCGCTATCAAAACGGCTATGCGGTATCAGTACTTGGTGAACGCCATACAAACTGAGTTCTTTAGCCGTTTGATGACCAATGGCGGCAAATTTCAGATTTTCAGGCACATTGCCAAATTTTTTGAGGATTCTCGGTAATGAGTTATCAACCGCATTGGTGCTGATGAAGACTGCCCAATCAGCTTGCTCAAGGTCGGCAATCACACTTTCAAATTCATGATAATCATCTAAAGGCGAAATGGCTAGTAATGGAAATAAAATCGCATCACCGCCATGATATTGAATCGCCTCGCAGATACTCTCAGCTTGGTCGACAGGTCTAGTGACCGCAACGTGCAAACCTTTTAGTAAGTTATCTGCCATCATGAATAATGACTACTTTCGCTATTTACTTATGACCATCAAGCGCAGAGAGAATGTCGTTAGCGCCTTTTGCCAACAATTGATTGGCTAACGCTTTGCCTAAAGCATCCGCTTGGTTTCTGTTACCGCTGGCAGTCTCTATTAGCATTTGCTTACCATCCACACTCGCTACAAAGCCAGTGATGCTAATCTCTTCGCCTTTGCATGTCGCATAAGCGCCCAGCGGCACTGTACAACTACCCGCAAGCGCACGGCTCATGGCACGCTCTGCTTCAACGCACACTTGTGTATCAGGGTGATTTAATGGGGCTAAAATGGCTAATAGGTCAGGGCGGTTAGCATTGATTTCTATGCCTAAAGCGCCTTGGCCAACTGCTGGAATACTTAGTTCAGGTGAAATCACATTGCGAATTCTGGCGCTTAGTCCTAGGCGAATCAAACCGGCTGCTGCGAGGATAATCGCGGCGTATTGACCTTCATCCAGCTTGCGAAGGCGCGTTTGCAAATTACCGCGTAAGGATTCAATTTTTAAATGCGGTAAACGTGCTTGCAATTGGCTCTGACGACGCAGGCTAGAAGTACCAACAATACTACCTTCAGGCAAATCTTCAAGTGAGTTAAAGTCATTTGAAACAAAGGCGTCGCGCGGGTCTTCACGCTCGCCAGTTGCTGCCATCATAAAGCCTTCAGGCAGGTTCATCGGCACGTCTTTCATGCTATGAACAGCTAAGTCTGCACGGCCGTCTTCCAACGCAGTTTCTAACTCCTTGACAAACAAGCCTTTGCCACCGACTTTTGCTAAAGGTGTATCTAAAATCTGATCGCCAGTGGTGGTCATCCCCAAAATTTCCACAATAGTTGAAGGGTAGAGCGCTTGCAAACGGCTTTGAATATGCAAGGCTTGCCACATGGCCAATGGGCTTTCGCGCGAGGCAATCACTAGTTTACTAGGAGCTTTAAAGGAAGTAGGGCTAGGAGTATTCATAAGCTTAAATAGGCAGTTTAATGGGTAGGTTTTATTTTAGCACAAGCTGCAATGTAGCTTTAGTTTGCGCGGATGAGATGTTGTTGGCGACGGCTGACTGCAATCGTCTCATCGGTATTTTTTAATAAGGCGACCCAATGTTTTTCGCAGCTTTTATTGCCATCTTCATCAAACTCTTGATGGCGTTTTTCATAGCCTAGAATATAGGCTTTTGCCACCAAGCAATTGCGATGTAAACGAATGAAAGTATTATGAAACTCGTGCTCTAAATGATTAAGTGACTCTTCGAGAAGGTATTCTTTTTCTGCGGTGCGCACGGTGATGTACTTAAGCTCAGCACGCAAATAAATCACATCGGCAACGGGAATCAATAAAATTCGTCCACGCTCAGTAATACTGAAATGCGTCTTTTGTGGGCTTATTGGCGCGATTGCCTCCAGTTGACTAGGCAATAGGGCGCGCGCTTTTTGTATAGCGCTTTGCAGGCGCTCCAAACGAATTGGCTTCAATAAATAATCTATTGCGCTCATATCAAAAGCTTGCATGGCGTAGCTGTCAAAAGCTGTGGTAAATATAATGGCTGGCGGCTTAGTCATTTTTTGCAAGTGTTGAGCCGCTTCAATGCCGTCTACGCCTGGCATACGAATGTCGAGTAAAACGATGTCCGGCTGATGCGTGTTGGCTAAGCTGAGCGCTTCCTGCCCATTTTTAGCTTCTGCAACGACATTAACATGGCTAATGTCGCTTAAAAGTTCACGTAAGCGATTGCGAGCTGGCGCTTCATCATCTGCAATTAATATGTTTAACGAGTTGGTCATTTCGTTGTATGTGGCAAAGTAATATGGACCTGATACTCACCATTTGACTGGCTACTTTTTAATGAGGCTTCAAGGTCAAAATGCAAAGTTAAGCGCTCCTTAATGTTCTTCAGTGCCATTTGGTTGCCAATATGCCTAGTGTTTTTGATGCTGTAAGGATTGCTGAGGACTAAGTGCACTTCATTACGCTTGGTATAGATTTGAATGGTAATTTTGCCACCCGTTGCTAACGGCTCTATGCCGTGATAGACCGCATTTTCAATCAGCGGCTGCAATAGCAACGGTGGTATAAGTGCATCTGGCGGCATGTCATCCACTTTCCACTCAATGATAAGCCGTTCTTCTAGGCGTAGCTTTTCTAAGGCTAAATATTGTCTACATAACGCGATTTCCTGCGCTAAGGGGACTAAATCACGATTATCTGCCATAAGCACGCGAAATAGATCCGCCATATCTTCCAGCGCGGTTTCAGCACGCTTGGGTTGGCTGCGAATCAATGACAACACCGCGTTAATGCAATTAAACAAAAAATGCGGACGAATGCGTGCCTGCAGTGCTTGGAGTCTTGCTTCATCAATTGCTGGAGAGTAAGCGCGTTCTTGAAGGTTAAAGTAATACAAGATGATACTACACACAATAAATGCATAAAAAATCGTGCGTTTAATCGATAGTAAATTGTCGAATATCAAGGCTTGTGTGAGTAGCCAATGTAAACTACAGCAAGCGAATAACACAATGATAAAAATGGCGATTATGCCGTGCCAATAGCGTAGTTTTTTGAGTAGTGGATAGCTTGCGTATAACAATAGTAAGCTCAATAACAGCATGGGTTGTGCGATTGCTGAGATGTTTGTCACAAGTGTTACAAACTCGGCAGCATTGCTGCTTAAGATCATTGCAGTGAGCGCTAATAATGCATTGGTAATCACTAAAATGCGTAATGCTACGCCTAGGTTACGTAGGTTAGGAAGGCGGTTACTTTTTCTCATGGCATGATTCATGCACGTCAAATGTTGTTATTTGGTCTTTTTTGAGCATTAGTTAAATCGTAATCTGTGCAATATGCATTATACTTATCACATAAGTGTATTATTATTAAGCAATAATTGATATAAAAAGTCAAAGTAGTGATTAAAAGTGGTGTGATACACCCCGTTGTAAAATTTAATCCGAAACATTGCAGCAGACATTAAGCCGTACGACAAGAAAGAAAAAGTGAACGTGACAAAAAAAACAAATGCATTAAACAACAAAAATACCAGTTGGTCAGGGAGATTTAACGAGCCTGTCGCTGAGTTAGTCAAGAAATACACAGCCTCTGTAAGTTTTGATCAACGTTTGGCAGCGTTTGATATTCAAGGCTCTATTGCTCATGCGCAAATGTTGGGCGCACAAAAAATTATTAGTTTGGATGATGTTAAATCGATCGAAACAGGCTTAGCGGAAATTTTGCAAGAAATCGAGAGCGGTCAATTCGAATGGTTGTTAGATTTAGAAGACGTACATTTAAATATTGAAAAGCGTTTAACTGATAAAATTGGTGACGCAGGTAAGCGCTTACATACTGGCAGAAGTCGTAACGACCAAGTGGCAACCGATGTAAGATTATGGTTGCGCGCAACGACAGATGATGTCATCGCAGGTTTAAAAGGTCTGCAACTAAGTTTGTTAGATTTAGCAGAGGCGCACTTTGATACGGTGATGCCAGGTTTTACGCATCTACAGGTAGCGCAACCAGTCACTTTTGGACACCACTTAATGGCCTACGTCGAGATGCTAACACGCGATACTGGGCGTTTTGTGGATTGCAGAAAGCGTATCAATAAACTGCCTTTGGGTGCCGCAGCACTGGCGGGAACAAGCTACCCGATTGATAGAGAATTGGTTGCTAAAAAACTTGGTTTCGATGGTGTTTGCGAAAACTCGTTAGATGCAGTTTCAGACCGTGACTTTGCCATTGAATTTACTTTTGCTGCTTCACTTGTGATGACGCATTTATCACGATTATCCGAAGAGTTAATTTTATGGAGCTCGCCAAGATTCGCTTTTATTGATATTGCCGATAGATTTTGCACAGGCTCATCTATCATGCCGCAAAAAAAGAATCCAGACGTACCCGAATTGGTACGTGGTAAAACGGGTAGGGTTTATGGCCATTTAACCGCGCTGCTCACTTTGATGAAAGGCCAACCACTAGCCTACAACAAAGATAACCAGGAAGACAAAGAGCCGTTATTTGATACCGCTGATACTTTGTTGGTCACCCTACAAATTTACGCAGACATGCTGCGTTTGCCCGTGATAGAAAACGGTGTGGTGGTTAAAAAAGGTTTTATGGTCAATAAAGATAATATGCGCCAAGCGGCTTTTGAAGGTTATGCCACAGCAACAGATTTAGCCGATTATTTAGCTAAAAAAGGCATGCCGTTCAGAGATGCACATGAAGCTGTAGCTTTGGCTGTGCGCTACGCGGTAGATAAAAAGGTAGATTTGAGTGATTTACCACTGACAACTTTACAAGAATTTGCAATTGAAATCGGTGAAGATGTTTATGCTGTGTTAACTTTAGAAGGGTCATTAAATAGCCGCAACCATATTGGCGGAACGGCCCCTGAGCAAGTTAAAGCAGCCATTGCACGCGTTAGAAAATCAATGAGTTGAAAGATTATAAAATAAAGGTGTGAATTGATTTTTAGCGAAAAACAATTTAAAAGAACTAATCTAGCATTGGCTTTATTAGTCGCAATGCATGCTAATTTTTCGCTAGCACAAGACCTACCTCAAGAATTATCCACAGAACAAGATAACACTTTAAGCGTAGATGATCGTGAATCAACGACCATTACTTGGCCATTGTTATCTGGTGAAAGTGTACAAAGCTTATCTCGTCTGTTTTATCCAAAAAACAAAAAGATGCAGCGTTTATTTATACAGAGAACATTGCATTTAAGCCAAGAAATACGTCCTAATCTGAATGCTTATACAACGACTAATCAGGCTAGCTTGATTGTCATACCCAATATTAAATATTTGGCTAAGCATAGTGGCCGAATCAGGCATGCATCTACAACAGCACGTCACAGCAAGCCAGCAACTCAACCAGAATTACACATGAGCTATGGCCTGAAAGATGCTAATCAATTTGCGCTAACTTCTGAAATGCAGACCAAATATGAAGATTTGGTGAAAAGAAATGAACAGCTCAAGCAAGACTTAGAAAAACTAAATGCAAAGTTGGCGCATTTGCAAGAAGTGATGGCGGCACTAAACGTGGAGGCTAAGCGTGTACAAAGCTTGCCTGCAGCACCACAAGTAGCTAGCGTATTGCCAACACCAACACCAACACCAACACCAACACCAACACCAACACCAACACCAACACCAACACCAACACCAACACCAACACCAACACCAGTTGTAGCTCCTGTAGCTGTTGCAAACGTGCCAGAACCAGCAAAGCCTAAAGTGATTAAGCATGTGGTATCGCCAGCTACTCAAACGCCTGTTAGCACAGCAGCATCAATTACAGAGCAAGAGTCCCTTATTTCTCAATATGGCTTACGAATTCTTTTAGCATTATTTGTATTAGGTTCAATATTTGCTGTGTATCAATATAGACGTAAACAAACAAAAGCTTTTAGTTATTTCACGGCAGATAATCTTGAGCCTATGGATAAAAAAGAGTTCATGAGTCCGTCTGATGAGGATGACGAGCCACCAACTACCGTAGATTTTTCTCTAACGTCAAGTGAGTTCTCAGGCAGTATTTCAGATAATGATTTAGATGCCATCATGTCTTTGAAAAACAAAGAAGAGGGTGATTTGGTACTTGAGCAGGCTCGAATTTACGTCAATATTGATCGTGAAAAAGAGGCGATTCTGATACTGAAGGCGCAAATTCAATCTGCTCCAAAAGCATCGTTAGATCACTGGCTGGCGCTGTTGGATATTTATAGAAAAACCAATCAAAAAGAAGCGTTTTTAGAAAGTGCACACCAATTTCATCAAACCTTTAATGTAATCAAACCTACTTGGGATAATTTACCGCTACCCATGGTCATTGCGACCAGCTTATTAGAGTTTCCACACATTATTGAGCCTTTGATGAGGCTTTGGGGTGACTGTGATAAGAGCCTAGAGAAGCTGGTGGAAACAAAGATCTATTTAGATACGCTATTAACAGATAATCGAGACAGTGAGCGAGGTGGCTTTGGATTGGAAGTGCTGTTGGAGATTAAGCTACTGCGTGATATTTTGGATCTTCGCGACAAATTTTCTAATCAAGAGTAGTGCTTAATTTAAGCCTTAATTAAGGCAAAAACAGTTCTAAAAGCTCATTCAAAAAGCGTTGCCCTAATAAGGTTGGGCGTATGTTGCCAGCTTCAATGATTAACAATCCTTTGCTTTGAGCAGTTTTAATCGCGGCTTCTAACGTGCGAATATTTAAACCTGTCCGTTGCTGAAATAAATCCACAGGCACACCATCAATCAGCCTTAGTGCATTCATCATAAACTCAAAACTTAGCTCATTTTGCGGTATTAGCCACTCGCGCTCTACCGCTTTGCCTTGTAAAGCCTGTTCCATATAGGCTTTTGGATGCTTGGGACGAACTTCACGGGTAATTTTATCGTGATAACTGAGTTTGCTGTGCGCGCCTGCACCTATCCCTAAATAATCGCCGAACTGCCAGTAGTTGAGATTATGTTTGGCTTGTTTACCTTTTTTTGCAAAAGCAGAGGTTTCGTAATGTTCATAACCATTTTCAGCTAGCAGTGTTTCAATGGCAATTTGCATATCGCTACTGGTGTCATCATCAGGCAAGCTAGGCGGTGTGCGATAAAACGGTGTATTTGGCTCTAAAGTTAAATGGTAAAAAGACAAATGTGTAGGGCTTAAACGCGCCGCAGTTTGTGCATCCTGCATGGCATCCTCTAAGCGTTGATTGGGCAAGCCATACATAATGTCGCAATTGACTTGCTCGAAGGTTTTCATAGCAAGCTCAACAGCCGCAAAAGCCTGTTCGCTGTCATGAATGCGCCCCAAAGCTTTTAGATAATCACTATTAAAGCTTTGTATGCCTAGTGACAGTCTATTCACGCCTGCTTGCTTGTAACCCACAAAGTTTGAAGCATCTACAGTGCCAGGATTTGCCTCCAGCGTAATTTCAGCATCAAACTCTAGCGGCGTAAGCATGCGCACATGGCTTAAAATACGATCTATCGCTTCTGCAGAAAACAGACTAGGTGTGCCGCCGCCAAAGAATACACTTTTGATTTTCCGCCCCCACACTTTAGGCGTAGCAAGCTCCAAGTCTGCGATTAAGGCATCCACATAAGCACTTTCTGGAATCTCGCCATTTTTATGCCGACTTTCATGCGAGTTAAAGTCGCAATAAGGACATTTTTTAACGCACCACGGAATATGGATATATAGAGACAGTGGCGGTGGATTGGTCAGGCCAGATAAAGTCGCCTCGCCTGCTATTGGCGCAATAGTATTAATTGGCTTAAATTTAGCTATTGGAATGATAGGAATCATTTAACTAAATTTCTTTATCACTTAAGTGATTGATAGAGCTAATAAAAAATCCTTTTAAGAAGTACAGAAATAGCCCGCTTGTAAAGGAAAAACCAATAAATCCAAACCAAAATCTTCCAGCATCTTTCTCAAGACCGTACTTATACCCACCTTTAGCTGGCACATAATGCGATGATATTGCACGAAAAATAATGTAGTAACCATAAATAACTAATGCCGACATAAGAAGAGTACAAAGTATTTTTATTAAAGGAATGAAATAGTGGTCAGTTATATATTGAGGAGACAATACAATCAAACAAGGTAGCAACAAAACTGGGGAATATAAAAGCATATTAAAGTCTTTAGGAGAGACTTTATTAGGTTCAGTAACTAAACTATAAATAACAAAAAAAATTACAGATAAGAGAGCAAAAGCACAAAATTTAATCGTTAGGGAGTAGTGTTGAGTCTTAGGGAACTCATAGTCTATAATTTCTTTCCAGCCAGTAAAGTTATTTTTTACAATTAAGGGGATAGCAAGTGATGCAATAGCGATGACTAACATAACGACTTCTTCGATTGAATGCATCGTCAATTATTTATTTGTAATATGGGTTTATTAAACCGTCTATTAGCTTATGCAAGGCCTCACGCATTTGCTCTTCAGAAACTTCCATCAACAAGCCATCTTCAAAAGCATCTTGGGCGATTTGTTTGATTTCATCGAAATTTTCAGTCATCACTTTAACTTTTTCGGTGCAGGCAACAACGCTATCGTCGTCGCGCACCCATTTTGGCCATGCAGATTTTTCAGGCGTACTCATGTGCTTAATCGCTCTATTTTTTGCAATAATTTTGCCATTGCGTGCCCACGGTGGCTGATGCGGCTTTTAATTTCTATCGACAACTCCGCCACAGTTTTACCCGTTTTATCGTCTAAAAATATGGGGTCGTAACCAAAGCCATCATTGCCGCGATATTCGCTCAATATCTCTCCTACCCATTGGCCTTCTGCAATGATAGGCTCTGGATCATGCTCATGGCGCACTAGCACCATCACACAGTAAAAATGCGCATGGCGATTTTTTTCGTTTGCCATGACTTCGAGTAATTTTTGATTGTTAGCTTCGTCTGACTTTGGTTCGCCTGCATATCTAGCAGAAAGCACACCAGGTGCGCCTTGTAGCGCATCAACGCATAAACCAGAGTCATCAGCCAGTGCTGGTAAGCCTGTGTGCTTACTGGCATGGCGTGCTTTGGCAAGCGCGTTCTCGATGAAAGTACAAAAAGGTTCTTCACACTCAGGTACATTAAGCGTGTTTTGCGGAATGATTTCAATGTGTAGCGGTGCAAGTATGTGCTCAATTTCGCGCAACTTGCCTTTATTACCAGATGCGATGACTAGCTTACTAAACACTTAATACCTCATTTTGTTTGATAATGAGTTGTTTGATGCCGTGTGCCGCTAAATCCAGCATGGCATTCATGGCATCGCGACTAAAGGGTTCGCCTTCCGCTGTGCCTTGAATCTCCACAAATCCGCCATCAGCTGTCATGACGACGTTCATGTCGGTGTCGCAGTCAGAGTCTTCAATATAATCTAAATCTAGTACTGGTGTGCCTTTATAAACACCTACGGAAATTGCCGCTACGCCTTGTTTTAATGGGCTTGTCGTAAGTTTGCCGTTTTTTAATAAGGTTGAAATGGCATCATGTAAAGCCACATAAGCCCCTGTAATGCTGGCAGTACGCGTGCCACCATCGGCTTGAATAACGTCGCAATCCATGTGGATGCTGCGTTCGCCTAGCTTTTCTAAATCAATAATGGCGCGTAATGAGCGACCAATCAAACGCTGAATCTCTTGCGTACGACCAGATTGCTTACCTTTTGCCGCTTCTCTATCCATGCGGCTACCAGTTGAACGCGGTAACATGCCATATTCAGCCGTCACCCAGCCTTGACCTTTGCCTTTTAAAAAGCCTGGTACTTTTTCTTCAACACTGGCTGTGCATAGTACGTGCGTGTCACCAAATTTCACTAATACTGAACCTTCAGCATGCTTGGTGTAATGGCGAATGATTTCGACATTGCGTAATTGATTGTTAGCGCGTTGGCTAGGTCTTGAATTGCTTGATTGCATGCTTCTAAATCCTGATTAATCTTTTGAGGTACGTATTATACGTTTAGTTCTATATTCGTTTGGTTTTAAGCAACGCACGTTGAATTTCAGCAATGGTATTTTCAATTTCATCATCGGTAAAATCGCCATCCATCGCCCCGTCTTGTGTGTTTTGCGGATTTGGGTATGTGGTTGGATTCATGATGGTAGTAGTTAAGCCCATTGCCATCGAGATGGTTGAAACGGCAAGGCCATTGCTTTGTTTATCACCCCATTGCAAGCCGATAGCACTCATATTGTCGCCTTGGTCTTGGCTGGTGTTTTCGGCGACATCTAGCAGGGTAGTGACGCCGTCAGTAATAGAAGGGCTGTTGAGTATGCGTTTAATCTGTTCGTCTGTCACTGCACCCCAAACACCATCAGTACACAATAATATGGTATCGCCTTCAGCCAATTCTTGTCGATCAGAAAGGTCGATTTTCGGTGGCACATCGCCGCCTAGGCAGCTATAAACTTTGTGTCGATAAGGGTGCGTAGACATATCATCTTTATTGATAATGCCTTTTGAATAGAGGGATTGCACAATTGAATGGTCTTCGGTGCGGTAAAGCAAGTGACCATCTCTAAAATGATAAAGCCGCGAATCGCCAACATGCGCACAATACAATACGCCGCGTTGCACTACCGCAGCGACAATAGTGGTGCGCGGCGCTTCAACCAGTTCTCGTTCTTGCGTGAGCTGGTCTATCATGTCGTGAATCTGTTGCATGTGGTCAATTAAAAACTTAGCTGGGCTAGAAAGCATAGGCACAGCTAAGCGTTGAAAAGCATCTGTCATTGTGGTCACTGCTAGTTGTGCGGCGATTTCGCCATGTCGATGACCGCCCATACCATCAGCCACCACTAGCAATAGTGCATCTTTACTATATGAGTAAGCTAGCCTGTCTTGATTATATTGCCGTGGGCCCTGACGGCTATTCTGAAAAATTGTAAATTTCATGATGATTGATGGACGTTAAATGATTGTCGTATGCGTTGCCGCCGCTTTTTGCAGCGGTGTTTTTTTCATCAAAATAGGTTTATTGAGTGCAAGCACTATTTTATTCACTAAGCTGGACTTCTTCTCAGGAAGTGGCTTAGATTCAAGCAAAGCCTTTTGCAGCGAAAATACACTTTGTGGACGCTCAAGATAATCTAAGCTCAAGCAGCTATCGATAATTTCAAGCAAGCTTTGCGAGTAATGGTCTTTGCCCAATTTGACTGCCGGGATTAGCAAATCATTTTTAATGCGCTGATTAGCCGCGGGTGGCGAAGTGCGTGTTAAGCATGAATACATGGTTGCGCCTATGCTGTAAATATCGCTCCAAGGCCCAAGTAATTTTCTATCGTAATATTGCTCAGGCGAGGCGAAGCCGGGTGTGTAACTAGGTGAGAACTTTGCTAAATTCTCACTCAAAGCCTGTCTAGCCGAGCCAAAATCCAGCAGCACAGGCGAACCATCTAGCCGAATGTAAATATTGGCGGGCTTAATATCTAAATGCAAAAGTTTCTGTGTGTGAACTTCTCTTAAACCATTGGAAAGCTCACCAAAAACGCGCCTAATAAACTGCTCAGAAACCAAGCCTTGCTGCCCTAAGATGTATTCTTGCAATGATTTTCCGCGCTCGTACTGCATCACCATGTAAACGGTTTCATTAGCGCGAAAGAAATTAAGGACTCGAACGATATTTTTATGGTCGATTTTAGCCAGCGATAAGCCTTCATCGAAAAAACATTTAAGGCCGCGCCTAAATAATGCTACGTCGTCAGCATTTGGTTGAACCGTTGCACTATCGGTGCGCAATGCAATTGAAGTAGGCAAATACTCTTTGATGGCTACCGTATTTTTATCTTTATCACGTGCTAAATAGACGAAGCTGAACCCACCAGAGCTCAAGACTTTTCTAATTTCGTAATCTTGTAACTGGTAACCAGTAGGTAATGCTAAATTTTCAGTAGATGACACTAGATATTTTTCTATTTACTTGTTTTATTAAGGGTAAATTAATTCAAATAATGCATTCAGACTTGGAATATATCCAGCAATATAACGCGTAATTGATTGTACTTAAAGTTATTTATGAAGTTATTTAATGGTTTATTTTGGCATCTATCGGCTTGTATTTGATAACATGCTGTTAATTTATTAGTTTTAGCTAACGCAGCTTCAGGAATTCTCATTATGACTTTCAGTATGACGGGCTTTGCAGCCCTTGAGCAATCAATCAATCCACCTATAGATAATGCGACTTTAATACTGGAGTTACGCGCGGTAAATAGCCGTTATTTAGATCTACACTTTAAGCTGGATGAAAATTTAAGAAGCTTCGAACCCGCTATTCGTGAGCTGATTAGTGCAAAACTAAGCCGTGGGAAAATTGAATGTAAAGTTAATTTAATTCAACGCACTCAGGCTGGTCAGGCAACACAGTTAGATGATGCGTTGATGCAACAGTTAGCTGCGATGCAAGTGAAAGCACAACAGTATTTTCCGCAAAGCCGACCGCTCAGTGTTGCGGATATTTTGCGCTGGCCTGGCGTGGTGTTAAGTGATGCCTTGAGCCAAGACTCACTATTGGAAGATGTGAAAAAATTAGTCCAAAAAGGCTTGCAAGACCTGAATGCATCCCGCGAGCGTGAAGGCGAGAAATTAAAAGTGCTAGTGCTTGAACGGTTAAGCCAAATTGAAACTTTAGTGATTAAAGTCAAACCGTTATTACCTGAGCTAACCAAAGAATATCAAGCTAAGCTCGAAAATAAACTGCAAGAAAACTTAAAAAACATTGACCCAGAGCGCGTTGCGCAAGAACTGGTGATGTTTGCGCAGCGTATTGATGTTGATGAAGAACTCACCAGATTAACCGCGCATATTTCTGAAGTGAAACGTATTTTGAGTAGTGACGCGCCCGCAGGTAAACGTTTAGACTTTTTGATGCAAGAGCTTAATCGTGAAGCGAATACTTTGGGTTCAAAATCTGTTTCAGTGCAAACTACCCAAGTATCCATGGAGTTGAAAGTGCTTATTGAGCAAATGCGTGAGCAAATTCAAAATATTGAATAAGCAAAGCATAAGATTCAGTTAAATTTAGAATAAAATACGAGTATGACTACAGGCAATCTTTTTATTATCACTGCAGCGTCTGGCGCGGGCAAAACTAGCTTGATTAAAGCTTTGCTGGCTAAAGACGAGCATTTGAAACTTTCAATCTCTCACACCACGCGCAAGCCGCGTCCTAGTGAGTTGAATGGCGTGGATTATCACTTTGTGGATGATGCGACATTTTTGCGTATGCTGGGCGAGGCGCAGTTTTTGGAAAGTGCGGAAGTACATGAGGCGCGTTATGGCACTTCTCAATCAGCTATTGAAGCCCCACTGGCTGCGGGCTTTGATATTATTTTAGAAATTGATTGGCAAGGCGCCGAGCAAGTGCGTCGTTTGTATCCGCATGCCGTGAGTATTTTTGTGTTGCCGCCGTCTATCGAAGCGCTAGAGCGCAGGCTGAATGGTCGCGGTCAAGATAGTGCAGAGGTCATTGCTAAGCGAGTAGCAGCAGCGCGAACTGAAATGCGCCACGTGAGCGAGTTCGATTATGTTACAATCAACGATGATTTTGATGTGGCATTACAAGACATTACCGCAATCATTCGAGCACAACGACTTGTAGGTTCAGTTCAACTACAACGTTATGCAGATTTAATTCAAACACTTACATAAATTTCTAAATTGAAGTGCATTAGACTCTTTCAATATAGAAGCTTTATTTCTCATTATTAATTAGGAAACACCATCATGGCACGTATTACAGTAGATGATTGCTTAGACCAAATTCCAAATCGTTTTCAATTGACATTAGTTGCTGCGTACCGCGCACGTCAGTTACACAATGGCGCAGAGCCGCTCATTAATACACAAGGTTTGCGTGATAAAACAACCGTATTAGCTTTGCGTGAAATCGCTGCTGGTAAAATTGGCGTAGAAATTCTAGCGCGCATCCATCCTTAGTACCTGGCGTAATTTAGAATTTTATTACCTAATTTCTTAGAAAAAGCCTAGTGAAAGTGGTATGCCAAAAACCGCAACACATCAAAACGCGGAGTTATTCAAGCCTAGTTCAGCACTAGCTTCAGCCCCCTTGCTGCCTGCGGACAGCGAGGATTCGGCACTTAGTTTACGTCTTAAAGAATATTTAAAACCACAAGATATTGCCCAAGTTTGGGAGGCGTATCGTTATGCCTATCAGGCGCATGAAGGCGTGGTGCGCAAAACGGGTGAGCCTTATATCACGCATCCCGTTTCTGTCGCATGTATTTTGGCTGACTTACACTTAGATGTGCCAACACTACTCGCGGCTCTATTGCATGATGTAGTGGAAGATACTGACGTTTCCACACACGACATTAAAGAAAAATTTGGCCTACAAGTGGCTGAATTGGTTGATGGCGTCACCAAGTTAGATAAAATCGAGTTTCAGAGTGCGAGTGTCGCGCAGGCAGAGAACTTCAGAAAAATGCTGCTCGCCATGTCGCAAGATGTGCGGGTGATTTTGGTGAAACTAGCAGATCGTTTGCATAATATGCAGACACTGGAAGCCATGCGACCAGAAAAGCAAAAGCTTATCGCTAAAGAAACGCTTGAAATTTATGCACCAATTGCCAATCGGCTTGGTTTGAACGATATATACCAATCGCTTGAAGATTTAAGTTTTCAGTATCTTTACCCCATGCGGTTTCGAGCGATTTCAAAAGCCATTTTAGCTGCACGTGGTAACCGTAAAGAAGTCGTTAGCAAAATATTAGAATCCATTAAACAGCAACTGATTAGCTTGAATATTGATGCAGAAGTGTCTGGACGTGAAAAGCATCTTTACAGCATTTACAAGAAGATGTCGGGTAAAACCACGGCGTTCTCGCAAATTTACGACATTTACGGTTTTAGGGTCGTTGTTAAAGATTTGTCCAGTTGTTATTTGGCATTAGGCGCTTTGCACGCTTTATATAAACCCATCCCAAGTAAATTTAAAGACTATATTGCCATTCCAAAAGCCAATGGCTATCAGTCGCTACACACCACCTTATTTGGCCCATTTGGAACGCCTATTGAGGTGCAGATTCGCAGCACGGAGATGCATAATATTGCAGATGCTGGCGTAGCTGCGCATTGGCTATATAAAGCCAGCGATGCACAGTTAACAGCACTGCAGCAGCAAACCCATCAGTGGTTACAGCGTCTATTAGAGATTCAAAGTGAAAGTGTGGACTCACTCGATTTTCTTGAGCATCTTAAAATTGATCTGTTTCCAGATGAAGTGTATGTCTTTACGCCTAAAGGTAAGATTTTTGCTTTGCCTAAGGGCGCAACCGCGGTTGATTTTGCCTATGCTGTGCATTCAGACATTGGTAATAGTTGCGTGGCAGTGCGTATCAATCAAGAATTGGCACCACTACGTACAGAGTTACACAATGGCGATCATGTGGAAATTATCACGGGTTCACTCGCTAAACCTAATCCTGCTTGGCTGAACTATGTTGTAACAGGCCGTGCACGCGCGCACATCCGACACTTCTTAAAATCACAGCAATCGACTGAGTCGGCGCATCTTGGCGAACGTATGCTCAACCAAGCTTTACGCGCTTTGCATGTTGAGCCTAGCCAAATCACAGAGGATCATTGGCAAAAGCTGATACGCGATTATGGCCTGAAAAAGAAATCGCAAATATTGACTGAAATTGGTTTGGGTAAACGTCAAAATGTCATGGTAGCTCACCAGTTACTAGCGATGCTTGAACTTCAGGAAGTGCCAGAAGAAGGCACTATAGGTAAGTTATTGGGAGGCAAGTTCTTCGACAAGATTTTTGGTAAAACGGTTAAACCATTAGATACCATTACCATACGTGGTTCAGAAGGTATGGCTGTGCAGTTTGCGCAGTGTTGTAGGCCGATACCTGGTGACCCAATTCTAGGCTTTATTAACAAAGATAAAGGCTTAGTGGTACATACGCACGACTGCCCTGCGATACGTAAATTCCGTTTAGACCCAGACAAATGGTTAGATGTGGAATGGGAGCCAGAAAGTCAGCGTCTGTACAAAACCAACCTTAATTTAACCGTGGCAAATCAACCCGGCATGTTGGCAAAGATTGCTTCAGGCATTGCCGATGCAGGCTCTAACATTGATAACGTCAGTGTTGAAGAAGAAGATGGCAGCGCTTACGCTAATCTTTACTTCACGGTGCAAGTGAAAGACCGCATTCATTTGGCCGAGCTAATGCGTAGCTTGCGCAAAATACCTGATGTGGTGCGGATTAACCGAACTAAGGGCAATCCTACTGGCAATGGTGCGAAAAAATCTTCTCAATAAATTTGAGTAAAAGATTCATTTCAGATGAATATTAACCTGAACTCTTTACCAGAAGGCTTACCAATTCCTTTAGATGATGGTCTGGCGGCACATTTAGAAGGTATGCAATTGCCCGAAATATCACTAGCATCGACAAGTGGTCACGATGTAAATTTAAGTGCTATTCAAGGCAGATTGGTGATTTATGTTTATCCGTTGACTGGTCGCCCAGGCGTTGCATTGCCAGATGGATGGGATGAAATGCCAGGAGCGAGAGGTTGCACGCCGCAAGCTTGCGATTTCAGCAATCATTATCTTGAGTTGCAGCAGCTAAATACTAAAGTTTTTGGGCTTAGCTCGCAGAGCACAGAATATCAGCTAGAGCTTAAATATCGTTTGCATTTACCGTTTGACTTGCTGAGCGACGATGCATTTCACTTAAAAACTCATTTAAATTTGCCAGTCTTTAAAGTGGGCGATTTATTGCTATATAAGCGCTTAACGATGATTGTCGAAAATCGCGTCATTAAAAAGCTTTTTTATCCAGTTTTTCCTCCCAATCAAAATGGTTTACAAGTCGTAGACTGGCTGAAAATTAATTAGCCAGCATGACAAATCTTTCTGAAATAAAAACCTTTAGCAAACCGCTAGTGGCTAATCTGAATAAGCTTGGCATCAATACCATTCAAGCTTTATTGCTGCACCTGCCTTTACGTTATATCGATGAAACACATATGACTAGCGTACGTGATTTAAGGGTAGGCGAGCCATCACAAGTTGAAGGCGAAATTGTTCATGCGGAAGTAACTTATAAGCCACGTAAAGCGCTAATCGCAAGGTTGGAAGATGCGAGCGGACAACTCACTTTACGTTTTCTACATTTTTACCCTAGCCAGATTTCTGCGCTTAAAGTCGGTAACAAGTTGCGAGTATATGGTGAGGTGCGTAGTGGTTTTTTCGGTTATGAAATGGTGCATCCTACATGTAAGGCCGTAGGCGAAAAAACCACGGTGGCTGAAACATTGACGCCAGTTTATCCGACGGTGGCAGGGTTGACGCAAGGTAATTTGCGCAAAGCAATTGCGACGGCATTAAAACAAAATGTGCTGAATGAAACCCTGCCAGCTGGTGTGTATCAGCAGTATCAATTCCCAAGTTTTGCGGCAAGTTTACAAGCTTTGCACAACCCACCACCAGACGCTGACTTACATGGTCTAGAAGAAAAGACTACATTAGAATGGCAGCGTCTTGCCTTTGATGAGTTGCTTGCACAGCAGCTTTCTATGCGCAAACATTATGCACGTCGTCGCAGTGTAGATGCACCACAGTTTAAACAATCCAAACAATTGGTTTCTGCTTTGCTTAAAAGTTTGCCGTTTGCCTTAACGCAAGCGCAGCAAAAAGTTGCGATAGAGATTCAGAGCGATTTGACGCAGCCGCATCCTATGCAACGCTTATTGCAGGGCGATGTGGGTAGCGGCAAAACTATAGTCGCGTGTATGGCGGCATTGCAGAGTATAGAGAGTGGCTGGCAAGTGGCACTGATGGCGCCAACGGAGATTTTGGCAGAGCAACATTTTCGCAAAATGATAGGTTGGCTCACGCCATTGAATATAAAAATTGCTTGGCTTACAGGTAGTCAGTCTAAAAAAGACCGTGAAGCTGCGATGCAAATCATTGCAGACGGCAGTGCGCAATTAGTCATTGGAACGCATGCGCTGTTTCAAGAAGCGGTGCAGTTTAAAAAATTAGGTTTAGCGATTATTGATGAGCAGCATCGCTTTGGCGTGCATCAACGTTTGGCTTTGCGGCAAAAAGGTCAACCAGAGCCGCACCAGCTGATGATGACTGCCACGCCAATTCCGCGCACTTTATCCATGAGCTATTACGCCGATTTAGATGTTTCAGTGATTGATGAGTTGCCACCAGGTCGCACGCCGATTGTCACTAAGCTGGTATCGGACGTGCGTCGGGATGAAATTCTGCAACGTGTGCGCGAAGCCTGTGCGCAAGGTAATCAAGCCTATTGGGTATGCCCGTTGATTGAGGAGTCTGAAGCCTTGCAGCTGGCAACTGCAAATGACACTTATGCATTAATGCAGAGCGAATTTCCAGAATTAAAAATTGGGCTAGTGCATGGCCGTATGAAGCCAGCAGAAAAACAAGCCGTGATGGCAGCCTTCAGCGCAGGTGAAACGCAATTGCTGGTGGCAACCACAGTGATAGAGGTGGGCGTAGACGTGCCCAATGCCAGTTTAATGGTCATAGAACACGCCGAACGCATGGGTTTGAGCCAGTTACATCAGTTACGCGGTCGCGTCGGTCGTGGCGCTGCAAAAAGCACTTGTATCCTGCTTTACCAAAACAAGCTTTCTGAAACTGCCCGCGTAAGGCTAAAAGTGATTTATGAAAGCAATGATGGATTTGCCATCGCCCAAGCTGACCTCAATTTACGTGGTCCAGGTGAATATTTAGGCACACGTCAAAGTGGCGTGCCGATGTTGAAAATCGCAGATTTAAATCGTGATGCAGCTTTATTAAACACGGCTAAAAATATGGCGGATCGCTTAATTAAAGAACATCCGTCTGCCGTAGAGCAGCATTTGGAAAGATGGATGGGGCGAGCAGATGAGCTGGTCAAGGTTTAATATTGATATTGCCAGCCATCAGGGCCACATGGATATTGGCTCGAAGACCATGCCATTTATGCGATAATTCCTCTCGTGAAAATTCAAAAAAATCTTGCTAGTACACGCCAGCGCTGGCTTATCAAGCCAATTCAAGCGTATAAGCTTCAACTGTGGCTAATCGATAATGGCTCTCTTACCTCGCGCCTACAGCAACGTTTCAGCAAATTTGCTGTGAAGCCCATTTCAGTAAAATACGCCAAGTTAATTCAAGATGAAGCTGCATTACTACACCAAGCAAATTATCAAATCGCACTGATACGCGAGGTTTTACTCATGGGCAATAGTCAAGCTGTCGTGTTTGCGCATAGCGTGATACCAAGAGCTAGCCTGCGAGGCGCATGGAATGGACTTGGCAGGTTAGGCAATAAGCCACTTGGCGCGACTTTATTTGCTAATCCTATAGTGAAACGTACAGCGTTGAGTTATAAAAAACTCACACCAAACCATGCACTTTATCAGCATGCAACGCGACAATTAGCGCAAGAGCCAGATGTGAGGAAGCCAGCTTACTTGTGGGCGCGGCGTTCCATTTTTAGCTTAAGTTGCGCTAATATTATGGTCACCGAGGTTTTTCTACCGCAATTACTCATTGAAGATTTAGACAAAAATTAAAATACCTGTCATTACCGCCTTCGCGGGAGTGACGAGGGAAGAGTTAGGCCTTTAAATTATGAATATACAACATATCATTAAGAAACTAGATGCCTATGAACGCCTAATGCGTTTGGATAAGCCCATCGGTATTCTATTGCTTCTATGGCCAACGCTATGGGCATTGCTGATTGCTGGGCGCGGCAAGCCAGACTGGATTGTTGTGTTGATATTTGTCACAGGCACAGTGCTGATGCGCAGCGCAGGTTGTGTAATGAATGATATTGCCGATAGTGAATATGATGGCTTGGTCGAGCGTACGCGTCATCGACCTTTAGTGAATAATGAGGTGAGTAAAAAAGAAGCCTATCTCTTGGCTGCTGGTTTAAGCCTCGTCGCGTTTGGCTTGGTCTGTACGCTCAATACATTAACGATTAAATTATCCATGCTAGCCTTATTCTTGGCGGCTAGTTACCCTTTTACCAAGCGATTTTTTGCGATTCCACAGGCCTATTTAGGCATTGCTTTTGGCGCAGGAATCCCAATGGCATTCGCCGCTATTTTGGGCTATGTGCCGCCAGTGGCATGGCTATTGTTGGTAGCCAATATCTTTTGGGCTGTTGCTTATGACACTGAATATGCCATGGTGGATAGGGATGACGATTTAAAAATTGGCATTAAATCTTCTGCCATTACCTTTGGTAAATTTGACGTCTTGATAGTGATGATTTGTTATGTGCTCACATTACTGATACTTGCAATAAGTGGCATTTGGTTAATCATGGGATACGCCTATTATATTGGCTTAATCGCCGCGGCGGCAGTTGCTATTTACCATTATTATTTGATACGAGCACGTGAAAAACCCAACTGTTTTAAAGCTTTTTTACATAACAATTGGTTTGGTTTTGCAGTGTTTGCAGGCTTGGGTGTGCAGTACTTAGTAAAATAAATTACTTGTCGGACTTGGGCTTTATCTCGGACTCTATTGTTGGTAAATCCCATTCAATCTCGTTTGATTCAGATTGATTTTTAGCAGAGCTAGTTTTGGTTTTGCTCTTAGTTTTGTGTTTATCTTCATTTGGAAATTCTAGAGAAAAATCTAGATGACCATTTTTACCAGTAGTCACATTCTCGCCGTCATCCAATACAGTTTCTTCATTCAGCGTATTGGCTTTATGCCCTGTAGCATACTCAACCTTTTCTGTAGGCAAGCTAAAGTTGATTTCTTCAGCTGCAAACAATGGATCATCGTCTTTAGCGATAGCGACTTTCTCAGGCATTTCAAACTCTAATACTTCATCTTTAGTGCTGAGAGTTGGCGATATTTCATCATGCGGTATCATATTCACTTCGTATGATGTTTCATCATTGAATGAATTAAAGTTAGCTTTGGTGCCGAGCTGACTATTGTTAAATTCGTCTTTAGGCTCAGTACTGACGTAGGTCAGCGGCTCAATATCCGTAAACAATGCATCATTAAAATTAGTATTTTCAATATTGATAGCATCTACGCTAGCTTGATTAGCTTTAGTTTGACTTGGTTGATATGAGCTGGATTGATTTGAATCGGGCTGATCTGAGCTAGCTTTAAATATCGTAGGATTAGCATACTCAAGATTCTTGGCGATATTTTTCAAGAAGAATAGGTCATTAAATGCACCTTGATCAAGGCCCTCTCTAGGTTGTGAACGTTTGTTGAAAATTAAGTCATTTAAAAAACCAACAGCGTAAGGGGAGCCCCAAACGCCCTCTAAGCGTGTGACGATGTGTGGGTAATCTTCTATCGACGACTCATCTGTAGCTGGGTCAACACCAAATTTGGCGGCTTTAATATTAAAATGTTTGTTACATTCAATGACCGCTGAGTCATATTCAGTTTCTGAACCTTCTTTAGACAATAAGCTAAGCAGTTTTAGCCAGATTGCAGGCGAGTCAGCCGGTGAGTCGCTCAAGTGATTTTGCAACAGCTGAATAGCCAGCGCAGGCCTTCCATGCTCAATAAATACGTCGGCGTCTTCAATGATGCTGCCGTGCTCTTCTTTTTCTGCGATACCCATTGCTTGAGCGTCAGCAGCATTAAGATGGTGCATAGGAGTTTCGTTAAAGTTAGGCTCATCGAAAGACGGAACGTTTGCATTACGTGCGTTAAATTCGTTCGTAGAATTCGCACCTAGCTTATGGTCAGTATCATCGGGATCTTCATCGTCAAACCAAGTATCTTTAACGTGAATTTCTCGGTTAGCAAATTTGCGGCGTAGCAATTCAAAAAGAGCGATAGCGACAAGTATTACAAGTGCTATTTTCAAGAATTTTAGCCAATCAAAACGATTATTTTCTTCTTTAGATTTTTGCGCTTCCGTTACCAGTTGTGCATTGCGTGATTGCAAGCTGGCGATTTGTTTCTCTAAGTGCGCTAAGCGATTGGACATCACCGTCACTTCATCCATCGCGTCAGTGGCAGATTGCGCGGCTGCAACTTCATCTGGTCTAGCTACATCTATTTCAGTGGCTAGTCTTAGTGATAGGCCGGGTTTTTCGTTACCCTCAGTTACATTGGAGTTGCCAGCAGAAATCACCAAAAATGGTTTATCGGCTGATGGTTTGTGCTCATTCGCATCTGCATTAACTTTACTTTCTGGACTCGAGTTAGATTGAGGCGCAGTGATGGTGTTTTGTTTGCCTGTATAAGCCTCACTCAGTTTTTCATTAACTGAACTGATCTTCTTAGGTTTCTTTTTCTTAGGTGCTTTTTTTACTGCAACTTGCTCTGGAATGGCTTCGTCAAATTGTTCAGCTGCTTCGGGTGATTTTTTGCTACTGGTTTGCTGAGATTTGCGATTTTGCTTTTTTGTATCACTAGCGCTGGCTTTTTCAGTAGTCGAGATCGGTGCTGGATCGAGCAGTAACACGTATTCACGATTGACATTAGGCTCGCAATGAAATGAAACACGTAAATTGACAATAGGCTCTGTAATCACGTCATTAGTGCTAATCGTCAGCAGATAGTTGCCATTGATCACCTTCAGATTGACTGACGCTCGCTTGAAAGCCGGAACATCTCCAACATCAGTTGCGCTAAAACAGCTAGATTCAGGCGCAGATTCAATATCTGTCACATTAACTCTAGCTAAAAATCTTTCACCTAAATTAGATTTAAGTTCAACATCACCCAAACCCAAGGCGAAACTTAGGTTTGCATAACAAAATAATGATAAAAGCGTGAAAAATCTCAATTTGTAAGTATGCTTCCAAAAGTGTGTATTACTTAGATTAAAGCTGAGTATAAAGAATGACTTTACCTACAAACTTAAATATTGTTTTAATATCCTAGCATAAGTCACGTAAAACAATATAATAATGCTGGCTAAAACACCCAAAAGGGTTATACTTTTTTGAATGAAATTCACCGAATATTCTAGTGAAATTTTCCAGTAAAAAAGTAATTACTCATTAATTTTGGCAAACGAGACTGCCTTTACGTTGCAAATTTCGTTAAATCTAAAATATTTAATAAATTTCATTCATATACTGAACATATTGTTTGACAAAGCACTAGGCTTCAGCATAAAATCCGCCTCTTAATTTTTTTAGCTCATAGTATTGGTTACATGATGAAAACCTTTTCAGCAAAATCACATGAAGTGAAGCGTGACTGGTTTGTGGTAGATGCCACAGACTTAGTGCTAGGCCGTTTGGCTAGTGGCATTGCGCATCGTTTACGTGGTAAACATAAAACTATTTATACACCTCACGTTGATACAGGTGATTATATTGTCGTGATTAATGCCGACAAATTAAAAGTAACTGGTAATAAGGCTGATGGTAAGCTTTACCACAGCCACTCTGGTTACCCAGGTGGTATCAGCACAACAACATTCTCTAAAATGCAAGACAAGTTTCCAGGTCGCGCTTTAGAAAAAGCAGTAAAAGGTATGTTACCTAAAGGTCCTTTAGGTTATGCAATGATCAAAAAAATGAAAGTTTATGCTGGCGACAAGCATGAACATGCGGCGCAACAACCGCAAACATTGAAAATCTAAGGGTATATAAAGATGATCGGTAAATATAATTATGGTACAGGCCGCCGCAAGAGTTCAGTAGCGCGCGTGTTTTTAAAAACAGGTAAAGGTAACATCGTTGTTAACGATAAACCTGTTGATGAGTATTTCTCACGTGTAACTGCACGTATGATTTTACGTCAACCACTTGAATTGACTAACAACTTAACTAGCTTCGATATCATGGTTAATGTTATCGGTGGTGGTGAATCAGGCCAAGCTGGTGCAGTACGTCATGGTATTACACGTGCTTTGATTGACTTTGATGCTAATTTGAAAAGTGCATTGTCACATGCTGGTTTCGTAACACGTGATGCTCGTGAAGTTGAACGTAAAAAAGTTGGTTTCCGCAAAGCGCGTCGTCGTAAACAATTCTCTAAACGCTAAGCTTTTAATAAGTTTTGGGCGGTTGAGTTACGAAAAGGTCGCTATTGCGACCTTTTTTGTTTTGGTGTTTACACACAGTTTTGTTATGCTAAGTTTATTATGATGCTCTAAGTGAGTGATAAAAATTGACGAATAAAAAATTAAAAGTTGGTATTGTTGGCGGCACTGGTTACACGGGCGTAGAGTTGTTGCGTCTGTTGAGTATTCATCCAGATGTTGAGTTAACCGCAATCACGTCACGTGGTGACGCTGGCTTGCCTGTCGCAGACATGTTTCCTAGCTTGCGTAGTTATGTAGATTTAACATTTAGAGACCCCTCACAATCAAATTTAACGGAATGCGATGTGGTGTTCTTTGCAACACCGCACGGCGTAGCGATGAGTCAAGCGCAAGAGTTGTTAGATGCGAATGTGAAGGTGATTGATCTAGCGGCAGATTTTCGTTTGCAAGATACGGCAGTTTTTGAAAAATGGTACAAAATGCCACATAGCTGCCCTGAAGTACTTAAAAAAGCTGTGTACGGAATTCCGGAGCTTTATCGTGAGCAGATTAAATCAGCACAAGTCATAGGTAATCCAGGCTGTTACCCCACAACCGTATTATTAGGTTTGGCACCATTGCTAGAGCAAGGCTTGATTGATTTTAGTGCGCCGATTATTGCTGACTCGAAATCGGGTGTTTCTGGCGCGGGTAGAAAAGCCGAAGTGGCGACTTTGTTTGCTGAGTCTAGCGATAATATGAAAGCTTACGGTGTGAGTGGGCATAGGCATCACCCAGAAATTCATGCGCAACTTACAGAGTTAGCTGGTGAAAATGTACAATTTATTTTTGTGCCGCATTTGATACCGATGATACGCGGTATGCTTTCTACCATTTACGTTAAACTGTCAGCAAAAGCAAAAACACTGGATCTGCAAGCCCTGTTTGAGCAGCGTTATCAGCACGAACGTTTTGTTGATGTTCTGCCAGTAGGTGTATTGCCAGAAACGCGTTCAGTTCGTGGTTCAAATCAAATTCGCATCGCGCTGCACAAGCAAGATGAAGCTGGTTATTTAACACTAATTGTGGTGCAGGATAATTTAGTGAAGGGCGCGGCTGGTCAGGCTGTCCAGAATATGAACATTATGTTTGATATTGCTGAAAATACAGGCTTAGAAGTTGTGCCACTTTTACCATAAGTGTCAGAATATTAGCCAATGAAGCCAGTCAGAAGAAGAATTCGTCGACACTTTGGATTAACCGCCAAGCAGGTGGCTGTTCGCTCGCAACGCCCTTGGTATTTCCAGTGGGTTGTGGCTGCGCTATTTGTGGTGATCGGTTATTTAGCCGCATATTGGCAGTTTACTGGCGGTGAAAATTTAACTGTAAAGTTAAATCAGGCTATACTTGAAAACCAAGCCTTTCAGACCAAGATTATACAAGTGGAGCAGCAAATTAAGATTGAGCAAGCTTCACAAAAAAATCTTAATGAAGAGCTAAAGCTCGTACATGATGAAAACATCAAGCTCAAAGAAGATTTGTTGTTCTATAAAAATATGCTGGGTAAAAAATAAATACTTGATTAACTTAGCATGAATAGCATCAAGCTATTGAATTAAATAGGAAATGAAATGTTTTTTAAAAAAAGCAATCGAATTCAAAATAGCATAGATACGCTAATAGGTGCGGATACGCGCATAGAAGGTGATATTCATTTTTCTGGTGGTTTGCGTATTGATGGTGCGATACGCGGTAAGGTAAGTGAACCAATTGCTAACCCGAGTACACTAATACTCAGTGAGCATGGCAGTATTGAAGGTGCGGTCAGCGCATCTAAAATTGTCATTAATGGCAAAGTGACTGGACCAGTAAAGGCTGGTCAATTTATTGAGTTGCAACCTAAAGCGCATATCACTGGCGACGTTTATTATAAGTCCTTAGAAATGCACACTGGTGCAGTGATTGAAGGCAAATTAGTGTATTTAGGCGAGAGTGCGCAAGCTCAAGATGCTAGCGCAAATTAAAATTGATTTTAAATATTGATTGACCTGACTACTACAGAGTAGCACAATGATTTTATTAAGAAATTTAGGAGTACGTAATGAATACAGTAACTGATGTACAAAATTTAGATTTGGGTGAAATGCCAGCACCATTGGTGTTTACTGATAATGCGGCGAAAAAAGTGAAAGAGCTGATTGAAGAAGAAGGCTCTCCTGACCTTAAACTGCGCGTATTTGTGAGTGGTGGCGGCTGCTCAGGCTTCCAATACGGATTTACTTTTGAAGAAGAAGTGAATGACGATGACACACAAGTGCAAAAAGACACGGTGACATTACTAATAGATCCGATGAGCTTGCAATATTTGATGGGTGCTGAAATTGACTATCAAGATAGCTTACAAGGTTCACAGTTTGTGATTCGTAACCCACAAGCAACGACGACTTGCGGCTGCGGTTCATCATTCTCAGTTTAATAATGAGCGGTACTCGTTAACAAAAAAGCCAAGCAGATGCTTGGCTTTTTTGTTGCCATAATAGACCTATTTAAAACAGAAGCGGCGCAATAAAAGCAAAGAATCCGCCTACTAAAAATATCAACACAGAGAATAGATAAACTCTAAATGAAGTTTTACGTGTCGCTATGCAAGTTGCGGCTAATGCTGGGTCAACTGGACAAGGTAAGCTCCTTGCTCGCCATTGCATGATGCCAGAAACTAGTAACATCAAAGCGGCAAAGGTAAATACGCCTAGTTTATGTTCAGAAAACCAAACAAGTTGCGGCACATTTGACACCAAAGTTGACATGGCAGCACCAGCACCGATACCGACCAATAAGGCCGGAAGCGCGCAGCATATTAAGGTACCACCGCTGGTAAACAGTGATAATACAGATGCAGCTTTAGTTTGTTTGAGGCTGGTCATTTCATCTGCGCTATACGCTGCCATTTACTTTGCCTCCTTTTCCGTAGCTTCATAACCGGCCTTAATATGTGTGATAGGGTGCTCAGTAATTTCAATAGAAGTCACTTCGTAGCCCGCATCTTTAATCAAGTCTTTTACTTTGTCGTTAGATAAAGTTTGACCGTCTTTAAGCTCAACAGCTACAACACGCTGTTTTAAGTTGACGTATACATCTTTAGTTTGCGAAAGAGCGCGCATTTTTTTCTCAATCCCTTGCGCACAAAATGCGCACACCATTCCATTTACGTTGGCTTTAATAGTTTGTGTAGCAAAAGCGACATTGCTTAACAACGTAGATAAAATGAGTGAAGTAAATAATAGTTTTTTCATGATAAACATCCTTAAATAATTGTTTTTGTTGGCTTAAAAAATATACATAAAGTTAAATCGTGGTTCACGCGAGTTATTCACGCCGGCCTCGATAAAGAAGTTTTTGTTAATGAAACGCAGCATGGGTGTGATTTCAATTTTGTCTGATAGTCCGTTCATATTGCGGGCTTCCAGAATGAACCACGGCTGGGTTTTATCGTACTCAGTTTCATAAAATGAAAAGCCAGCGCGTATTGCGCTGTAATCATGGTTAATGTCAGATGCACGATAGAGCCTATGTGTCGCGGCAAAGTAAACGCGCGTGGTTTCATAATCAAACTGTACTCCAGGCGTTAGCATTACTTTGTCAAAACTTTGGTCGTTGCCTGCTCGCTCGTCCTCTCCTTGTAGCGCACCAAGCCCGCCCATGAACCATAAATTGGCTTGAGCATGCGGCATATTCCAACGGTTTAGCAAACGCGTGTAGGTGACTTCTTCTAAAGTGCGCGTTTTGGTTTTGTCATCAGCGCGCATGTAGGTTGCGCTCACACCAAAGGCATCGCGAGGTGTAATGGCGTAGTTGATAAACATTTCACGCCAGTTATTGTTGAAATCACCCATGGTCATGGCCGATCCATCAAATCCCATAGGCCCAGCGGTGGCGCATTGATGACTAAGTAATAATGCTAAGCAAAGCATTATTAAGCTTAATGGTTTAATAAACATGGTGGTCCTTTCTTACTATTAGCTGAAAAATCACGCCTGTTCGAATGCTACAGGCGTGACAAGGCCTAATCTAAGAATGGCGTATGGGTGGGCGTTGTAAGTTGGGAAGGGTGATTGAAGCGTATGGTTGGTAAGCTAAACTGAACGTTTGTGCTGAAGTTTCTAAAGTTGCAGATTTCAAATGGCTAGGTAATGCCGCCATTGCGCACATACTTGCGCAATGAGCGCAGTTAGCCTTGCAAGCATCTTTATATTTTTTGCTATTCGCTGTATCACTATCATATTTCTGATTGGTGCTATTCGAAGCCATGCTATTCATATGTTCATGGCAAGGCATCATTTGCGATTTCCCGCTGACTTTATCCATATACATCATGCTATTGCAGATAAGCATATTTGCTGCAGCCATGCTTTGTAATGGCATTAAAACCAGTAGCAAGTAAATAGCAAAATTTGAAAAACGTTTTAACATGTAATTTAGGATGGTTGAAGTAAATTAAAGGTTCAATTTATTTTAGGCATGGCGACTACCATGCCTAAGTGTGGCTTAACGTTTGTCCATAGGCACTAAATCTCTACGTAAACTACCTTTGTAGAGTTGACGAGGTCTGCCGATTTTGTGCTCCTCATCTGAAATCATCTCAGACCATTGAGCAATCCAACCTGCTGTTCTGGCGAGTGCAAAAATAGCGGTAAACATCGAGTTAGGGATGCCCATTGCGCGCATAACGATGCCGCTGTAGAAGTCTACGTTTGGATAAAGTTTGCGTGAAACGAAGTATTCGTCTTCGAGTGCAATTTTCTCTAGTTCCATGGCTAATTTAAACATAGGGTCGTCGTGTAGCCCCAACTCATCCAGTACTTCATGGCAAGTGGTGCGCATAATTTTCGCGCGTGGATCCATATTGCGATAAACGCGATGTCCAAAACCCATCAGTCGGAAGGTGTCAGTTTTGTCTTTAGCACGTTTAATGAACTCGCCTATACGTGAAACATCGCCAATTTCTTCTAGCATTTTAAGCGTGGCTTCATTGGCGCCGCCATGAGCAGGGCCCCATAGAGAGGCAATACCCGCAGAAATACAGGCGAATGGGTTGGCACCACTAGAGCCAACTAACCTTACGGTTGAGGTAGATGCATTTTGTTCATGGTCAGCATGTAAAATCAAAATACGCTCGAAAGCTTTTGCCAGTACTGGGTTTGGCACATAGGTTTCGCAGGGTGTTGCAAACATCATATGCATGAAGTTTTCAGCATAGTTAAGATGATTTTGCGGGTACATGAATGGTTGACCCAAATTGTATTTATAGCTCCAAGCCGCAATGGTTGGCACTTTTGCCAATAAGCGATGCGCAGAGATCTCACGATGCTTCGCATCACGAATATCCATCGCATCAAAATAGAAAGCTGAAAGTGAGCCTACAACTCCAACCATGACCGCCATCGGGTGAGCGTCACGTCTGAAGCCGCGGAAGATATTACTTAACTGATCATGCAGCATAGTGCTGCCACTGATTGTGTCAGTAAACTCTTTTGTTTGCGTTACATTTGGCAGCTCGCCGTGCAGCAATAGATATGAAACTTCCATGAAATTGCAGTGTTCGGCTAACTGCTCAATCGGATAGCCGCGATAGTAAAGCAGGCCTTCTTCACCATCAATATAGGTAATGTTGGAGTTGCAGGCTGCAGTAGACAAAAAACCAGGGTCGTAAGTGAATACACCGTGTTTACCTAGGCTGCGAATATCAATCACATCGTTACCAAGGCTGCCACTTAGAATCGGCAGTTCAATGGGGGCTGCCCCGTTATCAAATGTAAGGGTGGCTTTGGTTGGTTTGTTCATGTTGGCGTGCCTTGTAGATTAGTCTAGAGTTAAATTAATTATACTTTATAGATATGCATAATTGCTTAATCAAACGTAGCTAAATCACAAGAAGATAAGCGGAAGTTAAATCTTAGTAGTTAACATTAGTGTTGATAGATAGCGCCTAATATCCGTGCGCCTTTTGCGCCAGTCACCTCGGGCAAGCTGGCTGGCTGTTGGTTCAGGCAGAGTTCAGCCAGCCATGCAAAGGCAATTGCTTCGACCCAATCCACCCCGATACCAAGTTGATCGGTAGTTTTTATTGTTATATCGCCTAATAAGGTTTGTAATTCTTGTATCAGCAAGGCGTTATGCGCACCGCCACCACATAAATAGACTTCATCAACGCCTCTACAATGTTGTATAAGTGCGTTATGAATAGTGTGTGCTGTGAATGAAACTAAAGTAAAGGCAACATCCTCAGGAGCATAGTTGCTATCTGCCAAATGCCCAGCAAGCCATGCATCATTAAATAAGTCGCGCCCCGTACTTTTAGGTGGCGGTAAGGCAAGATAAGGTTCTGCGAGCATGGCTGAAAGTAATGGAGCAATAATTTTACCAGTACTAGCCCATGCACCATTGGCATCATAGTTTAAATCTTTATGTTGCTTAATCCATGCATCAAGCAGCATATTGCCCGGACCAGAATCAAAGCCGATTAAGTCGCTATTGCTGGCAAGATAGGTGATATTAGCAATGCCGCCGATATTGATGACAGCACGGTTAAGTTGAGAGTGTGCAAATATCGCTTGATGAAAGGCGGGCACTAAAGGTGCACCTTGGCCGCCAGCAGCAATGTCTCGGCTTCTAAAGTCAGCTACCACAGTAATATCTGTGAGTTCTGCTAGCAATGCGGGATTGCCGATTTGTAAGGTAAAACCTAGCTCTGGTCTATGCCGTATGGTTTGGCCATGGCAGCCAATTGCAGCAATCTCATTTGGGGATAATGTTGTGATGGCTAGCAGTTGATTAACTGCGTCTGCGTATAGCCTAGCCAATGTATTCGCCATTAGCGCAGTAGTTTCTAGTTCATTTGCTGTTGGGTGCTGCAGCGCTAAAATTTGCGTGCGAAGCTCGGGCGGGTAAACTAAGAAGTGTGTTTTCAGCACATGGGGCTTATGTGTGCTTTGAAATTCGACTAGCGCAACATCCACACCATCAAGGCTGGTGCCAGACATCAGTCCGATGAAAAGTGCGCCAGCCATGATATTTAGAGTGCGTTGCTAAAGTTTGATTTATTCTAGTGCGGCAATATTGCTGTTTCCAAGCAAATCTATTTGCGCAGTTAATTCACGGCTAATTGCGTCAAATGCCACTTTGTTTTGCCCTGTAATTGGGTCGGCCTTAGGTAAAGCAACTGTCATAGGGTCTCTATGTTCGCCATTCACCATAAACTCATAATGTAGATGCGGGCCTGTGGCTAAGCCAGTCATACCTACAAAGCCAATGACATCACCTTGCGCAACTTTTTCACCTCTATGCAAGCCATCAGCAAAGCGAGATAAATGACCATACACCGTACTGACGCCATTCTCATGCTTGAGTACAATCACATTGCCATAACCGCCTTTTTGACCGACAAAATCAACAACAGCATCACCAGAGGCTTTAATACGTGTGCCTGTAGGCGCCGCTAAATCAACGCCTTGATGCGCTTTAATGCGCTGCAATATTGGATGAAAACGACCTGTACTGAAGCCAGAGCTGACTCGAGTAAACTCTAATGGAGAGCGTAAAAATGATTTATGTAGGCTTTTGCCATCTGGTGTGTAGTATTGCATTTCACCTGACGCATCGCGATAACCAATCGCTTGGTAAGTCTTACCATTGTTCACAAATTCAGCGGCCAGTACATCGCCTGTTTTTACTAGTTCACCTTCATCATAGCTACCTTCGTAAATCACATTGAAGTGGTCACCACGACGTAAATCTGTATTAAAGTCAATTTGGCTTTCAAACATTTCAGCAACTTGCACGGCAACGTCATCAGGAATGTTGGCATCATCAGTCGCGCCGAATAAAGAGCTTTTGATTTTTGCTGATTTTAAAATCGGGCGGCTTTCTAGCTTGTGGGTAACTTTGCTGGCAGTGTAGCCAGAAGGTGTTTGGTTAACATTAATGAATTGATCGGTATCTAATTGATACTCTAGTGAAATCAAATTGCCATCACTATCCGTTTGCGCTTCCATGTTATGGCTAGGTTTTAATGCGGAAGTGATTTCACTGGCAACAGCATCGCTACGTATAAAGTTAATAGCATCACGGTTATGAACGTTTAAGCGAGACAATAGATTGTTCAATGTATCATCGCGGCGTACATGATCTTTATACCAAAAATGTTGTTCAGCAACATTTGTTTGAGTGTTTGCTGCGTTAGGCAGGGCAATCTCTTCAACCACAGTAGCAGTTGCAATAGTGCCCGTTAACGTTTGTGGTGCAATACCGAAAGCAGCATAAATGCCAAATAAAGGTAAGCAAGAAATAGCTAAAATCCAGCGCAATTTAAGCTTGCGTTCAGCTTTATCGGCGATTTGCGCTAAAATAGCGCTTTGCTCATAAGCTGGTGTTAAATTCTGTTTAGTTGAACTATCAAATTCAACGTTGTGTTGACTAGGCTCGTTAATATCCACGGGCTGACCTCTAAAAGAGTTGATACGGTTTTGGATAATAACAGAAAACTCAATTAGAACAAGTAAATAAACTGTAAATGTTAATCGCTTACAGTAAAGATTAAGGACGTAAATTAAGTGAATATTGACGATGTAAGTACCGATATCAAGCAACAGCTCGCAGTCATCAAGCGTGGTGCAGACGAGTTGCTAATTGAAGCTGAGCTAATCGAAAAATTGAAAAAAGGCCAGCCGCTAAGAATTAAAGCTGGTTTTGATCCTACCGCACCTGATTTGCATTTGGGGCATACCGTGCTTATCAATAAGCTACGTCAATTTCAAGAGCTTGGTCATCAAGTCTTATTCTTAATTGGTGACTTCACCGGCATGATCGGTGATCCAACAGGCAAAAGCACCACGCGCCCGCCATTGACTGCAGAACAAGTGCAAGAGAATGCCAAGTCATACACGGCGCAGGTATTTAAAATCTTAAAGCCAGAGCAAACCGAAGTGTTTTTTAACTCTAAATGGCTCACTGAGCTAGGCGCAGCAGGTATGTTGAAGCTTGCGGCTAGCCACACCGTGGCGCGTATGTTGGAACGTGATGATTTTACTAAAAGATATAAAGCGAATCAGCCAATCGCGATTCATGAGTTTTTATACCCTTTACTACAAGGGTATGATTCAGTCGCATTAAAGGCTGATGTTGAGTTAGGCGGAACAGACCAAAAATTCAACCTCCTAATGGGGCGTGAGCTACAAAAGCAAGCCGGCATGTCACAACAGTGCGTGCTCACCATGCCGTTGTTAGAAGGTTTGGATGGCGTGAATAAAATGTCCAAGTCGCTCGGTAACTATATAGGTATCGCCGAAGCGCCCGAAGTCATCTTCGCAAAAATCATGTCTATTTCAGATGAATTGATGTGGCGTTATATAGAGTTGCTATCGTTTGAGGCAATACAAACGATAGGGCAGTGGAAGGCTCAAGTGGCTGCAGGTGAAAATCCACGCAACATTAAAGTGGGTTTTGCGCAAGAAATCGTCGCGCGCTTCCATAGCCAAGCTGATGCAGAAAAAGCACTGGCTGATTTTCAAACGCGCGCAAAAGGCGGCATTCCTGATGATGTCCCAGAAATTAGTATTAACATAGAAGGTGAAAATATCGGCATTGCGCAGTTACTCAAACTCGCAGGCTTGGTAGAAAGCACTTCAGAAGCCTACCGTGCTATAGAGCAAGGTGGTGTGAAATTGGATAGCGATAAAGTAACAGATAGAAACTTACAATTGCCAAAAGGTATGAAAATAGTTGCGCAAGTTGGTAAGCGCAAATTTGCAAATGTAACAATTGTGTAACAACGAAGGTTTGTCCTTGACCATTTGGTGAACCCCTGTAGAATGCGCACCTCGCTCACAGAACAACGTAGCGAGAGGTGTAGAAGTACTAAATACCGTGTGCATTAATACCGTTAATAATAAATGTGGAATGTTTCAAATTTATGATTGACGAAGCTCAAAAGCTCTGTATAATGCGCACCTCGTTAACGCAAAGCGTTCACGAGAAGTTGAAAAGAAAGCAT
>Ga0208124_100065_pt1 | contig 71781 bp, 62 predicted proteins | sample LakWasM104_HOW12_2_FD_183922 | JGI IMG/M metagenome (GOLD analysis project Ga0208124, IMG submission 183922) | Freshwater sediment methanotrophic microbial communities from Lake Washington under simulated oxygen tension - Sediment Metagenome... | ecosystem: Environmental > Aquatic > Freshwater >...
TACAGCGCGCGGTAGGCCAGCAGGGCGGCCAGCACCTCGGTCTTGGGCAGGGTGTCGGTGGCGAGCAGCGCCACGCCCACCGATTCGAGAACGCCCAGCCCCGCCGGCACGCGCAGCACCAGCCCGGCCACGGCGCCCAGCATCACGGTGGCGAGGGCGGCGGGGTAGGGCACCTGGTGTTGCAACACCGTCCACAGTGCGGCGCCCATCAGCATCCAGTTGGTGGCCGATGCCGCGATTTGCCACAGCGCCACGGGCCAGCGCGGCAGTGGAAAAGCGTGGCCCCGCAGCGTGATTGCGCGGCCTCTGCGCACTGCGCACAGTGCCAGGTAAACCAGCGGCAAGCAGCCCAGCACCGTGCCGCCCAGGCGCCACTGCCAGGGCGCTACCGCCCACCCGGCCACCGCTGGCGGCTGCCAAATCCACGCCAACACCCCGGCCAGCAGCAGGTAGCCCATCCAGTTGGTCACGATGCTGGTGCCCACCACCTGGCCGATGGTGCCGGGGTCCACGCCGCGCCGGGCATACAGCCGGTAGCGCACGCCCACGCCCCCGATCAGCGAGCCCAGATTGAGCGTGAACGGGTAGCTCGTCATGGCGATGGCCAGCGTGGTACCACGCGGCAGGCGGTGACCGCTGCAATGGCGGCCCACCCAGTCAAAGCTGCCGTAGGTGAAGTGGCTCAGCAGCGCCAGTGCGCCTGCCAGCGCCAGTGCGGCGGTGGGCAGGTCGCGCAGCGCCTGCAGCACGGCGGGCCAGTCCACCGTGCGCGCCTGCCGAAAGATCAGCGCGGCCACCACCGCAAAGAAGGCGATGGCGACCCCCCGCGTGAGCCAGGGCCACCAGACCTGCTGTGACCAGTGGCGCCAGCCACTGGTGGTGTGCCGGTTGCTGCCCACCTGGGTGTCCGCGTGCAGCGTGGGGGTGGCCATGGTGTGTGCCTGTCCGCTCAGGTGGCGGGACTGCCTGCGGGCTCTGCGGCACCCGGGTTGGCGAGCGTGATGTTGGGCTCGTGCCGGGGCAGCCAGCCCGCCCAGGCGGGGAACCAGCGCAGCAGGTGGAACACCGCATAGCTGCGCAGCAGGCGCAGGCCGTTCCAGCGGCTGGGCGCGGTGGCTTGCACTTGCTTGCAGCTGTGCTCCATCAGGTGCGACAGGCGCCTGTGCAGGTGGGCGTTGAAGGCGCGGTCCTGGATGATCACGTTGGCCTCCAGGTTCAGCGACAGGCTCAGCGGGTCGAGGTTGCTGGAGCCCACGGTGGACCAGTCCTCGTCCACCAGCGCCACCTTGCCGTGCAGCGGGCGGTCGCAATATTCGTACACCCGCACCCCTGCGCGCTGCAGGTGGTCATACAGCAGGCTGGCCGCCGTCTTCACGATGGGCATGTCGGGCTGGCCTTGCAGGATGATGCGCACATCCACCCCCCGTTTCGCGGCGCGCCGCATCTCGCGGATGAAGCGGTAGCCGGGGAAGAAGTAGGCATTCGCAATCACGACCCGGCTGCGCGCTGCGCGCAGGGCCACGCGGTAATGGCGCTCGATGTCGTTGGTGTGCTGTTGGTTGTCCCGTGTCACAAACATCGCGTGCGCGGTGCCCGCGTGCGGGCGCCCGGTGATGCCGGCAGCCTGGTGGCGCTTGCGCTCCTGGCGGCTGAGCACCGCCTCGCGGGTGAAGTGGTGCATCTGCGCCACGATGGGGCCGCGCACCTGCACGGCGTAGTCCTGCTTGGCCTCGGGGCCAAAGTCGGCCACATGGTCGGCCGAGTAGTTGATGCCGCCAATGAACCCCAGGTGCCCGTCCACCACCACGATCTTGCGGTGCATGCGGCGCAACATATTCAGCCGCTGGCCCAGGAAGCGGCGGCCCGGGTCAAAGATGCGAAAGTGCACGCCGGCCTCCACCAGGCTGCCGACAAACTGGTCCGACAGATCGGGCGAGCCAAAGCCGTCCACCAGCACATGCACCTCTACACCCCGCTGGGCGGCCGCCAGCAGCGCGGCGTGCAGTTGCTGGCCGATCTTGTCCTCGAACAGGATGAAGGTTTCCAGCATCACCTCGCGCCGGGCGTCGGCAATGGCCTGGAACACGCGGGGAAAGAACTCCTCACCGTTTTCCAGCAACTCAAAATGGTTGCCGGGCACCCAGCGCGAGGACCGGGGTGCGCGCAGGGCGCGGGGCGTGCTGAAGGCAAGGCGTTTCATAGCAGGATCTCCGCAGCCAGGGGCGCATGGTCCGAGAGCTTGTCCCAAGGCTTCTTGGGCAGCGCCAGCGGCGAGTGCACGGTGGCGTTGCGCACATAAATGCGGTCGAGCGCCAGCAGCGGCATCGCCGCGGGAAACGTGCGCACCGCCCTGCCAAAGGCCTGCACGAACACCTCCTGCAAGCCGGCTTCGCGGTGCAGGATGCCGTGTGCGCGGTGGCGCCAGTCGTTGAAATCGCCGGCCAGCACTACGGCCTCATTGGCGGGAAAACTGTTGACCAGATCGCACACGCGGCGCAACTGGTGCTGCCGGTGCGACTCCTGCAGGCCCAGGTGCACACACACGGCATGCACCGGCAGGTGGTGCCCGGGAGGCTGCAGCACACAGTGCAGCATGCCGCGCCGTTCGGGCCCGCTCACCGAGATGTCGTGATTTTCGTAGTGCGTGATGGGAAACTTGGACAACAGCGCGTTGCCATGGTGGCCGTTGTCATACACCGCATTGCGCCCGTAGGCGTACTGCGACCAGAGGGAGTCGGCCAGAAACTCGTAGTGCGGCACCTGCGGAAAGTTGGCCAGACGGCTGGCGTGCCGGTGGTGCGTGCCCAGCACTTCTTGCAAGAACACCAGGTCCGCCGCCACGTCGCGCACGGCCTCGCGCAGCTCGTGCAGCATGAAGCGCCGGTTGAAGGTGGTGAAGCCCTTGTGCACGTTCACGGTGAGCACCTTGAACGCAATAGGCTGAGAGTCTGTCGCGGAGTTCGGGGCCATGGGCAGTTGCAATCGTTGGAAGGGGCTCCGGCGAAATCACCGCAGAGGTGGGCCGGCGCGAACACTGATTGTTCTGGCCTGCGTGCCCCGCCGCTGTAGGACGGCTGGCCGTGGCTTTGTGCTGCGCAGCCCAAAAAAAAGGCCCCGAAGGGCCCTGGTGTGAGTGCGCTGCGTGCCAGCGGCCATCAGGCCGGCAGGAAACCTTCCACCGACAGGTAGCGCTCGCCCGTGTCGTAGTTGAAGCCCAGCACCTTGGCGCCTGCGGGCAGCTCGGGCAGCTTCTGGGCAATGGCGGCCAAGGTAGCGCCGGACGAGATGCCCACCAGGATGCCCTCTTCGCGCGCAGAGCGGCGGGCGTATTCGCGGGCCGGTTCGGCATCGACCTGGATCACGCCGTCGAGCAGGCTGGTGTCGAGGTTCTTGGGGATGAACCCCGCGCCAATGCCCTGGATGGGGTGGGGCGACGGCGCGCCGCCCGAGATCACCGGCGAGGCCGTGGGCTCCACCGCAAACACCTTGAGTTGGGGGAACTTGGCTTTGAGCACCCGCGCCACGCCCGTGATGTGACCACCCGTGCCCACCCCCGTGATCAGCACATCAATGCCGTCGGGGAAATCTGCCAGGATCTCCTGCGCCGTGGTGCGCACATGGATATCGATGTTGGCGGGGTTCTCGAACTGCTGCGGAATCCAAGAGCCAGGCGTCTGCGCCTGCAACTCTTGCGCGCGGGCGATGGCACCCTTCATGCCTTTTTCGCGCGGGGTCAGGTCGAACTGCGCGCCATAGGCCAGCATCAGGCGGCGGCGTTCGATGCTCATGCTGTCGGGCATCACGAGGACGAGCTTGTAGCCCTTGACGGCCGCCACCAGCGCCAGGCCAATGCCGGTGTTGCCCGAGGTGGGCTCGATGATGGTGCCGCCGGGCTTGAGCGCGCCGGACTTTTCAGCGTCTTCCACCATCGCCAGCGCAATGCGGTCCTTGATGGAGCCGCCGGGGTTGCTGCGCTCCGACTTCACCCACACATTGGCGCCGGGGCCGAACAGGCGGTTGATGCGCACGTGGGGCGTGTTGCCAATGGTCTGAAGAATGTTGTCAACTTTCATGGCGTCTCCTGTGAGGTGTCGGATGGGTCAAAGGGAAGGGGTGTGGTGCGCATTCTGAACCACTTGTTCTACGGCCCTGGTCATATGGATATAGCCAGGGTATGGGTCCATGCCGCGCTGGCCCTTCAGGGCACGGGAGATATCTCAACGTGCATTGCATCCTCTGAGGGGGTGATCTGAACCTGAACCGGCAAGCCTAGCGCGATGGTCTGCGCATTGGTAACCGTGTGCTGCGTAACCTTGGTGCAGGTGTAGCGCGCGGCCTGCCCACTGCGCCACACAGACAGGGCCAGCGGCAGCATCCACTGGTCCGCCAGGTGCGGGCCCAGCGCGCCGGTGCTGCGCTGGTAGGCGCGCACTTCGTCCGCCAGCCGCTTGGCAACCTGCTCGGCCGACAGGCTGCGCTCGCCCAACTGGCAAAACACCTCGGTCACCTGCGCATACTCCAGCGTGGCGATCAGCGCATTGCCCGGGCCCTCGTTCTGGCGTGTGGATGGCTGGCGCAGTTGGCCGGCCTCGAACGTCCAACCCATGCGCTGGCCCAGCGCCTCCAGCTCCCGCGTCGCTATGTGGCGCGCCAGGCCGGGTGCCAGTGCCTCGCCCCAGCCGTTTTGCAACGGGCCGCGCTCCAGCACATCCACCGGCGCCAGCGGCTGCGTGGTGGCGGTGGCGGGCATGATGTGCGCCACCAGCTCGCCGCCCCCGGCGGGGTAGAAGCCCCGCCGCTGCAATTGCAGCTCCAGCCCCACCCCCAGCCGCCGCACCAGCGGCGCAAAGGCGCGTTCCAGAAAATCAAACGGCGGCGCCATCGGGTTGTGCGTGCCACCCGCCAGCTCGACCTTGCTCGGGCCATCGGCCAGCATCAGCGCGGGTAGCACCGTCTGCAGCACCAGCAGGCAACTGCCTGCGGTGGCAATCTGAAAACGGTAGTCGCCCGCACGCACCACGCCGGGTGTGAACACCAGCGTTTGCGAATTCAGCTCCGCGCCTTCGGCCTGCCCGCCGCACACGGCCACCGCCGCTTGCACGCAGGCCAGGTGCTGGCGCATCAGCCCCGGCTTGGGCCGCCCCGCACGGATGCGCGTGATGTGCAGTGGGCGGCCGGTGACCATGGACAGGGCCAGGCCGGTGCGCAGGATCTGGCCGCCGCCTTCGCCAGTGGAGCCGTCTAAGTCCAGTTGCTGCACGTTCATCCCTTCACGCACACGACTTGCTTGAGCGTGTAAACCACCTCCACCAGGTCTTCCTGCGCCGCCATCACCGCGTCGATGTTCTTGTACGCCATCGGAATCTCGTCAATGACATCCGCATCCTTTCGGCATTCCACGCCTTCGGTCGCCTTGATCTGGTCTTCGACCGTGAACAGCTTCTTGGCCTTGGTGCGGCTCATGGTGCGGCCTGCGCCGTGGCTGCAGCTGTTGAAGCTCTCGGGGTTGCCTTTTCCGCGCACGATGAAGCTCTTGGCCCCCATGCTCCCAGGGATGATCCCCAGCTTGCCTTGCTCGGCACTCACCGCGCCCTTGCGGGTCACGAACACGTCCTGCCCGAAGTGCGTTTCGCGCTGCACGTAGTTGTGGTGGCAGTTCACCGCCTCCACGTGCGTCTCGAACGGCTTGGTGATCACTTTGCGCAGCGCAGCAATCACGCGGCCCATCATCACTTCGCGGTTGGCGGCGGCGAATTTCTGTGCCCACCCCACGGCCTTCACATAGTCACCGAAGTACTGCGCGCCTTCCTCGAAGTACGCCAGGTCCTTGTCGGGCAGGTTGCGCTGGTTCATCTCGGCGTCCTTCTTGGCCAGCTCGATGAAGTGGGTGCCGATGGCGTTCCCCACACCGCGCGAGCCGGAGTGCAGCATCACCCACACCGACTGGTGTTCGTCCAGGCAGATCTCGATGAAGTGGTTACCCGTTCCGAGCGTTCCCAGGTGCTTGTAGTTGTTCGTGTTCTTGATGCGCGGGTGCGCCTCGCAAATTTCCTCGAACTCATCCACCAGCCCCGCCCAGGCGCGGTCGGTTTCAGCGGGCGGCGTATCCCAGCTTCCCTTGTCGCGGCCAAAGCGCTTGGGCGTCATGCCTACCGGAACGGCGCGCTCGATGGCTGCTCGCACGCCTGACAGGTTGTCGGGCAGGTCGCTGGCCGTGAGCGTGGTCTTGCACGCCATCATTCCGCACCCCAGATCCACCCCCACCGCAGCAGGGATGATGGCCTTGAGGGTGGGCACCACCGAGCCGATGGTCGCGCCAATCCCCAGGTGCACGTCGGGCATCACCGCCACATGCTTGAACACGATGGGCAGGCGCGCGATGTTGCGCAGCTGGTTCTTGGCGTCTTCCTCCACAGGCACGCCGTTCGTCCACATCTTTACGGGCACACCGTTCGGGATTTCGAGTTGTTCGTAGTTATTGGTCATAGTTCTTTTCTCGTTGTTTCTTTGTTGTGTTGTTCGTTTTTAGGGCGACGGGCGTTATGCGGTCATCGCGTCAAAAACTGCGCTGATCCGCTCCGGGAGCGGGTAGCGCTGATGGTCCACGGCCCCCGCAGGCAACCAGGAATTGGTGGGGCCTGCATCCACCAGGCGCATGAGCTTTTCCGTCCAACGTGCCTTGGTGGCTGGCCTGTTCAGCCATTCCTCCATGGTGCGTTTGTATTCGGCCTGGTCAGCGGCAAACGCGTTGCCCATCTGGTTGGCATTCCACACATAGTCCCAATAGCACGCGTCCACAAAGTGCAGGGTCGATGCGTCGCTGTCGCTATCGAGCCAGTGCTCTAGCAAGGGCTCCAGCGGCACGCGGGCATAGGCCCACATGAGCAAGATGGTGAAGGCGTTATCCCCCTGGAAAAGCGAATCGCTGCCCGCAGGCCATTGCTCCAAGCCTTGTGCAAAGTACGCCAGCGCAAAGCCCTGCAGCGCAGCCTGTTCTGTCGCTGAAAAGGAGCCGGGCTCGCACCGCCCCAAGCGGTCCAGGTACAGCTCGGTGGAGTGGTGCAACCGGGCGCCTTCGGCCAGCAGTTCCAGCAGCCGTGGGGCCAGGTATTTGATTTCATCCGCAGGCTGCACCTGGCTCTTGGCCGAATCGTTGTATTGGTAGAAGTGCTTCTCGGTCAGTTGGGGCATCGGCAGGTGGCTCATTTGCAGCGCCAGGTCAGCATCCATGCAGCAGGCAGTGCAGACATCCAGGGTGCCCACCTCTGGTGCGCTGTATTTGGCAAATGCCTGGTAGACCGCCTGTGTGGCTGCTTCCAGCGGTGTGGTTACAGGTGTCGGTTGCTTCTTCATAGGGTTCTTTCATCTCATCTTCACCAGGCCATTGAGCACCTGGTCCAGGCCGCCAAAAACCGAGATCTTGTCGATGCGTTCAGCCACGCGCTCCAGCGTCTCCAGCTCCTTCATGCGCAGGGCGACAGGGTTGTCCTCCATCACTTTCGCGGTGTTGAGCAGCGAGCGCGTGGCGGCAGTTTCCTCGCGGCGGCGGATCACGTTGGCCTCGGCCTGCTTCTGTGCCTGCACCACCTGGGTCAGGATGGTCTTCATCTCGCCCGGCAGCACGATGTCCTTCACGCCCACGCTCTCCAGTTGCATGCCGTAGGGCAACAGCTTGGCGGCCATGTGTGCGGTCACCACGTCGTCGATCACCGTCTTGTTCTCCAGCAGCTCATCGAGCGTGCGGGTGCCCACGGCGGCGCGCAGCGCAAACTGCAGCTCGCGGTACAGGTGGTCGGCAGGCTTTTGCAATTGGGCAAAAGCGCGCAGCACATCGGTGTAGCGGCAGGTGGCGCACAGGTTCAGGCGCAGGCTGACCTTGTCGCGGGTCATGATGTCCTGGCCCGAAACCTCCACGGCTTGCAGGCGCAGGTCCACCAGCTCCACGGCCACAGTGCGGCCGTACTTCCAGAAGGCGTAGGTGCCAGCCGTGAGCAGGCGCTCCACCTTGCCGTCCACCGTCAGCAGCGCGCACTGGCCCTCGGGCACCTGCACCTGCAGCACACCGGTCAATCCGGTCACGCTGCGCTGGCGCAGCTGGGTCTGCGTCAATCGCGCCACCAGTGCGGCGGGCAGTTCAGCGCCCGCTTGCAGGTCCACCACGTGCACGCTCACCTCCACCAGGCCTTTCCAATAAAGGCGGCGGGTGCCGGGCGGCAGAAGCTCGACCAGCACGCCGTTTTCGCTGCGCAGGCCCACTTCGGTTTCCGACAGGTTGACCTGCACAAACTCGGCGGCCACCACCGCGGGCTCTTGCGCCATCAGGTACTCGGTCAGGCCGTGGGTGAAGGCGGGTTGTTCCAGGGCGAAGGTTTCCACGCGCAACTGGTCGGTGCCCGCAAACAGCCAGTAGGTGCCGCTGCGCAGCACGCGGTCAAAGCTGCCGTTGCGCAGCAGCAGTGCGCGTTCGTTTTTCTTGACGGTGGCGCGTTGGAACATCTTCGTCAGCATCTCTTTTTCCTCTCTCTTCTTCGTTGTCGTATCGGGTTGCCGTTACAGCGATGGCGGGGTGCCAGGGGGTGCAGCCTGGGCCGTGCAGTGCGCCGTGGTGGCTGCCCCCATCCCCAGCGGGAATGGCGGCAGCGCGGCTGGCTGCGGGCGCGGGCTGTGCCGGGCGCTGGCACAAACCGCCACCGGCTGACGGGGTGAATCCCTTGCGGTCGCTGCGCAACCTCAGGGCCTCTCCCCGCGTTCGGCGGGTGGTCTTTCGACCGGTACTTCCAAACAATGTCTTGCGACCGTGGGCAGGAATCGAACCTGCGACAACCGCCTTTCGGCGGGGCTCTACCAGACTGAGCTACCAGTGGTGGCACGCCTGGAGTCGAACCAGACACTTCCTTTCGGAGTAGTCACCACGACCGTGCCGCTACCCAGCGTTGGCGATGTGCGGCATGCAGAACATCAACAGAACCCGAAGGCCCCGGACGCCCGGCACCGGTGGGGCGAACATTTGTCCTAACCCCAGCCTGTGAGCGGTCACCGCTTGCGCTGGATGCTTCTTCTATTGCCAGATGTGTGCCAGCTTGTGGTGAGTGGTATTCAACTTGCGCAAGCTGTTGATTTGTATGGTGATATTTTTGTTTTACGAAATTGGTGTGGTATGCGCTTATCAGAATAACTAGAATGAAAGCTAGTTAAATAGACACAAATAAATGCGCAAAAACAAGGTGGTCATAGGATTCCTTGGCACCCAGCTCGACTCCGGCCGGGGCGCCGGGCGGTGGGAGAAATGGCGCCCCACCGTATCGCTGGTGCAGCATGAGGACGTGGTGATCGAGCGGCTGGAGCTGCTCTACACACCACCGCACCGCGAGCTGGCCCACCAGGTGCGCGCTGACATGGCGACTGCCTCGCCCGAGACCACGGTGAACCTGGTGCCGCTGCCCATTGCCGACCCGTGGGACTTTGGCGAGGTCTATGCCCAGCTGTACGACTGGACGCAGGCCTACCGCTTTGACACCGAGCGCGAGGAGTACTGGACGCACATCACCACCGGCACGCACGTCGCGCAGATCTGCCTGTTCCTGCTGGTGGAGTCGCGCCGCATTCCGGGTGTGCTGGTGCAGACCTCTCCGCCCAAGCGCCAGCAGATGGGCAACCCTGGCAGCTACACGCTGATCGACCTGGACCTCTCGCGCTACGACGTGATCGCGCAGCGCTTCGGCGCGGAGCAGCAGGATGCGGTGCAGTTCCTCAAAAGCGGCATTGCCACGCGCAATGCGCGCTTCAACGCGCTGATCGACGAAGTGGAGCGCGTGGCGGTGCGCTCGCGTGCGCCCATTCTGTTCACCGGGCCCACGGGTGCGGGCAAGTCGCACCTGGCGCGGCGCATGTTCGAGCTGAAAAAGTCGCGCCACCAGGTGGAGGGCGAGTTCGTGGAAGTGAACTGCGCCACGCTGCATGGTGACGGCGCAGCGTCCACGCTGTTCGGCCACAAAAAGGGCGCCTTCACCGGCGCTGCGGCCGACCGTGCGGGTTTGCTGCGCACGGCGCACAAGGGCGTGTTGTTTCTGGACGAGATTGGTGAGCTGGGCCCGGACGAGCAGGCCATGCTGCTCAAGGCCGTGGAGGAAAAACGCTTCTACCCCCTGGGCAGCGACCGCGAGGTGGAGAGCGACTTTCAACTGGTGGCTGGCACCAACCGTGACCTGCGCACCGAGGTGGCGGCAGGGCGCTTTCGTGAGGACCTGTTTGCGCGCATCAACCTCTGGAGCTATGTGCTGCCGGGCCTGGCCCAGCGACCCGAAGACATCGAGCCCAACGTGGAGCACCTGCTGGTGCGTGCGGGCACGGAACTGGGACGCAGCGTGCGCTTTTCCAACGAAGCGCGCGCCGCCTACCTGCGCTATGCCCAGTCGCCCGAAGCGTTGTGGACCGGCAACTTTCGCGACCTGTCGGCCAGCGTCACGCGCCTGGCCACGCTGGCTGACAGCGGTCGCATCGGCCTGCCCCTGGTCGAGGCCGAGATCGCCCGCCTGCGCTGGCTGTGGCAGCCCGCCAGCGATGCGCGCAGCGGGCTGGCATCTGCAACAGGGACGGTGGGACGCGACGAACTCGCGGCCCTGCTGGGCGACGAGGCGGTGGAATCCATGGACCTCTTCGACCAGCTCCAACTGGCGGCGGTGCTGCAGGTCTGCCGCCAATCGCGCACTTTGTCGGACGCGGGGCGCCTGCTGTTCCAGGCCTCGCGCACGCAGCGCACGGTGGTCAATGACGCGGACCGGCTGCGCAAGTATCTTGTGCGCTTTGGTCTGGACTGGGATCGCGTCGCGGCCGCTGGGCGATAATCCTACCCGTGAAGCACGCCAGACCGCCGCTGGTGCAATCTGGGAAACCAGGCACTGGAGGAACGTCCGGACTGCACAGGACAGCGTAGCAGCTAACGGCTGCCCACCGTGAGGTGAGGATCAGAGCAACAGAGACGAGTCCCGGGGGAGTGCCGCAAGGTAGACCACTGGGGGTGAAACGGGCAATCTCTACGCGCAGCAATACCAAGTAGGCCAACGTTGATGTGGTTCCGCAGAGTTGGCGGGTAGGTAGCACCGAGCCGTGGTGGCGACACCCGGCCCAGATTAATGGCGGTCACACTGCGGGCAACCGTGGTGCACAGAATCCGGCTTATCGGCGCGCTTCACACTTTATTTTCACCCTGACTAGCCAAGGGTCGTGTGGTGAGCACGCCGCCCCTGTGGCGGGGCTGTGTTCAGTTTTTTGCGCAATGGGGTGCTTGCCCCCGCTCCAGCTCTGTCGCACGCTCCACCGTGTCGGGGTGGCTGCTCAGCAGCGACCAGACAGGGTGCGAGCCGATCTCCTGAGCCACCTTGCGCTGGCGCGCTGCATCGGGTGTGCTGGCCCCGGAGGAGGGCGCCGATGCTGCGGCGGTCGGGCCCTTGCCCAGGTCCTTTTTCTGGGTCTCTTCGTTGTCCTCATCGCGCGCAATCGCCAGCAGCAGCTGGCCCATGGGCGCAGTGGGCAGTGCGGCGTGGCGCATGACGGCGATGGCGTAGCAGTCGGCCTCGCGCTCATGGCTGCGGCTGTAGGCCAGGCCGGTCAGCAAGGATGCACCCGTAGAGACGATGCCAGACACATCGCCCAGCGCCAGCCCCAGGCCCATGTTGAGCACGCCCTGCTGCACCACCATGCGCGTGGTGTGGCGCTGCACCACGTGGCCGACTTCGTGGGCCAGCACGCCCACCAAGGCGTTGTCGTCCAGGCCCTTGTCGGCCGCTGCCTTCACGATGCCGTCGGTCATCACGATCTTGCCGCCGGGCAGCGCAAAGGCATTGGCACCCATGCCGGATCGGAACTCCAGGGACAAAGGCGGCCGGTAGCCGGAGTAACGCTGCAGGCCAGGGGGCGTCTGCTGCACCAGGGCATCAAAACGCGCCTTGAGCTGGTCTTGTCGGGCCGAAGGCAGCTTGCTGGGCTTCAGGGTGCCGTTGTCCATTTGCTGGAGCACGTTCTCGGCCACGCTGGTCTCCCAGCTGATGGGCACAAACCGCGTGAGCTGCGTGGCCGCCCAGGGTGTGCCGTAGCGGTAGAACAGCGTGAGGCCAATGACGGCGGCGGCCGTCACGCCCAGCAGCACGGGCCAGCGGGTCTGCATGCGTTGTGCGATGCCGGGGCGCTCGCCCGCTGCTGCCAGGGCAGCGCGCCATTCGGCCACGGCATCGATCTCCACGCTGCCATGGTCGCGCAGATCGACGACCACGCGGGGCTGCGGCTTGCGCTCGTTCCAGGCCTCGGGCCAGCCCACCTGTTTCCAGGCAAAGACGACAGGCTCGGCCCCGGGCTGTGAGAGCGGGTGCAGCACCAAGGAGGGGCCTTGCGGCGTGGGCCGCAGGCTTACCACCACGGGCCGGGCCTTGCTGCTCTGGCCATCGAACCAGCGCCCGGGGACGAGGGCTGGGTGCGCAGATGCCGACATGTTCAGCCGATGAGGTCGAGGCCAGCGGCATCCGCCAGTGCATCGCCCAGGCCCCCCTGCTGCTGGCGCACCATGGCACCGGTCACCTGCTCCACGCCGCCCTTGACGTGCAGGGTGACGGACTCGCACTTCATGCGGTATTCGCTGACCCGCGCAAACGGGCGGTACAGCCCCAGCGTCAGCAGGGTAAGCAGCATGTTCTTGATGCGCAGCCACACGTAGCGGCCGCTCTTGAGGTGGCACTTGAAGCGGGCCACGTGGCTCACGCCGATGTTGTTCCACATCAGCTGGAACATGCGCGCCTCGCGGTATGCGCGGGCCGGTGCCGACGCCAGGATCAGCATGAAGATGCCCGCGATGATGGACACGATGATCACCACAAACATCCACAGGCCCAGGCGGTCGCTCTGGCTGGCCACCAGGGCGATGGAGCTGCCTGCGAGGATGCCGATCAGCGCCGAGAACCCCACCACGCACAGGATGAACACAGCCACGGTGGCCATCCACACCTTGACGAAGTCCATGTACACGGGCTTCCAGCGGCCTCGCTCGGCACCCACCTGGGCCTTGAGCACCAAGAGGCTCTTGAAGTTGTATTCGGTGCGGATCACGCACAGCACCGACAGCACCAGGCCCAGCAGCACCAGGCCGCCCATGGCGGGCGTGAAGCGGGGCATGGGTTGTTTCTTGCCCTCTTCTTCGATGGCCTCCAGCGCCTGGGCCAGGTCGGGCGATAGCAGCTGCAGACCATAAAACACGCCAAACCACACCAGCGCCAGCGCAAACACAGGCCAGCTGGCGATGTAGACCTCTTTCCAGCTCGCGGTGAACTGCAGTCGCAGCCCGCGCCACCGCGTGGCGCCCAGGCGAAACCGCATGGCGCTGGCCCAGATGAAGGGCGCCAGCGCCGCGCCCGCCAGCAGGAACAGGCCCACCGCCGTGTCCTGCCCGGTGTTGGCGGCCAGGTTGTAGGCAATGGTCAGCAGCATCAGCAGCACAAAGCCCATCACCATCTTGCGCTGCTGCGCGGTGAATTCGAGGGGGCTGCCGGCCACCAGCGTGTGGCTGTAGAAATACTGGGCGGTGCGGCGGCGCGCCCAGGGGGTGTAGATGCCCAGCGTGACGATGGACAGCAGCACGTTGACGATCCAGACCCGGAAATACTCGCCCCCGCTACCCGTGAACTCGAGCGGGTGGGCATCGATGTTCATCGGCATGAAGGTGGACATCGGCCCCGCAGCGCCGCCAGACGATTGGTTTGTGTTCATGAACTCCCTCCAGAGTGCTGCGCAGTGTAGCAGCGGTGCGGATCGAAGGAATTCAAATGAAAAAGGCTTGAAGCGCTTGTTGTAAAAGCGCTGGTAGCTATGTTTTCAGGAGCATATGTGCTTGACTTGTCCGGTGCGCATCGGCAGGGTGCGGCTGGGCCTGCAAGCCCTTAGGGCAACGCTGAACAAGTCCCTCGCGCACCGCGCACCCCTGCTTTGGGCGGTCTGCCGCGTTGCAAATCCTCGCGATAGCTACGGCATCGCTGTGGTTTGCGCCTTGCATCCCATCCCAAATCAGGGCGCGCGCCACTGCGAGGACTTATTCAGCGTTGCCTTAGAACTTCTCCCAAGGCTGCAGGTAGCGCCACTGCCCCTCGGGCACCTTGGCCAGCGGCACGCGGCCGATGCGGATGCGCTTCATGCCCACCACCGTCAGGCCCACCGCCTCGCACATGGCCGGGATCTGGCCGGGGCGGATTCCCTTGAGCGCAAAGCGCAGCTTGGTTTCGTTCTGCCAGCTCACCTTGATGGGGGGCAGGGGGCGGCCATTGAACGTGAGGCCATGGCACAGGCGCTGCAGGCCATTGGGCGCGATGTCGCCCTTGACCTCGACGATGCACTCTTGCTCCAGCGACTCGATGTCTTCGGCCAGTTTGCGCGCGATGCGCTTGTCTTGCGTGTACACCACGAGGCCGCTGGCCTCGGTGGGCAGCGGGGTGAAGCATTCGAGCTGCTTGAAGTGGCGCTGCAGCACGCGGATGCCCGAGGCATCTTCCGGCAGGTGGGACGCCGCGCTGAGCAGTGTGAGCGCCTGTTGCGCACCCTGGCTGCGGCTGGCGTGGGCCGCCTGCCCGGTGGGTGAGCCAGGCAGGCCCAGGCCGGCTTCAAACCCTGCGGGCTTGTGCAGCAGCAAGGTCACTGGGGTCAGCTCCAGCAGGCTGGCATCGGGTGCGACCGCCACGGTCTGATCGGGGCGCACGCGCGCGCCGGGGGCTTCCTCGATCTGGCCGTCCACGCTCACAAAGCCGCCCTCGATGAATTGCTCGGCAGTGCTGCGCGAGCAGCTCAGCTGCTCGGCCACGCGTTTGGCCAGGCGGATGTGGGTGGGGTCGGGGTTCTTGTCGGTCATTGAATATGAAGGCGGTCTTGGTGTTCTTGTGGCTCAGTTGTTGCCGGGTTGCAGCGAGCGTATGCGCTCCACATGCGCCAGCAGCGAGCGCTGGGCCACGGGCCACATGCGCTGCGGTACGTCGTCATAGGCGTGGCGCACCCAGTCGTCCATGCTGCCCTGGGGCAGCGCCTGCATGGCGGCCAGTACCTTGGCCTCGCGCGCCAGGCGGTGGGCCCTGAGCTTGGCGATGGCATTGCGGGCACCGAGGACCGGGCCCCCCAGCACGTAGCCATGCGCGGGCAGGATGAACTCCACGCTGCGCTCGGCGCAGACCGCATCCAGCCGGTCCAGCGAATCCAGGTAGTCGGCCATGTTGCCGTCCGGCGGGTCGATCACGGTGGTGCTGCCGTTCAGGATGTGGTCACCACTGAACAGCAGCGCGTCTTCCACCAGCAGCAGGCACAGGTGGTTGGCCGCATGGCCTGGGGTGTGGACTACCTGCAGGGTGTGGGTGATTTTGCCTTCAGGTGCCAGTCCCTCAAGCACGAGCAGCTCACTATTTTGTAGCGCCCGGTCGGGGGCGAACTGGCTGGCCGCGCGGGCCGTGGGGGCCGACGGCAGGCCCAGAACGGGCGGGCGCGCCTTGCCGGCCTGCACACACATCGCCTGCAGCGGCGCCGCGCCGGGAGAGTGGTCGGCGTGCGAGTGGGTGCACACAATCATGCGGATGTCGCCCCCCGCTGCACGCCAGAGCTTGTCCAGGTGCTCGGCATCGGCCGGGCCAGGGTCGATGGCGATGAAGCCCGTGGCCGGGTCGCCCACCAGATAGCTGTTGGTGCCAGGGCCGGTCATCACGCCAGGGTTGGGCGCGGTCAGCCGCATCACGTTGCGCAGCAGCGGCACGGGGCGCTCGGTCTGCCAGTCCAGCGGGTGCACGATCTGCCCGTCGGGGCAGACCAGCGCCAGCTCGCCAAACGGCATTTCGTCCTCCATGTAGCGCGCTTCCTTGCCTGCCAGCAGGCCTGCGCGCGGGCAGCTGACCCACAGGGGCTGCTCGTGCGCCACGGCGTCCAGCACTGCCTGGGTGCTGGCAAATTGGGCCAGGCGCTGCAGCGTGCGGATGGTCGGGAAGATCATGAAGAACTGCCCCGCCTCGTGCCGCGCCAGCGCGTCGGCAGGGCGCACCCACACGGGCTCGAACTGCTCTGCCTCGTCGGCCACGGGCTCCTGGCCGTCGGGCATGCGGGCCACCAGAAAGGGCACTTCAAAGCGGCGCGCCAGGTCACGGTCGGCCGTCCAGTGGGCCAGCAGGTACACCCCATCGGCCGCCAGGCGCAGTCCGCGTGCGGCGCACTGTGCGGCAAACGGCTGGTGGCGGTCGATGGCGGCAATGTCCTGCGCATCGGCCATCTGCCCTTGGCGGGGGCCTTCTGCATGGCGCGCCAGCAATACGCCCAGCTCTTCAAAACTCTCGCGGATGGCGGCAATCGCCTGGGTGAGGTGCTGGTCGCTTTGGGTGGGGCGGCGGTCGGCGGCGGCGTGCGTCGCGGGTGCTGCATCCAGCGCATCAATGCCACCGCCGGGGAACACATACGCGCCAGGCGCAAAACTGGCCGTGGCCGAGCGCCGGGTCATGAGGACTTCGAGCCCGCCGCCGCCAGGCACATCGCGCAGCAGCAGCACGGTGGCAGCGGGGCGGGTGGCTACCGGTTCTCGGTGGGGGTGGAGTTGTTGGCTGGAGCGGGGCATCGGGCCATTATCCGGCGTTGCCCTGCAGCCTGCCCGCCAGCTGCTTTCGTCAACGGACCGGCCTCTTGCCCTTGGGGAGGTCAGTAGGCGCCAGAGAGCAGGGCCCCTGCGTTGGGTACCCGCGTTTCCAGCCCCAGGCGCTTGAGCATCGCCCAGGTGGTGCAGGCTGCAGCGGACACGACAGGAATGCCCAACTGGTCCTGTGCCATCTGCACGGACGCCAGCGAGGGCATCTGCACGCAGGCCGAGATCACCACCACGTCCACGCCGCGCGTGTCCAGCCGTTGCACCAGCTGGGCCGGGGCGGCGGGGTCCTGCGCGCCCACCTGCAGGTTGTCGGCAATTTCCAGCGACAGGCTGTCGTGCACGCCAATGCCCTCGTGCTCGATGTAGTCCACCACCAGTTGGGTCAGCGGCTTCATATAGGGCGTAAGCACCGACACCTTCTTGGTGCCCATGGCCTTGAGCCCTTCGACCAGCGCGCCTGCGCTGGACACCACGGGCGCGGGCTTGCCATTGGCCACGGTGACCTCATGCAGCCGCTTTTCGGATGCGCGGTGGTAGCCCAGGCCCATGCTCATGATGGCCACGAGGCAGGCATAGCCCATCACGTCCATCTTGCCGTCCGACAGCTCCAGTGCGCAGCGGTCGGAGTCGCGGTCCATCGCGACCAGCTCTTCCTTGGTGACTTTTTGCATGCGCATGCGGCTGGCGTGGAAGCTGAAGCGCTCGGGCAGGATCTGCTCGCGGGCGCGCAGCATGGCCGGGATCTCGGTCTCCATCGTGGTGTTGGAGCTGGGCACGATCTGCCCGATGCGGTAGGTGCGTTGCATGGTGGTCTTTCAGAAGTCAATGGGCAAAGCGCTGCCCGCCCGGCGCGCGGAGCGCCGGAAATGGGATCGCGCAGGGGATGTCTATGGGCCGGTCAGTCGGCTTTGATACCGGCGGCCTTGATGGTCTTGGCCCAGTAGGCAGTTTCGGTCTTCACCAGCTCACCGAGGGCGTCGGGCGGCAGGTAGCGCAGTTCGATGCCCGCCGCGTCGGCGCGCTGGCGCGTCTCGGGCATGTCCAGCGCCTTCTTCACATCGGCCGTGAGCTTGGCCACCACGGCGGGTGGCGTGGAGGCCGGGGCGAACAGGCCCACCCAGGCTTCGAGCTTGAAGTCGGGCATGCCGGCCTCGGCCACGGTGGGCACGTTGGGCAGGCCCGGATGGCGCTTGGTGCCGGTGACGGCAAAGGCCTTGAGCTTGCCGCTGACCACATGCTGCATGACCGACGGTGGCGTGGTGATGAACACCTGCACCTGGCCTGCCAGCACATCGGCCACCGCTGGGCCCGAGCCACGGTAGGGGATGTGGGTCATGAAGGTGCCGCTTTGCTGCTTGAAGATCTCGGTGCCGATGTGCGACAGCGAGCCGTTGCCCTGCGAGGCGTAGTTCACCTTGCCCGGGTTGGCCTTGAGGTAGGCGATGAATTCCTTGAGGTTGTTGGCTGGCACCGAGGGGTGAGCGGCAATCACGTTGGTGGCCACGGTGAGCAGCGCGACGGGGGCGAAGTCCTTGGCCTCCCAGGGCAGGCTGGGGGTGAGGGCCGGGTTGCCCACGTGGTAGGCCGAGTACGAGATCAGCAGGTTGTAGCCATCGGGTTTTGCGCGGGCCACGGCGCCGTAGGCCACGTTGCCGCTGCCGCCCGCCTTGTTGTCGATCACCACCGGCTGGCCGATCACGCGCGCCAACGGCTCGTTGAGCAGGCGGGCCGAGGTGTCCACCACGCCGCCGGGCGGGTTGGGCACGGTGAGCGTGATGGCCTTGCTGGGGTAGTTGTCTTGCGCCATGGCCAGGCCCGAGAGGGCCAGCGTGGCAGCCAGCAGGCTGTGCTTGATCGTCATGTTCGTCTCCACCAGATGTTGTAGTGAAGGTATTGTGGAAACAAGCGAATCCGCAGTCCAATATATTGTTGGTCTTGATCAAGACCTGAAAAGTATCAATGGAACTGCGCCATCTGCGTTACTTCGTCGCCCTGGCGGAAGAGCTGAGCTTCACACGCGCCGCGCAGCGCCTGCATGTCTCGCAGCCGCCGCTGAGCCTGCAGATCGCCCAGCTGGAACAAGAACTGGGCGCCCAGCTCTTCGTGCGCACCAGCCGGCGCGTGGAGCTGACGCTGGCAGGCCAGGCCTATCTGGTGGATGCACGCGCGGTGCTGGAGCGGCTGGACACGGCGCGCCAGCGTGTGGCGGCCATCGGCCAGGGGCAGGCGGGGCGCATTGAAGTGGGGCTGTCGGGCTCGCATTTCCTCGGGCCGTTTCCGGCGGCGCTGGCGCGCTACCGACAAAGCCATCCGGGCGTGGATGTGGTGCTGCACGAGATGCAGCCTTCGCTGCAGCAGGCGGCCCTGCGCGACAAACGCATCGATGTGGGCATCTCGCGCACAGCCGTCAACGACGACCAGCTCGCCAGCACCCTGCTGTGGCCCGACCCTGTGGTGGCGGCTTTGCCGCCCGGCCACCCGCTGGCGGCGCGCAAGGCACTGGCCTTGAAGGACCTGCGCAGCGAGGCCTTCGTGATGCTGCGCCGCGACTCGTCGGCCCATGCCGAGCACATGGTGCAGTGCTGCGTGCAGGCCGGCTTTGCGCCCCGGGTGGCGCAGACCACGGTGGAGCTGGCCGCCGTGCTGAGCCTGGTGGCGGCCGGGCTGGGCGTGGCCCTGGTGCCTTCGTCCCTGGGCATGCTGTTCGGGCCGCGCGTTGTGTTCAAGCCCCTGGGCGCCAAAGCGCCGCGCGCCGATGTGCATGCGGTGCAGCGGCGCGACGACCTGCTGGGCGTGGTGCCGGCTTTCGTGCGGGTGATGGCGGGCTGACGTGGGCTCAGTGCCCCACAGGCACCACACCAGCGGCACGCACGGGGATGCCGCTGCGCCGGTCCAGCACACCGCTCCAGTGCGTGAGGGCCAGCGACACCAGCACCACCAGCGCACCGATCCACGGCGTGTGCTGCAGGCCCAGGTGCGTCACGATCAGACCACCGGCCCACGCGGCGCCGGCGATGCCCAGGTTGAACGCTGCGATGTTCAGGCCCGAGGCCACGTCCACCGCCTGCGGCGTGAAGCGCTCGGCCTGCTTGACCACATACACCTGCAGCCCCGGCACATTGCCGAATGCCACGGCGCCCCACAGCAGCACGGTGCCCACAGCCAGCCAGGGGTGGGGCGCGGTGAACTGCAGCAGCAGCAGCACTGCCGCCAGCAGCGCAAAGATGATGCGCAGCGCCGGGATGGGGCCCAGCCGGTCGGCCAGCTTGCCGCCCCAGAGATTGCCCACGGCCACGGACACGCCGTACACCAGCATCACCCAGCCCACCGAACCCGCGCTGAACCCCGAGATGTCGGTGAGGATGGGCGCGAGAAAGGTGAACGGAATGAAGGTGCCGCCGTAGCCGATGGCCGTCTTGGCATATACCAGCAGCAGGCGCGGCTCGGCCAGCACCTTGGCCTGCTGCAGCAGCGAGGCGGGCGGGGTATGCGCCAGGTTGCGCGGCACGAAGAGGGCGCTGCCGATGAAGGCTGCCGCGCCCAGAGTTGACACGGCCAGGAAGGTCTCGCGCCAGCCAAAGTGCTGGCCGATGAAGGTGCCCAGCGGCACGCCCGTGACCAGGGCCACCGTAAGGCCGGTGAACATGATGGCAATCGCACTTGCGGCCTTTTCGCGCGGCACCAGGCCGGTGGCGATGGTCGAGCCGATCGAGAAGAACACGCCATGCGCCAGCCCGGTGAGGATGCGCGCGGCCACCAGTGTCTCGTAGCTGGGGGCCTGCCAGGCCAGCAGGTTGCCGGCGGTGAACAGCGCCATCAGCGCCAGCAGCAGCGCCTTGCGCGGCAGCTTGCCGGTGAGTGCGGTGAGTACCGGGGCGCCGACGGCGACCCCCAGGGCGTACAGGCTGACCAGCAGGCCCGCCGAGGGGATGCTGATGGAAAGGTCTGCCGCCACGGTGGGCAGCAGGCCAACGATCACGAACTCTGTCGTGCCGATGGCAAAAGCGCTGAGCGTCAGCGCGAGCAAGGCAATGGGCATGGGAACACTCCAGTTTTCAGACTTTCGGGCTCTGGAGTGTGGGTGTTTGGGTCTTGCAGAAAAAGAGGGTGAGTCGCCATTGATAATTGACTGAAAATCAACAATCAAAGCGCCAGGAGCACCCATGAAAACCACGCTGGAAGAACTGCAGGCCTTTGTCGCCGTGGTGGATGGCGGTTCGATCACGGCTGCAGCCGACGCACTGGGCCAGACCGTCTCTGGCATCAGCCGGGCACTGGCGCGGCTGGAGAAAAAGCTGGACACCACGCTGCTTCGCCGCACCACGCGCCGCACTGAGCTGACCGAGGAGGGGCAGGCCTTTTTGCAGCGCACGCGCGCCATCCTGGCCTCCATCGACGACGCCGAGGAGCACATGGCTGCGCGCCGCCAACAGCCCGCAGGCCGCCTGCGGGTGAATGCCGCCACGCCGTTCATGCTGCATGCCGTGGTGCCCCTGGTGCCGGCGTTTCGCGAGGCGTATCCGCAGATCACGCTGCAACTGGACACGGACGAAACGTACATCGACCTGCTGGAGCGGCGCACGGACGTGGCCATTCGCATCGGACAACTCCAGGACTCCAGCCTGCATGCGCGCCCCCTGTGCACCAGCCGGCTGCGGGTGCTGGCCAGTCCCGACTACCTGGCGCGGACGGGCAGGCCCAAGAGCGTGGCGGACCTGGCACGGCACACGCTGCTGGGCTTTCACCAGCCTGAGTCGCTTAACCACTGGCCGCTGCGGGGCGAGCATGGCGATGCCTGGCCCATCGTGCCCAGCCTCACCGCGTCGAACGGCGAAACGTTGCGCCAGCTCGCGCTGCAGGGGGTGGGCATCGTGTGCCTGTCCGATTTCATGACGGCCGGTGACCGTGCGCGTGGCGACCTGGTGCAGGTGCTGGCCAAGGACACGGTGGAGGTGCGCCAGCCCATCAGCGCGGTGTACTACCGCAACACGCAGCTGGCGGCACGCATCGCGTGTTTTCTGGACTTTCTGCAGGAGCGTCTGGGCTGAGCAGGCCTGCCTTGCAGGCCCGCCGTTAGCGCAATGCGCGCAGCTGCTGCAGGCGAGCCAGCACCGCGTCGATGACGGCATTGGCACCCTCCACATCGCAGCTCCACAGCATTTCCAGCAACTCGATCAAGGCGATGGCGTTCGTTTCCTGCAGCGCTGCACGGGCGGCAGCCTGGAGGTCGTGCAGGTCCAGATCCTGAAGAACATCAACGGTCAATCCCATGGGGCACTCCCTGTTTTTTTGAGGAGGCCCATGGTAGGTGCGTGGCGGCCGGATGCAGGGCTGCGCGGCATGATCAAGATCAAGGGCCGATGAGAAACCCAGGCGCCCTGGCGCCCGCCGTCAGCCACGTGCCGGAATCGCCAGCCCCCGGGCCACCGCTGGGCGCGCCACAAACGCATCGAGCACGCGCTGCACTTCGGCGAACTGGCCAAACTCCACCAGGTCGCCCGCGCCATAGAAGCCGATGAGGTTGCGCACCCAGGGCAGGATGGCAACGTCGGCGATGGTGTACTGGTCGCCCATCACCCATGGGCGGCCCGCCAGGCGCTCGTCCAGCACCTTGAGCAGGCGCTTCGATTCGGCGACATACCGGTCGCGCGGGCGTTTGTCTTCGTAGTCCTTGCCCGCAAACTTGTGGAAGAACCCGAGCTGGCCAAACATGGGGCCCACGCCGCCCATCTGCCACATCACCCACTGCAAGGTCTCGTAGCGCCCGGCGGTGTCCTGCGGCATCAGCTGGCCGGTCTTGCTGGCCAGGTACACCAGGATGGCGCCGGACTCGAACAGCGCCAGCGGCTGGCCGTCCGGGCCGTTCGGGTCCAGGATGGCCGGGATCTTGTTGTTGGGGTTGAGCGAGAGAAACTCGGGGGAGGTCTGGTCATTGGTCTCAAAGCTCACCAGGTGGGGCTCGTAGGGCAGGCCCAGTTCTTCCAGTGCAATCGACACCTTCACGCCGTTGGGCGTGGGCAGGGAATACAGCTGGATGCGGTCGGGGTGCCGGGCGGGCCATTTGCGGGTGATGGCAAAAGCGGAAAGATCGGTCATGCGAGGTTCCTGAAAAAGCCGGTGGAATCGAGAGAAGCTGCCAAGCGTAAGCCCGCACGTGGTTTGGCGCAGGGGCGGGGCCATAATCCCATCCCATGCAGATTCGCTTCACCAAAATGCAAGGCGCGGGCAACGATTTTGTGGTGCTCGACGAGACCCAGGGCCGCCTGGGGCTGAACACGGCCCAATACCGCTTCCTGGCAGATCGACACTTCGGTGTCGGGGCCGACCAGATCCTCACCGTGCGGCCTTCTCCTGGTGACGGCATTGACTTCGAATACGTGATCCACAACGCCGACGGCGGCGAGGTGGAGCAGTGTGGCAACGGCGCGCGCTGCTTTGCGCGCTTTGTGCATGACCGGGGCCTGTCGGGCAAGGACACCATCCGCGTGCAGACCAAAAGCGGCGTGATCGCGCCCCGCCTCACGGGCGACGGCCGCGTCACGGTGGACATGGGGCGTCCCGAGTTCGACCCCGCCCAGGTGCCGTTCGACACCACCGGTCTCACGCCCGTGCAGCAGGGTTTGGGGCAAAAATGGCCGCTGGCGCTAGAAGAATATGCCTCTGGTGCTTCTGTTTTGATAGCTGTTGCCTCCATGGGCAACCCGCATGCGGTGCAGCTGGTGGACAACGTGGACACCGCTCCGGTCGCGCAGACAGGGCCGCTGATCGAGCGCCATGCGCGCTTCCCCCAGCGGGTGAACGCCGGCTACCTGCAGATCGTGGACCGCTCCCATGTGCGCCTGCGTGTGTTCGAGCGCGGCGCAGGCGAGACCCTGGCCTGTGGCACCGGCGCCTGCGCGGCAGTGGCCAGCGGCATCCGCCTGGGGCTGCTCGACCCCGAGGTGCAGGTGGACACGCGCGGCGGCCGCCTCACCATTGCGTGGAGCGGTGCCGACACCGATTCCGTTTTCATGACAGGCCCCGCCACCACGGTGTTCGAGGGCCAGATCGACATTCCCGACACGCTCGTATGACTACCCACATCCCACCGATCACCGAAGACGACATCGCCCAGTTTCTCACCAACACGCCCGGCTTCTTCGAGCGCCATGCCGAGGTGCTGGCCAGTGTGCAGATCACCAGCCCGCACGGCGCGCGTGCGGTGAGCCTTCAGGAGCGCCAGGCCGAGATGCTGCGCGAGAAGATCAAGGGTCTGGAGCATCGCATCATGGAAATGGTGCGCAACAGCACCGAAAACGCCGCCATTGCCCAGAAGGTGCACCAATGGACTGGCAGCCTGCTGCAGGTGCGCGACCCGTTCGACCTGCCCCAGGCCGTGGTCGATGGCGTGCGTACCCTCTTCGACGTGCCCCAGGCGGCGGTGCGTGTGTGGGAGGTGGCAGCGCCTTACATCGACGCCGACTTCACCCAGGGCGCGAGCGAGGACGCGCGGGCCTTTGCGTCGTCGCTGACCATGCCGTTCTGCGGGCCCAACCTGGGTTTTGAGCCTGCGGGCTGGCTGGCGCAAGAGGCCGGTGAGCCTGCACAGTCGCTGGCCCTGCTGCCGCTGCGCGCAGGCGCCATCGACAGCGCCACGCCTGCGTTTGGTCTGCTGGTGCTGGGGTCGCACGACCCGCAGCGTTTTGATGCCACGATGGGCACCGACTTCCTGTCGCGCATGGCAGAGCTGGCCAGCTCTGCCCTTCTGCGGCTTCAGTAAGCAGTCGCAAGCCCCGCCGCCATTGCCAACCCAGCGGCGTCTCAGCCACGGCCCCCATGTCTGAAACGCCCGCGGCACCCACCACGCTCGACCCCCACGTCCTGCGTTATCTGGAACATGTGCGCGTCGAAAAGCGGCTGGCCGCGCGCACGCTCACGCTCTACACCCTCGACCTCGAAAAACTGGCGCAGTTTGCGGCCAGCGTGAATGTGCCGATGCTGCAGTTGCAGACCGCTCACATTCGCCGCTTCGTCGCGCAGATGCACAGCGGCGGCCGCAGCGGGCGGGGCATCGCGCTCATCCTGTCGGGGTGGCGCGGCTTTTTCATCTGGGCGGGGCGGCAGGGGCTGATCCCGCACAACCCGGTGCAGGACGTGCGTGCCCCCAAGGCGCCCAAGCCTTTGCCCAAGGCGCTGGGGGTGGACGACGCCGTGCGGCTGGCCGAGTTCGACAACACCGGCGCCGACCCCTGGCTCGAGGCGCGCGATGCAGCCATGGTGGAGCTGCTGTACGGCTGCGGCTTGCGCGTGGGCGAACTGGCGGGGCTCGATGCCATCCCCAACGCCGACACCCAGCGCCAGGGCCGTGGCTGGGTGGACCTGCAAGCCGGCGAGGCCCATGTGTTCGGCAAGGGCAGCAAGCGGCGCAGCGTGCCGGTGGGCGCCGCTGCCACGGCCGCGCTGCAGGCCTGGCTGCAGCTGCGGGAGGGCTCTGTGCGGCTGGACACCGCCCTGTTCGTGGGCCAGCGCGGCAAACGGCTCACGGCCCAGTCCATCTGGCTGCGCCTGCGCCAGCGCAGCCAGCAGGCGGGGCTGACCACGCCGGTGCACCCGCACATGCTGCGCCACTCGTTTGCCAGCCACCTGCTGCAAAGCAGTGGCGACCTGCGTGCGGTGCAGGAGCTGCTGGGCCACGCCAACATCACGACCACGCAGGTGTACACGCGGCTCGACTTTCAGCACCTGGCCAAGGTGTATGACGCTGCCCACCCCCGCGCGCGAAAGAAGTCCCCCTGAGTTGCCGTGCGGCGTCCCTCCAAAGGGCGGCGCGCCTGCTGGCATGGCGGAACCAAGTGACAACCAGGCGCCTCCGAGCAACGTGGCGCCCGCTGTGGAGCGCCCTGGAGTTGTCCTCATGCTGCTGAAATGGATCCAATCGAACCGGTGGTTCATCGTGTTGCTGTTGTGCTTTGGCGTTTTTCGCACTGCAGTGGCCGACTGGAATCCCATCCCTTCGGGCTCGATGCGGCCCACGCTGCTGGAGGGGGACGTGGTGCTGGTCAATCGCCTGGCCTACGACCTCAAGCTGCCGCTCACGGACATGATCCTGGCGCACATCGATGATCCGCAGCGCGGCGATGTGGTCACCTTCTCGTCCCCGCTGGATGGCACCCGCCTGATCAAGCGCATTGCGGCCTTGCCCGGAGACACGGTGGAGATGCGCAACGAGGTGCTCTACATCAACGGCCAGGCCGCCGAATACGAGATGCCCGATTCTGTGCAGGAGCCGGTGCTGCCAGGCCACACACTCACGGCCACGCGCTGGACGGAGCGCCTGCTGGGGCATGAGCGCCGTGTGCAGTGGCTGCAGGGCGTGACTGCGCGCAGCAGCTTCGATCCGTTGCAGGTGCCCGAGGGCGAATACCTGGTGCTGGGTGACAACCGGGACAACAGTGCCGACTCGCGCTACATCGGCCTGGTGCCACGCCATCTGCTCATCGGGCAGGCGCACCGCGTGCTGCTGTCGGCCGATGTGCTGGGCCACTGGGCGCCGCGCCTGGAGCGCTTTGGCAAGGCGCTGTAGCCAGGTTCATCGAGGGCGCAGCCTGCCAGGTCACGCCGCTCAGGCGGCCGCCATCGGCAGATGGGCGTGACCCAGCAGGGGGCGGCGTACCGGCCGGTGTTGCACGACAGCGCGTGGCTCTTGCACGGGGACCTGGGCTTGGTCCTGGCAATCAGGCAGCTTGAAGGTGGCGACCGTCTGGACCAGTTCGCCCGCCTGCTGGTTCAGGCTGGCAGCGGCTGCGGCCATTTCTTCCACCAGGGCGGCGTTTTGTTGGGTGGCGTGGTCCATCTGCGTTACCGCTTCGTTGATCTGATCCACCCCTTGGCTTTGCTCGGTGCTGGCGGCACTGATCTCGCCCATGATGTCGGTGACACGGCGGATGGAGGCAACGACCTCACTCATGGTTTGACCGGCGCGGTCCACCAGGGCCGACCCGGCTTCCACGCGCTCCACACTGGTCCCGATCAGGCCCTTGATCTCGCGGGAGGCCTCGGCCGAGCGGCTCGCCAGCACGCGCACCTCGGTGGCCACCACGGCAAAGCCCCGGCCCTGGTCGCCGGCGCGTGCGGCCTCCACCGCCGCGTTCAGAGCCAGGATATTGGTCTGGAATGCGATGGAGTCGATGACGCCAATGATCTCGGAGATCTTGTTGCTGCTGTCGTTGATGTCCCTCATGGTGCGCACCACGTCAGCCACCACCTCGCCACCCTGCACTGCAATCGAGGTGGCGGTCTGGGCCAGCTGGTTGGCCTGGCGGGAGTTCTCGGCGTTCTGGCGCACAGTGGCGTTGAGCTGCTCCATGGAGGCTGCGGTTTCCTGCAGTGCGCTGGCCTGCTGCTCTGTCCGGGCCGAGAGATCATTGTTGCCCTGAGCGATTTCGGCCGATGCGTAGGAGACGCTGTCACTGTTGGTCCGCACCTGGCCGACCAGATGCACCAGTGACTGTTGCATCTCCTGCAGGGCCTGCAGCAGTTGTGCGGTTTCGTTGGTGCCACGGTAGGTGATGGGCAGGCTCAGGTCACCGGCTGCCACAGCGCGGGCGGCATCCACCGCGCGGCGCAGGGGGCCGGTGGTGGAGCGCACGATGCCAAAACCAATCACCGCACCGGCCACCAGGGCCAGCCCCGTGAGCACCAGTACAGACACGTTGAGTGTGGACACAGCCGCAACAGCATCGGCCTGTGCCGTCTTGGCCAGCGACTCCTGGAAGTCGATCAAACCGTCGAGGGCATCGAAGTAGGCTTTGCGCGGCGCCACCATGGACCCTGTCAGGACTGCCCGTGCTTCGTCCATCCGGCCGGCGGCCACCAGTTCGGAGTAGCGCAATAACTGAGCGGCGTACTCGCCGCGTGCGCGCAGTGTCTCGGCCAGCGCTGCCTTGCCTTGGGGGGTGGTGATCTGCTGTGCGAGGGTCTCGAACAGCTGGGTGATCTGTTGTCGCTTGGCGTTGATGGTGGCCTGGTGCCGTTGCACGTTTTCGGTGCTGGTATCCAGCAACATCTGGGTGAGGGCCAGCTCGACCCCAGTCACGTCTTCCTTGGCCACATGCAGGTGCAGCACCTTGGGGAAGCGGTCGTCGATGATGGAGTGGAAGGCCTTGTCAGCGCTGCGTGCCAGCACCACCGACAGTGTGCCCATGAGGCCTATGAGCAGCGCCATCAAGCCAAAGCCCAGCGTGAGCCGGGTCGAAATCTTCAGGTCGTTGAATTTCATGGTGTGTCCAGTTCGTAGGGGTGTGCGGGTGGCCGTTCAGTGGGTGGCGGCCAGGGCTTCGCCTGCCGCGGAGCGGGCCAGAAATTTCTCGATGTCGAGCAGGATCAGCATGCGCGGGCCGACCGAGCCGATGGCCAGCAGGTGTTCGGGCTTGACGTTGCCGCGCAGGGCGGGCACGGGGCGCAGCTGTTCGCGCTCCAGCGTAAGCACGTCGGACACGCCGTCCACCACCACACCCATCGTCCGCTGGCCGATGTGCAGCACGATCACCACCTTCAGGTGGTCGTACTGCACGGCGGTCTGGCCAAGCTTCAGGCGCAGGTCGAGGATGGGCACGATCACGCCACGCAGGTTCATCACGCCCAAAAGCTCACCGGTCGCGTTGGCGATGGTGGTGGGCTTCTCGTAAGACCGGATCTCCTGCACGCGCAGGATGTCCACCCCGTATTCCTCGTTGCCTATCTTGAAGGCCAGAAATTCGCGAAGATCGGTCATCACGGCCTGGGCCGTGCCGGGCGCGGGGGCCAGGCGGGTGATGCTGGGGCGTGTGGCAGAGGTGGTCATCGGAGTGTTTGTGATAAAAATGATACTTTACGCAATTCTATCGATTGCAAATCATATTTGTCAAATACGCGGTTTCAATGAGGCAGATCGGCTGCGTTCCTGCCGGGCTGGGAAGGGCTGGCTGGGCCTGCCTGATGGGGGTGTGACCAGGGGCGTGGGTAGCTTTCGCGCGCAGTTTTCCATCGGCGGGTGGCTCACCCGTGCCCGCCAGCCCGCACAATCCGGGTCATGAAAACCCTTCGACTCCGCGCAGGCAAAGAGCGCTCGCTATTGCGCCGCCATCCCTGGATCTTCGAATCGGCCATCGCCAAGGGCGGCGGCGACAGCGGCGAGACCGTGCGCGTGGAATCGCACGAAGGCCAGTTCCTGGCTTGGGCCGCCTTCAGTCCGACCTCGCGCATCCGCGCGCGGGTGTGGAGCTTTGACGAAGCACAGCGCATTGATGCTCCGTTTTTTATAGCTGCTTGCGCCCGATCCATCATCGCCAGAGCCCGATTTGATGTGCAAAGTGATGGCGTGCGTCTGGTGCACGGCGAATCCGACGGTCTGCCGGGGCTCATCGTGGACCGCTATGGCGATACGCTGGTGGCGCAGTTCACCAGCGCAGGCACCGAGCGCTGGAAGGGCGTGATTGCCGATGCGCTGCTGCGCGAAACGGGGCTGACCAAGCTCTACGAGCGCTCGGATGCCAGCGTGCGTTCGCTGGAGGGCCTGGAGCCCGCCACCGGCTGGCTGCGCGGCGGGCCCTCGGGTGCGGCAGGTGATGGTGAGGGGCCGCCGCTCGAACTCACGATCCGTGAACACCAGTGGCGTCTGACGCTCAACATCGCTGAGGGCCACAAGACCGGCTTCTATCTGGACCAGCGCGACAGCCGCCAGCGGTTTGCCGACTACACCCAGCGCCTGGGCTTCAAGCATGTGCTCAACTGCTTTTGCTACACCGGCGGCTTCAGCGTGGCCGCGCTGGCGGGCATGCGTGCAGCGGGCACTGTGGCCGACGGGCATGTGACCTCCATCGATTCCTCGGGCCCGGCCCTGGAGCGCGCCCGCGCCCATGTGGCGCTCAACGGGTTTGATCCGAACCGGGCCACCTTCCTCGATGCCGACGTGAATGCCTCGCTGCGCCAGTTCCTCAAGGAAGGCCAGCGCTTTGACGCCATCATCCTGGACCCGCCCAAGTTCGCCCCCACGGCGGCCCACGCCGAGCGGGCCGCGCGCGCCTACAAGGACATCAACCGGCTGGCGCTGCAGTTGCTGTCGCCCGGTGGGGTGCTGTTCACCTTCTCGTGCTCGGGCGGCATCAGCGCCGACCTGTTCCACAAGATCGTGGCCTCGGCCGGAGCGGATGCTGGGGTGGACGGCTACATCCTGGAGCGCCTGGGCGGCGCGCCCGACCACCCGATGACGCTGGAGTTTCCGGAGGGCGAGTACCTCAAGGGGCTGGTGGTGATGCGCAAGGGGTGAGCTTTCCGGTGCCAGCAGGGGCTTGACAGCCTCGGTACACTGAAAAAGATGCCCCTGGGTGGGGCACTGCGCCGCGCAGCGCAAGTATTTGATTCCCTTGAAAGACAGATTTATGGCACTGATCCCCGTCACCATCCTCACCGGCTTCCTGGGCTCGGGCAAAACGACGTTGCTCAAGCGCCTCTTGAGCGAAGCCCATGGCCAGAAGATCGCCGTGATCGAGAACGAATTCGGCGAAGAAAACATCGACAACGACATCCTGGTGACCGAGTCCAAGGAGCAGATCGTGCAGATGAGCAATGGCTGCATTTGCTGCACCATCCGCGAAGACCTGCGCGAGACGCTGCAACTGCTGGCGGCCAAGAAGCGCAAGGGCTTGATCGACTTTGACCGCATCGTGATCGAGACCACCGGCGTGGCCGACCCGGGCCCCGTGGCGCAGACCTTCTTCATGGACGAAGAGATCGCCGAAACCTACCTCATCGACTCGATCATCACGCTGGTGGACGCCAAGCATGCGCCACAGCAGCTCAACGACCGGCAGGAAGCGCGCCGCCAGGTGGGGTTTGCGGACCAAATCTTCCTGTCCAAGACCGACCTGGTGTCCAAGGACGAGACCGAAGCGCTGATCCATCGCCTGAAGCACATGAACCCGCGCGCGCCCATCAAGGCCGTGCATTTTGGCGAAGTGCCGCTCAAGGAGGTGCTGGACCTGCGCGGCTTCAACCTCAATGCCAAGTTGGACATCGACCCGGACTTCCTCAAGGAAGAAGGGGATGGGCATGGCCACCACGACCATGACCACGAACATGGCGAGCACTGCAGCCACCCCTCCCACCAGCATGAGCACGGCCATGGCCATCATCATCACCACGATGACGATGTGAAGAGTTTTGTGTACCGATCGGACCGCCCGTTCGATCCGGCCAAGCTCGAAGACTTCCTTGGCGCCATCGTCAATATTTACGGCCCGCGCATGCTGCGCTACAAAGGGGTGCTGAATATGAAGGGCACTGAACGCAAGGTCATATTCCAGGGCGTGCACCAGCTCATGGGCAGCGACCTGGGCCCCCAGTGGGCCGAGGGCGAGGCGCGTACCAGCAAGATGGTCTTTATTGGCATTGACCTGCCCAAGGACATCTTCCTGCAGGGGCTGGAGCAAAGCCTGGTCTGACCTGTTCGCCGGTTCCGAGGGGGCAATGGAGCCCGATTTGTGTTGTATCTGCAACGTTTCCGTTTGCGTCAGCCCAGGTCGATACAATCGCGCCCCGGCAAGAACCTGTGAACAGGTTCTAGACCCCGGAAGGCTTGCCACACGCCCTTGGCTGCGAATGCAGCTGGGGCCCGCCCGTACTGCGAGGAGACCAGGAAGTGAAAGCCGACACCAGCAAATCCAAGGGGGCCACCAAGGCAACCCCTGCCGCGGCGAAAAGCGCCGCCGCCCCAGCGGCACCAAAAGTTGCTGCGAAGGCCACTGCCAAGGCTGCTGCGGCACCCAAGGTGGTCGCGCCCCCGGCAGTGGCGGCACCCGCTCCGGCGCCCGCACTGCAAGCGGGCTCGCAGGTACCCGTGCGCACAACCCGGCCTTCTTCCCGATTGGCCCAATTGACCGTACCATCCATGGCACAGACGGTGGCTTCGACAGCTGCCAAAGCCAGTTATCAACACACCATGCCCACGACCGCGCAAGCGCAGCCTACTTACACGGCTGCCAAAAAAGACCCCAAGCTGGCGAACAACTGGAAAACCAAGTCCGTCGCCGAGCTGACCGACGCTGAAGTCATGGCCATGCCCGACAGCGAGTACATGAACGAAAAGCAGATGGCGTTCTTCCGCCTCAAGCTCGTTCAACTCAAGCAGGACATCCACAACAGTGCCGGAGAAACCACTGAGCATCTGCGTGAGGACACCGTGGTGGTGCCCGACCCGGCCGACCGCGCCACCATCGAAGAAGAGCACGCACTGGAGTTGCGCACCCGCGACCGCGAGCGCAAGTTGCTCAAGAAGATCGAACAATCCATTGCCCGCATTGATGCGGGTGACTACGGCTACTGCGACGAAACCGGTGAGCCCATTGGTGTGGGCCGCCTGATCGCACGTCCCACCGCCACGCTGTCGCTCGAAGCGCAGCAACGCCGCGAACTCAAGCAGAAGATGTTTGGGGATTGAGCAGGCAGCCGCCTGTTGATCAACGCGCGCACTCTGCACCCTGAGCCATGAGCAAGGAAGAATCCACCCCTGGCGGCCTGCTATCGAAGGTGGTGCGGTTCGTGAAGAATCCGACCGTCAACTGGACGGAGCTGGATTCCCTCCAGGACGACCGGGAGAGCCAGTACAGCAAGCAGATGCTCAAGGAGATGATCGAGCGCAAGCGCCGCAACGATTTTGTGCGGCGCCGCGAGTTCGATCAGCTGCGCAAGCTGCGCCAGCGCGAGGTCTTGCACGGGCAGCGAGTGGAAGATGCCGCAGGGCGCCCCTCGTTTTTCCAGAGCAGCATGGCATCGCCCGACGAGCGGGCCGTGACGCTCAAGAAGATCGACGAGATCGAAGCGCAGATGTCCCAGCAGTGGTGGAAGAGCAAGCAGGGCGCCGACGCACCCACCCAGCCAGGGGTGATGCCGGATTCCAGCACGGAGGCGTCTGCGGAAGAGCAAGCCCGTGCCTATGCGCCCACGGTGCCCGGGAGCCTGTCTGCCCCGCTGGATACCAAACCCGCCGTTCAGCCTCTGTTCGCTGATGACAGCATGGCCATTGGCCGCTTTGGTGGCACGGACGCCACCATGCTGCCCGGCAGCACCCCACACGTCGAAGCATCCTTCAGCCCTGCGGCTCCCACGGCTGCGCCCGCGCCCGCATTCGAACCGGAGGAATTCGTGCACGAACCCGATCTTGAAGAAGCCGCCATCCGGTTTGCCAATGGTGACCATGCAGGGGCCGAGTCTGGCCTGCTGGAGGTGCTGGCCCAGCACCAGCAGGACGATCCAGCGCAGCAGCTGGAAATCTGGATGACGCTGTTCGACCTTTACCGGGCCACCGGGCAGCACGACCGTTTTGACACCCTGGCCATCGACTTTGCCGCGCAATATGGCCGCTCGGCGCCGCTGTGGTTTTCCATCCCGGCGCAACTGGGCCTGGCCGTTGAAGTGGCGCCCGCTGCCGAGCCTGCCGCCGCCATGCGCCGTGATTTCAGCTGGAACGCTCCGCCCACCGTGGCGGTTTCTTCGGTGGCGGCACTGCAGGCCTCGCTGGCCCGTGCGGCGTCCCCCTGGACGCTGTCCTGGTCACGCCTTGCTTCGATTGACGAGGCGGCAGTGCCCCTGTTGGCTGACCAGTTCAGCTCGTGGGCCGACCGCGATGTCCAGATCGTGTTTTCGGGGGTTGAAAAACTCCATGCCCTGCTCGATGCCAAGACCCAGTCGGGCGACCGCTCAAACAGCCCCGAGTGGTGGCGTTTGCGCATGGCAGCCATGCGCCTCATGGGCAAGCCCGACGAGTTTGAACTGGTGGCGCTCGACTACTGCGTGACCTACGAAGTCTCTCCGCCCTCCTGGGTGTCGCCACGTTGTGGATACTCGGACAACGAGGGTGTGTCTTCAGGCTCTGCGCCTCTGGCCGCCGACAGCGATTTCATGGCGTCCGATCTCGGTGAGTCGTCGGTCCCCGCTCCCTTGGACACCGGACCCGTCGCACAGCTCAGCGGCCATATCGACGGCGATGCCACGCCCCTGCTGCAGCCGTTCGAGGCGCACTTCAAGCCCGGCGTGCCGCTGACCATTGCCTGCGACAAGCTGATCCGGGTGGACTTTGCTGCTGCAGGCTCCGTGCTCAACTGGGCGGCTGAGCAACAGGGCCACGGCCATGTGATCCAGTTCCACAACCTGCAGCGGCTGGTGGCGATCTTCTTCAACGTGATCGGAATCAACGAGCACGCCTGGGTGGTCCCCCGGAAGAACTAGCAGCACCGCTCCTGGGGGGGGCTGTTCCGGTCCAGATTCCAGTCTTGCGGGTAGTAGGGAAGGGCATGTCGCGTGGTTGGCCAGGCTGCGTGCGCGGCATCCGTTCCGAGGCCGGCATTGCAAAATGCCTGGTGATCCCCATCTGCCGCAGCTATGGATTCATCTCAAGACAACCATCCGGTGTTCCACGGCACCACCATCCTCAGTGTGCGTCGCCAGACGCCTTCCGGCATCCAGGTCGCCATCGGCGGCGATGGACAGGTCACGCTGGGCAACATTGTGGTCAAGGGCACGGCGCGCAAGGTGCGCAAGCTCTACCACGGCAAGGTGCTGGCGGGATTTGCGGGCGCCACGGCCGATGCGTTCACGCTGTTCGAGCGCTTCGAGGCGAAGCTGGAAAAGCACCAGGGCCACCTGACGCGCGCTGCCATCGAACTCACCAAGGACTGGCGTACCGACCGGGTCTTGCGCCGCCTCGAAGCCATGCTGGCCGTGGCTGACGCCAGTGCGTCGCTCATCATCACCGGCAATGGCGACGTGCTGGAGCCCGAGCAAGGCATCGTGGCGATTGGCTCGGGGGGCGCTTATGCGCACTCGGCGGCCAAGGCGCTGCTGGTGAATACCGAGTTGTCTGCCCAAGAGATCGTGAAAAAGTCGCTCGAAATTGCGGGCGAACTCTGCATCTACACCAACATGAACCACACCATCGAGACGCTCTGAGCGTACGACGGTGGAACAGGCCCCGCGCTGGCCTCACGGTCAGCGCATCGAGGGCTGAATGCTCTGTTTTTTATAGCTGCTGGCGCATGATTCACCAGCGCTTCGGCCCTATTTGATACCAGGAAGACCTGTATGTCGTCCATGACCCCCCAGGAAATCGTCTCCGAGCTGGACCACCACATCGTGGGCCAGGCCAGCGCCAAGCGTGCCGTGGCCATCGCTCTGCGCAACCGCTGGCGCCGCCAGCAGGTGGAAGGCAGCCTGCGCCAGGAGATCACGCCCAAGAACATCCTCATGATCGGCCCCACCGGCGTGGGCAAGACCGAGATTGCACGCCGCCTTGCAAGACTCGCCGATGCGCCCTTCATCAAGGTCGAGGCCACCAAGTTCACCGAGGTGGGCTACGTGGGCAAGGACGTGGATTCCATCATCCGCGACCTGGCCGAGATGGCGGTGAAGCAAACGCGCGAGGCCGAGATGAAGAAGGTGCGCACCCGCGCCGAAGATGCCGCCGAGGAACGCATCCTGGACGTGCTGATCCCCCCGGCCCGCGCAGCGGCAGGCAGCGAACCCGCCGCTGACAACACGGCCCGCCAGGTTTTTCGCAAGAAGCTGCGCGAAGGTGCACTGGATGACAAGGAGATCGAGATCGACGTGGCCGAAGGCCGCCCCCAGCTCGAAATCATGGGCCCCCAGGGCATGGAAGAGATGACCGAGCAGCTGCGTGGCATGTTCAGCCAGCTGGGGCAGGACAAGCGCAAGACCCGCAAACTCAAGATTGCCGAGGCCCTGAAGCTCATCGCCGATGAAGAGGCGGCCAAGCTGGTCAACGAAGAGGACATCAAGACCCGAGCGGTGGCCAGCGCCGAGCAAAACGGTATCGTCTTCATCGATGAGATCGACAAGGTGGCCGCGCGGCAGGAAAGCAGTGGCGCCGACGTATCGCGCCAAGGCGTGCAGCGCGACCTGCTGCCGCTGGTGGAGGGCACCACGGTGTCCACCAAGTACGGCATGATCAAGACGGACCACATCCTGTTCATCGCCTCGGGGGCGTTCCACCTGTCCAAACCCAGCGACCTGATCCCGGAGCTGCAGGGACGGTTCCCGATCCGGGTGGAGCTGGAATCGCTGTCGGTCAAGGACTTCGAAGCCATCCTCACGCAGACCCATGCGTCGCTGGTCAAGCAGTACCAGGCGTTGCTGGCCACCGAGGGCGTCACGCTGGAGTTCGCGCCCGAGGGCATCACACGCCTGGCGCACATCGCCTTTGAGGTGAACGAGCGCACCGAGAACATCGGTGCGCGCCGCCTTTCCACGGTGATGGAGCGCCTGCTGGACGAGGTGAGCTTTGACGCCACCCGCCTGGCCGGCCAGACCATCACCATCGACGCCGCCTACGTCGATACCCGCCTGCAGACTCTGAGCCAGGACGAGGACCTGTCGCGCTACATCCTGTGACCACTCGGTCAAGCCTTGAGAGGTCACTTTCATAGGCCTCTCTAAGTGCTTCTTTTTCAACGACTTTTAGCGTTCTGGTGTCTGAAAAAAAGCATCTAAGTCGTTGATTTCATTGAAAAGTTTGTGGGACAACCCCCTTGTTCGGTGTGCTTTTCCTGCTACAGTGCAAAAAAGTGCAATTAAGTGGTGAAAAGTGCCCTCAAGGTCCGTTTCTGGACCTGCGAGGCGCAAAACCGAACTGGGAATCTGTCCGTGTTTCAAGGTGCCTCGTCGCTGAGTCTCGATGCGAAGGGTCGGCTGTCCGTGCCGACCCGGCATCGTGACGTCCTCGCGGCCACGGCATCGGGCCAGCTCACCATCACCAAGCACCCGCACGGCTGCCTCATGGTCTTTCCCCGTCCTGAATGGGAGAAGTTCCGCGAGCGCATTGCCCAGCTGCCCATGTCCGCCCAGTGGTGGAAGCGCATCTTCCTGGGCAATGCCATGGATGTGGACATGGACGCCACCGGCCGTGTGCTGGTCTCCCCCGAGCTGCGCGAAGCCGCCGGTATTTCCAAAGACACCATGCTGCTGGGCATGGGCAACCATTTCGAACTCTGGGACAAGGCCACCTACGACGAGCAGGAAGCCAAGGCCATGCAGGGTGAGATGCCGGATGTCTTCAAGGACTTTTCCTTCTAAGGCGCACTGTGACATCCCCCTTGCAACACACCACCGTCCTGCTGAATGAGGCCGTGGACTCTCTCCTGGGCGGCGCAGGCCCGGAGCCTTCCGGCACCTGGATCGATGCGACCTTCGGGCGCGGCGGGCACTCCCGCCTCATCCTGCTCCGGCTGGGCCCCCAGGGGCGCCTGGTGGCCTTTGACAAGGACCCCGAAGCCATCGCCGAAGCAACGCGCATCACCGATGCGCGTTTTTCCATTCGGCACGAAGGTTTTCGCCATCTGGCCGACCTGCCGCCCGCCAGTGCTGCGGGCGTGCTGATGGACCTGGGCGTGAGCTCGCCCCAGATCGACAGCCCCGAGCGGGGCTTCAGTTTCCGTTTTGACGGTCCGCTGGACATGCGCATGGATACCACGCGCGGCGAAAGCGTGGCCGATTGGTTGGCCACGGCCGAAGTCGGTCAGATTGCGGAGGTGATACGTGACTACGGTGAAGAACGGTTTGCTGGCCCCATTGCAAAGGCGATTGTTGCTCGGCGCGAAGAACGGGGTCCTCTTGCAACCACCGCAGAATTGGCCGACCTCGTGGCTGGCGCGGTCAAAACCCGCGAGCCGGGCCAGAACCCTGCAACGCGCACATTTCAAGCTCTTCGGATTTTCATCAACGCCGAGCTTGAAGAGCTGCAACAGGCGCTAGAGGCCAGCCTCTCGGTGCTGCAGCCCGGTGGGCGGCTGGTGGTCATCAGCTTCCATTCGCTCGAAGACCGCATCGTCAAGCAGTTCATCGCCAAACATTCCAAGGAGGTCTACGACCGCCGCGCACCGTTTGCTGCGCCGCAGGCCATGAAGTTCATCGCGCTCGACCGCATCAAGCCCAGTGCGGCCGAGGTCGAGGCCAATCCCCGCTCGCGCAGCGCCATCATGCGCGTGGCCGAGCGCACGGCGGTCGTCTGACATGACGCGGCTCAACGTGGTCCTGTTGCTGGCGGTGCTGGCCAGTGCGATCTATCTGGTGCACACCCAGTACGAATCGCGCCGCCTGTTCACCGAGCTGGACCGCGCCGTGGCCGAGGCCCGCCGTCTGGAGACGGAGCACCAGCGCCTGCAGGTGGAAAAGCGCGCCCAGGCCACGCCGCTGCGGGTGGAGAAGATCGCGCGCGCGCAGCTGAACATGCGCACCGCCACCCCAGCGATCACCCAGTACGTGTCTGACCCGCAAGGCGTCGCAACTGCCACTACAGCGGCAGCGGCCGCCGCTTCGCAACCCGCCGGGGTGCAGCCATGAGCCGCAGCGTGCTCTACACATCCAGCCCTTTGCTGGCCAGCAAGACGCCGGTCTGGCGCAGCAAGTTCATCGTGGCGGTGATTGGGCTGGGCTTTCTGGGGCTGGCTGGGCGGGCGGCCTATGTGCAGGTGTTTGGCAACGCGTTCTTCCAGCGTCAGGGCGAGGTGCGTTTTGCGCGCACGCTGGAGCTGCCTGCCAACCGCGGCAAGATCGTGGACCGCAATGGCCTGATCCTCGCGTCCAGCGTGCCGGCTGCCAGCATCTGGGCGATCCCCGAAGACGTGGACCAGGACAAGCCCGAGGTTCGCGCCAAGCTCAAGCAGCTGGCCAAGCTGCTGGACATGCCGCAGGCCGACCTGCTGAAAAAACTGGCGGATGAGGACAAGACCTTCGTCTGGATCAAGCGTCAGCTTGACTGGGACGTGGGCCAGCAGATCGCCGCCCTGGACATCAAGGGCATCTACCAGCGCAAGGAATACAAGCGCCAGTATCCCGAGGGCGAGGCTGCCGCACACGTGGTGGGCTTCACCAACGTGGAAGACCACGGCCAGGAAGGCATGGAGCTGGCCTTCGACAAGGAGCTGGCAGGCAAGCCCGGTTCGCGCCGCGTGATCAAGGACCGATTGGGCCGTGTGGTCGAAAGCGTGGGCGAAACCGTGCCCCCGGTCGATGGCAAGGACATGCAGTTGTCCATCGACAGCAAGGTGCAGTTCTTTGCGTACCAGAAGCTGCGCGACCAGGTCGCCGCGCACAAGGCCAAGGCGGGCAGCGTGGTGGTGCTCGATGCCCACACGGGCGAGCTGCTGGCGCTAGCCAACTACCCGAGCTACGTCCCCGACAAGCGCCAGAATCTGACCGGCGAGCAGCTGCGCAACCGTGCGCTGACCGACGTGTTCGAGCCCGGCTCGACCATGAAGCCGTTCACCATCGGCCTGGCACTGGAGACCGGGCGCGTGCGCCCCGAGACCGTGGTGGATACCAACCCCGGACGCATCACCATCACAGGCTCCACGATCTCGGACACGCACAACTACGGCGTGCTCACGGTCGAAGGCGTGATCCAGAAGTCCAGCAACGTGGGCACCACCAAGCTGGCCATGCAGATGCCCGCGCGCGAGATGTGGGAGACCTTCTCGGCCGCCGGTTTTGGTCAGAAGCCCCAATTGCACTTCCCGGGCGTGGTGACGGGCCGCCTGCGCCCCTACAAGAGCTGGCGCCCCGTGGAGCAGGCCACCATGTCGTACGGCTACGGCCTCTCGGCCAGCCTGTTCCAGATGGCACGGTCGTACACCGTGTTTGCCAATGGCGGTCGGGTGATTCCCGCCACCATGCTCAAGACGGCCGAGCCCGCCGTGGGCGTGCCTGTTTTTTCCGAGCGCACGGCCGACCAGGTGCGCAAGATGCTGCAGATGGCCGCAGGCCCCGGCGGCACGGGCCAGAAGGCGCAGACCGTGGGCTACTCCGTGGGCGGCAAGTCGGGCACGGCACGCAAGCAGGTGGGCAAGAACTACGCCTCGGGCAAGTACCGCGCGTGGTTCACCGGCATGGCACCCATCGACAAGCCCCGCATCATCGTGGCCGTGATGATCGACGAGCCCAGCAACGGCGTGTTCTACGGCGGTGCCGTGGCCGCGCCGGTGTTCAGCGAGGTGGTGCAGCAGACCCTGCGCATGATGGGCGTGCAGCCCGACATGGCCGTCAAGCCGCAGATCGTGGCCAATGCCGTGGAGGAGTCGCTGTGATGCAAGCGCCGCTCCACACCCTGCAGACTGCCAGCGACGCGGTGCAATGGCTGCGCACGCGCGTCACCGGCGCCCTGCACACCGACAGCCGCCAGATCACGCCCGGCGACGGCTTTATTGCCTGGCCCGGTGCCGCCACAGACGGCCGCGCGCATGTGGCCGACGCCATGGTGCGTGGCGCCACGGCCTGCCTCGTCGAACAGGCGGGGGTCGAGGCCTTCGCTTTTGCGGGCGACCACATGGCCGCGCTGCAAGGTCTCAAGGCCGCCACAGGGCCCATCGCCGCCGAATGGTTTGCACAACCCACGCAGCAGCTGAAGGTGCTGGCGGTGACGGGAACCAACGGCAAGACCAGCACGGCGTGGTGGCTCGCAGGTGCTCTGAATGCGCTATCGAATGAGGAGCAATCAGGGCAAGATCAATGTGCGCTGGTGGGCACTTTGGGCATGGGACTGCCACCCGCGCTCACCTCCACCGGCATGACCACGCCCGACCCGGTGCGGTTGCAGCGCGCGTTTGCCCAGTTTGTGGCGCAGGGCCTCGGTGCCTGCGCCATCGAGGCCTCGTCGATTGGATTGGCCGAGGCCCGGCTCGACGGCACGCACATCCACGCGGCCATCTTCACCAACTTCACGCAAGACCACCTGGACTACCACGGCAGCATGGCCGATTACTGGCTGGCCAAGCGGGCGCTGTTCGACTGGCCGGGCCTGCAGGCTGCCATCATCAATGTGGACGACCCTGCAGGCGCCCAATTGCATGGCGAGCTGAAGGGCAGTGCCCTGGATCTGTGGAGCGTCTCGGCCCAGGGGGCTGCGCGCCTGGCGGCGCAGGACATCACCCTGGGCGACCAGGGTCTGTGTTTCACGGTGGCCGAGGGCTCTGACCGGCAGCTGCTGCAAACCCGCGTGATCGGCCAGTACAACGTGCTGAACCTGCTGGGGGTGCTGGCCACGCTGCGCAGCCTGGGTGTGCCGCTGGGCCGCGCTGTGCGCGCCTGTGCCGGCCTGCAGCCCGTGCCGGGCCGCATGCAGCGGCTGGTGGCGGTGGGCCAACCCCTGGTGGCCGTGGACTACGCCCACACCCCCGACGCTTTGGACAAGGCCCTGCAAGCCCTGCGCCCCCTGGCCACCGAGCGTGGCGGGCGGCTGTGGTGCGTGTTCGGCTGCGGCGGCGACCGCGACGCGGGCAAACGCCCGCTGATGGGTGCCGTAGCCCAGCAGCAGGCCGACCAGGTGCTGGTGACCAGCGACAACCCCCGCAGCGAAGACCCGGCCGCCATCCTGCACCAGATCCTGCAGGGCACGATTGCCGGTGGCACCGTGCGCGCCGAGCCCGACCGTGCGGCCGCCATCGCGCAGGCCATTGCCGAGGCCGCACCTGCCGATGTGGTGCTGATTGCCGGCAAGGGCCATGAAGACACCCAGGAGACGGCAGGCGTGCGCGTGCCGTTCTCCGACATGGCCCATGCGCAGGCTGCGCTGCAGGCCCGAGGAGCCCACACATGGGCATGAACACCATTGCACCCGTCATGACACTGCAGCAAGCCTGGGCACTGCTGCAGCCGCGTATTCCCGCTGCCCGCTTGGTGGGCGATGGCGCCACGCCGCTGGCGCGTGTGCACACCGACACGCGCACCCTGCAGCCGGGCGATCTGTTTGTGGCGCTCAAGGGGGAGCGTTTTGATGCCAACGCCTTCCTGGCCGATGCCCGTGCTGGCGGCGCCGCTGCAGCCATTGCACACGGTGGTCTGGAGGCAGCCGGTTTGCCCGGCATCGAAGTGCCCGACAGCCTGGCTGCGCTGGGCGCACTCGCCACCGGCTGGCGTACGCAGTTCCACCTGCCGCTGATCGGCGTGACGGGCAGCAATGGCAAGACCACGGTGACGCAGATGATCGCGTCCGTCCTGCGTGCCTGGCAGGGTGAGGCTGCGTTTGCCACGCAGGGCAATTTCAACAACGACATCGGTGTGCCGCTGATGCTGATGCGCCTGCGCGCCAGCCACCGCGCCGCCGTGATCGAGATGGGCATGAACCACCCTGGCGAGATCGCCACGCTGGCCGCCATGGCCCAGCCCACGGCGGCCTTGGTCAACAACGCGCAGCGCGAGCATCTGGAGTTCATGCATACCGTCGAGGCGGTGGCCCGCGAGAACGGCTCGGTGTTTGCCAGCTTGCCCGCCGATGGCGTGGCCGTGTTCCCGTCAGGGGATGCCTACACGGGCCTGTGGCAGTCGCTGGCCCTGGGGCGGCCCGGCCGCCGCACGGTGACCTTTGGTGATGGCGGTGATGTTCGCTGTGCCCAGGCCACGTGGGAGCGCGGCGCCTGGGCGGTCACCCTGGCCACACCACGCGGCGAGATCACGACCCGCCTGCACATCGCTGGCCGCCACAACGTCACCAACGCGCTGGCAGCCACGGCGTGCACGCTGGCAGCGGGTGCACCCGTCGCGGCCATTGCCCAGGGGCTGCGCGACTTCACACCGGTCAAGGGCCGCTCGCGCGCTTTCAGTGTGACCGTCGCGGGCCGCGACATCACGGTGGTGGACGACACGTACAACGCCAACCCCGATTCCATGCACGCAGCCATCCAGGTGCTGGCCGAACTGCCAGGCCCGCAACTGCTGGTGATGGGCGACATGGGCGAGGTGGGCGACCAGGGGCCACAGTTCCACACCGAGGCCGGCGCACTGGCCCGTGAGGCTGGTATCCCCACGTTGTTTGCGCTGGGCGCGCAGTCGGTGCACGCCGCGTCGGCGTACGGCGACGGGCAGGGTGGTGTTGCCCGGCATTTCAACGATATGAGCGCACTGCAGGATGCGGTGCGCAACGCCCTGCCCACGGTGGGCAGCGTGCTGGTCAAGGGATCGCGATTCATGAAGATGGAACAGGTGGTCGAGGCGATCAGCGCCGCCGCACTGCCCCCAGAACAACAACAAAAGCCGATCAACCCAAGGGAGGGACACCATGGCGCAACGCATTGATATTGCCCGTACGGTGCCAGCCTATGCCGGAGGTGCCACATGCTGCTGATGCTGTCGCAATGGCTGCAGGGCCTGTCGCCCGAGTTCGGCTTCTTTCGGGTGTTCCAGTACCTCACGTTCCGTGCGGTGATGGCCGCCATGACGGCGCTGCTCATCGGGCTGGTGGCCGGCCCCAAGGTGATTCGCATCCTCACCTCGCTCAAGATCGGCCAGCCCATCCGGGGCTATGCGATGCAGTCGCACCTGTCCAAGAGCGGCACGCCCACCATGGGCGGTGTGTTGATCCTGTTGTCGATCGCCATTTCCACCCTGCTGTGGTTTGACCTGTCCAACCGCTTTGTGTGGATTGTGCTCATCGTCACGCTGGGCTTTGGTGCCATCGGCTGGGTGGACGACTGGCGCAAGGTGGTCAACAAGGACCCCGAAGGCATGCGTTCGCGCGAGAAGTACTTCTGGCAGTCGGTGATCGGCCTCATGGCCGCGCTGTACCTGGTGTTCAGCATTTCTGAAAGCTCCAATGCCAAGGTGTGGGAGCTGTTCGTGGGCTGGGTGCAGTCGGGCTTTTCGCTGGACCTGCCGCCCAAGGCGGGGCTGCAGTTGCCCTTCTTCAAGGAAGTGAGTTACCCGCTGGGCGTGCTCGGTTTCGTGATCCTCACCTATCTCGTCATCGTGGGCTCCAGCAATGCGGTGAACCTGACCGACGGCCTGGACGGCCTGGCCATCATGCCCGTGGTGATGGTGGGCTCGGCGCTGGGCGTGTTTGCTTATGTCACCGGCAGCTCGGTGTATTCCAAGTACCTGTTCTTCCCGCACATTCCGGGTTCGGGCGAGTTGCTGATCTTCTGCGCCGCCATGGCGGGCGCGGGCCTGGCTTTCCTCTGGTTCAACGCGCACCCCGCCCAGGTTTTCATGGGCGACGTGGGGGCACTGGCGCTGGGCGGAGCCCTGGGCACCATCGCCATCATCGTGCGCCAGGAGATCGTGCTGGCCATCATGGGCGGCATCTTTGTGGTCGAGGCCCTGTCGGTGATGCTGCAGGTCACCTGGTTCAAGTTCACCAAGAAGCGCTATGGCGAAGGCCGCCGCCTGCTCAAGATGGCGCCTCTGCACCACCACTTTGAAAAGAGCGGCTGGAAGGAAACGCAGGTGGTTGTGCGCTTCTGGATCATCACCATGCTGCTGTGCCTGATCGGCCTGTCCACGCTGAAACTGCGATGAACCCGAACGATCCTCTTGTCCCTGACCCCCTCGGTACACCCGAGGCCATGCCCCCGTTGGCAGGGGCCGGGGTGGGTGCGGACGGCACTCCCGAAGGCGATCCTGGCATGCAGGCCCCTTTGCCCGTAGCGCCCGCAGCGCCTGAGGCGAATCCGCAGCAGGATGTTGCCGCGACAGGCAGGGAGGCCACAGACGCTTCGCCCGCAGCCAAAAGCACCAGCACCGCCTGGAACCCCGAGGCCGTGCCCGCCGTCTCCGCCGCGAAGGCAGCGGCGGACTTTGTGGCGCAGATCTTTGCCGAGGTGACCGCTCCCGAGCCGGGCGCTGCGGACAGCGCGGACGTTGCCGAGACCGCTGAGGCCGATGGGCCCACTTCGCCCGATGTGCCTGCAGGCCCGGCGCGCGAAGGCGTGGCGAACCTGCTGCAAGACCAGCACATCCTGATCCTGGGCCTGGGCGCCTCGGGCATGGCGATGGCACGCTGGTGTGTGCGTTGTGGTGCACAGGTTACCGTGGCCGACACACGCGCTGCCCCGCCGCAACTGCCCGCACTGCAGCAGGAGCTGCCCCAGGTGCGTTTTGTGTCGGGCGCATTCGATGCCAGTCTGGTGCAGGGGCAGAACCTGCACGCGGTCTATCGTTCGCCAGGGCTGAGCCCCGAGGCAGTGGCTCCTGTTTTGGAAGCGGCTCGCGCAAGCAACATCAGCGCTGGCGGTGAGTTGAGCCTGTATGCCACGGCCTTGGCTGCGCTGCGTGCATCGCACGCGTATGCCCCCGCCGTGCTGGCTATCACCGGGACCAACGGCAAGACCACCGTGACCTCGCTCACCGGACAGTTGGTGGAGCGCTCTGGCAAACGCGTGGCCGTGGCCGGCAACATCGGTCCGACCCTGCTCGACACACTGGCAGAACACCTGGATGTAGACACCTTGCCCGACGTGTGGGTGCTGGAACTGTCGAGCTTTCAGCTGGATGGCGTGAATGGGGGTGAAGGGGGCTTCGAACCCACAGCCGCCACGGTGCTCAACATCACGCAGGACCACCTGGACTGGCACGGCAGCATCGAGGCCTATGCTGCGGCCAAGGCGCGCATCTTTGGCCAGACGGGCTTGATGATCCTGAACCGCGAAGACGCTGCGGTGATGGCCATGCTGCCGCCACCCGTCAAGGCCAAGCTGCAAAAGCCGCAGGTGCGCGCGCACCTCACTTTTGGTGGCGACATGCCCCGGCGTCCGGGCGATTTCGGCATTGAGGTGGTCAGCGGCATGCCCTGGCTGGTGCGCGCCATGGACGCGGACGAAACCCGAAAGCGTGGCCGCAACGAGGTCGAAGAGGACCTGCACATCCAGCGGCTCATGCCGGCGGATGCCCTGCGCATCCGGGGCCGCCACAACGCCACCAACGCATTGGCCGCGCTGGCGCTGGCCACGGCGGCGGGTTGCCCGCTGGCGCCCATGCTCTACGGCCTGCGCGAGTACCGGGGCGAGCCGCACCGTGTGGAGCCCGTGGCCATCATCCACGGCGTGGAATATTTTGACGACAGCAAGGGCACCAACGTGGGCGCCACGGCGGCTGCGCTGGTGGGGCTGGGCACGGAGCGGCGTTTGGTGGTCATTCTGGGCGGAGAAGGCAAGGGGCAGGACTTTGCGCCCCTGGCAGCCCCCGTCGCACGTTATGCACGTGCGGTGGTGCTGATTGGCCGCGACGCACCGCTGATCCGCGCTGCGCTCCAGGACGCTGGCGTGCCTTTGCTCGATGCGGACACCTTGCCTGAGGCCGTTGCACTGGCCGCGCAGCGCGCCCATTCTGGCGATGCGGTGCTGATGTCGCCCGCCTGCGCCAGTTTCGACATGTTCAAGGACTACGAGCACCGCGCCCAGGTCTTTTGCGAGACCGTGCGGGCGATGGCCGACGATGCGGGCCAGTCGGCGGAGGGCATGCAATGACGGCACCCGCCAGCACCCTGTTGCAACGCGTGACCGGCTGGTTCGGTGGCCTGCCCGGCAAGGCGGCCGATGTGTTGCCCGTGCGCGTGGGCGGCACCGAGTACCGCCAGTCGTCCAGCACGCCCGCGAGCGTGCTGGGCTTTGACCAGGCCTTGCTCTGGGTGGTGGTGGCACTGCTGGCGTGGGGGTTGGTGATGGTGTATTCGGCGTCGATTGCCATGCCGGACAACCCGCGCTTTGCCAACTATGCGTCCACCCATTTCCTGACACGCCACATGATGTACCTGGTGGTGGGGTTTGTGGCGGCGCTGCTGGCGTTCCAGGTGCCCATGGCGCTGTGGGAGCGGGTGGCGCCCTGGTTGTTCATCGTGGCCTTGCTCATGCTGGTGGCGGTCCTGATTCCCGGCGTGGGCAAGGTGGTCAATGGCGCGCGCCGCTGGCTGTCCATCGGCCCCGTGGGCTTCCAGCCCTCCGAGGTGGCCAAGTTTGCGGTGCTGATCTACGCCGCCGACTACATGGTGCGCAAGATGGAGGTGAAGGAGCGCTTCTTCCGCGCCGTGTTGCCCATGGGCGCTGCGGTGGCCATCGTCGGCGTGCTGCTGCTGGCCGAGCCTGACATGGGGGCCTTCATGGTGGTGGCCGTGATTGCCATGGGCATCCTGTTCCTGGGCGGTGTGAACGCCCGCATGTTCTTTCTGATCGCCGGCGTGCTGGTGGGGGCCTTTGCGCTGATGATTGCCAGCTCGCCCTGGCGCCGCGAGCGCGTGTTTGCGTACCTGGACCCCTTCAGCGAACAGCATGCACTCGGCAAGGGCTACCAGCTGTCGCACTCGTTGATCGCCATCGGACGCGGCGAGGTGTTTGGCGTGGGGCTGGGGGGCAGTGTGGAGAAGCTGCACTGGCTGCCCGAGGCGCACACCGACTTCCTGATGGCCGTGATCGGCGAAGAGTTTGGTCTGGTGGGCGTGGTTGCGCTCATCGTGCTGTTCCTGTGGATGACCCGCCGCATCATGCACATCGGCCGCCAGGCCATTGCGCTGGACCGCGTGTTCGCGGGGCTGGTGGCGCAGGGCGTGGCGATCTGGATCGGTTTTCAAGCCTTCATCAACATGGGCGTGAATTTGGGCGCGTTGCCGACCAAGGGGCTCACGCTGCCACTGATGAGTTTTGGCGGGTCGGCGATTCTGATGAACCTGGTGGCGCTGGCGGTGGTGCTGCGGGTCGATTACGAGAATAAGCTCCTCATGCGGGGAAGTCGCGTATGAGCACGCAGAAGACCGCCCTCATCATGGCTGGTGGAACCGGCGGCCACATCTTCCCCGGCTTGGCTGTGGCCGAGGAACTGCGCGCACGCGGCTGGCGTGTGCACTGGCTGGGCGCGCCCGGCAGCATGGAGTCGCGCATCGTGCCGCAGCACGGCTTTGCGCTGGAGCTCATCGATTTTTCGGGCGTGCGCGGCAAGGGACTCGTCACGCTGGCCCTGTTGCCGCTGCGCCTGCTGCGTGCGTTCTGGCAGGCGCTGCAGGTCGTGCGCCGTGTGAAGCCCGACGTGGTGGTGGGCCTGGGTGGCTACATCACCTTTCCGGGTGGGATGATGGGCGTGCTCGCGGGCAAGCCCCTGGTGCTGCATGAGCAGAATTCGGTGGCGGGCATGGCGAACAAGGTCCTGGCAGGTGTGGCCGACCGGGTGTTCACCGCCTTCCCCCAGGTGTTCAAGCAGGGCCAGTGGGTGGGCAACCCCCTGCGCACCGCCTTCACGCAGCAGCCGGGCCCGGCCGAGCGGTTTGCAGGCCGCAGTGGCCCGCTGCGCCTGCTGGTGGTGGGCGGTAGCCTGGGAGCACGTGCGCTCAACGAGATCGTGCCCCAGGCCATCGCATTGATGCCGGTCGGCCAACGACCCACCGTGGTCCACCAAAGCGGTGCGGCACAGATCGATGCCCTGCGCGCCCACTACGCCGCTGCAGGGGTCGAGGCAGAGCTGACGCCATTCATCGACGACACCGCCAGCGCGTTTGCAGCGGCCGACATCATCGTCTGCCGGGCGGGGGCGAGCACCGTCACCGAGATCGCCGCCGTGGGCGCCGCGTCTATCTTTGTCCCCTTCCCGTCGGCCGTGGACGACCACCAGACCACCAACGCGCAGTTCCTCGTGAACGCAGGAGGCGGCTGGCTGGTGCAGCAGCGCGACCTGACGCCGCAAGGGCTGTCTGAAATGCTATTGAAATTAGAGCGCCCCACACTTGTGGATGTAGCGCTCAAGGCCAAAAACATGCAAAAAATCAATGCCACCCGCGAGGTGGTGACTGCCTGCGAGGAGTTGGCCCAATCATGAAACATGCGATTCGCCACATCCATTTCGTAGGCCTCGGCGGCGCCGGCATGAGTGGCATTGCCGAAGTGCTGTTCAACCTAGGTTACCGCATCTCGGGCTCGGACCTGGCCGACAGTGCCACGCTGCGCCGCCTGGCCGACCTGGGCATCAAGACCTGCCTAGGCCACGCGGCAGCGCACATCGATGGCGCCGACGCCGTGGTCACGTCCACAGCCGTCACTTCGGACAACCCTGAAGTGCTGGCCGCACGCGAAAAGAAGATCCCCGTGGTGCCGCGCGCACTGATGCTGGCCGAACTGATGCGCCTGAAGCAGGGCATTGCCATCGCGGGCACACACGGCAAGACCACCACTACCAGCCTCGTGACCAGCGTGCTGGCCGAGGCGGGGCTGGATCCGACCTTCGTCATCGGCGGCAGGCTCAACAGCGCGGGCGCCAATGCCAAGCTGGGCAGCGGCGACTACATCGTGGTCGAGGCCGATGAGTCCGACGCGTCGTTCTTGAACCTGCTGCCCGTGATGGCCGTGGTGACCAACATCGACGCCGACCACATGGAGACCTATGGCCACGACTTCGGCCGGCTCAAGGGCGCGTTTGTCGATTTCCTGCACCGCATGCCGTTCTACGGCACGGCCATCCTGTGTGTGGACAGTCCCGCCGTACGCGACATCCTGCAGAGCGTGACCTGCCCTATCACCAGCTACGGCTTCTCGGAAGACGCGCAGGTGCGCGCCATCAACGTGCGCGCCGAGGCGGGCCAGATGCGCTTCACCGTGCAGCGGCGCAACGGCGTCACGCTGCCCGATATGGAGATCGTGCTCAACCTCGCGGGCGAGCACAACGTGCTCAACGCGCTGTCGGCCATTGCCGTGGCGGTGGAGCTGAACATCCCCGACGACGCCGTGCAGCGCGCGCTGGCGGGCTTCAAGGGCGTGGGCCGGCGCTTCCAGCGCTATGGCGATCTGCCCGCGAAGGACGGCGGCACCTTCACCGTCATCGACGACTACGGCCACCACCCTGTGGAGATGGCTGCCACGCTGGCGGCCGCACGCGGCGCGTTCCCCGGGCGGCGCCTGGTGCTGGCCTTCCAGCCGCACCGCTACACCCGCACGCGCGATTGCTTTGAAGATTTCGTCAAGGTGATCGGCCATGCCGATGCGGTACTGCTCACCGAGGTGTATGCCGCAGGCGAGGCGCCAGTCGTGGCCGCCGATGGACGCTCGCTGGCCCGTGCCCTGCGTGTGGCAGGGCGCGTGGAGCCGGTGTTTGTGGACAACGTGGCCGATCTGCCCCAGGCCATTGCCGACAACGCACGCGCGGGCGACGTGGTGATGTGCATGGGAGCCGGCTCCATTGGCGCAGTGCCCGGCAAGGTGGTTGAGATGCTACAAAATAATGAGCTGAAAGCGCATGAAGGGAGCGCACTATGACCCTTCCTGAATCGAATATCGATGTGAAATCGCTGGGCAAGGTCGCCGTCCTGATGGGCGGGGACTCGGCCGAGCGCGAGGTGTCGCTGATGTCGGGCAGCGGCGTGCTGCAGGCGCTGCGCTCGCGTGGCGTGGATGCCCATGCGTTTGACCCCGCACAGAACGCGCTGGGCGACTTGAAGCGCGACGGCTATGCGCGCTGCTTCATCGCACTGCACGGCCGCCATGGCGAAGACGGCACGGTGCAGGGCGCGCTGGAGCTGCTGCGCATTCCGTACACCGGCCCCGGCGTGATGGCCTCGGCCATCGCCATGGACAAGGTCATGACCAAGCGGGTGTGGCTGGCCGAGGGCCTGCCCACGCCGCGGTACGTGTGGCTGGCCCCTGACCGTCAACAGCGTGAAGTAGTGCGCACCGTGCCCGACGAGCTGGGTCTGCCGCTGATCGTCAAGCCGCCGCGCGAAGGCTCGTCCATCGGCGTGACCAAGGTGCGCGGCTATTCGGACATGCAGGAGGCCGTCCAGCTGTCTGCCCAGTACGACCCCGATGTGTTGTGCGAAGAGTTCATCGAGGGCGAAGAGGTGACCTGCCCCGTGCTGGGCCAGGGCGCCAACGCGCGCGCACTGCCGGTGATCCGCATCGTGGCGCCCGATGGCGCCTACGACTACCAGAACAAGTACTTCACCGACGACGTGAAGTACCAGTGCCCGAGCGGCCTGCCCGAGGCCGAAGAGCGCGAGATCCAGCGCATCGTGCTGGAGGCTTACCGCACCCTTGGCTGCCGGGGCTGGGGCCGCGCCGACCTGATGATCCGCGCGAGCGACCGCAAGCCCTTCCTGCTGGAGATGAACACATCCCCTGGCATGACGGGTCATTCGCTGGTGCCCATGTCGGCCCGCGCCTCTGGCATCAGCTACGAAGAGCTGTGTCTGCGCATCCTCGCCGATGCGGCCCTCGACACGCCCGCAAAACCAAAGGCTGCCTGATGAATCAGACGCTGCCCGCACCCCTGGACGTCAAGCTCATGAACCTGACCGCGTCGGTCCTGTTCGTGGGCTGCGCCCTGGCCGTGCTGGCGGCGGGGGTGGGGTGGGTGCTGCGCTACCCCGGCTTTGCCATCGCACGCATCGTGGTGCAGGGCGAGCTGGTGCACAACAACGCGGTGACCCTGCGGGCCAACGTGGCGCCACATCTGGTGGGCAACTTCTTCACCGTGGACCTGCGTGCCGCCCGCGAGGCCTTCGAGCAGGTGCCTTGGGTACGCCGCGCGCAAGTGCGTCGGGTGTACCCCGGCAGCTTGCGTGTGGAGTTGCAGGAGCATGACGCGGTGGCGTACTGGGGGCCGGACACCGGCTCAGCGCTGGTCAACAGCCAGGGCGAAGTCTTCGAGGCCAATGTGGGCGATGTGGAGCAGGAGGGCCTGCCGCGCCTGCAGGGGCCTACAGGCAGCTCGGCCGAGGTGCTGCAGATGTATGGGCTGCTGGAGCCCGTGTTCAAACCTCTGGGCCTGGACGTGGAAGAGCTGCAGCTGACCGGGCGAGGCGGCTGGCGCGCGACCCTCGACAGCGAGGCCGTGGTGGAGCTGGGAGGCGGTACGCCGCAGGAAGTGGTGCAGCGCACGCAGCGTTTTGTACGCACCCTGACCCAGGTGGCCGCGCAGTATGGCCGCCGCGTGGACGCGCTGGAGTCTGCGGACCTGCGCCACGCCGGGGGCTACGCCCTGCGCCTGCGGGGTGTGACCACAGTGACTGCAGACGCAACCGGCGCGACGGCCGTGCGCAAGAGGTAATGGCATGAGGCAAGACAGAGCAAGACGCAGCACGCAGACTGGATGCAGCGTGCTGTGGGCCCCGAGAGGGCGGTGTGAGGGCTTGGTGGGACAGCGGGACAGAACCGAGAAGGGCAGAGACTGATATGGCAAGAGAATACAAAGACGTCGTCGTGGGGCTGGACATTGGCACCGCCAAGGTCATGGCTGTGGTGGCCGAGGTTCTGCCCAATGGCGAGCTCAAGCTCGCAGGCTTGGGCGTGGCCCCAAGCAACGGTCTGAAGCGTGGGGTGGTAGTCAACATCGATGCCACCGTGCAGAGCATCCAGCAGGCGCTGAAAGAGGCCGAGCTGATGGCTGACTGCAAGATCCAGCGCGTCTACACCGGCATCACGGGCAGCCACATTCGCGGTCTCAACTCCAGCGGCATGGTGGCGGTGAAGGACAAGGAAGTCACGTCGGCCGACGTGGCCCGCGTGGTGGAGACGGCCAAGGCTATCAACATCAGCAGCGACCAGCGCCTGTTGCTGGTGGAGCCGCAAGAGTTTGTGATCGACGGGCAGGATGTGAAGGAGCCCATTGGCATGAGCGGCATCCGCCTCGAAGCCAAGATCCACATCGTGACCGGCGCACAGAGCGCGGCCGAGAACATCATCAAGTGCGTGCGCCGCTGCGGCCTGGAGGTCGAGCAGCTCATGCTGAACCCGTTGGCCAGCAGCCAGGCCGTGCTGACCGACGACGAGCGCGAGCTGGGCGTGGTGGTGGTGGACATCGGCGCAGGCACGACCGATGTCGCCATCTTCACGGGTGGTGCGATCCGTCACACGGCGGTGATCCCGATCGCGGGCGACCTCATCACCAGCGACATCGCGATGGCGCTGCGCACCCCTACGAAGGACGCCGAAGACATCAAGGTCGAAAGCGGCTACGCCAAGCAGCTGTTGGCGGACCCCGAGGCGCAGGTGGAAGTTCCCGGCCTGGGCGACCGTAGCCCGCGCATGCTGAGCAAGCAGGCGCTGGCCGGTGTGATCGAGCCGCGCGTCGAAGAAATCTTCTCGCTCGTGCAGCAGGTGGTGCGCGAGTCGGGTTACGAAGAGGTGTTGTCCTCGGGCATCGTGCTCACGGGCGGCAGCTCGGTGATGCCCGGCATGATCGAACTGGGCGAGGACATCTTCCTCAAGCCCGTGCGGCGCGGCATCCCCAAGTATTCCAGCGCTCTGGCGGACATGGTGGCCCAGCCCCGTGCAGCCACGGTGATGGGGTTGCTTGAAGAAGCGCGCCTGGCACGCCTGCGCGGTTTCAAGGTGGCTCAGAAGAGTGGGTCCATGAAGACCGCGTTCGGACGCTTCAAAGATTTCATCGTGGGGAATTTCTGACCATGAAATACCCCCTGTGGCTAGCGCGTGGGAGCCCTCACCAGATACCGCGCGAGCGATGGCGATGTACAGGACCGCCACGCACTACAAGAAAAATGATCCCATCTCTCAATTGGCAATTGCATACGAATTTAGAACCAGGAGCTCCAAGATGACCATCGAAATGATCGAAGCCGAAGAATTCAACCAGGGCACCCAGATCAAGGTGATCGGTGTGGGCGGCGGCGGCAGCAATGCCGTCGAGCACATGATTGCCCGCAGCGTGCAGGGCGTGGAGTTTGTCAGCGCCAACACCGACGCGCAGGCGCTCACACGCAGCTCGGCCCACCGCGTCATCCAGCTGGGCAACAGCGGGCTGGGCGCAGGGGGCAAGCCCGAGAAGGCCCGCGACGCGGCCGAGGCAGCGGTGGCCGATATCCGTGAAGCCATTTCCGGCGCCCACATGCTGTTCATCACGGCGGGCATGGGCGGCGGTACGGGTACGGGCGCTGCGCCCGTGATCGCGCGCGTGGCCAAGGAGATGGGCATCCTGACGGTGGGCGTGGTCACCAAGCCTTTCGACTGGGAAGGCGGTCGCCGCATGAAGAATGCGGACGATGGCCTGGCCGAACTGGAAGCCAACGTGGACTCGCTGATCGTGGTGCTCAACGAAAAGCTGCTGGACGTGCTGGGCGACGACATCACCCAGGACGAAGCCTTTGCCCACGCCAATGACGTGCTCAAGAACGCCGTGGGCGGCATCGCTGAAATCATCAACGAATACGGCCAGGTGAACGTGGACTTTGAAGACGTGCGCACCGTGATGGGCGAGCCCGGCAAGGCCATGATGGGCACGGCCACGGCCAGCGGCCCGGACCGCGCACGCATCGCTGCCGAGCAGGCCATTGCCTGCCCGCTGCTCGAAGGCATCGACCTGTCGGGCGCCAAGGGCGTGCTGGTGCTGGTCACGGCCAGCAAGGGCAGCCTCAAGCTGTCCGAGTCGCGCCAGGCCATGAACACCATCAACGCCTACGCATCCACCGATGCGCATGTGATCTTCGGCGCCGCCTACGATGAAAGCCTGGGCGATGAGATCCGCGTGACCGTGGTGGCCACGGGCCTGTCGCGTGCCAATGCACGCCGCCAGCCCATCTCGGTGGTGCAAGGTGGTCTGCGCACGGGCACGGACAACATGGCCTACCAGATGCCCGTCGCTGGTGTGGGCACGCTGGGTGGCGCTGTGGGCGTTCCTGGCGGCCATGCCGGCAGCGCCCAGGCCGACTACGGCAGCATGTCGGTGCCCAGCGTGTGGCGCACCAACCGTACGCAGGCTGCAGCCCGCGTGGATGCCCTGTCGTCCGGCGGCATGGATGACCTGGAGATCCCCGCCTTCCTGCGCAAGCAGGCAGACTGAGAGCCCCGCTGATCGCACTTCGCCGCCCCTTGATGGGGGTGTAAAACAAAAAGCCCTGCCAGCGCAAGCTGGCAGGGCTTTTTTACTGATGTAGCGTGCTTCAGCGCGCGTTCAGGCCTGGGTGGCCCCAGGCCTCTCAGTGATCAAAAAGATTCCCAGTCATCGTTATTGTCAGCCGCAGGCTTGGGGCTGCTTGCCTTGGGGGGCAATGCCGCCGCTGGCGCGGGTGAAGGCGCAGCAGCACGAGGGGCTGCCGGCACCTTGGCCAGAGCCGGGCGGGGCGCTGCCGCACGCACGGCAGGGGCCACGGCGGGGCGGGGCGCGGCTGCGGGGCGGCTGGCCGGGGCGGGCGCGGAGGTGCTGCCGTTCACGCGGAACAGCGCCACCACCTGGGTGAGCTTCATGGCTTGCTCGCGCAGGCTGTCGGCGGCGGCCGTGGATTCTTCCACCAGCGCCGAGTTCTGCTGGGTCATCTGGTCCAGCTGGTTCATGGCCGTGTTGACCTGCGCGATGCCTTGGCTCTGCTCCGATGTGGCCGCACGGATCTCGCCAATGATGTCGGTCACGCGCTGCACGCTGGCCACGATCTCCGTCATGGTGGCGCCTGCATTGCCCACCAGTGCGGTGCCGGACTCGACCTTTTCGACCGACGCGCCGATCAGCGACTTGATCTCCTTGGCAGCCTCGGCGCTGCGCTGCGCCAGGCTGCGCACCTCGCCCGCCACGACTGCAAAGCCCCGGCCCTGTTCGCCTGCGCGGGCGGCCTCCACGGCGGCGTTGAGCGCCAGGATGTTGGTCTGGAACGCGATCCCGTCGATGACGCCGATGATGTCGCTGATCTTCTTGCTGCTGGCGTTGATGTCCTGCATGGTGGACACCACTTGCGACACCACCTCGCCCCCGCGTGCGGCCACTTCAGCGGCGGACGTGGCCATCTGGTTGGCGGTCTGCGCGGAGTCGGACGTCTGCTTCACGGTGCTGGTCAGCTCCTCCATGCTGCTGGCCGTGGTCTGCAGGTTGCTGGCCGTGTCTTCGGTGCGGTGGGCCAGGTCGTTGTTGCCCTGGGCGATCTCGCTGGACGCGGTGGCGATGCTGTCGGTGGCCGAGCGCACTTCGGTCACCAGCTTGCGCAGCGAGGTCACCATGTGGGCCAGGCCGTCGAGCATGGAGCCCGGTGGGGCGGCTGGGATCTGGGCGTCGAGGTTGCCTTCGGCCACCTCGGACATGATGGCAATGGCGTGGGTGGGTTCGCCTCCAATCTGGCGCAACACCGAGCGCGACACCAGCAGGCCGATCACCCCCACCGCCACAAACACCGCCACCACCAGTGCAAGGCTCGACCACAGGGCCTTGCGCAGCATGGCATCGACGTCGTCCGTATACAGCCCGGAGCCCACCATCCAGTTCCAGCCGTCCACTTTGACGATGTACTGCAGCTTGGGCACGGGCGTCTGCTGGCCGGGGCGCGCGAACATGGTGGGTACAAAGGCCTTGCCGTCCTTGCTGCTGCGCATGCCGTTGACCAGCAGGCCGATGATGTCCACGCCCGAACCATCCTTGACCTTGCCGAGCATGTCCTGCCCGTCCCACTCGGTCTTGAAGGGGTGCATCACGCCCATGCCCTCGGTGGTCCAGATGTAGAAATATTCGGTCTTGCCCTCGGGGCCGCCGTAGCGGGCAATGCGCAGGGCGTCCTTGGCAGCCTTCTGCGCGTCTTCCACCGACATGGCGCCGCTCGCGGCCTTGGCCTGGTAACCGACCACGATGCTGTGTGCGGACTGGACGGCGGTGGTCAGCAGATCCTTGCGGGACTCGGTGATCAGCCGTCGCTCCTGGAGGAGCGACAGGATGGCCATGATCAGCAGCGCCGTGAGCGCGGTGCCGATCATGAGCATGACTTTCATCTTGAAACTGAGTTTGCTCATGGGGGTCTCCTGTGGGGCGGGTGTCGTGTGTTCATGTTGTGGTTATTAAGGCCCTCTGTACCAAATTGTGCGGCGAACCATGGGGCCTGCACAGTAGGTGAAAACGCGGCGGTAGCTCTACGTACGCGTCGCTTTGAGGTGCGACAAGACCTCGGCACGTGCGGGGCGGTGCCGCAGAAACTAAAATGCGCAGATGCTCCAGCAACGCACCCTCAAGACCCTGACCCGCGCCGTAGGCGTGGGTCTGCACAGCGGCCAACGGGTCGAGTTGACCCTGCGGCCCGCGCAGCCGGACACAGGCATCGTGTTCCGGCGGGTGGATCTGCCGCAGCCGGTGGACATTCCCATCCGTGCCGAGGCTGTGACGGATACGAGGCTGGCGTCCACCATCGCAGTGGGCAATGCCAAGGTGCACACGGTGGAGCACCTGATGTCGGCCTGTGCGGGGCTGGGCATCGACAACCTGTACGTGGACATCACGGCCGAAGAGGTCCCCATCCTCGATGGGTCTTCGGCCTCGTTTGTGTTCCTGTTGCAAAGCGCCGGGGTGGAGCTGCAGAACGCACCCAAGCGCTTTATCCGCGTCACCCGGCCCGTGGAGGTGCGCGAGGGTGAGGGTGCCAATGCCAAGTGGGCGCGCCTCACGCCGTACCACGGCTACAAGCTCAGTTTTGAAATCGACTTTGACCACCCGGCCGTGGACTCCACCGGCCAGCGCGTGGAGTTTGACCTGGGGCAAGGCAACTACAGCCGCGATATCGCTCGCGCGCGCACCTTTGGCTTCACCCGCGATGTGGAAATGATGCGCTCCAACGGCCTGGCGCTGGGCGGCGGGTTGGACAATGCCATCGTCATGGACGACTACAAGGTGCTCAACAGTGACGGCCTGCGCTACGACGACGAGTTTGTGAAGCACAAGATCCTGGATGCCATGGGCGACCTCTACCTCATCGGCAAGCCGCTGCTGGCCGCCTACAGCGCGTTCCGCTCGGGCCATGCCATGAACAACCTGCTGCTGCGCGAGTTGCTGGCCCAGCGCGATGCCTGGGAAGTGATCACCTTCGAGGATGAGCGCCAGGCACCCACCGGCTTTGCGCAGCCTGCGCGTGCCTGGTAGGGCCCGTTGGCCATGTTGATCTTTCGCTGGCTGGCCATGCTGCTGCTTTTGGCGGCCGCCGTGTCATTTGCGTTTTATGCCGGCACCGGGCAGCCGCGCTACAAGCGCCTGGGGCTCGTCATTCTCAAGTGGACGGTGATTGCCGCTGTGTTCTTTTTTGCAGTGATCCTCATCGGCCGCCTGGCCTGATGTATCGGCTGATGCGCGGGCTCTGCGGGCCCGTTATTTCCTCTGCCCTATACTCGCGCCTGCTCCGGGGTGTGCTGATGCGCTGAGATGCAAGGGCCTGAAGGAATTCAGGCGAGCTTGCGAACCCGACGAACTTGATCCGGTTCATACCGGCGGAAGAAGAGCCGACCTCCTTGTCCCCGTGCCCGCAGTCCCTGTGGGCACGCCTTGCCTCAGGGGCTGCCATGCGCAGCCATCCGAGGGGCGCACAGGTCCATTCCGGAGCAGACCCCACCGCCACCGGAACCAGGAGACCTGCCCATGAACGCCCCCGACCCTCACACCCCACTGGCCAGCGCTGAAAAGTTTGCCGAGCTGCTCGCCCGCACCCGCGAACCCTTCCCCGCATCGCGCAAGGCCTATATCCCCGGCCAGTTGCACGCCGACCTGCGCGTGCCCGTGCGTGACATCGCGCTCACCAACGGCGAGCTGGTCAGCGTGTACGACACCTCGGGCCCCTACACCGACCCGAACGCCGTGATCGATGTGCGCCAAGGCCTGGCCAGCGTGCGTGGCGGCTGGATCACCGGCCGTGGCGATGTGGAGCACTACGAGGGCCGCGCGCCCGTGGCGCTGGACGACGGGCAAAAGAGCGAAGACGCCACCCGCCTGGCCCAGCTGCGCGCCGAGGCTGCGGCCCTGCAGCGCCAGCCCCTGCGCGCCAAAGCCGGTGCCAACGTTACGCAGATGCACTACGCCAAGAAGGGCATCATCACGCCCGAGATGGAATACGTGGCCATTCGCGAAAACGGCAAGCGCGAGTGGATGGAGCAGTACATGGCCGACGCAGGCCGTGAGAAGCGCCTGATGGGCAACCCGATGGGTGCCAGCATCCCTCGCATCATCACGCCCGAATTCGTGCGCGACGAAGTGGCCCGGGGCCGCGCCATCATTCCGGCCAACATCAACCACCCCGAGGTGGAGCCGATGGCGATTGGCCGCAACTTCCTGGTCAAGATCAACGCGAACATCGGCAACTCGGCCGTCACGTCGAGCATTGAAGAAGAAGTGGAAAAGCTTGTGTGGGCCATCCGCTGGGGCGCCGACAACGTGATGGACCTGTCCACCGGCAAGAACATTCACACCACGCGCGACTGGATCGTGCGCAATTCGCCCGTGCCGATTGGCACGGTGCCCATCTACCAAGCGCTGGAAAAGGTGGGCGGCGTGGCCGAAGACCTGACCTGGGAAATCTTCCGCGACACGCTGATCGAGCAGGCTGAGCAGGGCGTGGACTACTTCACCATCCACGCGGGCGTGCGTCTGGCCTACATCCACCTCACGGCGCAGCGGCGCACGGGCATTGTGTCGCGCGGGGGCTCCATCATGGCCAAGTGGTGCATGGCGCACCACCGCGAGAGCTTTCTGTACGAGCACTTCGAGGACATCTGCGACATCATGAAGGCGTACGACGTGTCGTTCAGCCTGGGTGACGGCCTGCGGCCTGGCTGCGCGTCCGATGCCAACGACGAAGCGCAATTTGCCGAGCTGCACACGCTGGGCGAGCTGACCCAGGTGGCTTGGAAGCACGACGTGCAGACCATGATCGAAGGCCCCGGCCATGTGCCCATGCACATGATCCAGGCCAACATGACCGAGCAGCTCAAGACCTGCCACGAAGCGCCGTTCTACACCCTGGGCCCACTGACCATCGACATCGCGCCGGGCTACGACCACATCGCCAGCGCGATTGGCGCGGCCATGATCGGCTGGATGGGCACGGCCATGCTGTGCTACGTGACGCCCAAGGAGCACCTGGGCTTGCCCGACCGTGACGACGTGAAGCAAGGGATCATTGCCTACAAGATTGCCGCCCACGCGGCCGACGTGGCCAAGGGCCACCCCGGCGCCCGCTCGCGCGACGATGCGCTCAGCCAAGCGCGCTTCGACTTCCGCTGGCAGGACCAGTTCAACCTGGGCCTGGACCCGGAGACGGCCAAGGAATACCACGACGAGACCCTGCCCAAGGACTCGGCCAAGGTGGCGCATTTCTGCTCGATGTGTGGGCCCAAGTTCTGCTCGATGAAGATCACCCAGGAAGTGCGCGACTTTGCCGCGCAAAAGGGCGTGGCCGAGGCCGAAGCCCTGGCCCAGGGCATGCAGGCCAAGGCGGCCGAGTTCCAGCAGGGCGGCGGCGAGCTGTACATCCCCCTCAAGCCCGTGTGATGGCAGCGGCGCAATAAGCGCAGCTACTGGCCCCGAGGATTCCCTGAAACAGGGCCCCGGGGCCGTGCTTACCCTGTGCGGCGGACGGCCTGGCCCGGCATATAGTCCCGCCCACCCCCGGCCCAGAAGGTGGGGGGTGTGTGTGGCACCAAATTTGCTATGCTGGACTATCTGTTAAAAAATGTAAGGAAGAGCCATGAATGCTCTCGGCCGCTTCTCCATCCGCACGCGTCTCTACTTCGGAACCGTCTTCTCCCTGATCCTTCTGGTCGTCATCGGTGCCATGGGCTACGTAGCCCTGGACCGCACGCGCGGCACCCTGCAGGTGCTGTTTTCAGAGCGCGTGCAGACGCTGACCGACATGTCCGAGCTGCGCACCACCCTGGGTGACCTGCGCCGGACCGAAAAAGACATCATCATCAACTTCAACAACTCGGTCGAGGTCTCTGCCCTGCGCGAGTCCTGGGCCAAGACCCTGACCTCCCTGCGCAAGCGCCTGGCCGATGTGCGCCAGGTGCAGTCGGGCGATGCCGATTTTGTGGCCTCCATCGACAAATCGCTGGACGAGATCAAGCAGTACGAAACCGGCATTTCGCCCATCTTCGAGAAGATCGAAGGCGCGCAGCTGGACGGTGCGGGTGGCGGCGCCTACGCCGATCGCCTGAAGGTCCACATGGAGGCCACCGACAAGCTGTTCTCCAGCCTCGCGGACTCGGCCCGTGCGCAGATGGACGAGGCCCGTGCGGGCGTCGAATCACGCACCTCCACCATGGCCGCGCTGATCGGCGTGGGCCTGGTGCTGGCACTGGCCGTGCTGATTCCGCTCACGTTCTTCAGCGTGCGCTCCATCACCAAATCCCTCGGGCAGGCACAAGAGCTGGCCGAACGCATTGCCAGCGGCGACCTGTCGCGCGATGTGGCGGCCATGAACCAGGACGAAGTGGGCCAGCTGGTGGGCGCCATGGGCCGCATGCAGGACTCGCTGCGTGACCTGGTGCGCCAGGTGCAGGACGCGGCGGGCAACATCTCCACCGCCAGCTCCGAGATCGCCAGCGGCAACCACGATCTGAGCCACCGCACCGAGCAGACGGCGGCCAACCTGGAAGAGACGGCCTCGTCGATGGAAGTGCTGACCAGCACCGTGCAGCAAAGCGCCCAGGCCTCGCGCCAGGCCAGCGACTTCGCGTCGACCGCTGCCGAGGTGGCCGCACGCGGCGGCGCCGTGGTGTCGCAGGTGGTGACCACCATGGACCAGATCACCACCAGCTCGCGCAAGATTGCCGACATCACGGGCGTGATCGATTCGATTGCATTCCAGACCAATATCTTGGCGCTGAACGCCGCCGTGGAAGCCGCCCGTGCCGGTGAGCAAGGCCGCGGCTTTGCCGTGGTGGCCAGCGAGGTGCGCAACCTCGCGCAGCGCAGCGCCGAGGCCGCCAAGGAAATCAAGGGCCTGATCGGTTCGTCGGTGGAGCGGGTGGAAGACGGCTCGCGCCTGGTGAGCCAGGCCGGTCAGACCATGACGGAGATCGTGAGCAGCGTGCGGCGTGTGTCCGACATCATTGCGGAGATCACCGCCTCGTCGGCCGAGCAGAGCGACAACATCGGCCAGATCAGCCAGTCGGTCACCCAGCTGGACCAAATGACGCAGCAGAACGCGGCGCTCGTGGAGGAATCCACCGCAGCGTCCGAGTCGCTGCGCGAGCAGGCCCACCACCTCAACAGCGCGGTCAGCCAGTTCAAGCTGCAGGATGGCGCATCGCCCTCGGCCACGTTCAACACCCCCGTTGCCGCAGCACCCGCCGTCGCCCAGGCGGCGCGCCGACCTGCGTTGCAGATCCGGTAATTTCAGGTGTTTTTGGCTGATAGCGCTAGTGCTTCATGCGCTAGCAGCTATCAGATGTATAGCAAATCAGTCCCGCGTCACCCGCAGCACTTCTTCGCGGCTGGTGATGCCGGCGGCAATCAGGCGTTCGCCATCCTCTCGCATCAGTGCCATGCCATCGGCCATGGCGGCGGCGCGGATGTCGGCCTCTGACGCCTGGGCGTGGATTTGCGCGCGGATCGCGTCCGTGGTCACCAGCAGCTCGAACACGCCGGTGCGGCCGGTGTAACCCGTCTGGCCGCAGTGCTCGCAGCCCGCGCCATGGCAGTGGCTGCAGAACTTGCGCACCAGGCGCTGGGCCAGCACGCCCAGCAAAGACGACGACAACAGGAACGGCTCCACGCCCATGTCGGTCAGGCGCGTGACGGCGCTGGCCGCATCGTTGGTGTGCAGCGTGGCCAGCACCAGGTGGCCCGTGAGCGAGGCCTGGATGGCAATCTGCGCGGTCTCGAAGTCGCGGATTTCACCAATCATGATGATGTCCGGGTCCTGCCGCAGGATGGCGCGCAGGGCCTTGGCAAAGGTCAGCTCGATCTTGCTGTTGACCTGGGTTTGCCCCACGCCGGGCAGCTCGTATTCGATGGGGTCTTCCACCGTCATGATGTTGTTGCGCGTGGCGTCGAGCCGGCCCAGCGCCGCGTACAGCGTGGTGGTCTTGCCCGAGCCCGTGGGGCCGGTGACCAGGATGATGCCGTGCGGCTGACCGATCAGGCCCTCGAAGCGGTGCAGGGTGTCGCCCTGCATGCCCACGGCCTCCAGGCTCAGCTTGCTTTCGCTCTTGTCCAAAAGACGCAGCACCGCGCGTTCGCCATGGGCGCTGGGCAGGGTGGAAACGCGCACGTCGATGGCTCGGGTGCCCAGGCGCAGGCTGATGCGGCCGTCCTGGGGCAGGCGTTTTTCGCTGATGTCCAGGTCGGCCATGATCTTCAGGCGCGAGATCAGGGCGGCGTGCAGTGCGCGGTTGGGCTGCACCACTTCGCGCAGCGTGCCGTCCACACGAAAGCGCACGCTGCTGTGGCGCTCGTAGGGCTCGATGTGGATATCGCTCGCGCCGTCGCGCGCGGCCTGCGTGAGCAGGGCGTTGAGCATGCGGATGATGGGCGCGTCGCCGGCTGATTCCAGCAAGTCCTCGACGGCCGGCAGCTCCTGCATCATGCGCGAGAGGTCGGCGTCGCTCTCAACCTCGCTCACCACGGTGGCGGCGCTCGATTCGCTGTGCGAATAGGCCGCACTGATGCGCTGGGCCAGGGCAGGCGCATCGAGCGCAAGCAGTTGCTGCACCGGGTGCTTGCGCAGCACTTCGGACAGCGCGCCCGCGTCGGGGCTGGGGCCGTGCCACAGCACCAGCTGGTGGCCGTCGTCTTCCAGCAGCAGCTGGGCGGTGCGGGCAAAGGCGTAGGGCAGGGGGTGGCGCATGCGTGGCGGCCCTTCAGCGTGGCGAGGTCTCTGCGGGCAGGGGCGCCAGCGGCTGTGTAGGCACGGTGGCGGCGCCGGGATCTGTGCGTTGTGGCAGTGCGGGCAGGATGGGTGCGCCCGACACCGACTTCATCACCACGCTGGGCGCGGGCTGGGTGGTCTGCTGCAGCGCGCGGATGGCCTCGTAGCGGTCCATCATCAACGCGTCGCTGGTGGCGTTGTCACGCACCACAATGGGGCGCAGGAACACCATCAGGTTGGTCTTGTTGCGGGTGCGGTTCTCGCTGCGGAACAGGTTGCCCAGGACCGGGATGTCGCCCATCACCGGCACCTTGTCCTGGCCTTGCGAGTAGCTGTCTTCCAGCAGGCCGCCAATCACGATGATGTTGCCGTCGTCCACCACCACGTTCGACTCGATGGAGCGCTTGCTGGTGGTGGGGCCGTTGGCGTTGCTCAGCGTAGCGGTGTCGATCTTGGAGACTTCCTGGTAGATCGCCATCTTCACCGTGCCGTTCTCGCTGATCTGCGGGCGCACCTTGAGCATCAGGCCCACGTCTTTGCGCTCCACTGTGGTGAACGGGTTCACCGTGCTGCTGCCCGTGCTGTTGGCGTACGAGCCGGTCACGAAGGGCACGTTGTTGCCGATGATGATGCGCGCCTCTTCGTTGTCCAGCGTCATCAGGTTGGGGGTGGAGAGCACATTGGCGTCGCCGCTGTTCTGCAGGAAGTTCGCCAGCGCGCCCAGGTAGTACTGGCCGTTGACGCGTGGCGCCAGCGCCAGGTTCAGTCCCTTGCCCAGCGAGCTGGCCGCCGAGGCGATGGAGGTGGTGGAGCCCGAGGCCAGCGCGGCCGTGACTCCCAGGATGTTGGCGCCCGCCTGGCCGGAGTTGGTACCGATCACGCCCACGGTACCATCACCGTTCTTGCCCAGAACGCCTTGCCACTGGATGCCGAACTCGGCCACCTTGTTGGCGGAGACCTCGACGATCAGGCTCTCGACCAGCACCTGCGCGCGGCGGCCGTCGAGCTTGTCGATCACGTCGCGCAGCTGGCGGTACAGCGGCTCGGGCGCGGTGATGATGAGCGAGTTGGTGGTGGGGTCGGCCTGGATCTGCCCGCCGGTGGAGGGCTGGTTGTTGTTGGTACTGCTGGTGCCCATGGCGCTCGCGCTGGAGCCCAGGCCGCCGGTGCTACTGCTGCTGGACGAGCTGCCGTTGGTGGACAGCATGCCGCCGGTGCTCAGCCCCGTGCTGGGTGCGGGCGCGCTGGCACCACCCCCGCCGCTGGCCGCACCGCCATTGTTGCCGCCCATGGCTGCCATGGCGGCGCGCAGGGTGGTCGCCAGCTTGGTGGCGTCGGCGTTCTTGAGGTAGACCACATGGATGTTGCCGCTGGCGGCGCTGCTGCCGGGCGCAGGCGCCTGGTCCAGCTGTGCCACCAGGGCGCGCACCTGGGCCACGCGGGCCGGGTTGGCGGCGCGCAGGATCAGCGAGTTGCTGCGCGGCTCGGCAATCAGGGTGGTCTTGAACGATGTGTCGGCCTGACCGGGCGCGGCCGCAGCGGCGGCGCCCCCGTTGGCGCTGCCGCCGTCGATCAGGCGCGACACCAGTGGCGCCAGGTCGCTGGCAATCGCGTTCTTGAGCGGAATCACTTCCACATCGCTGGCGTTGGACACATCCATGGCCGCCACGATGCGCGCCAGGCGCTGCAGGTTGTCGGCGTAGTCGGTGATCACCAGCGAGTTGTTGCCAGGGTTCACGTTGATGGTGTTGTTGGGGCTGATGAGCGGGCGCAGCACCGGCACCAGGTTGGCCGCGTTCTCGAAGTTGAGCTTGAAGATCTGCGTGACGATCTGCCCGCCGCCGGGCGCGCTGCCCGCGTTGCCCTGCACCACGCTCACGCTGCCTCCCTGCAGCTTGGCGTCGGCCTCGGGCACCACCTTGTACAGGCCCGCCGCCTCCACCACCGTGAAGCCCTGCAGGCGCAGCGCGGCCAGGAACTGCTGGAACGCGGCGGCAGGCGTCACCGCGCGCTCGGTCACGAGGTTGAGCTGGCCTTTGACCCGTGGGTCCACCACCACGTTGCGGCCGGTGATGGTGGCCATGGTGCGGGCCACGGCCTCGATCTCGGCGTTGGCAAAGTTGAGCGTGACGGGTTCACTGGGGCGCACGCTGCCGGTGCGGGTGTCCACCGCCGTTTGGGCGCCAATCTGACCACTGGCGCAGGTAAGTATTGCGCTGGCTGCTATGGTTTTGAGAGTGAAGCGCAGGCGTGGAGCAAACAGGAAAGTCATAGATTCAACCCACGGTGATGATGGAGCGCGCGCCATTGCGCCGTCCGATGATGTTCAGAAGATTGGACAGCGCGGCCTCCCGCTCGGGGGTGGCGCTGGCCTCGCCCGCAAAGCGCAGGCGGTTGCCCACCCACTGGCCGCTGCCGCTCAGTTGCAAGGCCCCGTCGAGCGTGCTGAGGGCGAGTGTGGGCACCTCGCCACCCTGCAGCACCAGCCGGTAGCTGCCCATGGGGCGCAGGGTGGACAGGCGCGAGGACATGGCCCGTGCATCCAGCTGGGCCTGGCCTGACAGCACCATGCGGCCAGCGGCCCACTGCACGGCCAGTGCGCGGGTCTGCAGCGCCAGCTGGCCCTGCGGCTGCAGCGTGTTCCAGGGGGTGCCCAGGCCCGCCAGCAACGCGGCGGGCCAATGACTCTGGCCGTCGGCCAGGGTGATTTGCGGGCCGGCCCAGCGCAGGTGCACCTGGGCCTGCAGGGGCTCCGCCGTGCAGCAACCCGCTTGCAGCCGGGCGCGCAGACCGCCCCAGGTGGGACGCAGCTGCCAGTCCACCCGGCCGGGCAGGGCGGCGCTGTCTTTGCTGGCCTGGCCGCCGGTCAGCACCAGCTGTGCCGATCCGGTCCACACCGTGCCGCGTGGCTGCAGCAACTGCACCTGCCCCTGGGTGGCGCGGGCCACGCCGCCGGCCAGCCAGTGCGCGGGCGCAAAGGCCACCACGGCGGGCAGCACGCCCACCAGCGCACCGGCCCATGCCCAGCCCCACGCGGTGCGGGGGGCGGAGCGGGGGGCGGGGCGTGTCGGACGGAGGTTGCGGGCCACGGTGGGGAGGGTGTCGTTCAGGGCGGTGACGGAGCGGCGGGTCAGCGGGCGGGTGCGGCGGGCAGGGCCAGCACCACGGTGCCATCCCAGCGGGGCATGGCCACGGGCGTGCTGCCCAGGGTGACGGGAGCATTGCCAGTCGGCGCCGCAGCAGCAGGAGCAGCGCTGCGGGTCAGGCGTGCTTCGAGCGGCGTGGCGCGGGCGTTGCTGCGGGCCTGGGCCAGCCACTGGGCCAGCGCGTCGGCCGATGCGCCTTTGAGCGTGACCGTGGCGCGGTCGCCCGCCACGTTGAGCTGTGCCGTGTTGCCCAGGCGCTGCGTGAGGGCGGTGCGCAGCGCGCCCACGGCATCGCCGGGGCTGGTGGCGGGGGTGGCCTGCAGCTGCTGGGCCTCGGCCTGCAGGCTTTGCATGCGCTGCAGCTGGGCGTCGAGTGCGGCGTGCCGCGCGGGCGCGGCGCGCAAGGTGCCGAGCGCGGGGGCGACAGCCACCCACCACAGCAGGGCCAGCGCCACCACCGTGCCGGCGACCAGCACCAGGTTCTGCTCGCGGGGCGCCAGGGCTTTCCAGCGGTCCTGGAGGGCGGAGGTTCGGGTCATGGGCTCACCTCGGTGCGCAGCAACAGGCTGCCATCGTCCATGCGGGCGCGGTAGCCGGCGGCTTGCAGGCGGCCAGACACCACAGATTCTTCATCGGGCGCCAGGGTCACGCCACGCAGGCGCAGCTCGCCGGGCGTGTATTCGATGCTGCTGGGCAGGCGGCCATCGGGCAGCGCCGCACCGGCTGCTGCCAGCAGGGGCTCCAGGTCGCGCGCCGACACACTGCCGGCAGCCTGCCGCAGCTGGGCGAGCTCGCGCTCCATCTGCACCGGCGCATCGACCACCACCTGCACTTTGGGGAAGGTCTGGGTCAGGGTGTTGCGTACGCTGGCCTGTTTGTCGGCCAGCGCCTGCCGTTCTTGCCAGGCCCAGGCATTGAGCCCCACCACGTGCGCCACCACCAGCACGCCCGCGCCCCAGCGGGCTGCACGCCACTGCGGGGCATACAGCGCCGCGCTCAGCGCGCTGCCCACTTTGCGCAGCGCGCGGGTGCTGCTGGTGCTGGAGAGGTCGAACTGCGCCAGGTCCCAGTCGCCGCGGGCGGCATAGAGCGCGCGCTGGCTGGTGGTGTGCAGGGCAATGCGTTGGCCTTGCTGGCCCAGGGTGCGTTCGGCCAGTGCAGCCACGGCGGGCTCGGCGCGGACCGTGAGGGCTGGGTCGTCACCACTGTCGGCGGTCGGCAGGCCGGCGCGCGCCAGGGTCAGGGCCATGGGGGTCAGCGGCAGCACCGCCACGCCTTGGTCGGCGCCATGGCCGGTCAGCACCACGTAGGCCTCTTCGGGCGTGCCCAGGGCACATAGCTCGGGCTGGCCGCTGCCCGTGGGGCCGGGCGCAAATTCGGGCACCACGCGGGCCACGCGGCGGCCTGCAGCCTCCAGCGCCTGCAGGTGTTCGCGCAGCCAGGCGCGGTCGCACACGGCCACCCACACCGGCTCGCCAGCCTGCGCACGACTTTGTGCGCCGGGTTGCAGCGCAAAGTGCAGCTGGCTGGCATCGTCCAGCACGCGGTCTTCCAGCAGGCCTTCCAGCACCGAGCGCAGCCGGGGCGTCTGCTGGCCGGCGCCCAGCGGCACACCGGCCGGAATGGTTACGCGCTGCCACGACAGCGCCCGTGCGGGCACCACGGCCACGACCTCGCCGCCGGGGCGGGTGGGCTCGGGCAGCAGGGCAGCGGGTGCGGTGGCGTGCTGGAGGGCGGAATGGCCGTCTGCCGTGAGCGTGTAGGCGTACTCGGAGGCGGGTCCCGGGCGTGCCGGCGGCAGGAAAAGGATCAGGGTGCTCATGGGCGGGTTTTGCGGGCCATTTTAGGGGGCGGGCGTGACACGGCGGCGGTGTGGGTGGTGCGGTGTTGAGGGTTGTTGTGCCTCAGAACAGGTTCTCAACGCTGCGCCCCTTGCAGGGTTTGCGTGGTTTCCCGGTCGAAGGCCCCGCGCTCGCGCCACAGCGTGGTCACGTCGATGCCCTGTTTGCGGACCAAAGAGCGCTCGTCCACCATCGCATCGCCCAGGCGCAGGCGGCCCCGCACTTCGAAGTACGACGAGGCCACGGCATGGGCGCTTTCGTTGATGTCGATGCTGGCGCCCACCAGGTCGCGCACGTCGCTGAGGGTGCGGAAGTGCCGCGCCTCGCGCGTCTGCACGATCTTCTGCGCCGTGGCGCTGTCCAGCCCGTCGATGGCGGCCATCAGCACGTTGATGTCGGCGGTGTTCAGGTTGACCGGGGTGCGCACAGGCAGCAGCGTCACATGCGGGGCGAGCGCCGCCACCGTGGCCGGGGTCAGGCCCAGCCACCCCAGCTGGGTCACGCTGGGCGGCAGAAGGGGGGCGGAGCCGTTGTCGGCACCCGCACCCGCTTGCGCGCGGCGCAGGCCGTCGATCAGGGTGCTCAGTTGTTGTCCGGGCAGGCCCAGGCGCTCGAACAATCGGGTGAACTGGCGCAGCGCCACAGCCTGCACCTGCCCGCCCTCCGCGAGGTTGGTGATGTTCAGGCGGCCCTGCAGGTCGGTGATCTGGCCGGACAGGAAGGCCTCCGTGGTGTCGGTGCTGGCATCGTCCACCTGGGTCACGTTCTTGTCGGCCGCAAGGAAGGTGGACAGCCGGGCCTCCTGCAGGGGGATGGCCCAGGGCTCGGCCAAGTGGTCGGCCCCGCCGGAGCGCCCATCCTCGCGCAGGATGAGCCGCGACCAGTCGAGCGCACCGACCAAGATCCAGGTGGACTGCACGTGGCCGCGCTCGGCCGTCTCGACCTCCACCGCGCGCCACTGCTGCCACATCGCGGCCGCCGCAAAGGTGGCGACCAGCGTGACGGTGAGCATGGCGGCGAGCAGGGCGGCGCCGTGCTCTTTACGTCTGTGCCACTGGCACCGCCAACGCGCGAGCCGGTGGGGGCTCATGTCCTGCCTCCGCCCAGCACGGGGTTGACCCAGTCGCGCGTCAGCTGGCCTGCCAGCGCCTGGCCCGGGGGCAGGGTGATCTGCAGGCGGATGCCGTCCGGAATGGCTGAGGTGCTGTCGCCCGACGGGGTGCCCGTGCTCGACTGCGGGTTGGACCACGCGCCGCCCCGGTAGTAGAAGATCTGCCAGCTGTCGAGCGGCAGCAGCGTCACCTCGTAGCGCCGCTCGGCGTCGCCCGGCGTGCGCGCCCACTGGGCGGCCTGCTCCCAGGCCTGCCGCCAGTCGGCGCGGGTGCGCACCGGCGGCGACTGCCAGCGCAGCCACTGGCCCACGCCCTGGTTGTTGTTGCGGCGGGTCCAAGCCACCACCAGCGCACCCTCGTCGGGCACGGCGCTGCTGCGGCGGGTGAGGCGCAGCACCTGGCCATCCCAGTCCAGCGGCGTGGTGTTGGCAACGGGCATCAGGGCGTCCAGGTCCGTACCCCACTGCCCCAGCGCAGCCTGCAGCACCAGCATCTCATCTGCCCGCTGGCGCGTGGACTCCTGCGCCCGCACCATGCCATCGAGCCCGCGCCAGCTCAGGATGGCAATCAGCGCCATCACGCTGATGGCCACCAGCAGCTCGATGAGCGTGAAGCCGCGCGGGACCTTCAAAACTGGCGCGACGCGAGGCCAGCGCACCCGTGGAACTGGCTCTGCCAGGCCACCGGGTGCGTCCCCCTCACGGGGGGAAGGCGCGAAGCGACTCAGGGGGGGCATCAATACCTTCCAATGATGGTGGAGAGGCGCAGGATGGAGTTGTCCCCGTCCAGCACCTGCGCATCGATGCGCCGAAAACTCGGGTTGGGCGTAGGCCGCACGATGGTCACCACCTGCAGCTGGCGCCCGGCCTGTTCGCAGGTCAGGTTGCTGTCACCCACACTGGGCATCTGGCGCGAGAGCCGGGCCTTGACCAGCTCGTTCTCCGCGCACAGCTGCGCGAGCACGATGTCGGACTGCCGCAGGGCGTTGCGCGTGAGTGCCGTCGTGGCCTGCAGCCCCGCCATGAGGGCAATGGCTACGATGGCCAGCGCCACCAGCACTTCCACCAGCGTGAAACCCCGGTGGCCGATGAGAGGGCGGCGCATCCTCACTGCACCGCATCCACGGAAAACGGGCGCACACCGTCGGTGGCAATGCGCAGGGTGCGGTCGGGGGAGGACTGGTGAGTGATCAGCACCTGCTGCGGGCCGATCAGGGGCTCGGGGCCCAGTAGCAGCACTGCCGGCCCGCGCACCACGGTGCCGGGGTCCAGCCACTGGTTGGGCAGAGCGGCCTGCGCGCTGCGCGGCAGCCCTTCAAAGCGGAAGCCCCCCGGCAGCGCGCGCCAGCGCACGGGGATGCCCCCTGCGCGGGACTGTGCACGCGCGGATTCGAGCAGCGCCGCCAGCCGTGCGGCTTCCCGCTCCAGCTGCGTCTGTCCGCCATCGCGCATCGCCAGCCCCACGCCCGCCGTGGCCAGCGCCATGATGCTGATGACCACCAGCAGCTCCAGGAGGGTGAATCCGCGCGAGCGGTTCATGAAGCTGCGCGATGGGCGGTCGCAACGGTGACGGCGCATCCACCAGGCGCACGGCCGCAGCGCCGGGCCGCCCCAAGCAAGGCCCAGCCCCATGCACCAGCGAAGCGCGGGGCGAGCCTGCTGCGGGGAGCAGGGAGTGACACGCCAGTGCACGACCGTGGGGACCACATCTCTTTACTGCCAGCTGCCAATATCGGCGTCCTTGCCTTCGCCGCCCGACTGGCCATCGGCGCCAAACGACATCACGTCGATCTCGCCCTTGATGCCGGGGTTGAGGTATTGGTAAGGGCGGCCCCAAGGGTCGTTGGGCAGCTTCTCCAGGTACAGCTTCCAGTTGCCGGGTACGGGGCCCACAGTGGGCTTGATGACCAGCGACTGCAGGCCTTGCTCGGCCGTGGGGTAGCGCTGGTTGTCCAGGCGGTAGAGCTTGAGCGCCTGCATGATGTTGGTGATGTCGGTGCGGGCGGCCGTCACGCGGGCATCGTCGGCACGTTCGAGCACGTTGGGCACGATCAGCGCGGCCAGCACGCCGATGATCACCAGCACCACCATCAGTTCGATGAGGGTGAAACCACGGGCCACGGACTTGGCAACGCGGCGCGGGGCGGAGCGCACAAGGAGGGAGAAAGAAGTGTTCACTGCTGGCGGTCTCTCGGATGGTCGAATCGCCTGAATCATAATCTCCGCATGGTGACCAATACGTACAGCAAATGGGGCGTCCGCCTGGGGACTCTGGTGCTCTGGGCAGCAGCCGGCGCCAGCGTGGTCTATTGGGGGCTGCGTCTGTCGGCGCCTTCGTCCGCATCCACCGCGCCGGCCGTGGCGCCTGCCCCGGTGGCCATGGATGCGCAGGCGCTGGCGCGTTTGCTGGGTGCGGCACCTGCCGCCCCTGGCGTGGCAGCACCGGTGGCGCCTACCGCAAGCCGGTTCACGCTGATCGGCGTGCTGTCGGGGCGCAGCAGCGGGGGCGGGGCGGCACTGATTGCCGTGGACGGCAAGCCCGCCAAGCCCTTCCGTGTTGGCGCTGCTGTGGATGAGGGGCTGGTGCTGCAGGCCCTGGGCCCCCGCCAGGCGCAACTGGGGGCCAGCATGGGCGGGCCTGCCACGGTGACGCTGGACATGCCGCTGAAAAACTGACGTTCTTTTTGTTGGCCTGCCGCACGTGGCGTCAGGCCAGCTCCCTGATTTCCCAT